>Ga0194131_10000373_pt1 | contig 74845 bp, 75 predicted proteins | sample TA2KigO120mmetaG_FD_148631 | JGI IMG/M metagenome (GOLD analysis project Ga0194131, IMG submission 148631) | Freshwater microbial communities from Lake Tanganyika, Tanzania - TA2015053 Kigoma Offshore 120m | ecosystem: Environmental > Aquatic > Freshwater > Lake | place: Tanzania: Lake... | reverse complement strand
TGATAGAGCATGTGCGGCCGCACACCCTTCAGCTTCTTGAGACTGGTGGTGTACATGGCGATGTTCATCACCGGCATCCAGAGGTGCTCCTCGGTGACGCGCTGCTGGGCGAGCCCGTAGTACTTGGCGCGGTCGGCTTCGGTCAGCGCCGCCTTGCCTTTCTTCAGAAACTCGTCGGTCTGCGGGTCGTTCCAGTTCATCCGGTTGGGCGCCGGGATGTTCTTGGAATCGAAGTAAAAGTTCAGCAGGTCGCCGGCCGACATGTACGGGAAGGTGACCGTCCACAGCTCGTAGTCCTGCTCGCTCATCTTCGAGAAGGCGATGGTCGAGTCGAAGCCTTGCACCTTCCAGTCGATGCCGATCCTGCGCATGTAACCCTGGATCGCCTCCGACACGCGGCCGAAATAGGCGACCTGGGTGAAATAGACCTTGGGCGCGAGCTTCACCCCGTCCTTCTCGCGGATGCCGTCGGCGCCGACCTTCCAGCCGGCCTCGTCGAGCAGCTTCTTGGCGCGCTCGATATCCTCCTTGATGACACCCTTCGTCGAATCGGCAAAGTCGAGCGCCTTGGGGTCGATGAAGGTGTAGGCCGGCTCGGCCTGGCCCAGCATGATGCCCTTGACGATGTCGGCGCGGTTGATGGCGATGTTCATCGCCTCGCGCACGCGCTTGTCCGAGACCATCGGCCGGTTGGCCTTGTAGCCGTAGTACATGAGCTGGAAGTTCGGCTTGGCCTCCTGGACATTGAGGTTGGGCGAGGCCCTGACTTGGTCGATGAACTGCAGCGGGATCTGGTGCGTGACGTCGAACTGACCGCCCAGCATGGCGGCGACGCGGCTGGCATCCTCCGGCACGATCTTGATCGACAGCCTCTCGAACTTCACCGGGCCCTTGTTCTGATACATCGACGGCCCCCACTTGTAGGCGTCGTGGCGCTTCAGCACGATCTCGGTGCGCGGCTGCCACGATTCGAAGCACCACGGGCCGGTGCCGTCCGCCGCCTTGGTGCCGTAGTCCTTGCCCAGCGTCTCGACGCTCTCCTTGTTGTGGATCGACATGGTGAACATGGTCATGTTGAGCAACAGGTCGGCGTAGGGCTCGTTGAGCTCGTACTCGACGGTGTAGGGGTCGGTGGCGCGGATGTCCTTGAGGTTGCCGGCGCGCCAGGCGAGTGGCGCCTTGAGCTCGGGGCTGACCAGCCGCTTGATCGAATAGACGACATCGTCGGCGGTGAACTTCTTGCCGCTGCAGAACTGCACGTCGTCGCGCAGCTTGAAGGTGTAGAGCTTGCCGTCGGGCCTCACCGTCCACGACTTGGCGAGATAGGGGATCGGCGTCTTGCCGTCCCAGTCCATGGCAACCAGCGTGTCCTGGAACATGTTGACGATATCGGAGGTCGGCGACCAGGTCGTGCGCTGGCCGTCGTAGTGCGGCGCATCGAGCGACTTCATCATGCGCAGGGTCTGCGCCTCCGCCATCGATGCGGCCGTCGTCATGCCCAGCAACGCCGCCACGCCTACAAACAAGTTACGCATTTTCGTTTCCTCGCTTGCTGTTCCCCGTGCCCTTCAGAAGGAGGCATCGAGCCCCTTGTAGAAGGTATTCTGATAGATCATGTGCGGGCGCATGCCCTTCAACTTCTTGTTGGCGACCTGGTGCATGTTGATGTTGAGCACCGGCATCCACAGGTGTTCCGTCATCGCTTTCTGCTGCACCAGGGCGTAGTACTTGGCGCGATCGGCCGGCGTCAGCGCGGCGCGGCCCAGCCGCAGCCATTCGTCGGTCTCGGCGTCCTTCCAGTTCATGCGGTTGGGCGTCGGGATGTTTCTGGAGTCGAAGTAGATGTTCATCAGGTCGCCGGCCGACAGATACGGCACGGTGACCGACCAGATCTCATAGTCCTGCTCGGCCATCTTGGCGGCGGCGATGGTCGAGTCCCATGGCTGGAGCTGCCATTGCACGCCGATGCGGCGCAGGTAGCCCTGGATCGCCTCGGCGACGCGCGGCGTGTTGCCGGCCTGTGTGTAGTAGACCTTGGGCTGCAGCTTCACGCCGTCCTTCTCGCGCACGCCGTCGGCGCCAGGCTTCCAGCCCGCCTCGTCGAGCAGCTTCTTGGCGCGCTCGAGGTCCTCCTTGACGATGCCGGCCGTCTTGGGATCGTAGTCGAGCGCCTCGTTGTCGACGATGGTGAAGGCAGGGTCGGCGTTGCCGAGAAGGATGCCCTTGGCGATGGCGGCGCGATCGATGGCGATCGACATGGCTTCGCGCACCCGCTTGTCGGCAACCATCGGTCGCGTCGTCTTGAAGCCGAAATAGAGAAGCTGGAAGTTGGGCTTGGCGTCGGTGACAGTGAGCATCGGCGCGGCCTTGGCCTGGGCGATGAACTGCGCCGGGAACTGGTGCGTGACATCGAACTGGCCGGCCATCATGGCGGCGACACGGCTGGAATCCTCCGGCACGATCTTGATGACCAGCCGCTCGAAGTTGACCGGGCCCTTGTTCTTGTACATGGAGGGGCCCCATTTGTAGGCATCGTGGCGGCGCAGCACGATCTGGGTGCGCGGTTGCCAGGACTCGAAGCACCACGGGCCGGTGCCGTCGGCGCCCTTGACGCCATAGTCCTTGCCCAGCGCCTCGACGCTCTCCTTGTTGTGGATGGCGTTGGTGAACATGGTGAGCTGCAGCAGGAGCTCGGAGAACGGCTCGGCCAGCTCGTACTCGACGGTGTAGGGATCGGGTGCGCGCAGGTCTTTGATGGTGCCGGCGCGCCAGGCGAACGGGCCTTTGATTTCGGGACTGGTCAAACGCTTGAACGAATAGATCACGTCGTCGGCGGTGAACTTCTTGCCGCTGCAGAACTGCACGTCGTCGCGCAGCTTGAAGGTGTAGAGCTTGCCGTCGGGGCTGACGGTCCACGACTTGGCGAGGTAGGGGATCGGCGTCCGGCCATCCCAGTCGAGCGCCACCAGCGTGTCCTGGAACATGTTGACGATGTCGGAGGTCGGACCCCAGGTCGTGCGCTGCGCGTCGTAGTGCGGCGCGTCGATCGACTTCATCATGTTCAGGGTCTGCGCCGTGGCAGGTGTTGCCAGACTCAACGCGACCGCTACGCTCAGAAAGGCCCTGATCATTGTTGCAGCCTCGGGTCGAGGACGTCGCGCAATGCGTCGCCCAGAAGGTTGGCGGCCAGCACGATGACGAAGATCGCGAAGCTCGGGATCGTCGCGATGTGCGGCGCCATGAACAGGAAGTCGCGGCCTTGCGCCGCCATCATGCCCAGTTCGGCGGTCGGCGGCTGGGCGCCCATGCCGAGGAAGCCGAGCGCCGAGCCGATCAGGATGATCTGGCCGAAGCGCAGCGTCAGGAACACGAAGATGGTCGAGATGCAGTTCAGCGTCAGGTAGCGCCAGATCAGGGTGCGATCCGACACGCCGACGGCACGACCGGCCTCCATGAACTCCTGGCCCATCACGCCGACCGCCGCGCCTCGCGCCACGCGGGCGACGTCGGGCACGGTCGCCACCACCAGTGCGATCACCACGGCGCCGAGGCCGGCGCCGGCTACCGCCGCCACGGCGAGCCCGATCAGGATCGCAGGGAAGGCCAGCATGACGTCGACCAAACGCATGATCCAACCGTCGAGGCCCGGATAGAACGCCGCCAGGATGCCCAGCACACCGCCCGCGAAACCGCCGACGATGACGCCGACCAAGCCCAACATCAGGGTATTGCGTGCGCCGTAGATGATTCGGCTCAAGATGTCGCGCCCGGTGTTGTCGGTGCCGAACCAATGCTCGGCGCTGGGCGGCTGCATCACCTTGGTGAGATCGGTGAGGTAGGGATCGTAGGGGGCTACCAGCGGCGCGAAGGCCGCGGCGAGGACGATCACGGAGAGCACGCTGGCGGCGGCGACCGCCACCTTGTCGCGCGCCAGCCGGCGCAGCACGCCCGAGCGGGCAAGCGCCCCGCTGTCCTCGACCAAGGCGGGTGCGTTGACGGCTTCGACGCTCATGACCGTTGGACCCTGGGATCGAGGTAGACGTAAAGCACGTCGACCAGGAGGTTGATCGACAGGAAGGCGATGGCGAGAATCATGATGGCGCCTTGCGCCGTCGGGAAATCGCTCGACACGATGGCGCCGACCGCCAGGCGGCCAACGCCCGGCCAGGAGAACATGGTCTCGGTCACCACCGCGCCGCCCAGCAGGAAGGCGGCCTGCAGGCCGATCAGGGTCACCACCGGGATCAGTGCGTTGCGCAGGGCGTGATGGATGATCACCACCGTCTCGCGCAGGCCCTTGGCGCGCGCGGTGCGCACGAAGTCGGCACCCAGCACCTCCAGCACGGCGGTGCGCGTCAGCCGGGCGATCGGGCCAATCAGCACGGCACCCAGCGTCACCGCCGGCAGGATCAGGCTGGGCAGGCCGCCGTCCCAGACCGGCCCAGTGCGGCCGGTGAAGGGCAGCATCGCCCACTTGAAGCCGACATACTGGATCAGGATCAGGCCGATGAAGAACACCGGCATCGAAACGCCGGCGACCGAGAAGGCCATGATGATGCGGTCGGTGATGCTGCCGCGGCGCACGGCGGCGAGCGTGCCCAGCGCCAGACCGCACGGCACGGCGATCAGCATGGCGCCGAGCATCAGCTCGACGGTCGGGCCGATGGTCAGCGCCAGCTCCTCGCTCACCATCTTGTTGGAGATGATCGAGCGACCGAGATCGCCGCGCAGCACGCGGCCGATGTATTCGATGAACTGGACAGGGATGGGGCGATCGAGGCCGAGTTCGCTGCGGATGGCGGCGATGGTTTCTGCCTTGGCATCGGGGCCGGCGATGATCATCGCCGGATCGGCCGGCACGACCTGCAGCAGGCAGAAGCACAGGAACAGCACCCCGAGCAACGCGGGGAACGAGACCAGCAGGCGGTGGACGATCTGTCTTCCCATACGCCGTCCTCGGACCGGGGTTGGCCAAAGAGCGACGCGCCGGCACTATGCCAGCCTCTTTCCGTCATCCTCCCTGGCCGCTGCGCTGCGGTCGCCGTGCGCAGCGCTTACTTGTGATCATAGTGACATGCGCCTTTGACGGCGTCACGCCCAACCGCCGGCATGCGGAAGAACGTGACCGGTGATGAATCCAGCGGCGTCCGAACAGAGAAAGCAGACGGCGGCTCCCAATTCCTCCGGCTTGCCCAACCTGCCCAGCGGAATCTGCGCCGTCATCTTGGCCATCGCCTCGCGATTGGCGAGCAGCGCCGGCGGAAAGTAATCCGGATTTTCCACGTAGTTTGAACCCACGGCGTTGACCGTGATGCCGTCGCGGCCCAACTCCTTGGCGAGCGAGGAGACGAGCCCGTTGGCGGCGGCACGCGCCGAAACGTAAGGCGCGTAGTTGGCGATGCCACGCAATGGCGCGGCCGACGACACGAACACGATGCGGCCCGACTTGCGCTTGCGCATCGACGGCGCCACGAGCTGCGCGAGCCGGAACGGCGCCACCGCCATGGCTTCGAGCGCGGCGCGGTAGTCCTCCAGGCGCGCCTCGCCGAGCGGCGCGCGCAGAGCGGGGTAGGCATCGTTGTTGACCAGGGCGTCGATATGGCCGTGCCGCTTCAGCGCCAGCTCGACCAGGGTCGCGGGTTCGACGGCCGACAGCGCGTGCGCGCCGGGGAACGCCGCCTCGTACTTGCGCCGCGCGCTCGGTGCCTCGAAGCCCGGATCGTGGGCCAGCACGGTGGCGCCCTCGGCCAGCGCCACCCTGGTCGTGCCGTGGCCGGCGAACTTGTCGACGTTGGTGATCAGCAGGACGCGGTCTTTCAGCATCATGGCGATTCCTCTAGGTTGCGGGGGCCCATGACACGCCAATCGGCCAACCCGCCCGATCCTAGCGCGCCGCCGACGCCTGAACAGGCATCGTTCGGCTATCGCGACGTGCCGGCGGCCGAGAAGGCGGGGCTTGTCCGCCATGTCTTCGAGAGCGTGGCGCCGCGCTACGACCTGATGAACGACCTGATGTCGGGTGGCGTCCATCGGCTCTGGAAGAACGCCCTGGTCGATGTCCTGAATCCCCGGCCGGGTGAGCGCTTTCTCGACGTGGCCGGCGGCACCGGCGACATCGCCTTCCGCATTGTGCGCCGCCAGGGAGACCAGCCGGACGTCACGGTGTGCGACATCAATCCGGCCATGCTCGAGGTCGGTCGCGATCGCGCCGCCGATCGCGGGCTGCTGAAGGGCTTGACCTGGACGACCGGTGACGCCGAGGCATTGCCGTTTCCCGACCGTTGGTTCGACGGCCACACCATCGCCTTCGGACTGCGCAACGTCACCGACATCGATCAGGCGTTGCGCGAGGCGTATCGCGTGCTGAAGCCGGGCGGTCGCTTCTACTGTCTCGAGTTCAGCAAAGTGACGTCGGCGTCCCTCGGCCGGATCTACGATGCCTACTCCAGCCGCGCGCTGCCTCTGATGGGTCGTCTGGTGGCGCGCGACGCCGATTCCTATCGCTATCTGCACGAGAGCATCCGGCGCTTCCCATCGCAGCGTGAGCTTGCCCGCCGCATGCGCGCGGCGGGCTTCGCCAATGTCGGTTGGCGCGACATGACGTTGGGGGTCGTCGCCTTGCATTCGGGCTGGCGCGTCTAGCCACATGCTGCGCGCCCTCCGCAACACCTGGCGGCTGCTGCGTATCGCGCTCAGCCTGGCGCGGCACGACGCCTTGTTCCCGCTGGAGACGCTGGGCATCGCGCCGGCTCTGGTCGCCTGGGCCCGCCTGTTTGCCCGCCGTCGAGATCCGCGCCGGCCGGGCGAACGGCTGACCGCGGCGCTGCAGGAGATGGGCCCGTCCTTCATCAAGCTCGGCCAGGCGCTGTCGACCCGCGCCGATCTCCTGAGCGAGCAGGTCGCGCTCGACCTGGCCCGGCTGCAGGATCACCTGCCGGCGTTTCCCGGCGCCGAGGCGCGCCGCATCGTCGCGGCCGAGCTTGGCCAGCCGGTCGATGCGCTATTCGCCAGTTTCGAGGACGCGCCGGTCGCCGCCGCGTCGATCGCCCAGGTCCATTTCGCCGTCACCACCGACGGCCGCCAGGTCGCGGTCAAGGTGCTGCGGCCGGGCATCGAGAAAGCTTTCGAGCGCGATCTCGACCTCTTCTACTGGATCGCCGAGCTGGTCGAACGCACCGAGCCGCGCTTCCGCCGCCTGAAGCCGGTCGATTCGGTGCGCGCCTTCGCCGACGTCGTGCGCATCGAGATGGATCTGCGCATGGAGGCCGCGGCCGCCGAGGAGCTGGGCGAGAACTTCGCCGACGATCCGGGCTATCGCGCGCCGACCATCGACTGGGATCGCACCGCCGAGCGCGTGCTGACGCTGGAACGCATCGACGGCACGCCGATCGGCGATCGCGACGCCATCGTCGCGGCCGGTCACGATCCCGACGTCGTCATGAAGAAGTGCGCCGAGGCGTTCTTCTATCAGGTGTTCCGCGACGGCTTCTTCCACGCCGACATGCACGGCGGCAACGCCTTCGTCGACCGCGACGGCCATATCGTGCCGGTCGATTTCGGCATCATGGGCCGCCTCGACGAGGATACACGCGGCTATCTCGCCGAGCTCCTGGTCGCTTTCCTGCGCCGCGACTATCGCACCGTGGCCGAGGTGCAGTTCCGCGCCGGCTACGTGCCGCCCGACCAGCCGCGCGAGGTTTTCGCCCAGGCCTGCCGCTCGATCGGCGAGCCGATCTTCGGCAAGCCCAGCCACGAGATCTCGATCGCCCGTCTGCTCGCCCAGCTGCTGCGCGTCACCGAGCAATTCGAGATGACGGTGCAGCCGCAGCTCCTGCTCTTGCAGAAGACCATGCTGATGGCCGAGGGCATGGGCACGCGACTGAACCCCAAGGTCAACATCTGGGAGCTGGCGCGGCCGTTGATCGAGGAGTGGATGCAAAGCCATTTCGGGCCGCGCGCCACACTCGGCCGCGCCGCGCAGGATGTGGCGCACGGCCTGCGCCGCCTGCCGCGGCTGATCGACAGCTTGCACGTCGTGGCCGAGCACGAACGGCGCAGGGCCGAGCGCGCCGAGGCCGCGCCGCCCCGCGCCGGCCGCACTTGGCGTCCCGGCGCCGCCGAGATCATCGCCATCCTCGCCCTGATCGCCGCCGTCGCGGCGTGGTGGCGCTAGGTCGATGTCGACCGATCATATCGTCTTCGGTCTCGCCGTTTTTTTGCTGGCCGGCATGGTCAAGGGGTTGGTCGGGCTCGGCCTGCCGACCATCGTGATTGCGCTCACGACCCTGGTGCTGCCGCTCACTGAGGCGATCGCCATGATTGCGTTGCCGACCATCTTCACCAACATCTGGCAGGCGGCGGTCGGCGGCAACTTCCGGACCATCGTGCGGCGGCAGTGGCCGCTCATCCTGCCGTTGGTCGCGACGCTTTATCTCACCATGTGGCTGGTCGGCCAGAAGGGACCGAACTGGGCCTTCATCGTGCTGGCGACCGTGCTGGTCGTCTACAGCGGGCTCGGTCTGCTGCGCATTCGCCTGCACATCCATGCCGACCTGGAGAAGCCGCTGGCGCCGGTGATCGGCGCCACGTCGGGCTTCGTCGCAGGCGTGGTCGGAGTCCCGATCATTCCGCTGATGCCCTACCTGCAGGGGCTGGACATCAAGCCGTCGGAACTGGTGCAGACGCTCGGCGTCGTGCTGTGTGCGACCTCGCTCACGCTCACCGTCTCATTGTTGAATTTCGGCCTGCTGGACGGACCACGCGCTCTGGTGTCGGCCGGTGCCGTCGTGCCGGCGCTGGCCGGCATGTGGGTCGGCCAGCAGATCCGGCTGCGCCTGTCGGTCGAACAGTTCCGTCTGGCCGTGTTTTGGGCGTTGCTGTCGACCGGGCTCTATACTTTCGCCAGCCGGGCGTTGTGATAGTCTGAGCGCCATGCTCACCGGCAAGCGAATCCTGCTGATCGTCTCGGGCGGCATCGCGGCTTTCAAGTCGCTCGAGCTGATTCGGCGTTTGCGTGAACGAGGTGCGTCGGTGCGCTGCGTGCTCACCGAAGCCGGCGCCAAGTTCGTCACGCCATTGTCGCTGCAGGCGCTGAGCGAGGATCGCGTCTACAGCGACATGTTCTCCCTCACCGACGAAAGCGAGATGGGCCACATCCAGCTGTCGCGCGATGCCGATCTCCTGGTCATGGCGCCGGCGACCGCCGACCTGTTGGCCCGCATGGCCGCCGGCCTCGCCGACGACCTCGCCGCCACCGTGCTGCTCGCCACCGACAAGCCGGTGCTGGTGGCGCCCGCCATGAACGTGCGCATGTGGACCCACGCCGCCACCGTCGCCAATGTCGAGACCCTGCGGCGGCGCGGCGTGCACTTCGTCGGCCCCAACGACGGCGCCATGGCATGCAACGAGTTCGGGCCGGGCCGCATGTCGGAGCCGGCCGAGATCCTAAGCGCCATCGAAAGCGTGCTGGTGCCGCGCGAGCAGCCACTCGCCGGCAAGCGTGCCGTCGTGACCTCCGGCCCGACACGCGAAGCGATCGATCCGGTGCGCTACATCTCCAATCACTCCTCGGGCAAGCAGGGCCACGCCATCGCCTCGGCGCTGGCGGCACTGGGTGCCCAGGTGACCTTGGTCAGCGGGCCGGTGGCGCTCGGCGATCCGCCCGGCCTGCGCACCGTACGGGTCGACTCGGCCGACCAGATGCTGGCGGCTTGCTTGGCTGCGGGCCGGATCGACATCGCCGTCTGTGCCGCCGCCGTCGCCGACTGGAAGGCGGCGCGTCCGACGGCGGCCAAGCTCAAGAAGAAAGCCGGCGCCTCGCCGCCCACGCTCGAGCTGGCGCTCAATCCCGACATTCTCGCCACTCTCGCCAAACCCGGCCCGCAGCGGCCGGCGCTGGTGGTGGGCTTTGCCGCCGAGACCGAGAACTTGGTCGCCAACGCCATCGACAAGCGTCGACGCAAAGGCTGCGATTGGATCGTGGCCAACGACGTGTCGCCGGCCAGCGGCACGTTCGGCGGCGAGCGCAACACCGTCCACCTGATCAGCGCGGCTGGGGTCGAGAGCTGGCCGACCTTGTCCAAGGACGATGTCGCGATGCGGCTGGCCGGCCGAGTCGCGCTGCATTTCAGCCAGCCAACCAAAGCAGAGGCAGCGGAGTGAAAGGCGTCGAGACCGTGGAAGTCGAGGTCGTGCGCCTGGCGCACGCGCGCGATTTGCCGTTGCCCGATTACGCCACGGCTGCCGCCGCCGGTGCCGATCTTCTGGCGGCGATCGATGGCGACATCGAACTCGGGTCGCTGGAGCGGCGGATCGTGCCGACCGGCATCGCCATCGCTCTGCCGGTGGGCTTCGAAGCCCAGGTGCGACCGCGCTCGGGCTTGGCGGCCAAGAACGGCGTTACGCTCGTCAATGCGCCGGGCACCATCGACGCCGACTATCGCGGCGAGATCGGCGTCATCCTGGTCAATCTGTCCAAAGAACCGTTCCGTATCAGCCGTGGCATGCGAATTGCTCAGCTCGTGGTGGCGCGGCATGCGCGGGCGATGTGGCGTGAAGTCGGCGAGCTGGACCGTACGGCGCGCGGCGCCGGCGGCTTCGGCTCGACCGGTGTTGCACCGGGGGCGACCAAAAGCGCGTAGGGGGAAGCGTAGCGATGCCTCGGCTCAGCAAGAAGACCATGTTCGCCATCGAAGCGGTGCTCGATGTGGCGATCTATGTCGGCGACCATCCGGTGCGCAGCGGCGACATCACCGAGCGCCAACGCATTCCCAAGCGCTATCTCGAGCAGGTCCTGCAGCACCTGGTCCGCGCCGGCATCCTGTCGGGCAAGCGCGGACCACGTGGCGGCTATCGGTTGGGTCGCGAGGAGGGGCAGATCACCTTGGGCGAGATCGTGCGCGTCGTGCGCCGCCTGGAGGCCGAAACCGAGCCCACGGACCCTTCGATCGGCTCGCCGCTCGCCCACGAGGTGGTATGGCCGATGTGGGAGGAGCTGCGCGTCGGCATGATGGCCGAGCTCGACAAGATCACCATTGCCGAACTCGGTCAGCGGGCGCGCGCCAAAGGGTTGAACGTTGCCGCGACCGCACAGCAGGCCAAGCATCTGGCGGTCTGATCGCGAGGCTTGATAGGCTCCGCCGGTTCTCGAACCGGAGGAGTGACAGATGGCCAAGGCCAGGAACAGCAAAGCCAAGCCCAATCCGCGCAACAAGCGCCTCTACGACGCCGGCATGAAGGTGCGTAAAGCCGTGCTGGGCGCAGGCTATGTCGACAGCTCGCTGGCGGGCGCCGACGATTTCATGATGTCGTTTCAGGACATGACCACGGAGTATGCCTGGGGCTATGTCTGGACGCGGCCGGGCCTGCCTCGAAAGACGCGCTCGATGCTGAACCTCGCCATGCTGGCGGCGCTGAACCGTGGACCGGAACTCAGGCTCCACGTCAACGGCGCGCTGAACAACGGGCTGAGCAAGGACGAGATCAAGGAGATCTTCCTGCAGGTCGGCATCTATTGCGGCATTCCGGCCTGCCTCGACGCTTTCAAGACGGCGCGCGAGGTGTTCAAGGAGCGGGGCGTCTGAGCGATGGCGACCATTCGACCGGCACGCCTGGGCGAAGGCGCAAGCCTCACCGCCCTGTGCGTGCGGTCGAAGGCGCACTGGGGATACGACGCGGCGTTCATGGCGCTTTCCGCCGCCGCTCTCGCCGTGAGCGAGAACGACATCGCGGCGGGACTGGTGCTCGTCGCCGTCGACGATGCCGGCCGTCTGCTCGGCACGGCCTCTGTGCATCCCGAAGGCGCGATCGCCGACCTGCATCAACTGTTCGTCGATCCGCCGGCCATTGGCAGCGGCGCCGGCCGCGCGCTGTTCGCGGCGGCCACCGACTTGGCGCGCCGTCTGGGCGCCGGCCGCATGACCATCCTGGCCGACCCCAACGCTGCCGCCTTCTACGAGCACATGGGCGCGCGCTTTCGCAGCAACGAGCCGTCCGACGCCATCCCCGGCCGCACACTGCCGTTCTACGATTACGACCTGACTTCGGAGCCCCGCCCATGACGACCCTCGCACCACCCGCCACCATCGCCTTCATCGGGCTCGGCATGATGGGCCGGCCGATGGCGGCACGCTTGGTCGAGGCGGGCTTCACGCTGCGGCTCTACGATCTTTCGCAGAAGGCGATGTCGGATTTCGTCGGCGCCCATCCGTCGGCTTTGGCGACTGCCTCGGCCAAGGCCGCCGCGCAAGGCGCCGACGCGGTGGTCACCATGCTGCCGGACGGCAAGGCCGTGCGGCAGGCGCTGCTCGAGGGCCGCGAGGCGGCGCGCGAGGGCTTGGCCACGGGTGCACTGGTGATCGACATGAGCTCGTCGAACCCGGTCGACACGCAGAAACTCGCGCGCGATCTCGCCGCGCTCGGCGTGGCGCTGCTCGATGCCCCGGTGTCGGGTGGCGTCAAGCGAGCGGTCGACGGTTCGCTCAGCATCATGGTCGGTGGCGCCATGGCCGATCTCGAACGCGCCCGGCCGGCTTTCGCTGCCATGGGCAAGACGATCACCTTGTGCGGCCCGGCCGGCGCCGGCCACGCGCTGAAGGCGCTCAACAACTACTTGTCGGCGTCGGGCTTGGTGGCGATGTGCGAAGCCCTGGTCGTGGGCGAGGCCTTTGGCCTCGATCCCGGCACCATGGTCGATGTCTTCAACAGCTCGACCGGCAAGAGCAACGCCACCGAGGTCAAGGGCCGTCAGTTCGTCGTGCCGCGCACCTTCGCCGCCGGCTTCACCACCGGACTGATGGCCAAGGATTTGCGCACGGCGGCCGAGGTGGCGGCCCATCTCGATCTCAACATGCCGATGCTGAAGCAAACGGTGGCCTACTGGGCCGATGCCAGCGGCAAGCTCGGCGCCTCGGCTGATCACACCGAGATTTTCCGCTATGCCGAGATGCTGGCGGACGTGCAGTCCTGAGGCGCGACGCGACGGTTAAAGCAGGTCCGTCAGACTGCCGATCGCGCGGTGACTTGAAGCAGGGGCGCTGCCCGCGCCGTCGAGCAGCATGGTTTGAATGCCGAGCCGTAGCGCGGCATCGAGGTTTCTCGGTCGATCGTCGACGAACACCACGTCTGAAGCATCCGCACCGAGCTGCCGCAAGGCTCGGAGGTAGATGGCGGCATCGGGTTTGCGCAGGCCGAGGTCGCCGCTGATGAACCATTCCTCGATCCAGCGTTCCAGCCCGAATCGTTGCCTGAGCTTACGCGACCAGGGGCCGATGTCGTTCGATAGACAGGCCAGCCGCCCGAAGCGCCTTTTGAGTTCGGGCAGAACCTCGAGCGTGCCGTCGATCAACCGATGGCCGGCGAGATAGTCGTCCTCCAGGCTGGGATCGACACCGAGGCTGCGCCAGAAGGCATCGGGCGCGACCTTGCCTAGGCTCGCCTCGGTATAGGCGAGGTCTATCGCCGCGGCCGACAAGTCGGCACGGCCGTGACGCTGCACGAACGGCACCAATAGCTCGGCGACGTCGTCGCCGGCCTGGTAGAGCACGCCCATGGCGTCGAGGATGAGGATTCTGGCCATACCTGCTGCCTCACGACGCCTTTGACAGGCGTCCCCCGCCCCTGTAAAAAGCCGCCACCTCAGGGCCCCTGGCGCCGCCTCCCCGGCGGTGATCGACGGGGCCCACCCAGAACGTCACAGCGCAATTTCACAGGACCGCAGCTTGCGGCCGTGGCGCGTGCGTCATCACCCACCCCAGACTGAAGAAACATGAACCTCCAAGACCTCAAGATGAAGAAACCGCCCGAGCTGCTGGCTTTTGCCGAGGAGCAGGGCGTCGAAGGCGCGGCGATGATGCGCCGCCAGGAACTGATGTTCGCCATCCTGCAGAAGCTCGCCGCCGCCGACCAGGCGATCTTCGGCACCGGCACCATCGAGGTGCTGCCCGACGGCTTCGGCTACCTGCGCTCGATGGAAGCCAACTATCTGCCCGGCGCCGACGACATCTACGTGAGCCCGACCCAGGTGCGCCGCTTCGGCCTGCGCACGGGAGACACCGTCGAAGGCGAGATCCGCGCGCCCAAGGAAGGCGAGCGCTACTTCGCCCTGGTGCAGATCAACAAGATCAATTTCGACGATCCCGAAGCGTTGCGTCATCGCATCAATTTCGATTCGCTCACGCCGCTCTATCCCGACGAGAAGCTGAAGCTCGAGATGGAAGGCGCCGGCGTCATGGCGCCGACCGCCGCCGAGGAGCATGCGAGCTCGCGCGCCACCTCGTCGGGCCGCGTCAGCACCGCCCGACGTACCGGCACGCTCACCAAGAAGGCCACGTCGACACCGCAGCAACAGCTCGACATCTCGACCCGCGTGATCGACCTGATCGCGCCGATCGGCAAGGGCCAGCGCGCCCTGATCGTGTCGCCGCCACGCACCGGCAAGACGGTGCTGATGCAGAACATTGCGCACGCCATCACCGCCAACAACCCCGAGGTCTACCTCATGGTGCTGCTGGTCGACGAGCGGCCCGAGGAAGTGACCGACATGCAGCGCACGGTGAAGGGCGAGGTCGTGAGCTCGACCTTCGACGAGCCGGCGAGCCGCCACGTCGCCGTCGCCGAGATGGTGATCGAGAAGGCCAAGCGCCTGGTCGAGCACAAGAAGGACGTGGTGATCCTGCTCGACTCGATCACGCGACTGGGCCGTGCCTACAACACCGTGGTGCCGAGTTCGGGCAAGGTGCTGACCGGCGGCGTCGACGCCAACGCCCTGCAGCGGCCGAAACGCTTCTTCGGCGCGGCGCGCAACATCGAGGAAGGCGGTTCGCTCACCATCATCGCCACGGCGCTGATCGACACCGGCAGCCGCATGGACGAGGTGATCTTCGAGGAGTTCAAGGGCACCGGTAACTCCGAAATCATCCTCGACCGCAAGGTCGCCGACAAGCGCACCTTCCCGGCCATCGACATCACCAAGTCGGGCACCCGCAAGGAAGAGCTGCTGGTCGATCGTGCGACACTGTCGAAGATGTGGGTGCTGCGCCGCATCCTGATGCCGATGGGCGCGGTCGACGCCATCGAGTTCCTGCTCGACAAGCTGCGCACGGCGAAGACCAACCAGGACTTCTTCGGTTCGATGAACCAGTAACGCACCTTCAGGCGAGGCGGCGCGCCGCCTGGCTGGTCGCGAACCACGCCCAGGCCGCGATCTGAAGGACGAGCAGCGCCAGGATCACCGCCTGGTGCGCCTCGGCGCGCGCCAGGCCGAATGCCGCTTCCAGCCACGCCAAGGTTGGACCGATCGTCGCCTGCGCCGCGAAAGCGAGCAGCATGCAGACGAGGTTCAGCGTGGTGTTGACGCGGCCGGCCAGCGCCGGGGCGAAGGTGCGGGTGATCAAGGCGAAGCTCACGGCCATGGTGCCGCCCGATGCGACGTAGGCGAACCACAGCAAGACGGGCGGGATGGCCGGCGCCACCACGACGGCAAGATGGATTGCCAGGAACAGCACGGCAAACGTCAGCAATACCTGACCGCCGCGCACGCCGCCGCGCTGCAGCAGATCGACGATCAGCCCACTGAAGAAATAGCCCGGCACGATGGCCAGCGAGACCACGAACAATGCGGTGCCGACCGAAGGCTCGTCGAGCGATGCCGCGTCGCGCAGCCAGCCCGCCATCCAGAAGCTCGTGTAGGCGACCCAGATGCCGAACGAGAGCGTCGGCGCCAGGCCGGCGCGCCAAAACAGCGGCGTGCGCACGATACCGATCAAGCCGCGGATCTCGTCACTCAGCCGGCCGCGGCCGGCCTTTGCCTCGCCCGGCGCACCAACGATCTGATAGAGCGCGACGGCGACCGTGACGGCGGCCAGGCCGAAGAAGACGTGGCGCCAGTCGTGATCGACCAGCAGCCATTGCGCCGGGCGCGTCGCCATGGCCGCGCCCAGGCCGCCGAACGTCATCATGAAGCCGTTGACCAGCGGCAGACGAGAGATCGGCCAGTAGAGAACGTTGGCCTTGAAACCCGACATCAACGCCACCGACACGCCGAGCCCGATCAGCGCCCGGCCGATGCTGAGCGTGATCGAATCGCGGCCGAGGCCGAATACGATCGCCCCCAGGGCGGCGACCAGCAACATCGTCGCCGCGACGAGGCGCGGCCCGTAACGGTCGAGCGCCACGCCGGCGGGAAGCTGGGCAAGGGCGAAAGCCGCGAGATATGTCGACGTGATGACGCCGATAGCGCTGTCATCGAGCCCGAGCTCGCTGCGCAGCACCGGCGCCACGATGGCGTTCAGCGAGCGGAACAGGAAGCTCAGGAAATAACCCAGCGCGAACGGCAGGAACGCCGTCAGGACGAGCTTCACGTACCGACCACTCTCAGGCTCCCAGGTCGGCCGCGACCGCCCGCCGCTGCTCGGCGCTGACCTCGACCTCGGCCCCGAACCAGGCTTCGAAGCCGAGACGGCCCTGATGCAGCAGCATGCCGAGTCCATCGACGCAGACATGGCCGCGGGCGCGGGCGGCGGCCAACAGCGCGGTCTCCAGCGGCACAGAGACGATGTCGTTGACCGCCGCGCTGCGCGGCAGACGCGCGAGGTCGAGGTCGAGCGCAGGTTGGCCCTTCATGCCGAGCGAGGTGGTGTTGACCAGCAGCGTCGCCTCGGTGAGCGCCCGCGCCCGGCCATCCCATCCGTCGACCACGATCCGCCGGCCATCGAGGGGTGTGAAGGCAACGCCGAGGTCGACTGCGGCGCTGCGGGTGCGGTTCAGCAGGCGCAGCTCGGGCACGCCCGCTTCGACCAACGATGCGACGATGGCGCGCGCCGCGCCGCCGGCGCCCAGCACGACGACCGGTCCGGCCTTGGCGTTCCATCGCGGCGCGCCATGACGTAACGCCGTCAGGAAGCCGAAAGCGTCGCTGTTGTGCCCCTCCAGCGTGCCGTCGGCCCGCTTGATCACCGTATTGACCGCGCCGATGCGCGCCGCCGCGGGGTCGATGTAGTCGAGCAACGGCATGATGCCGATCTTGTGCGGCAGGGTGAGGTTGCAGCCGCGCGCGTTGGGCGTGCGTCGCAGGAAAGCCACCAGTTCTTCGAGTGCGGCGCGGTTGGGCTCGACCGGCAGGCGGCCGTAGTGGCCGGCAATGCCGTGTTGCTTCAACCAGAAGCCATGCAGGGCTGGCGAGCGCGAATGCTCGACCGGCCAGCCGACGATGGCGGCAAACGGCCGGCCGGCGGCCTCCCGCACCAGATTGTCGTAGGCGTTCATGCCACGCTCTCCAGACCGATCCCGTGCTCGGCCAGGAACACCAGCAGCGGCAGCAAGGGCAGACCGAGGATGGTGAAATAGTCGCCTTCGACACGGTTGAACAGATGCGCGCCCAGACCTTCGAGCTGATAGGCGCCGACCGAGGTGCACACCGCCGTACCGGCACGCGCCAGGTAGGAATCGAGGAAGGATTCGTCGAACGGCCGCATGGTGAGACGGCCGACGTCGGTCGCATGCCACAGCCGCGCGCCGTTCTTGGCCACCACGACCGACGAAACGAGCTCGTGCATGCGGCCGGCGAGCGCCTTCAGTTGAGCGCGCGCCGCGGCAAGGTCGGCGGGCTTGTCGTAGAGCCTGCCCTCGCAGGCAAGCGTCGAGTCGGCGCCGATGACCAATGTCCCCGGGCGGCGCGTCGAGACGCGGATCGCCTTCATCTCGGCGAGCGTCGTGGCGATGTCCTGTGCAGACGCGCGCTCCTGCAAGAGGCTTCGCTTGACCTCGTCCTCGTCGACGCCCGCGGGCACGATCTCGAAATCGAGGCCGGCCGCTTGGAGCATCTGGCGGCGCGACGGGCTGGCAGAAGCGAGAATCAACGAAGTCATGGGCGAGCTGGACTAGGCGGGCTCGATGCGGAATAGGCCGCCGTCGTCGGCATGGGTGACCAGATACAGGAGACCGTCGGGTCCCTGCCGGACGTCGCGGATGTAGGGAAGGCGGTCGACCAGCAATCGCTCTTCGCTGCGGTAACGCTCGCCGTCGAGCTCGATGCGGAACAGGGCGAAGTTGGACAAGGCGCCGGTGAACAGCGAGCCGCGCCAACCGGCAAACCGGTCGCCGGTGTAGAAGCACAGCCCGCACGGCGAGATCGACGGCACCCAGACGCGTACCGGCTCCTCCATGCCGGGCAGACTCTTGTGCGGGCTGATGACGGCGCCGCTGTAGTCGATGCCGTGGGTGGCGCGTGGCCAGCCGTAGTTGGCGCCGGCCTTCAGCAAGTTCAGCTCGTCGCCGCCGCGCGGCCCGTGCTCGGCCTCCCACATCTGGCCGGTCTCGGGATGCATGGCGAGGCCCTGCGGATTGCGATGTCCCGAGGTGAAGATCTCCGGTCGCACGCCGGGCCGGCCGACGAAGGGATTGTCGGGTGGCACCGAGCCATCGTCCTTCAGCCGCACGACCTTGCCGGCAAGATCGTCGAGCGCTTGGGCGCGCTGCATCTGGTAGCGCTCTCCCGTCGTGACATACATCAAGCCGGCGCGGTCGAAGGCGATGCGCGAGCCGAAATGCAATCCGCCCGAGCTGCGCGGCAGGGCCTCGAAGACCGTTTGAACGCCCCGCAGGGTGCCGTCGGCCAGTTCGGCGCGCGCCACCGCGGTCGCCACCCCACCCGAGCCCTCGGCGGAGTAGGAAAGGTAAAGGCTACGGTTCTGCGCGAAGCCCGGGTGCAGGCAGACATCGAGCAAGCCACCCTGGCCGCGGGCGTAGACCCGCGGCACGTTCGCCACGGCGGCGCGCTCCAGCCGGCCGTTGGCGAAGATGCGTAGCCGGCCGGGCCGTTCGGTGATCAGAATTCGCCCGTCGGGTAGGAAGGCGATCGACCAGGGTTGTTCGAGATCGCGCGCCAATGTCACCAGGCGGTAGTTGCCCCTGGCGCTTCTAAGGACATCCTGGGCGCGCAACACCGCAGGTGTGGCCAAAGTGGCGGTGACGGCAAGAGTGAAGCGACGCCGATGCATGAGCCCCGTCGACCAGAACCAGACTACGCCTGTCGCGCCAAGCTGGCGCGCGGAAGGCCAATCACTATACTCGACAGCCGCAACCGGCCCTAGCCGAAGGGGATGTTTCCTTGATCGACCGCTATCTGCGCACCGGCATCTTCCTGGCGCCGTTCCATGCCCTCGACGAGAATCCGACCCTGGCGCTCGAGCGCGACATGGAGCTGCTGCAGCATCTCGACCGGCTGAACTACCACGAGGCCTGGGTCGGCGAGCACCATTCGGGTGGGTTCGAGATCATCGCCTGCCCCGAGATGTTCATCGCCGCAGCGGCCGAACGCACCCGCCACATCCGGCTCGGCACCGGCGTGGTGTCGCTGCCTTATCACAACCCGTTCATCCTGGCGTCGCGCATGCGCCAGCTCGACCATATGACGCGTGGCCGCGCCATGTTCGGAGTCGGGCCCGGCGCGCTGGTCCACGACGCCGCCAAGATCGGCATCAATGCGGCCGATCAGCGGCGCCATATGAACGAATCGCTGGATGCGATCGTCGAGCTGATGGCCGGCGAGTCGGTGACGCGCAAGACCGACTGGTTCGAGCTGAACCGGGCGCAGCTCCAGTTGCCGCCCTACAGCCAGCCCGGCATGGAGATGGCGGTGGCCTGCGCGCGCTCGCCGGTCGGCGCCGTGGCCTCGGGGCGTCACGGCATCGGCATGCTGTCGATCGGCGGCACATCCGACGACGCGCTGAAGGCGCATGCCGCCAACTGGAAGATCTATACCGACAACGCGCGACAGAACGGCAAGCCGGCCGATCGCAGCAAATGGCGCATCGTCACCTTTGCCCATATCGCGCCGACCCGCGAGCAGGCGTTCGAGGAGGTGAAGTTCGGCATCGATCGCTACACCAAGTACTTCACCGACGTCGCGACCTTCCCGATCCTGCCGCCCGGCATTACCGACGCCGCGCAGTTCCTGACCAAGGAGGGCATCGCCTGCATCGGCACGCCTGACGACTGCATCCGCCACTTCGAGCGTCTATGGAAGGGATCGGACGGCGGCTTCGGCGCGGTCTTGCTGCTTGCCCACAATTGGGCCGATTGGCCGGCGACACAGCGGTCCTACGAACTGATGGCGCGCTTCGTCCATCCGCATTTCCAGCGCGGCGCCAATACGCTGCGCCAGTTGAGCTATGACATCGCTGCCGGCAACCGCGGCACCTACTCCGCTCAATCACAGGCGGCGGTCGAGAGCGAGATTTCCAAGTTCCAAGCGGCACAGTCCAAGCGTGCGGCAGGCTAGCAACAGCAGGGAGAAGTCCAGATGGCCAAGTCGATCCTGATCCATGAGAATGGCGGTCCGGAGAAGATGCAGTTGCACGATGTCGAGGTCGGCTCGCCCGGCCCCGGCCAGGTGAAGGTGCGGCACACCGCGATCGGGCTGAACTTCATCGACGTCTACACCCGCTCGGGCCTCTATCAGACGCCGATGCCCAACGCCGTCGGCCGCGAGGCGGCGGGCGTGATCGTCGAGGTCGGGCCCAAGGTGAAGGGCTTCAAGAAGGGCGACCGCGTCGCCTATTGCGGCGAGCTGGGCGCCTACTGCCAGGAGCGCCTCATGGGCACCAACCAGCTCGTGCATGTGCCCAAGGGCGTGAGCGACGAGCAGGCTGCCGCCATCATGCTGAAGGGCATGACCACCGAGTACCTGGTCGACCATTGCGCCAAACCATGGCTCAAGAAGGGCGACATCGTGCTGTTCCATGCCGCCGCCGGCGGCGTCGGCCTGCTGTTCGGCCAATGGGCCAAGGCACGCGGCTACAAGGCGATCGGCACGGTGTCGTCGCCCGAGAAGGCGGCGCTCGCCAAGAAGAACGGCTACAAGTGGGTGATCGACTACACCAAGGAAGACGTCGTCCAGAAGGTCAAGGAGATCACCAAGGGCAAGGGCGTGCCGGTGGTGTTCGACGGCGTCGGCAAGGACACCTGGAATGCCTCGCTCGACAGCCTGCGGCCGCGCGGCCTGATGTGCTCGTTCGGCAATGCTTCGGGCGCCGTCGCGCCGCAGCCGCCGGGCATCCTCAACGTCAAGGGCTCGCTCTACCTGACGCGACCGAGCCTCGGCGCCTATACCGCCACCCGCAAGGAGCTCGAGGCGAGCGCCCAGTCGCTGTTCAAGATGGTCAAGAGCGGCAAGGTCAAGATCGCCATCGACCAGCGCTACCCGCTGGCCGAGGCGGCGCAGGCTCATCGCGACCTCGAATCGCGCAAGACCACCGGCCAGACCGTCCTGGTGCCCTGATCCGGCGCCAGGCGTTCAGCATTCGATGGTGATCGTCGGCCTGACAGGCTCGATCGGCATGGGCAAGTCGACCGCGGCCAGGATGCTGCGGCAAATGGGCGTGCCGGTGTACGATGCCGATGCCGCCGTCCATGCCGTGCAGGCCAGGGGCGGCCCGGCCTTGGCTCCGATCGAGGCGGCGTTCCCCGGCGTGGTGAAGGACGGCGTGCTCGACCGCCAGGCCTTGGGCGCGCGCGTGTTCGGCAACAAGGAGGCGCTGCGCCGCTTGGAGGCGATCGTGCATCCGTTGGTCGGCCAGCGTCAGCGCATCTTCTTGAAGCGCGCCGCCCAGCGCGGCGAAAAACTGGTCGTGCTCGACATTCCGTTGCTGTTCGAAGGCATGGGCGAGCGGCGGGTCGATGCGACGCTGGTGGTGAGCGCGCCGGCCTTTCTGCAGCGCCAGCGCGTCATGGCACGGCCCGGCATGTCGAAGGAGCGCCTGGACGGCATCTTGCGCCAGCAGGTGCCGGACGCGTTCAAGCGCCGGAAGGCGAGCGTCGTGATCCCGACCGGGCTCGGCCTCGCGCCGACGCGGCTGGCGCTTGCCAAGGCGGTCGCTTCGCTGAAGCGCCGCCGCGGCCGGGCCTGGCCGTCAAATCCCTGGCGCGAGAAATTCACAGCCCAGCTCGCGCGCGCCCGCCGCCGGTAGGATACAAGGCGGCATGCGCGAGATCGTCCTCGACACCGAGACCACCGGCCTCGACCCCCTGGCCGGCCACCGCGTGGTCGAGCTCGGTTGCCTGGAACTGGCCAACACGGTCGCCACCGGCAAGACGTTCCACGCCTATTTCAATCCCGAGCGGCCGATGCCGGCCGATGCCCAGGAGATTCACGGTCTCACTGACGAGTTTCTGGCCGATCAGCCTTTGTTCGCCGACAAGGTCGAGGAGTTCCTGGCTTTCATCGGCGACGCCCAGCTGGTGATCCACAACGCCCAGTTCGACATCGGCTTTCTCAACGCCGAATTGGAGCGGGTCGGCCGGCCCAAGCTCGGCAATGCCTACGTCGATACGGTGTCGATCGCGCGGCGCAAGTTCCCCGGCCAACGCGCCAGCCTGGATGCGCTGTGCGAGCGTTTCAGCATCGACAATTCCGGCCGCACCAAGCACGGCGCGCTGCTCGACTCGGAGCTGTTGGCCGAGGTCTATCTCGAGCTGAGCGGTGGTCGCCAGCGTGATCTCGGCCTGGCAGCCAGATTGGCCGGGCAGGTGGCGGGTGCCGCGGCTGGTGGGCCGGCTCGCCCGCCGCGGTCACATGCGCCGACCGCCGCCGAGCTCGCGGCGCACGCCGAGTTCTTGAAGCAGATCAGCGATCCGCTGTGGCTTAAAGCCGACTAAAGCGGCAGCCAGTTGCCGTGCAAGCCGTGTGGCACGCGGCGCGGCATGACGATCTCGGCGATCGGCGGCCGTTCGATATCGACGGCATCGAGCACGGCGAGCACCGAGCCGTCGGTCGCCCGGTCGTAGACATAGGTCATGATCCAGCCGTCGCCTTCGCCTCGACCGCCGGGCCGCGGCACGAACAAGGGCTCGTCGACTTACCGGCCGCGGCCAAAGACGTGCACTGCGGACCGCCCGGTCGACAAATCATAGCGTGCAATCGCACCGAACGTGCCGACGGCATCGTCGTGGGCTTTGACCGGCAACCAGCCATAGCGGTTGGCGGCGCCGGCTCGTGCCGGCTCGACGCGTGGGAACTCGCCGATGCGCTCGTCGAGCCGCGTACGCTTGACGGCGCCCGCCTTGAGGTCGAGCACGGCGCGCCACAAGGTCGGCGGGGCCGCGCGGGCGGTGAAGAAGGCGCCGTGCTGGACATAGTCGATGGTGATGCGACCGTCGGACTCGTGGGCGTTCATGAAGTGATAGACGAAGAAAGCGTCGTCGGCGATCCACTGGACTCCACCCGTGCCGTCACGGCGCAGCACGGCGATGCGTGTGCCTCTTTCCGGTTGCCAGGAGAGAAACGGCTTGCCCTGCCTGGCGCCCTCCGCGTCGAACACGACTGGACACAGGAAGAACACGACATGGCTCGCCGTGAAGGAGAAGTCGTGCACCATGTACGGCAGCCCAGTGTCGACCGGCACGTCGCGTACGATCGTCCCGGAAGCATCGACGACGCGCAACGTGAGGAACGGCGGCCGGAGCCAGTAGCGGAACATCAGCATCTCGCCGCTCACCGGGTCGATCTTGGGGTGCGCGGTCATTGCATCGTCGATCTTGCCGCCGAAATCGTACAGGCCGCGCGTCTCGAGCGTGGGCGAGAGTTCGTAGGGCAGGCTGCCTTCGTGAAGCGCCAGGATGCGGCCGGCGTGGCGCACCACATTGGTGTTGGCGACGTTCTTGAATCGGCTGGGGTCACCGTCGGGCGGCACGAAGCGCGGATCGGGCACGATGGGATTGAGCAGGCCGCCATAGATCGTACGGCCCGCCCGCCGGTCGGCGCGCAGGCCGGCGGTCAGCACGAAGCGGTTGCGGTAGCTTGCCTTGCCGTTCTCGACGGTGACGCCATGCACCATGCCGTCGCCGTCGAACGGATAGGTGTAGGAAATCGGCGGATAGGCGGGGTTGGCCCCGTTGCGCAGGTAGTTGCCGGCGATCTGTCGCGGCAGCTCGCCGCGCACCGTGAGCTCGGCGACAGCGAGTTCATCGAGTACCGGCGCAAAGCCGTGCTGCAGGAAGGGATTGGCTTTGTCCGGCGTCGCGGCGGCCGACGCGGGCAACAGGGCGCCGGCCATCCCGATATGGCCGGCGAGCAGGAGAAGGTCGCGGCGCGAGAGATCCTTTCGTTCTGGCATGAGCAAACGACCGGCCGCGTCAGGCGTGACCCACGGGACCGCCGGCGATGCCCGGCATCCTGCCGGCATTGGCCTCGAGTTGCTGGCGATACAACGCCACGAAATCGACCGGCGCGATGTTGAGGGGTGGGAAACCCGCCTCGCGCGTGGCGTTGGCGACGACGGCGCGGGCGAACGGGAAGAGCAGCCGCGGCGTCTCGATGAACAGCAGCGGGCCGATCGCCTCCTGCGGCACTTCGCCCAGGCTCACCGTGCCGGCATAGACCAGCTCCAACACGAACAACGGCTCGTCCTTGGGTGTCTTGGCATTGGCTTCGATCGTCAGTGCCACCTCGAAAGTCTTGGCGTCGAACTGCCGGTTGGCGACTTGCACGTTGAGCGTGAGTTGCGGCTGAGTCTGCTCGATCAGGCTTTGTGGTGCGCGCGGATTCTCGAAGCTGAGATCCTTGATGTACTGGCCGTGCATGATCAGCGGCGCATTGATCTGCGGCTGCTGCGGGGCCTGCGGGTTGGCGGGCGGCGGAGGGGTGTCGGTCATGGCGTGCTTTCGCTGGTTTCGGCGCGGGCGGTACCACGCAAGGCTGCGCTGCACAAGGCGCGGGCCGATCGAAGAGCGGCGATTTGCCAAGCTGTGACGTGGCGACGATGATAAAATCCACCGCGTCTTGAAGAATCCGGTTGAGGATATGGAACGAGCTTCTTTTCGTCCTTTGGTGGGCGTTACGGCCTGCTTGAAGGACAACGGTCGTGGCGGCTGGCAGCACGCCGTCGGCGACAAGTACGTCCAGGCGGCACTGCAGGCCGTTGGCGCCCTGCCGGTGCTGATCCCGGCCATCGGCCCGCAATTGGCCGGCGAGGAGCAAGCCATGACCGAGGCGCTCGACCGGCTGCTCGACGCCCTGGACGGCGTGCTGCTGACCGGCAGTCCGTCCAATGTCGAGCCGCATCACTATGGCGGTGCCCAGAGCCGTACCGGCACGGCGCATGATCCGGCGCGCGATGCCACCACGCTGCCGCTGATCCGGCACGCCATCGACCGGGCGGTCCCCCTGTTCGCCATCTGCCGCGGCTTGCAGGAAGTGAACGTGGCGTTGGGCGGCACGCTGCATCAGCTCGTGCACGAAGTCGAAGGCCGCTGGGACCATCGTTCGCCCAAGTCGCCCGACGCCGACATCAACTATGGCCCGGCGCACGATATCGAGATCGCCGATGGCGGTGTGTTGCACCGCCTGCTAGGCGAGCGCCGTGTGCGGGTGAACTCGCTGCACGCTCAGGGCGTCGATCACCTGGCGCCGCGCGCCCGGCTGGAGGCGATTGCCGAGGACGGGCAGGTCGAGGCCTTCAGCGTGCCCGATGCGCCGGCCTTCGCGTTGGCACTGCAGTGGCACCCCGAGTACCGCGCGCTGGAGAACCCGGTCTCGATGAAGCTGTTCGGCGCCTTTGCCGCCGCGTGCCGCGCCCGCGCGGCGGCGCGGCTCGCCCCGCCGCTGCGTGCGGCCGCCGAGTAGCCGGGCGGCAGCCTACGGCTTGTAGCCCGACTCGTCGACGACCTTCTTCCACTTCGCGGCGTCGGCGCGGCGCAACGCGTCGAACTCTTCCGGCGTCGTCGTGCGCGGTTCGAGGCCGAGCTGAATCAGGCGTTCGCGAACTTCGGCCAAGGCGACGGTGGCGGCGATTTCGCGATTGAAGGCATCGATGATCGGCCGCGGCGAGGCTGCCGGCGCGAAGAAGCCGAGCCAGCTGTCGCCCACGATATCCTTGTAGCCCTGCTCGCTGAAGGTCGGCAGGTCGGGCGCGGCAAGCGGGCGATTGGCGCCCGAAGTCGCGATGATGCGCAATCGTCCGGCCTTGTGGTGCTCCAGGAAATCCGTCAGCGCGCCGGTGCCGGACGGCACCTGACCGCCGGCCAGATCGGATACCAACGGCGCCGCGCCGCGGTAGGGCACGGCTTGCAGGTCGGTGCCAGTGGCGCGCGCCAGCAGCACGCCGAAGAAATGCGGCAGGCTGCCCATCGCCGTCGTGCCGTAGCTCGCCTGCTTGGGGTTGGCCTTTGCCCACGCCACGAACTCGCCGACCGTCTTGGGCCCGAGTTGCGGGCTGACGGCGAGCGCCAGCTGGAACGTGCCGAGCAGCGTGATCGGGGCATGGTCGACGAACGGATCGTGATTGAGCTGCGGAAAGGTGAGCTTGGCCATCACCGCCGAGGCGATCGGCGCCAGCAATATGGTGTTGCCGTCGGGTGTCGCGGTCTTCAGCGTGTCGCCGGCCACCGTGCCGCTGGCGCCGGCCTTGTTCTCGACGATGAAGCTGCGACCGGTGCGCTCGCGCAACCGTTCGGCGACCAGGCGGGCCTGCACATCGGTGCCGCCGCCTGCGGGAAAGCCGACCAGGATCTTGATCGGCCCGCCCGGAAGCTCGACCGGCGTCTGGCTCCACGTCGCCGACGGCATAGCGATCGCGCCCGCGCCGGCCAGGGCCGCGCGCCGCGTCAGACGGATGGTCACTTGCTCCTCCCTGAAGACTTTGCGGCACTGTGCTATCGTGCGCGCTTCTCCGTCAACCGACGCAGGCCTCATGACCGCGCCCACCACCCGCAACAACGCGCGCCGCGACTTCTACGAACGCATCGGCAGCCTTTCCATGGCGCCGCTGTGGGAGGCCATGCATCAACTCGTGCCGCCGCAACCGTCGCCCAAGTACCGGGCGGCGCATTGGGACTACGACAAAGTGCGGCCGTTCCTGATGGAGTCGGGCGCGCTGATCACCGCCAAGGAAGCAGTGCGCCGCGTGCTGATCCTGGAGAATCCGGCAATGCCCGGCAGTTCCTGCATCACTCCGACGCTCTATGCCGGCCTGCAGCTCATCCTGCCGGGCGAGGTCGCGCCCAGTCACCGACACACCCAGTCGGCGCTGCGGTTCATCGTCGAGGGCGAGGGCGCCTATACCGCCGTCGATGGCGAGCGTACCGTCATGCGCGAGGGCGATTTCGTCATCACCCCGACCTGGACCTGGCACGATCACGGCAACGAGTCGAACCAGCCTATGGTCTGGCTGGACGGCCTCGACATTCCGATGGTGGCGATGTTCAACGCAGGCTTCGCCGAGAATGGCGAGGACGACGAGCAGGCGATCACCGCGCCGCCCGGCACGTCGGACGCCAAGTTCGCCAGTGGTCTCCTGCCGGTCGACTGGAAGCCGGAGCGCCAGACCTCGCCGATCTTCAACTATCCCTATGCCCGCACGCGCGAGGCGCTGGCCGGGCTCGCCAAGGCCGGCCCGCCGGATCCTTGCCACGGCTACAAGCTGCGCTACGTCAATCCGGCGAGCGGCGGCGCGCCGATCGCCACCATGGGTACCTTCATGCAGCTCCTGCCCAAGGGCTTCGCGACCGCACCTTACCGCAGCACCGACGGCACCGTGTTCTCGGTGGTCGAGGGCGAAGGCGAAAGCGTGATCGCCGGCGAGACTTTCGGCTGGAAGCGGCGCGATCACTTCGTGGTGCCGAGCTGGGCCACGGTCGAGCATCGCGCCAAGGGCGACGCCGTGCTGTTTTCGTTCTCCGACCGTCCCGTCCAGGAACGTCTCGACCTCTGGCGCGAGGATCGCGGCGGCAGGTAGAGCAGCGCTTCTTCCTCCCCACGAAGTGGGGAGGAAGCCTTGCCAGTTACTTGGCCAGTTACTTGGCCAGTTACTTGCGCACCGCGACGTCGAGCAGCTTGCCGGTCATGCCCTTGATGGCGCCGACCTGCGTCGCTTTTCCGGTCGCGAGATCGACCGTGTAGAGCGTGCCGCCGGCGATCAGATAGGCGGTGTTCTTGCCCTCTGCCTCGTTGTCGATGTCCATCACCGCGTCCGAAAGATCAGGAACGCCGACCGCGCCGCGGGTCTTCAACACGCCGTCATTGGGTGGATTCTGGACCACCAGCGCGCCGGTGCCGCTGTCGACATGCACCAGCTCGGTGCCCTTGGCGCCCTTGGTCGAGTTGGTATAGGCGCCGGCCGCGACGGCGGGCTTCTTGGCGGCGTTGGCGTCGGCGGCATCGTAGTTCAACGGCTTGTCGACCGTCGTGGTGCCGTCGTCGACATTGATGCGCAGGTTCGCGCCGTCGGCGCCGACGACGCGCAGGCGATCGGCCACCGGGTTGAAGTCGACCACCGGGCGCGGTCCCAGCGGCCGCTTCTCCGAAAGCATGGCGCCGGGCGTCGCCTTGCCGTTGGTATGGTCGATCACCACCAGCTGACCGGAGTCGGTCAGACCATAGAGCTTGCCATCGGCCGGCCGCACATCGATGCCGACCACCTTGTCGGCGCCCGAGATCGCCGTCGGCGCCGAGGCCGTCTGCGTCGCGGTATCGATCAGCACCAGCTTGTTGTCGGTCGTGAGGCCGACCAGGGTCGCGGCCCCGGCTTGCAGAGAACCAATGGTCAGCGCCAGCAATGACACGCCGACGAGATGTCCAAAACCCTTTGTCGAGGCCATGCGATCTCCTCCTCTCGCTTGTCGTCTCTTAGACGTTCGGAGATCACGTCCCGGATGACTCGCCTCACGCGCTCGTGAAGCCGTCGACCGCGCGGTGTTCGCTGAGTGACCGTTGCGTGGCCGTCGACAGGACCAGCGCTTCGATCGCCCGATCGGCGTCGAGCAGGGCGGGATCGGCGCGGCTTTGAATGCAGTCGACGAAGTGTTGCAGCTCGACTTGATAGGGGTCGCGGTCTTGCATCGCCACGGGCTGGCCGGGCGACCGGCCCTCGACGACGGTGAAGGAGCTTTTGGGCGGACCGCCTTCGAAAACGTTCTGATGGCGATAGACCGCCCCTTCGAACAGGGCGCGGAAGCCGACGGTGAAAGGAGAACCCGGCGGCATCAGTCCACTGGCGATGACAGTGGCGTGGCGGCCATCCTCGTAGTCCAGCACCGCCGAGATTTCGCCTGGCTTGTCGCCCCGCAAGGAGCGCGCGGCCGTGGCCGACAGGCGTTTGGGTGCACCCATGACCCATTGCACGAAGTCGAAATCGAAGGTCATCAGCTCGGTCGATGGCTCGCCGTAGTGCGCCTTGGGGTCGGTTGCCTCGGCATGGAGGTAGGAGCCCAATCGCCAGGTCGTCACGCTGAGCAACCGCCCGTGCTGGCCCGATGCCGTTATCGCCTTGATGTGGCGGTATGCGCCGACCGAGCGCATCAGCAGGCCGACCTGCAGCAGGCGGCCGGTGCGGCGGGCAGCATCGCGCATCTGCTGCGCTTCGCCGAGGTCGAGCGCGAGGGGGCTTTCGCAAAACACGTGTCTGCCCGCCGCCAGTGCCGCCATCACGGCGTCGTGGTGGATCGGGCTTGGCAAGCAGACGTCGATCGCGTCGATATCGGGGCGGCCGATCAAAGCAGCGACGTCGCCGAAGGCTTCGGCGTCACACCGTGCAGCCGCAGCTTGGGCGCGCGCCTTGTTGCGCGAGAACACGCCGACCACCGAAACGTCGGCCATACCGGCATAGGCCGCTGCATGAACCGTGCCCATGGCGCCGGCGCCGAGGATCGCGACGCGCAACTCAGGCAAGCCAACCTGCTTGCCTCAGCGGCTCCTGATACGTCTTGCTGACCGGCACGCGCAGGCCGTTGCGCAACACCAGCACCGGTCGGCGACTGTTGCGGTCGATCGTCTCGACCGCGCCTTCGGCGACCCACCACGAGCGATGGACCTGACGGCCGCGCGAGGGGCCCAACTCGGTCAGGGCGTCGCGCAGACGCAGCAAGATCAAGTCGCTGCCGAGCGCAGTGTGGATGCGTAGATAGTGGTCCTCCATCTCCAGCGCGATCAGGTCCCGCCCCAGCGCCGGCGGAATGCGGCGGAAGAAGTCGGGCGCGGCGGCTGCGGCGGCGCCGGCCGTCGCGATGGCCGCCACGCGCGCCCGCTCGCTGTCGGCGGCGGCGTGCAGGCGCTGCTCGATGAACAGGCCGACCACGACGGCGATGACCGCCGTCAGGAATGCTGTTTGCGGATAGATCTCGAGTGCGGCGCTGAACGGCGTCGGTCGCACCAGCCAGCCATGCAGGAGGATGATCTCCACCGTGGCCGGTATGGCGGCCAGTATTCCGGTCAGCGCCATGCGCAGCGTGATCGACCAGCGCTCGGTCGCTTCGACCTGGGCGATCAGGGCGGCGAAGCCCAGCACCTGCAGCCAGATCAAGAGGCCGGTCGCGACGAAGTAGATCAGGCGGATACCGAGGCTCGTCGCCCTGTAGCTGCCGAACGGGCCCGTTACCGCCATGACGACGGCGAGGCCCAGCACCCAGGGGAATTGCTGGGGGATCGACCGGATGTAGGGCAGTTCGCGCATCGCGAACGGATGATTCCGATTGTTCGCGAAAAAGACCAGCGATTCCGCGCAACGACGATGGCCGCCTGCAACGACGCCCGCGATGGTTGGCGTGAAGTCGGGAGCTACCCCATGTCGTTTGCCCTGCAAGTCGTCATCTACACCCCACTATGGGTCTGGCCACTCCTATTGCTCGTGCTGTGGCAGGGTTGGCGGGGCCTCAACCCCGCCAGAATGTCGCCGTCTCGATTGGCCGTCCTGCCCCTGGTCGGTCTCATCTCTTCGCTGGTCGGGCTCGCACAGGCCGTGCAACCGGGTCTTGCGCTCGCGGCATCGGCCTGGGTTGGCTTGCCAATCTGGTGCAGCGGGCGCGCCGCATGCTTGCCTCGGCTGCCGTTGAAAGGAATTTAAGCGACGCGCCTCTTCTGCGCGGCCACCGAGCCCGCGCACTGGTCGACCGGCAGCGGCCGTAGGTGGAGATCGTAGGCATCGGCGAACTCGGCGCGCCAATTGGCGCCGCCGCGGCGATAAAGATAGACGAACAGCACGCAGGCGTCGGACTTGTAGCGCAGCGCACGCGCTGGATCGTCCTTGCGGTCGAGCTCGCCGGCACCGAACAAGGCGGAGAGCTGCGCCTCGTCGAGCCCCTTGATGCGATCGAGCGGGATCGGCGAGCCGGCATTGCGCGAGCTGAACACACCCTTCTCGCCGCCGGTCAGCGAATATTGCGGCTGTTCGTCGGTCATGCAGCCGGCCAGCAGCATGCCGCAGGCGAGAGTCCCCCAACCCCTTTGCTTCATCGCTGCAGTCTAGCGCGTCGTCGTCGGGGGATTAAAGGGCCGGCTCGCGGCCGGTGGTCGCAATGTCTGGGCGACATGGACCATCGCCGCCACGCCGAGCACCGGCACGACCAAGTTCAGGATCGGGATCGTGCCCAGGAACACGATCGCGATGCCGGTCAGCCACAGCACCCCGGCGTTGGCGCGGCGCCAGGCCTTGACTTGGGCAGGGTCGAGGCGTCGCAACGCCACCTGCTCGTAGTAGACGCGTGCGGCGAGCCAGCCGTTGACGGCATAGAACAGCACGGCGCCCAGCCCCGCCACGAACAGCGCCAGCAGGTAGAACGGCAGCATCACCAGGTTGAGCGCGAGCACGGCGAGCAGGAACACGACGCCCGTCCACAGACCGGTCCAGATCGGAATGCCCCGCGCCGGCCCCAGCGCCGGATAGTGCTCGGCTTCGACGATGTCGGCGATTCTTTCGAGAAAGATCGAGATCACGATGCCGAAGCTCGCCGGGAACAGCAGGAACGCCAGCACTCCCACGCCGGCGCCGCTCAACCAGACGATGGCGTCGTTGATCCACTTCATCTCGAAGGTGGCGAGCGATTTCAACCCCCACCAGGCGAGCGCCGCGATCGCCACCTGCAGCACCAGGCTGAGCAGCAGCGACCACCAGATGATGCCGCGCAGCTTGGGGTCGCCCAGTTGGCGAGCCGCCAGCTCGAAGGCGCGGATCATGGTCTTCGGACCGCGGGGCTCCAGCCCCGCTCGAGAGCGTGAGCGGGGCTGGAGCCCCGCGGTCCAATGACTGTCACTACTGCGGCCCGACGACTCCCGCCGCCTTGAGCTCGCCGATCTCCTTGGTCGAGAAGCCGCGCTCGGCCAGTATCTCGTCGGTATGCTGGCCGCGCTTGGCGGCCGGGCCTTTGATGCCTTCCTTGGTGCGCGAGAAGCGCGGCGCCGGCGCCGGCTGCGGGAAGCCCGAGACGTCGACATAGGCGCCGCGCGCCTTGGCGTGCGGATGCTGCGAGGCCTCCTTCATGGTGAGCACGGGAGCGAAGCAGATGTCGGTGCCTTCCATGATGGCGCACCACTCGTCGCGCGTCTTGGTGCGGAAGATGGCGGTGAGCCGGCCCTTGAGTTGCGCCCACGCCTTGCGGTCCATCTGCGCCGGCAGGCTCTCGCCCTTCAGGCCGGTCTTCTCGAGCAGCAGCTCGTAGAATTGCGGCTCGATCGAGCCGATGCAGACGAACTGACCATCCTTGGTCTCGTAGGTGCCGTAGAAGTGCGCACCGCCGTCCAGCATGTTGGTTTCGCGGCCGCTGTCGTTCCACAGACCGGCGCCGGCCATGCCGTAGATGCCGCCCAACAGCAGCGCGGCGCCGTCGACCATGGCGGCGTCGATCACCTGGCCCTTGCCGGAACGTTGCGCTTCGAGCAGGCCGCACACCATGCCGAAGGCGAGCAGCATGCCGCCGCCGCCGAAGTCGCCCACCAGGTTGAGCGGCGGCACCGGCTTGTCCTTGCCGCCGATGGCGTGCAATGCGCCGGTCAGCGCGATGTAGTTGATGTCGTGGCCGGCCGCCTTGGCGAGCGGGCCTTCCTGGCCCCAGCCGGTCATGCGGCCATAGACCAGCTTGGGATTGCGCGCGAGGCAGACGTCGGGACCAAGACCCAGGCGCTCGGCGACGCCGGGACGGAACGGCTCGGTGACGCCGTCGGCTTTGTCGATCAGCCGCAGCGCCACCTCGATGCCCTCTTTCTTCTGCAAGTCGACCGAGACCGAGCGGCGGCTGCGGTTGTGCACGGCATATTTCGGGTCGGCCAAGCGATCCATGACATGCGTCTTGGTGCGGTCGATGCGGATCACGTCGGCGCCCATGTCGCCCAGCATCATCGAGCACATCGGGCCGGGGCCGATGCCCGCCAACTCGACGATGGTCAATCCCGAAAGTGGACCCGCCATGATTTCCCTCCTGCGATACCTATCGAATGAGTTGGTTACCCTATTCGGTCGACGGGAGGCACCCGTCAATTCGACATGTGACGTGCCAGAAAAGCGCCAACGCGGTCCAGCGCATCGGCCCGGGCGGCGGGGTCTTCGGCCACGATCGGCACGACGCCGGATCGCATCGTGAAGGCCGGCAACTCACGGCGCTTGAGACCCGGCCAGTCGAAATCGTGGTGGGCGCCGGGATAGGCGTGGAAGACGACCGGGGCACCGAGATGCGCCGCCTGCTCGGCCTGTTCCTGGCACGGCGCCGCCGGCGTCCAGACATCGTCCTCGCCGACCAGGATCAGCAGGGGAATCTCGGTCGTCCAGTCGGGGCCAAGCCGTTGCGGGCTGCACGAGCCGGGATAGAACGCGACCGCGGCACGAAAGTCCGGCCCGGTGAAATTCGCTGGCCGTCCGCTGCTGCGCTCAGCGACGGCCATCAGCACCGCGCCGCCACCGTTCGACCAGCCCATCAGGCCGATGCGATCGTGGCTGATGTCGGGCCGGCTGCGCAGGAAAAGCAGCGCGGCATAGGCGTCGCCCGGCCGCCGGGCATAGAGGCCCGGCTTGAAGCTGGCGGGCGAGCAGATCTCGGTGGTGTTGCGCGGCCCGAAGCCGTCGACCATCAACACGGCGAAGCCGCGCTCGACCAGCGAGCGGCGCCACGCGGTCTCGCGTGCCACGATCTCGCCGGTGGCGCGTGCGAACAACCCGCCGCAGCCGTGCATGAACACGATGGCGGCGTGCGGGCCCGGCCCGACGGGCAGGAACAGGTAGCCGACGAGCTCGGTCGGCGCCGCGCCGTTCGCGCCGTCGAGGGCGGCGAACCGTACGGTCTGCTGGGCCCGTGCGCTGCCGCCGATCGCCGCGACCGCAATGCCGAGCAGAATGACAAGAGCGAGAAACCGCCGCATGTCCGGGTATGGTAGCCGACCGGTTCGGCGTTACAAAATTCGTCGTCCGGTCTAAAGTCCGCGCCGCAAAGACGTCGGAGGGAACGGAATGGGGTGGGGGCGGGTCATCTCGTCGCTGGCTTTGGTGTTCGCTGCGACCGGCAGCGCCCTGGCGCAGCCGGCCGCGCCCAGGGAATACAGTCAACAATTCCTGGTGCAGGGTTCGTCGTTCCACGGCGTGCACGGGCTTGCCTTCAACAAGGACGATCAGCTCTTTGCCGGCTCGGTGGTCGGCCAGACGCTCTATCGCGTGCAGGTCGACACGGGCGAGGTCGATCGCATCATCGACCCGCCGATGGGCATGGCCGACGACATCGCCTTCGCCGACGACGGCACCATGGCCTGGACCGCCTTTCTCCTGGGCAAGGTCTATATCCGCCGGCCCAACGGCAAGACCATCGAGGTCGCGCACGGCATGGGGGGCCCCAATTCGCTGGCCTTCGGCAAGGACGGCCGGCTGTTCGTGTCCGAGGTCTTCATCGGCGACGCGCTTTACGAGATCGATCTCAAGAACGCCGACAAGCCCGACTTCAAGCCCTTCCCGCGCAGCGAGCTGCGCCGCGTCGCCGACAAGCTGGGCGGCCTGAACGGCTTCGAGATCCACAAGGACGATGGCTTCCTCTATGGCCCGCTGTGGTTCAAGGGCGAGATCGTCAAGGTCAACCTCGAGACCGGCGCCGTCGAGGTCATCGCCGAAGGCTTCAAGACTCCGGCCGCCGCCAACATCGATCCGCAGAACCGCGACAACGTCTATGTCGTCGACACTGGCACCGGTGGCATCTGGAGCGTCAGCCTCACCAGCAAGGCCAAGCGCCTGGTCGCCTCCATGAAGCCCGGCCTCGACAATCTCGCTTTCGATTCACGCGGCCGTCTGTTCGTCTCTTCGATGACCGACAACGGCATCTACCTGGTCGACAAGCAGACCGGCGCCTACAAGACCATCGTCGAAGGCAAGCTCGCAGTGCCCGCCGACATCGCCGTCGTGACCGAGGGCGGCCGGGATGTCGTGCACGTTGCCGACGTGTTCAGCTATCGCACGGTCGACGGCCAGACCGGCGTGGTGCACGACGTGATCCGCGTCCATGGCGAGACCCACGCCTATCCGCTCGGCATATCGGTCGGGACCAAGCACGTCCTGCTGACCAGCTGGTTCTCCAACACCGTGGAGAAGGTCGATCGCAAGACCGGCAAGCTTGTTGCCACGCTCGGCGAGTTCGCCGCCCCGGTCGATGCGTTGGAGATGGCCGATGGCTCTCTCTACGTCGCCGAACTGGCGACCGCCAACCTGGTGAAGGTGAGTGCCGACGGCAAGACGCGCACCATCGTCGCCAAGGAACTGCGTGGACCGGTGGCGATGGCGCAAGGCCCGGGCGACTCGATCTACATCACCGAGATCGCCGCCGGCGCCGTGGTGCTGATCGAGCCCGCGACCAGAACGCGTCGGGTCGTTGCCGACGGGCTGGCGGGACCCGAGGGCATCGCGGTCGGGCCCGGCGGCCGGCTGTATGTCGCCGAGGTCGGCCAGAAACGCGTGGTCGCCATCGACCCTGCGACGGGCGCCAAGACGGTGATCGCGTCCAATCTCGATATCGGCCTGCCGGCGTTTCCCGGTGGGCCGCCCGGGCTGGTGCCGACCGGCGTGGCGGTGGGAGCGGGCGGCGTCGTCTATGTCAGTTCCGACATCCGCAACACGCTCTACAAGCTCGTGCCGCCGGCGCGATAGGAAACACTCATGCCCGGCATTCCGTTCATCAAGGAGTTCAAGTTCGACTACGGCACGGCGATGGAGGTGACACCCCAAATCCGCCGCGTGGTCGCGCGCAATCCCAACCCGTTCACTTTCAAAGGCACCGGCACCTACCTCGTCGGCCACGGCAAGGTGGCGATCGTCGATCCCGGACCCGACCAGCAGGATCACATCGACGCCGTGCTGCGCGCCGTGCGCGGCGAGACGGTGACGCACATCTTCGTCACCCATACCCATGTCGATCACGTGCCGGCGACTCCCGCGATCGCCAAGGCGACCGGCGCCAAGGTCTACAGCTATGGTCCTCATCCCCGGCCGCCGGCCGGCCAGGCGACGGAGCAGGAGGGCGACTTCTCCTTCGCGCCCGACATCAAGCTCGACGACGGTGACGTGGTGCAGGGCGACGGCTGGACCGTCGAGGCGGTCTACACACCGGGCCACATCTCCAATCATCTCTGCTTTGCCGTGAAGGAAGACAAGGCGCTGTTGTCGGGCGATCACGTCATGGGCTGGTCGACGGCGGTGATCTCTCCACCTGACGGCAACATGGCCGACTACTTCGCCTCCCTGCGCAAGCTCCTGCCGCGCCAGGAGCAGCTCTACATCCCCACGCACGGCGCAGAGATCCGCAACCCCGTGCCGTTCGTGCAAGCCTATATCGAGCATCGCCTGGGCCGCGAGGCGCAGATCATGGCGCGGCTGAAGGAAGGGCCGCAGACCATCCCGCAGATGGTCGCCAGGAACTACGCCGACGTGCCGCAGCATCTGCATGCCGCGGCTGGCCGTTCGATGCTGGCGCACCTCGTCCAGATGGTGAAGGACGGTCGCGTGAAGTCCGAGGATGGCCGGGCGGCGATCGATTCGACCTACCGCCTCTAGAAGATCGCGAAATGGATCTGAAACTTGCCGGCAAGACCGTGCTGATCACCGGCGGCAGCCGCGGCATCGGCTTTGCCTGCGCCATGGCCTTCGCGGCCGAGGGCTGCGCTGTCCATATCGCCTCGCGTTCCAAGGAGTCGCTCGAGGCGGCGCGCGACAAGATCCGCGACCGCCACAACGTGCCGGTCGAGATCCATGCCGCCGATTTCTCGACGGGCGACACGGTGCGTGCGGTGATCGAGGCGGTGGGTCATGCCGACATCCTGGTCAACAACGCCGGCGCCATCCCGCGCGGCGACATTTTGGCGATGACCGAGCCCAAGTGGCGCGAGTCTTGGGAGCTGAAGGTGTTCGGCTATATCAACGCCACCCGCGCCATGCTGGACAAGATGTATGCGCGCAAGAAGGGGGCGGTGGTGAACATCATCGGCCTCGCGGGCGAGGCCTACAATTACGACTACGTCGCCGGGACCATGGCCAATGCCGGCCTGATGGCCTTCACCCGCGCTGTCGGCTCCAAGAGCGTCGATCGCGGTGTGCGCGTGGTGGCGATCAATCCGCCGGCCACTCGCACCGACCGCATGCTCACCCTGCTGCGCGGCCAGGCCCAGCAGCAGTTGGGCGACCCTGATCGCTGGCCCGAACTCACCAAGCACATGCCGTTCGGCCGGCCCGCCGAACCCGACGAGGTGGCGGATCTCGCGGTGTTCCTGGCGTCCGACCGCGCCAGCTACATCAGCGGCGTGGTCGTGACGCTGGACGGTGGCCAGGCGGCGCGGAACTGATCGATCCTAGAACTTGATGTTGCCGCCGAGCTTGAACAGCTCCGGCGCGCGCCGCTCGCCGCCGCCGGCTGTGCCCGTCGTCCTGGCCGAGCCGGTCGAACTCTGACCTTGGCCTTGGCTGCGGTCGCCAATCGACGGACCGATGCGCACGTAGGAGTTCAGCGGGCCGGCCGGCCCATCGACGCGCAATTCCCGGAAGCGCGGGTTGGCAGCCGACCCGGCGCCGCCGATGCGCCCGTCCTCGATGTTCATGTTCGACGTCGATCCGCTCATCGAGCCAAGGCCCGGCGGCAGGCTGCCCGATCCCGTGGCGGTCTGCGCCAGGGCGGCGGCCGGTGAGAGAAGCACAGCCAGGAGCAGGGCGGCACGCCGGATCATTGGACTATCGTACGACGCTCGCGATGCGGGCATCCCCGGTCTCGTCGACAAAAAGCGATGCGCGAAATCGAGCGGAAATGCACAGCCCGCTTCTGTAGAGTGCGCGCCATCGACCAGAAAATGATGCCAGACGCACTCTCCCACGCATCGGCGCTGCTGCATTCGGTGTTCGGCTTCAGCGCCTTCCGCCCCGGCCAGGAGGAGATCGTGCGCGCTGTGCTGGCCGGCGAGGATGTGCTCGCCGTCATGCCGACCGGCAGCGGCAAGTCGTTGTGCTATCAGCTTCCGGCCGTTGCGCGGCCCGGGTTGACGGTCGTGGTCTCGCCGTTGATCGCCTTGATGCGCGACCAGGTGCGCGCGCTCGCGGCGGCAGGCGTGGCGGCGGGCAGCCTCAATTCGAGCAACGAGCCGGCCGAGAATGCCCGGGTGCTGAGGCTCCTGCGCGAGCGCCAGCTCCGGCTGCTCTACGTCGCACCCGAGCGGCTGGCGCGGCCCGACACGGTCGAGATGCTGGCCGACAGCGACGTGGCGATGATGGCGATCGACGAGGCCCATTGTGTCTCGCAATGGGGCCACGACTTCCGACCCGAATATCTCACCTTGGGCAGCCTCGCGCGCCAGATCGGTGGCCGCCTGCAGACGCTTGCCTTGACCGCGACGGCCGATGCGCCGACGCGCAGCGACATCGTCGACAAGCTGTTCGCCAAGCCGCCGCGCGTGTTCGTGCGCAGCTTCGACCGGCCCAATCTCCGGCTCGCGTTCAAGCCCAAGGAGCGCTCATCGCGCCAACTCCTGTCGTTCGTGCGCGAGCGGTCGGGCCAAAGCGGCATCGTCTACTGCGCCTCACGGCGGAAAACCGAAGAGCTGGCCGAGACCCTGAAGGCCGCTGGGGTCGCGGCGCTGCCTTATCATGCCGGCCTCGACAAGGCGGTGCGCGATGCCCACCAGGACGCCTTCCAGCAACAGGATGGCATCGTCATGACGGCGACCGTGGCGTTCGGCATGGGCATCGACAAGCCCGACGTGCGTTTCGTCTGCCATGCCGACCTGCCGGCCAACGTCGAGGCATATTACCAGGAGATCGGCCGTGCCGGACGCGACGGGCTGCCGGCCGACACGCTCACCCTCTACGGCCTTGCCGACATGCAGCTGCGCCGCCTGCAGATCGAGCAAGGCGAGCAGTCCGACGACCGCAAGCGCATCGAGCGACAGCGGCTCGGCGCGCTGCTGGCGCTGGCCGAGGCGCCGCGCTGCCGGCGCCAGACCCTGCTCGCCTATTTCGGCGAGGCGTCGGAGCCGTGCGGCAACTGCGATCTCTGCCAGGAGGGTGTCGAGCTGTTCGACGGCACGGTCGAGGCGCAGAAGGCGATGTCGGCCATCGTGCGCACTGGCGAGCGCTTCGGCATGGAGCACCTGGTCGCCCTGCTGCGCGGCGAGCGCACCGAGAACATCCTGAAGTTCAACCACGACCGCCTGCCGACCTTCGGCGTCGGCGTCGACCGCGCCGCGGGCGACTGGCGCTCGATCTTCCGTCAGCTTTCGGCCACCGGCTTGATCACCCAGGATCTGGTCGAGCATGGCCGCTGGTCGGTCACCGATGCCGGCTGGCAGGTTCCTGAAGGCAAGGCCAAGATCGAGCTACGCAAGGACCTCGCCGCCGGTGCCGCCGGTCGGGCCAAGCGCGGCGAGCGCCGCGCCGCGGTGGCGACGGTGGTCGGCGAGGCCGATGCGGGGCTGTTCGACGCGCTGCGGGCGCTGCGCACCAAGCTCGCTCAGGGGCAACGCGTGCCGGCCTACGTGGTGTTCTCCGATCGCACGCTGGTCGAGCTCGCCACCCACCGACCGCAGAGCCTCGGCGCCATGCGCGAGATCCATGGCGTCGGCGACGCCAAGCTCGAACGCTACGGCGTGCCCTTCCTCGAGGTCGTGCAGCAGCACGCCCGCCAGGGATAGTTGGCCGTCTATTCCTCGGTCGAGGAGATCGGGTTGGCGAACGGTGCGCCCGCCTTGAGGATGCGATAGCGGCCCGTCTGGATCTCGGCGCCGGTGACGATGCCGGTACGGGCGCTGCCGCCGTCGAGCCCCAGCCGATCGCCCTCGAACAGGTGCGGGTCGTCCATGCCGCTGATCGCCCGATGCTTGTCGGGTGGCGTATGGCCATGCACCACCAGGGTGCCGCCAAAACCCTTCCGCCAATCGAGGAAGCCGTGATTGATCCAGGCCCAGCGCGCCTCGGTGAAGGTCGCCCACGGCCGGGTCAGGAACTCGTCGGGATCGGCGTGCGGATCGAGACCGCCATGGACGAACAGCGCATTGCCGAGCCGCACGTGGGAGCGCATGCCCCACAGGCGATGCACGACCGCGTCGCCCAGCGCCGACTTGAGCAAGGCGTGGTCGACCGACGCCGCGGCGCTGCCGGCACGGCCGCGCATCTGGTCGAGGAAGATCTGGCCGCCCATGCGCTTGCTCAGCCACATCGCTTCGGCCTTGTGGGCGTGCGGCCCGCCGACCACGGCCAGCAGCATCATGATCTCGTGGTTGCCCATCAGACGGTCGACATGATCGACGCCGTGCGCCTCCTCGTCCTTGGCCCATTGCTGGAACACGCCGACGGCGTCGGGACCGCGGTTGATCATGTCGCCGAGATAAATCAGCCGCCGCCGGCCGCCCGCCTCGTGCGCCAGGCCGGCGATCGCCTCGCGCAGGGCGGCGAGCTCGGACGCGCAGCCATGCACGTCGCCGATCGCGAACACGGTCTCGCCGCGCAGATCGAACGGGGCGGGCTTCCAGGCCGAAATTTCGACGGGGACTGGCATTGCTGCCAAATGATAGCCATGTTCGGCGTGTCTGGGTACGTTGCAGAGGAGCCGTCGCAGAACGGCACTGGACTGGAGGAGTTGATGAGCTTTACCAATCGCCGCCGGCTGCTGGCCGGCGTTTTCGCCGGCGCCGTGGCGGCGCCCGCGGTCGCCCGGCTGGGCGTCGCCCACGCGCAAAGCGCATGGAAACCGGACAAGCCGATCACGATCTACAATCCGCTGGCGGCGGGCGGCGTGGCCGACGTGCATCTGCGTTTCATCGGCGAGCGGCTGACACGCAAGTGGGGCCAGCAAGTGCTGGTCGACATCAAGGCGGGCGCCGGCGCCACGCTTGCCGCGGCGCAGATGGTGAACACCAAACCCGACGGCTACATCATCGCTTGCATGACCATCAACAGTCTGCGCTATCCGCACTACCAGAAGGCCAATTGGCATCCGTTGCGCGACTTCTCCTACATCACCGGCCTGTCGGAGTTCACCTTCGGCGTCGTGGTCAAGGCGGGCTCGCCCTACAAGACGATGCAGGATCTGATCGAGGCCGGCAAACGTCAGCCCGACAAGCTGAACTACGGCACCTCGGGCATCGGCGGCACCGGCCATCTGCTGATGATCGAGACCGAGCAGGCGACCGGCGCGCGCTTCACGCACATCCCCTACAAGGGCGGCGCGGAGTGGATGCCGGCGCTGTTGGGCGGGCATATCGACTTCGTGCCCGATGGCGCGCAATGGGCGCCGTTCGTCGAGAACGGCCAGGCGCATCTCCTGGCGATGGCGACGGAGAAGCGCTTCGGCAAATACCCCGACAAGCCGACCCTGATCGAAAGCGGCATCAACGCCGTCGCAGTCAGCCCTTACGGCCTGGTCGGGCCCAAGGATCTGCCCGAGCCGATCATCTGGGCGTTCCACGAGGCCGTGACCGAGGCGATGGCCGGTCCCGGCCATCAGCCGCTGCTCGACAAGTTCATCCAGGAGCCGTGGCGCAAGAACCCGACCGAGTATCGCGCGTTCGCCGAGAAGTACTACGTCGAGGTGAAGCCGATGCTGATCAAGGCCGGCCTGGCTCAATCCTGACGCGTCGGACGATCGCCTTCGGGCTCGTCAACGCGCGTCGTTGGCGCGAATGAAATCGCGCACGCGCGGCATGATCTGCTCGCGCCACTTGCGGCCGTTGAAGATGCCGTAGTGGCCGACGCGAGGCTGCTCCCAGTGTGCGTGGCGGGCGCCGGGGATGTTGGGCGTGAGCGCGTGTGCAGCCTTGGTCTGGCCGACGCCCGAGATGTCGTCGAGCTCGCCTTCGACCGTCATCAGCGCCGTTTCGATGGCGGCGGGATCGATCCGGCGGCCGCGGCTCACCCAGACGCCGCGCGGCAGTTGATGTTCCTTGAACACCACCTGGATGGTCTGCAGATAGAATTCGGCGGTGAGGTCCATCACCGCGAGATACTCGTCGTAGAAGCTACGGTGGGAATCGGCCGAATCGTCGTCGCCTTTGATCAGATGCTCGAACTGGCGCATATGGGCGTTGATGTGCCGGTCGAGGTTCATGGTGATGAACGAGGTGAGCTGCAGGAAGCCCGGATAGACGCGGCGCATCGCTCCCGGATAGTTGAACGGCACGGTCGAGATGACGTTCTGGCGGAACCACATCATCGAGTTGCGCATCGCCAGGTCGTTGGGCGTGGTCGGGCTCACCCGGGTGTCGATCGGCCCGCCCATCAGGGTGATCGACTTGGGCTGGCGCGGGTCGTTGTCGGCGGCCATCAGCGAGGCGGCGGCCATCACCGGTACCGACGGCTGGCAGACCGCGATCACATGCAGGTCGGGCCCGAGGTAGCGGCAGAACTCGATGATGTAGTCGACATAGTCGTCGAGATCGAAGTTGCCTTGCGCCAGCGGCACGTCGCGCGCGTCGATCCAGTCGGTGATGTGGACGTCGTGCTCGGGCAACAGCGCCTCGACCGTGCCGCGCAGCAGGGTGGCGAAATGGCCGCTCATCGGCGCGACCACCAGCACCTTGGGATCGCGCCGCCCATTGGCCGGCTGCGTGGTATCACGGCGGAAGCGCAGCAGCTGGCAAAACGGCTTGCGCAGCAGGATCTCTTCGTTGACGGCGACCAGTTCATTGCCGATCGGCGTCGTCTCGAGGCCGAACGCGGGCTTGGCGTAGTTCTGCGTCAACCGCGCCATGATCTCGGCGCCGGCGGCCACCGACTTGCCGATCCAGGTCTCGGACAGCGGGTTGTAGGGGGTCGAGTAGAGCTGTTCTAGCGCGTTGGCCCAGAAGCGGACGGGCTTGGCGAGCTGACGCTGGAACTCATACGCGGTGTAGAGCATCTGCCGCCGATTTTACGCAGCGCAACATTGTTGTCACTCGATTATTGCGGCGCACAAATCATGCGAATTCAAAGGGTTGTGGGCAATTTTACAGCAGCTTGCGCAGCGCTGCCGCGATCGCCTCGGCCTTTGCGTCGTGGCTGAAATGGCCGACCACCCGGCCGTTGCGATCGAGCAGGTAGATGATCGAGGAATGGTCCATCAAGTAGGGGCTGCCATCCTTGCCGGGGACCTTCTGGTAGTAGACGCGATAGGCGCGCGCGGCGTCGGCGATCTGCTGGGGCGTGCCGGTGAGACCGATGAAGGTCGGCCCGAAGTTGGTGACGTAGCCTTTGAGCAGCTTCTCGGTGTCGCGCTCGGGATCGACGGTGATGAAGACGAGGTTGACCTTCTTGGCGGCGTCGGGGCCAAGCTTGTCGATCGCGGTCTGCATCAGCAGCAGCGAGGTCGGGCAGGCGTCGGGACAGAAGGTGAAGCCGAAATAGATCAACGTCGGCTTGCCCTTGAGGCTGTCGCTGGTGACGGTGCGGCCATCCTGATCGGCCAGGGTGAAGGGGCCGCCGATCCTTGGCCCGCCGCCGTGGAACGCGTCCCAGCCGATCCAGCCGGCGGCCGCGACCAGGGCGGCGATCCAGACGCCGAGCAGCGCCTTCATGGTGCGTGACATCGCCCGAACATGGGCCGCTCGGCGCGGCTCGACAAGGCGGACGGCTGGTCGCACAAGAGGATGTGAGAGGGGACGCCGATGAGCACCGACTTGGTCCGGTTGGCGCGCGCTGCCGACTACGCCGCCCGCCAGCACATCGCACAGCGCCGCAAAGGTCCGCGCGGCGAGCCCTACATCAACCATCTCACCGAGGTCGCGGCGCTGCTCGCCGAGGCGACCGACGGCGGCGACGTCGTGCTGGTGATGGCCGGCCTCCTGCACGACACGCTCGAGGACACCGACACCACTTACGAGGATCTCGAGCAGCGCTTCGGCGCCGAGGTGGCGGCGCTGGTCGCCGAGGTGACCGACGACAAGTCGTTGCCCAAGGAGGAGCGCAAACGCCTGCAGATCGCCAAGACGCCGGCAAAGTCGTGGCGCGCCAAGCTGCTCAAGCTCGCCGACAAGACCTCGAACCTGCGCAGCCTGGTGCAAAGCCCGCCGTCCGGATGGACAGAGGCGCGGTTGCGCGATTATGTCGTATGGGCGGCCGCCGTGGTGCAGTCCTGCCGCGGTCTGAACGCCGCGGTGGAAGCGGCGTTCGACGCCGCGCACGACGAGGCGAGCCGGCAGTTCGGCTGAGAGGAAACCATGTTCTACGATGCCGCCAAGCGCGATCACGGGCTCGCGCAGGATCCGCTGAAGTCGCTGATCGTGCCGCGGCCGATCGGCTGGATTTCGACGGTCGACCGCCAGGGCCGCGTCAACCTGGCGCCCTACAGTTTCTACAACGCGGTCAGCGAGTTCCCGCCCGTCGTCTACTTCGCCATCACCGGCACCTACGGCAGCACGCCGACCAAGCACAGCCGCATGAATGCCGAGGCGACCGGCGAGTTCGTGGTCAACATGGTGAGCGAGGCGCTGAAGGAGCAGATGAATGTCACCACCAGCATGGTCGAATTCGGCGTCGACGAGCTGAAGATGGCCGGCCTGACGGCCGAGCCCAGCACGCTGGTGAAGCCGCCGCGGGTCAAGGAATCACCGGTCGCGCTCGAGTGCAGGTATTGGCGCACCGTCGAGCTGCCGGTCGAGAAGGGCCACGAGGCCCACCGCGGCTCGGTGGTGTTCGGCCAGGTGGTGGGCGTGCACATCGACGACAGCATCATCAAGGACGGCCGCATCGACACGCTGGCGTTCCGTCCCGTGGCGCGGCTGGGCTACAGCGAATACACCACCGTCGACAATGTCTGGCGCATGCGCCGGCCGGACGATCCGAAGTATCAGTAGATGGCGACGTCAGCCTTTCACCACCGGCGCCACCGACCGGGCGATGGCGAGCAGACGCCGGTCGGCCATCGCCTCGCCCATCAGCATGAAGCCGACCGGCAGCTCGCCCGGCGCTTGGCAGGGCAGGCTGATGGCGCAGCGGTCGAGGAAGTTGCCGACCGAGGTGTTGCGCAGCAGCAGCAGGTTCTTCCTGGTGAAGCCGTCGGGTGTCGAGACCTCTTCGATGGTCGGCGCGGCGATGGCGCAGGCCGGCATCACGACGGCGTCGTAGTTGGCGGTGATCGCCGACACCCGCCGCTGCAGATCGGCACGGGCGTGCAGCAGGTCGACATAGTCGGCGGCCCCCATCTCCTTGCCGCGCAGGATGCGCGGGTAGACGAGCGGGTCGTAGTCCTTGCCGCGACGTTCGATCAGCACGCGATGCCAGGCATAGGCTTCGGCGGCGGCAAAGGTGCCGCGGGCGCCGATCGCGTTGAACTCGTTGAACTCGGGCAGGTCGATCTTCTCGATCCTGACGCCGACGCCGGACAGCGCCTTGAGTGCGCGCTCGAAGGCGGTCGCGACCACCGGCTCGAGATCGTCCATCACGTAGTGCATGGGCACCGCGAAGCGCAAGCCGCCGAGCGGCGCGGCGGCCGGCACGGCGAGCGGTTCGGCCGCGAACACTGCATCGACGATGGCACAGCATTCGACCGAGTTGGCGAGCGGCCCGATCGAATCGAGCGAGGTCGAGAGCGGCACAACGCCGTCGATCGGCACGCGGCGGGCGGTCGGCTTGAAGCCGACGATGCCGCACACCGCGGCGGGGATGCGCACCGAGCCGCCGGTGTCGGTGCCGAGCGCCGCCACGGCCATGCCGTCGGCGACCGACACCGCCGCGCCCGACGACGAGCCGCCAGGCACGCGCTTGCGGTCGGCCGGATTGCCCGGCGTGCCGTAATGCGGGTTGTAGCCGACGCCCGAGAAGGCGAACTCGCTCATGTTGGTGCTGCCGACGATCACCGCACCGGCGGCGCGCAGCCGTGCCACGACGGGGGCGTCGGCGACGGCGGGTGGCGCATCGTCGAGCGCCGTGGAGCCGGCGAGCGTGGTCTCGCCGGCCACGTCGCACAGGTTCTTGATCGAAACGGGGACGCCGGCGAGCGGCGAGGCGACGAGCCCTGCCTTGCGCAGGCGGTCGCTGGCGTCGGCGGCGGCCAGCGCCTGGTCGCGCCAGACCTTGATGAAGGCGCGCTTGCCTTCGCCCTTGTCGTCCGCGATGCGTGCCAACGCCGCTTCGGTGAGCTGGCGCGAGGTGGTGCGGCCGGCCGCAAGGTCGGCTGCGAGCTGCAGGATCGTGGGATTCACGGGCGCGAACTCACTTGGCGCGGTTCTTCACGAGATCGTCGACCACGGCGGGGTCGGCCAGGGTCGACGTGTCGCCGAGGTTGCTGAAGTCGTTCTCGGCGATCTTGCGCAGGATGCGGCGCATGATCTTGCCCGACCGTGTCTTGGGCAGGCCGGGCGCCCATTGGATGACGTCGGGCGTGGCGATCGGGCCGATCTCCTTGCGCACCCAGCCGACCAGCTCCTTGCGCAGATCGTCCGACGGCGACTGGCCCGCCTTCAGCGTCACATAGGCGTAGATGCCCTGGCCCTTGATGTCGTGCGGGAAGCCGACGACGGCCGCTTCGGCCACCTTGGTGTTGCCGACCAGTGCGCTTTCGACCTCGGCCGTGCCGATGCGGTGGCCCGAGACGTTGATCACGTCGTCGACCCGACCGGTGATCCAGTAGTAGCCGTCTTCGTCCCGGCGCGCGCCGTCGCCGGTGAAGTACTTGCCGGGGTAGGTCTTGAAGTAGGTCTCGATGAAACGCTGGTGGTCGCCATAGACCGTGCGCATCTGGCCCGGCCACGAGTTGATCAGGCAGAGATTGCCGGTCGCTGCGCCCGAGAGTTCCTTGCCCTCGGCATCGACCATGACCGGCTGCACGCCGAAGAACGGCCGCGTCGCCGAGCCGGGTTTCAGCTTGGTCGCGCCGGGCAGCGGCGTGATCAGGATGCCGCCGGTCTCGGTCTGCCACCAGGTGTCGACGATCGGGCAACGCCCGTCGCCGACCACGCGGTGGTACCACAGCCAGGCTTCGGGATTGATCGGCTCGCCGACCGAGCCCAGCAGGCGCAGACTCTTGCGCGTCGCCTTCTTCACCGGCGCCTCGCCCTCGCGCATCAGGGCACGAATGGCGGTGGGTGCGGTGTAGAAGATGTCGACCTTGTGCTTGTCGATGACCTGCCAGAAGCGGCTGGAATCGGGATAGTTGGGCACGCCCTCGAACATCAGCGTCGTGGCGCCGTTGGCGAGCGGCCCATAGACGATGTAGCTGTGGCCGGTCACCCAGCCGACATCGGCGGTGCACCAGTAGATGTCGCCGTCGTGATAGTCGAACACGTAGTGGTGCGTCATCGAGGCGAACACGATGTAGCCGCCGGTCGTGTGCAGCACGCCCTTGGGCTTTCCGGTCGAGCCCGAGGTGTAGAGGATGAACAAGGGATCCTCCGCGCCCATCGGCTCGGGCTTGCAGTCGGCCGCCACCTTGGCGGCGATCTCGTGCCACCATACGTCGCGGCCGGCCTGCCAGCCGGTCTTGCCGCCGGTGTGGCGCACCACCAGCACCTTCTTGACGCCCGGGCATTTCTTCAGGGCTTCGTCGGTATTGGCCTTGAGCGGCACCGGCTTGCCGCCGCGCAAGCCTTCGTCGGCGGTGACGACGACGTTGCTGTCGCAGTCGATGATGCGGTTGGCGAGGCTGTCGGGCGAGAAGCCGCCGAACACCACCGAGTGGATGGCGCCGATGCGCGTGCAGGCGAGCATCGCATAGGCCGCCTCGGGGATCATCGGCAGGTAGATGGTGACGCGATCGCCCTTCTTGACACCGAGCTCCTTCAGCGCGTTGGCCATGCGGCAGACTTCGGCGTGCAGCTCGCGATAGGTGATGTGCTTGGACTTGGCCGGGTCGTCACCCTCCCAGATGATCGCCGTCTGGTCGGCGCGTTTGGCGAGATGCCGGTCGACGCAGTTGGCCGACACGTTCAAGACGCCGTCGTGATACCAGCGGATGCGGACGTTGCCGGTGTAGTCGACATCGCGCACCGCGCCCGGGCTGTAGGGCTTGATCCAGTCGATGCGTTTGCCGTGCTCGGCCCAGAACTTGGCGGGATCGGCGATCGAGGCTTCGTACATTGCCTTGTACTTGGCGTCGTCGACCCAGGCGCGCTTGGCCCACTCGGCGCTGACGTCGATCAATTCATCGGCCATCGTCCCCTCCCGCCGGAAATATCGCGAATTTCCCGGGTTTTAGCCCGCCTCCGCAGGCTTCGGCAATTCGACTTTGGTGGCCCGGCCTGGAGCGGAATCCGGTCGGATCGGCGCGCTCGGGAGATGCTTGTCGCACCGGGCGGACTGTATTCTAGGCCTCGAACCAGGTGGTGAAGTCGCCGAGCGGCGCGCGCTCGGTGATCAGGTTGTTGGGCACCTCGTCGGGGTCGGCGTAGCCGAGCGCCAGGCCGCAGATCACCACCTGGTCGCCGGGAATCTTCAGCTCGCGGCGCACCACGTGCTGGAAGCGGCTGAAGGCGGCCTGCGGGCAGGTGTGCAGGCCCTTCTCGCGGGCGAGCAGCATCAGCTGGTCGAGGAAGATGCCGCAGTCGATCCACTGGCCGCTGCCCATGCGCCGCTCGACGCTGAGGATCATGCCGACCGGCGCGTCGAAGAAATCGTAGTTCTTGCGGAACTGCTTCAGCATGCCCGCGGCATCGCCCTTCGGCACGCCGAGCAGGGTATAGAGCTGCTTGCCGACCAGCTTGCGGCGCGTGTCGTAGACCGGCGTGAACTGCTTGGGATAGACGTCGTATTCGGCGCCCGGCCCGGTGTCGCCGTCGTCCATCGCCTTCAGGATCGCCGCCGACAGCCGTTTGCGCGCCGCGCCGATCGTGACATAGAGCTGCCAGGGCTGCAGGTTGCCGTTCGACGCCGCGCGGCTGGCATTGGCGATGATCCATTCGATGTCGGCCTTGGCCACCGAGCCGGGCTTGAAGACGCGCATGGAGCGACGGGAATTGACGGCTTCGGACACACGCATGAACGGTCAGCTCCGGTTGAGATGGCGACGCAGGAAGTCGAACAGCTTGCGCCGCGCCATAGCATTCTGCTGCTCGGTGAAAAAGTGCGTGCCACCCGGCACGATCACGGTCTCGACCTCCTTGCCGTGGCTCTTCAGCGCCTCGGCCATGGTGTGCGCCTGTCCGACCGACACGTTGTCGTCGCGATCGCCGTGGATCAGCAGCACCGGCGCGTCGATCTGCGCCGCGCGCAGGATGGGCGAGCGCACCGGCAGGCCCTCCGGCCCGCACAGATCGTCGAGGTAGTCGCGCACGAAGGGATTGGCCTTGTACCAGGCCGCGAGGTCGGCCGCCGCGTAGTACGAGGCGACGGCGCGGATCGGCGGCTTGTGTGCGGCGGCGAGCAGCGCCACCTGGCCGCCCATCGAGGTGCCGACCAGGGCGATGCGCTCGCGGTCGACCAGTGGCCGCCTGGCCAGCCAGTCGATCGCCGCCAGCACGTCGAGCGGCTGGCGCAGGCCCTGGTCGCTTTCGCCTTCCGAGCCGAGCCAGCCGCGCAGCGACAGGGCGAGCGCGGCATAGCCGTTGGCCGCACAAGTGCGCGCCAGGCCGACCATGGTGTGGGCGTGGCCGGCGAAGCCGTGCAGCAGGATCAGCGCCGGATAGGGCGGGTTGCCGGCCTGTGGCTTGAAGAAGTAGCCGCCCAGGGTCACGCCGTGGCCCGGCACCTGGACCTGGTCGGCGTCGGCCAAGGTGGGCAACTCGTCCCAGCGATGCGCCACCTCGATCGGCACACCGTCGGGATCGCGAAAGGCCACCGAGTAGTAGCCGGGTGCGAAATAGTCGAGCTCCTTGGGCGATTGCAGGATTTCCGCGCCGGCCTCGCGCAGCTCGGCGAACACCTGATCGACCTGGGCGCGGCTCTCGGCCGCCACCGCGAGCCACAGCGCGCCCGGACCGTAGGAGATGCCGTCCTTGGCTTGGCGCATGACGAAATGATCGTAGCCGCGCGACCACATCACGCGGTCGGGGCCGGCCCATACGCGATGGAAGCCCAGCATCGGTAGCCAGCGGCGATGGAAGGCGACCGACCGCGCAAGGTCGCTGACTTCGATCGCGGCGCCGGCAAAGGACGACCGTGGCCGCATCAGCGTTCGCTCACCGTACCGGCAGGCCGAGCGCGCGCAGCTCGTCGCGGCGCAGATGCTCCTCGCCGGCCAGGAAGAACTCGTCGAGCTGCGGCGGCTTCACATGCGTGCCGGCCAGCATGGCGTGCGCTTGGCCGCGATGATGGACCTGATGCTGGAAGAGATGCTCCAGGATCGAAGCGACGCTGGATGGCGGCGGCGTGCGGTTGGGCCGCGGCAGGACCAGGCCCTCGGCCAGGCTGGCTTCGCTCTGGCGCTCGCAGAAGTCGATCAGGCGGTGGTCGCTGGCACGCTGCGCTTCGTAGAGCCGGTGGGCGTCGGCAAAGTCCGGCGGCGGGTCGTCGTAGCGCTGCAGCACCGTCGGATCGCGCCGCAGCGCGTCGATATAGTAGATGTCGACCCACAGGATGTGGTTCAGCGTGACGCGCAGTGACGGGAAGAAGCCGGTGCGCGGCGCGGCGAACTCCTCGGCCGTCAGCCCCTTGCAGGCACCGAGCAGCCGATGGTTGGCCCACGCATTGTTGTGGGCCATGGCAACGACGTGAGCGGCCAACCCCGTCGCCACGGCGCCCTCGTCACGCCGCTTGCGCGAGGTTGCGCAGCACGTAGTGCAGCACGCCGCCGTTCTTGAAGTACTCGACCTCCTCGGCGGTATCGATGCGGCAGGTCAGTGTCACCGTCTCGGTCGAGCCGTCGGGCCGGTGGATGGTGAGCGGCACGTCCATGCCGGGCTTGAGGCCGCTCTCGATGCCGCCGACGTCGAAGGTCTCGCGACCGCTGAGGTTCAAGGTCTTGCGCGTCATGCCGTCCTTGAACTGCAGCGGCAGCACGCCCATGCCGACCAGGTTCGAGCGATGGATGCGCTCGAAGGTCTCGCACACCACGGCTTTGACGCCCAACAGGTTGACGCCCTTGGCCGCCCAGTCGCGCGACGAACCGGTGCCGTACTCCTTGCCGGCGATCAGGATCTGCGGCGTGTGCTCCTTCCTGTAGCGCATCGCCACGTCGTAGATCGGCTCGGGTTGGTCGGTCGTGAAGTGGTGGGTGAAGCCGCCCTCGATGCCGGGCACCATCTCGTTCTTCAGCCGGATGTTGGCGAAGGTGCCGCGCATCATCACCTCGTGATTGCCGCGGCGCGTGCCGTACTGGTTGAAGTCCTTGGCTTCGACGCCATGCTCCATCAAGTACTTGCCGGCCGGGCTATCCTTCTTGATCGAGCCCGCCGGCGAGATGTGGTCGGTGGTGATCGAATCGCCGAACTGGCCGAGCGGTCGCGCGCCCTTGATGTCGGCGAGCGAACCCGGCGTCTTGCCCATGCCGTCGAAATAGGGCGGGTTGCGCACGTAGGTCGACTTGTCGTCCCAGCTATAGGTCAGGCTGGGCTTGGTCTTGATGCCGCGCCAGAACTTGTCGCCCTTGAAGACGTCGGCGTAACGCTTCTTGAACGCCTTCGTCGTCACGTACTTGTCGACCAGCTTCTGCACCTCCTTGTTGGAGGGCCAGAGGTCCTTCAGGTAGACCGGCTTGCCGCCCTTGCCGATGGCAATCGGATCCTTGGTGATGTCGATCTTCATCGAGCCGGCCAGCGCATAGGTGACGACCAGCATCGGCGAGGCGAGGTAGTTGGCGCGGGTCAGCGGATTGACGCGGCCCTCGAAATTGCGGTTGCCCGACAGCACGGCGCAGACCACGAGGTCGGCATCGCCGATCGCCTTGGTCACCGGGTCGGGCAGCGGACCGGAGTTGCCGATGCAGCTGGTGCAGCCATAGCCCACCAGGTTGTAGCCGATCTTGTCGAGGTCCTTCTGCAGGCCCGAGGCCTGCAGGTACTCGGTGACGACCTGCGAGCCCGGCGCCAGCGAGGTCTTGACCCAGGGCTTGGCCTTGAGCCCGTGCTTGACCGCGTTGCGCGCGATCAGGCCGGCGCCCAGCATGACGTAGGGGTTGGAGGTGTTGGTGCAGGAGGTGATGGCGGCGATCACGATGTCGCCGTGGCCGAGGTCGTAGTCGGCGCCCTCGCACTTCACGCGCTTGCCGTCGTCGCGGCGGTCGAACTCCTTTTGCATGTTGGCGACGAACTGGCTCGACGCCTGGGAGAGCGGCACGCGGTCCTGCGGCCGCTTGGGGCCGGCCAAGCTCGGCTCGACCTCGCCGAGGTCGAGCTGCAGGGTGTCGGTGAAGACCGGCTCCGGCGCCTTCCTGGCGCGCCACAGGCCCTGCTTCTTGGCGTAGGCCTCGGCGAGCTTGGCCGCCTGGCCGCGGTTGGTGGTCTTGAGGTAGCCCAGCGTGATCTCGTCGACCGGGAAGAAGCCGCAAGTCGCGCCGTACTCGGGCGCCATGTTGGCGATGGTGGCGCGGTTGGCGAGCGGCAGATCGGCCAAGCCCTCACCGTAGAACTCGACGAACTTGCCGACCACGCCCTTCTTGCGCAGCATTTGCGTCACGGTCAGCACCAGGTCGGTGGCCGTCGCGCCCTCGCGTAGCTTGCCGGTCAGCTTGAAACCCACCACCTGGGGAATCACCATCGGCTGCGGCTGGCCGAGCATGGCCGCCTCGGCCTCGATGCCGCCGACGCCCCAGCCCAGCACGCCCAGCCCGTTGACCATGGTGGTGTGGCTGTCGGTGCCGACCAGCGTATCGGGATAGGCGATCGTTTCCTTGCCGTCTTTCCTGGTCCACACGACCTGCGCCAGATATTCGAGGTTGACCTGGTGGCAGATGCCGGTGCCCGGCGGTACGACGCGGAAATTGTCGAACGCCATCTGGCCCCAGCGCAGGAACTGGTAGCGCTCGAGGTTGCGCTCGTACTCCAGCGCGACGTTGGCCTTGAAGGCGCTCGTATTGCCGAAATTGTCGACGATCACCGAGTGGTCGATGACCAGGTCGACCGGCACCAGCGGGTTGATCTTCTTGGCGTCGCCGCCAAGCGCGCCCATGGCGTCGCGCATGGCGGCGAGGTCGACCACCGCCGGCACACCTGTGAAGTCCTGCATCAGGACGCGAGCCGGACGGAAGTTGATCTCCTTGGTCGATTTGCCGCCGTTCTTCAACCAGTCGGCGAAAGCGGCGATGTCGGCTTTCTTGACCGTCGCGCCGTCCTCGTGGCGCAGCAGGTTTTCCATCAGCACGCGCAGCGAGAACGGCAGGCGCGACAGATCGCCGACCTCCTTCTCGACCGCCTTGAGGCTGAAATAGGTGTAGCTCTTGCTGCCGACCTTCAGCGTCTTGCGGGCTTTGAAGCTGTTGGGATGGGCGGCGGCCATGGCGATGCTCCTGAAGGTCGGTTCGTGCGGGCGGGGGCAAAATAGGGGCATGAACCGGCCCAGGCAATCGGCGGATGCGACGCTGCGGGCGATATGCCAGACTGCCGGCATGCGGCCGGGAATCGCCTGGATTTTTGCGGCTTTTGCCGCGTTCGTCACGGTGGCCGCACCGGCCGTGGCGCAGCGCAATGCGGTCGAATCGTGGGACCCCTCGGCGCGCGATTTCAGCCGTCCGCCGAGTGAGCCCGGGCTGCCGGCCGACCAGCGCAGCGCAACGCTCGACAACCTCGACAAGATCCTCGCCAGCCCCAAGCTGTCGGCGTTCGACCGCTCGATCTATCTCAGCATTCGCGCCTACCAGTTGAGCCGGCTCGGCCGCCAGGACGACAGTCGCAAGGACATTGCCGAGATGGGCAAGGTGCTGCCGGGCGAGTGGCAGCGCGTGTTGTCACGTACCGTGCCCGAGCTGGCCGGCGGCGGCGACCGCGCGGCGGCGCTGCGCACGCTGGATAGCGCGCTGTTGCAGAAGCCGGGCGATTCCTGGCTGATGATCGCCCAGGCGCAGGTCCACATGCAGCTGGCCGACTTTGGCCGGGCGCTCGTCTTGCTCGACGAAGCCTTGGCCGGCTCGAGCTCGGCGGCCGACCGGCGCGCCGCCTTGTTCTATCGTGGCCATGCCCATTTCAATCTCGGCCAATACGGTCCGGCCGCCGACGATTTCGACGCCACCCTGGCCGGCCGCCCGACGGCCGCGGCGCGCCTCGCGCCGGCGCTATGGCGCTACGCTGCCCAGGTCCGCGCCCGGCGCGACGCCCGGGCTCCTCTCGCCCGCGATGTCGGCGAGGAGGCGTTCGCCGAGTGGCCGGGTCAGATCGCCCGCTTCCTGCTCGGCCGCTTGCCGGCCGGCGAGCTCGAGGTGATCGCCGAGACCGACGAGGCGGCCAAACGCGCCAACGGCAGGTGCCCATCGGCGTTCTTCATTGCTGTGGACGCGCAGCGTCGCGGCGACAAGCAGCGCGCACGCGAGCAACTGCAGCTCGCGCAGGCGCGCTGCCCGACCATCTCGGAAGTCAACTGGGCGGCGTCGAGCGAGCTGAAACGCCTTTGACGGCCGGCGAATGACGACCGTCGAGGTCACCTCTCCGCGCTGTGCTCAGCGAGGTATGACAGCCTATGCGCACTCTGATCACTGCGCGGTGATACCCATGTCCTTGATCAGCTTGGTGAGCTGATTTCGCTCGACGGCCAGCAGCGCCGACATGCTGTCGGGCGTCTCGTTGACGACCTCCACGCCCATCGCGGCCAGCCGCTGCTCGATCTCCGGCAGCTTCAGCGCGCGGTTGATCTCGCCATTCAGCCGTCTGGTGAGCTCGGTTGGCAGGCCAGCCGGGCCGAACGCACCGTACCACACCGTCATCTGGTAGCCGGGCAGCGTCTCGGCGACCGTCGGCACGTCGGGTAGCAGGCGCGAGCGCCGGGCCTCGGTAACGGCTAGCAGCTTCAAGCGGCCGCCGCGCACGTGGTCGAGCGTCTGGGTGCCGGCGCTGAACAGGAGCTGCGTGTTGCCGGCCACCGTGTCGGCCACCGCCGGCGCTCCGCCGCGATAAGGCACGTGGACCATCTTGATGCCGGCCATGCGTTCCATCAGCGCGCCGCACAGTTGGTTGTGCGAGCCGGCGCCGGCCGACGCGTAGTTGACCTTGCCCGGATTGGCGCGGGCGTAGTCGATGAACTCCTTGACGTTGTTCGCCGGCACCGAAGGATGCACCACCATGGTGTTGAGGACGAACGCCAGAAGCGCGATCGCCGTGAAATCTTCGATGCCGCGGAACGGCGGATTGGCGAACAGAGCCTCGTTCGCGGTGTGGGTCGTCATGACGCCGAACAGCAGCGTGTAGCCGTCCGGCGTCGCGCGGGCGACGATGGCCGAGCCGGTGTTGCCCGAGGCGCCGGTCTTGTTCTCGATCACCACCGGTTGGCCGAGGGCGGCGCGCAGCGGCTCGCTCAGGATGCGGGCCAGGATGTCCGTGGTGCCGCCCGGCGCCCAGGGCACGACGAGGCTGATCGGCCGCGTCGGATAAGGCGTCTGGGCGCGTGCGACGAGCGGCGCCAAATCCGGCAGCGACAACATGATGAGGCGACGCGAGAGTGCGGACGTGGTCGGCATTGGTCACTCCTGGATTGTCGGCGAAGCGATCTTCGGCGTGCCGTTCCGCCCGGTCAATCGTCGGGCCCCGCTTCAGCCGGCCAGCGCCAACGGGGCGATGAAGCGGGTGATCTCGGCCAGGACGTAAATCGGTTGCTGCAGGTGCGGGCTGTGGCCGCAGTCGGGGATCAGCCGCGTCTCGCAGTAGCCGGCGACCTTGCCGGCGATGATGCCGAGCTGCAGTTCGCTGCCGTACTCGTCGTCCTCGCCCTGAATGGCCTGCACCGGCACCATGACACGGGGTAGGCGGCGGTCGGCATCCATCGGTTCGAAGCCCGGCGCCAGCCAGGCCTGCGACCACAGCCGGAAGGCGCCGTCGACGTTGCTGCCGTGATACTTTGCAAGACGCTGCCGCAGGTCTCCGGCCGCAAACTGCTCTCGGGCCTTGGCGATGCTCGCCGTGCACACCGACTCGTTGATGGCGTGGGCGGCCAAGGTCACGACCGCCCGCAGCGGCTCGGGATCGAAGGCGGCGTAGTTCAGGGCGATCGTGCCGCCGTCGCTATGGCCGACGAGCACGCAGTCCTCGACCGCAAGTGCCGTGAGCAGGCGCGGCAACACCTCGTCGGCCTCGAGTTCCATGTAGCGCACGCCCGGATCGTGCGGCCAGGCGGTCGAACGGCCATAGCCCGTGCGGTCATAGACGATGCCGGAGCAGCGCGTGGCGTCGCATAGCTTCTGCGGGAAGTCGCGCCACATCTCGATGCAGCCCAGGCCCTCGTGCAGGAAAACCAGGGTCGTGCGCTGCAATCCGTCGTCCTGCCGGGGGACCAGTCGTCGCAAGCGCAGGCGGCGGTCGCCGAGGTCGATCAGTTCGTCGGAAGCCATTGCAATGCAGGTGTAGCCGGATGGCGGCGACGTGAGAAGCCGGCAGCGAGCCGTGCTAGAATATCGTCGAGATCAACCGATGCCGTTGGAAGACCAGCGTTCATGAGGGTCCTTCTCGTCGAGGACAGCAACGAGCTTCTCGCCCTGCTGAAGAGAGGGCTGGCGGCGGGCGGCTTCGACGCCGACACCGTCAACACGGCGGCCGACGCTGCCCACGCGCTCGCCACCATGCGCTATGCCGTTGTAGTGCTCGATTGTGGGCTGCCCGACGATGACGGACTCAGTCTGCTGCGCGACATGCGCCGCCGCGGCGATCGCACGCCAGTGCTCGTCCTGACCGCACGCGACGGTGTCAGTGACCGCGTCACCAGCTTGCGTGACGGCGCCGACGACTACATGGCCAAGCCGTTCGCCATGGAGGAGTTGGTGGCGCGCCTGCATGCCCTGCTGCGCCGTTCCGACAATATGCTCGGCCGACGACTGACGTTCGGCAACGTGGCACTCGACACCGAAGGCCGCCAGGTGATCATCGACGATACGGTGCGCACCTTCCCGGCGCGTGAGACGGCGGTACTCGAGATCCTGCTGCGCCGCGGCGGCAACGTGGCGCCCAAGCGCCTTTTCGAAGACCACTTGTTCGGTCTGTCCGGCAAAGTCGGCTCCAACGCGGTCGAAGTCTATGTCCATCGCCTGCGTCGATTGCTGGCCGATGCCGGGGCCAACGTGAAGATCCACACGGTGCGCGGCGTCGGCTACCTGATGGCCGAGGACAAAGGCGGGTGACGCGCTTTCGCTCCATCACCTCTCGCGTCGTGGCGCTGCACGTCGCGGCGGTCGGGCTCACCTCGATCCTGATGCCCTTGGCGCTCTACTGGCTGATCAACCAGGCGGCCAACAGCCTGCATCGCGACGCCCTGCTCGGCCAGGCGTCGACCATCGCCGGCTTCCTGCGCCCGCAGCCCGACGGCCGTGTCGCCCTCGACATCCCGGCCGAGTTGCTGCCGCTCTACTCGGGCGGTTCCGGGCTCTACGCCTACGCCGTGCTCGACGCCACGGGTCGAGTCCTGTTCTCGTCGCGCAGCGACGGCGCGGCATTGTTCACGCCAAAGGAGGCCGGCAGTGGCGACTGGGTGAAGAGACGGCGCAGCACCGGCTCGGTGCTGTTCGGCGTGAACGTCGCACGCGCGGTCGGGCAACATCTCTACCGGGTTCAAATTGCCCAGGACCTGTCGCACAGCGATGTCATCATCGACGACATCGTGAGCTCGTTCTTCCCGCGCGTCGCCTGGATCACCTTCCCGATCCTGTTGATCCTGCTCCTGATCGACATCCTGATCTTTCGCCGCGCACTCGACCCGGTGCGAGAGGCGTCGACCACCGCCGCCGCGATCGGCCCGGCCAGCCCCCAGGTGCGCCTGCCGGAGGCCAACATGCCGACCGAGATCGCGCCCCTGGTGCATGCCGTCAACCAGGCGCTCGACCGACTCGAAGCCGGTTTCCGTGCCCAGCGCGACTTCACCGCCGACATGGCGCACGAGCTGCGCACGCCGCTCACCATCATCCGCGCCCGCATCGATTCGCTCGAGCCCGGGTCGTTGCGCGATGCCTTGCGTTCCGACCTCGAGAACATGACTCACATCGTCAATCAGGTGCTGGACATCGCCGAGCTCGAAAGCTTCTTCGTTGCGGCCGACGCACGGGCCGACTTGCTGGCGATCTGCGCCGAAGCCGTTGCCTTCATGGCGCCGTTGGCGGTCGCCCAGTCGAAGACGATCGCCCTCGGCGGCAGCGAGGCGCCGGTCTGGGTGCGCGGTCATACCGAGGCGCTGTTTCGTGCCGTGCGAAACCTGGTCGAGAACGCCATCCGCCATGCCCCCACTGGCGGCTCGATCGAAGTCGAGGTGTCCGAGGACGGCGTCGTGCGCGTGCTCGACGACGGACCAGGCGTGCCCGAGGCCGAGCGCGCCTCGATCTTCCGCCGGTTCTGGCGCCGCGACCGCACGCAAAGCGACGGCCGGGGCCTCGGGTTGGCCATCGTCGCCCGGGTGGCGGAAACGCATGACGGCAGTATCACGGTCGACAATCGGCCGACCGGCGGCGCCGCCTTCGTCCTGCGCCTGCGACCGGCGCCCGCCTTGACCGCCGCAAATTGACTGTGGCTATGTGGCCGGGGGAAATCGCCGCGCCTTCAGGCAACCACGAACGGCGATCCCGGAGCACGGGAAGCAGGGATGACGACGGGGACGGCCGCTACCGCAACTGACGCTCGGGACACCTTTCCCAAGCTGTTGGCGCTGCGCGCCCGCACCAGCCCCGACCGGCCGGCCTATCGGGAGAAGGAATACGGCATCTGGCAGGGCCATAGCTGGCGCACCGTCGAAAGTGTCGTGCGCGAGCTGGCGGCGGGTCTCGCCGATCTCGGCTTCCGCCGTGGCGATCGGCTGATCGTGGTCGGCGACAACCGGCCGATCCTCTACTGGTCGATATGCGCGGCGCAATCGCTGGGCGGCGTGCCGGTGCCGGTCTACCAGGATTCGGTGACCGAGGAGCTCGCCTACGTCGTCGAGCATGCCGGCGCGCGCTTTGCCGTCGCCGAGAACCAGGAGCAGGTCGACAAGCTGCTCGAAATCCAGAAGCGCGTGCCGGGTTTGGAACGCATCGTGTTTTGCGATCCGCGCGGCATGCGTCACTACGACGGCCTGCTGTCGATCCACGACCTGCGGCGAAACGGCGCCGAGCGGCTGAAACGCCAACCCGATCTGGTGGCAAAGGAGGTTGCCCGGGGACGCGGTGCCGACGATGCCATCATGCTCTACACGTCCGGCACGACGGGACGGCCCAAGGGCGCGGTGCTGAGCTACGACAACCTCGTCTGGGCGGCCGAGGCCGGCGCCTCATTCGACGGGCTGAAGGAGGGCGACGAGCTCCTGTCCTACCTGCCGATGGCCTGGGTGGGCGACCACATCTTCTCCTATGCCCAGGGCTTCGTCGTCGGCCTGGTGGTGAACTGCCCGGAATCGGCCGCCACGGTGATGACCGATCTGCGCGAGATCGGTCCGACCTACTACTTCGCGCCGCCGCGCGTGCTGGAGAACCTGATCACCCAGGTCACCATCCGCATGGAGGATGCCAGCGCGATCAAGCGCCGCCTATTCCGCACTTTCATGACGCTCGCCCGCGGCGTCGGCCCGGCGCTGCTCGACGGCAAGCCGGTGTCGCTGCTCGACCGGTTGTTCTATGGGTTGGGCAATCTCCTGGTCTACGGGCCGCTCAAGAATGCGCTGGGCATGAGCCGCGTGCGCGTCGCCTACACGGCAGGCGAGGCGGTCGGACCGGAAATCTTCAATTTCTACCGCGCTCTCGGCGTCAACATGAAGCAGCTCTACGGCCAGACCGAGGCCTCGGTGTTCGTCACCATCCATCCCAACGGCGAGGTCTATCCCGACACCGTCGGCAAGCCGGTAGCCAAGGTCGAGCTCAAGATCGCCGAGTCGGGCGAGGTGCTCTACCGCAGTCCCGGCGTGTTCAAGGAGTATTTCAAGAATCCGCAGGCAACCAACGACACCAAGACCACCGACGGCTGGGTCCATACCGGCGACGCGGGCTTTCTCGACGAGCGTGGGCATCTGCGCATCATCGATCGTGCCAAGGATGTCGGGAAGCTGAACGACGGCACGCTGTTTGCCCCGAAATACGTCGAGAACAAGCTGAAATTCTTCCCGCACATCAACGAGGCGGTGGCGTTCGGCCACGGCCGCGACTTCGTCGCGGCCTTCGTCAACATCGACATGACCGCGGTCGGCGACTGGGCCGAACGCCGCAACATCGCCTATGCGAGCTACCAGGAGCTGGCGGCGCGGCCCGAGGTCTACGACCTGATCCAGGGCGAGATCGAGCAGGTCAATCGCGACCTCGCCGCCGATCCGCGCATGGCGGGCGCCCAGATCCGCCGCTTCCTGATCCTGCACAAGGCGCTCGACGCCGACGACGGCGAGCTCACGCGCACCAACAAGGTGCGCCGCGGCTTCATCGGCGAACGCTACCAGCCGCTGGTCGACGCGCTCTACGGCGGTTCCAGCCGCGGCCACATCAAGGTCGATGTCACCTTCGAGGACGGCCGCAAGGGCTCGATCGAAGGCGAGGTCGCGATCCGCGACCTGGCGCCGGTCGCGCCGCTCAGGAAGGCGAGCTGATGGTAACGCGTGGTCTTCCGGACCGCGGGCCTCCAGGCCCGCTCATGATCATGATGCGGGCCTGGAGGCCCGCGGTCCAATGAGCGCTCGCGCCCGCTCCTTCAACGAGGTGCTGCTGTCGGTCGAGGGCATCAGCCTGTCGTTCGGCGGCGTGAAGGCCTTGACCGACATCAGCTTCGACATCGCCAAGGGCGAGATCCGCGCCATCATCGGCCCCAACGGCGCCGGCAAGTCGTCGATGCTGAACTGCATCAACGGCTTCTATCATCCGCAGCAGGGCGCCATCACCTACAAGGGCGTGCGGCGCAGCCAGATGCGGCCGCACGAGGCCGCCGAGCAGGGCATCGCGCGGACCTTCCAGAACATCGCGCTGTTTCGCGGCATGTCGACGCTCGACAACATCATGACCGGCCGCAACCTGCGCATGAAGACCGGCCTGTTCTGGCAGGCGTTGCGCATCGGCCCGGCCGAGCGTGAGGAGATCGAACATCGCCGCGCGGTCGAGGAGATCATCGACTTCCTCGAGATCCAGCACGTGCGCAAGGTGCCGGTCGGCCAGCTTCCCTACGGCCTGCAGAAGCGCGTCGAGCTCGGCCGCGCGCTCGCTGCACAGCCCGAGCTGCTGCTGCTCGACGAGCCGATGGCCGGCATGAACATCGAGGAGAAGCAGGACATGTGCCGCTTCGTGCTCGACGTCAACGACGAGTTCGGCACCACCATCTGCCTGATCGAGCACGACATGGGCGTCGTCATGGACATTTCCGACCGTGTCGTGGTGCTCGACTACGGCCGCAAGATCGGCGACGGCGTGCCCGACGAGATCAAGCGCAACCAAGCGGTGATCGACGCCTATCTCGGGGTGGGGCATTGATGAGAGAGACGCTGACCACGGTGGGCGTTCGTGCGCCGCTCATGCTCCTCTCCTCCGCTAGGAGGAGAGGTCGGGTGAGCGGGCATCGACAGCTCGCGCACCCCCCTCACCTAGCCTCTCCCCCTAACGGGGGAGAGGAATTCGAATGGCGTCGAGTGAGCCGGAACCTGCCATGCTAGGCCCCTTTCTCGAAACCCTGATCGGCGGGTTGTTGACCGGCGTGCTTTATTCGTTGGTGGCGCTGGGCTTCGTGCTGATCTTCAAGGCGTCGGGCGTGTTCAATTTTGCGCAGGGCGCCATGGTGTTGTTCGCGGCGCTCACCCTGGCGCGGCTGACCGGTGCGATCGACGGCCGTGAAGTGCACCTCGTCCACTTCATCGTCGCCGCCGCGATCCTGGGTTCGGCGCTCGCCTTCGTCGCCTGGTACGCGTGGCGCGAGTACGTTGCGCGCGGCGGCGGCGCGATCGAACGGCGGCGTATTCTTCTGCTGGCCGCAGGCGGTGCGCTGATCGGCGGGGTCGTGGCCGGCGCCTACGGCAAGGGTTCGTGGCCGCTGTGGCTCGCGTTGCCCGCCACGGCGGCGATCATGGGCGTGCTCGCCTATGCCATCGAGCGGCTGGTGCTGCGCCACCTGGTGAACCAGGAGGGCATCATCCTGTTCATGGCCACGCTCGGCATCGCCTACTTCCTCGACGGCTTCGGCCAGACCCTGTGGGGCAGCGACATCTACAAGATCAATCTCGGCCTGCCCAAGGATCCGATCTTTCTGCTCGAGGGCGTGTTCGAGGGCGGCTTGCTGGTCGATCCCGGCGACCTGGTCGCTGCGGTGATCGCCGCTGTCCTGGTGGTGGTGCTGGCGGTGTTCTTCCAGAAGACGCGGGTCGGCCGCGCGCTGCGCGCCGTCGCCGACGATCACGCCGCCGCCCAATCGGTCGGCATCCCGCTCGACACGATCTGGCTGATCGTCTGGACGGTGTCGGGCCTGGTGGCGCTGGCTGCCGGCGTCATCTGGGGTGCCAAGCTCGGCGTGCAGTTCTCGATCTCGCTGATCGCGCTCAAGGCGCTGCCCGTGCTGATCCTGGGCGGTTTCACCTCGGTGCCGGGCGCCATCATCGGCGGCCTGATCATCGGCGCCGGCGAGAAATTGTCGGAGGTCTTCCTGGCGCCGATCCTGGTCAAGCAGTTCAACTTGGCCGGCGGCGGCATCGAGAACTGGTTTGCCTACGTGCTGGCGCTGATCTTCCTGCTGTTCCGGCCGCAGGGCCTGTTCGGCGAGCGCATCATCGAGCGGGTCTAGGGGAGGCGGGCGATGCTCTACAGGGAAGCCGGCCAGTTCAAGACCAGCTACGGCGCCGACCAGCAGATCTTTCCGATTCTGCAGGACCGTATTTTCGTGCTGCTGGTGATCGTGGCGGCGTTCTTGGTCGTGCCGGCGATCGCCTCGCCCTATCTCTATACCGAGATCCTGATCCCTTTCCTCATCCTGTCGCTGGCCGCCATCGGGCTCAACATCCTGGTCGGCTATTGCGGGCAGGTGTCGCTCGGTACCGGCGGCTTCATGGCGGTCGGCGCTTACGCCGCCTACAATCTTTGGCTGCGCGCGCCGGAATTCAACAATCTGATCGTGGTGTTCCTGTTCGGCGGCCTGATGGCGGCGGCGGTCGGCATCCTGTTCGGCCTGCCGTCGCTCAGGATCAAGGGCTTCTATCTGGCCGTCGCCACGCTTGCCTCGCAGTTCTTCCTCGACTGGATGTTCGCGCGCGTGAAGTGGTTCACCAACTACACGCCCTCGGGCTCGGTCGCGGTCGGCAAGCTCGAAGTGTTCGGCGTGCAGATCGACCAGCCCGTCGAGCGCTACATCCTGATCCTGGCCATCGTCGTGGTCGCCACCGTGGTCGCCAAGAACCTGGTGCGCGGCCATATCGGCCGCTCCTGGATGGCGATCCGCGACATGGACATCGCCGCCGAGATCATCGGCTTCCGGCCGCTGCGCACCAAGCTCTCGGCCTTCGCCGTCAGCTCCTTTTTCATCGGCGTGGCCGGCGCGATGTGGGGCTTCTTGCGGCTGGGCTCGTGGGAGCCGCTCGCTTTCGACATCAACCGCAGCTTCCAGATCCTGTTCATGGTCATTATCGGCGGGCTGGGCTCGATCCTGGGCAGCTTCCTGGGGGCGGCCTTCATCGTCCTGATGCCGATCCTGCTCAACCAGCTGCCTGGCTGGCTCGGCGTGAAGATGTCGACCGCCCTGCTCAGCCACCTGGAATTCATGGTTTTTGGCGCCATGATCGTGTTTTTCCTGATCGTCGAGCCGCACGGCTTGGCTCGCCTCTGGTCGATCGCCAAGGAGAAGCTCAGGCTCTGGCCGTTCCCGCATTGACGCTGGGATGCGTCCATCGGATTCGCGTTTTTTCTTGCCGTTCGTCCATTCGTGTCTGCCCGGCGGTGAAGTCGCGTCATGGCATGCATTCAATTCAGGGCAGCGGGGAAAGAACGAAGGCTCCGGTGGCCGTGCATTCGAGGACATGATTGACCATCACGTCTGAGGGTTCGCCCAGCGACTCCAGATGTGTGATTGCGCCAACCAGCAGCCGGAGCAACAAGTCGCGGCTGACGCTCGGCAGCAGGATCAAGCCGGGATGCAGATCCCGCCGAGCCACCAGCTTGCGGAAATCGACGGCGTTCACCGTTACGATTGTCCGGTCCTGCTCGACGCAGAGTGCGAGTACGACATGATCCGGTTCCCCGAGGCGGCCCATGTCGCGCGGATGTACCGCGTCGTGCTTGCCGGTCTCGCTGAAGTAGCGGGCGAGATGGGGGACAGACATTCGTCGATGAACAATCTCAAGCAGCTTTCGCCCAGGGTCGTCCGCTTGGCCTGCCGACAAGGGGATGAGTACGCGCATAGAGCGCAGCTGTTTCGAGCGCTTCGCGTGTCAAGTGCGGATTGTCGCCCAGTACGTCGGCGATGCTGTCGCCGCCGTCGAGCCGGCCGAGGACCGAATAGACCGTCATCCGCGTGCCGCGCAGGACCGGCGTTCCGCCCATGATGTCGGGATTGATCTCGATGTAGTCCTCCCGCGCCTTGCTGTAGCGCACCGCACGCTCGGCGAGGTCGGGGCCGACGAGTGCCGGCACATCGACGGTCACGGCGGGTGCAATCTCCAGCGGGTCGGCCGTCATCCGTGCGGCCGAGCGCTTGCCCAGAGCGCGCGCGAGGTCTCGCTTGGCGGCGAGCGACAGCGTTACCGGCAGACGCGCCACGATCGCGGCATAGGGCACAGCATGGAGCGGCAGCATCCGCCGCCGGCCGCGCATGCCGGCGCGGATACCCGTCAGCACCTTCTCCTCGATAGCCTTGTCCACGGCGCGCACCGGCACGTTGGCCAGCTCGGCCACTTCGCGGGCGGAAAACTCATTGGCCATATTAATTACTCCCTTATGGGGTAATATATTCCATGGCCGGCGGCTTTCAAGATCGATGACGGAAGCTTCGGCAACGTCGCGGAGAGCCCTGGGTCGTGTTGCCCGGTGGCGGAACCACCTCGTCGGGAAGCGACATCACGACGCCCATCCCGAGGCTCCCCAGTGGATACTCTCCGCTCTATCCAGCGCCATGCGCGGCAAGGCGGATGACGGCTTCCAGACACGGCTGCCCATTTCTTGAGGAGGTAGTGATTTCAGCGTCGCGAAATTTGTTCTAGGGTCGGATCAAGGGTCGCGCCTCCAAGGATCGGCCCGCATTTTGAGGAGGAGAACGATGGGACTTCGCAACACAGCGCTGCGTAGAGCGGCGATCTTGGGGGCGGCCGTCGTGGCGGCGGGGTTCGCCACGGCCGCCATGGCGCAGGGGCCGAATGAGCAGTTCATCCCCGGCCTGATCTACCGCACCGGCGCCTATGCGCCGAACGGCATCCCGTTCGCCAACGGCGTCGCCGACTACTACACCCTGATCAACGAGCGCGACGGCGGCATCAACGGCGTGAAGATCGCCTACGAAGAATGCGACACGGCCTACGCCACCGACCGCGGCGTCGAGTGCTATGAGCGCTTGAAGAAGAAGGGTCCGACCGGGGCGGCCTACGTGCTGCCGCTCAGCACCGGCATCACCTTCGCGCTGACCGAGAAGGCGCCGGTCGACAAGATTCCGATCATCTCGATGGGCTACGGCCGCTCCGAATCGCGCGACGGCAGCGTGTTCGAATGGAACTTCCCGCTGCTCGGCACCTACTGGTCGGCTGCCGACATCATCATGCAGCACATCGCGCTGAAGGAGGGCGGCTTCGACAAGCTCAAGGGCAAGAAGGTGGCGCTGGTCTATCACGACTCGCCCTACGGCAAGGAGCCGATCGCCCTTCTCGAGCAGCGCGCCAAGATGCACGGCTTCGAGTTCACGCCGATGCCCGTCACCCATCCCGGCGTCGAGCAGAAGGCGACTTGGCTGCAGATCCGTCAGAGCCGGCCCGACTACGTCCTGCTGTGGGGCTGGGGCGTCATGAACTCGACCTCGATCAAGGAAGCCGCCGCTGTCGGCTACCCGCGCGAAAAGCTGTTCGGCGTGTGGTGGTCGGGTGCCGAACCCGACGTGCGGCCGGCCGAGGGCGGCGCCAAGGGCTATAGCGCCGCCATGCTGCAGCACGGCGCCGGCCAGTTCGGCGTCCATGCCGACCTCAAGAAGTTCGTCTATGACCGCGGCAAGGGTGCGGCGAAGTGGGACGAGACCGGCGAGGTCCTCTACAACCGCGGTCTGGTCAACGCCATGCTGGGCGTCGAGTCGATCCGAACGGCGATGGGCAAGTTCGGCAACAAGCCGATGACCGGCGAGCAGGTGCGGTGGGGCATCGAAAACCTCGACCTCACGGCCGCCCGGCTGAAGGCGCTGGGCTTCGAGGGCATGCTGCAGCCGCTCAAGGTGACCTGCAGCGACCACGAGGGCACACGGGCCGGCCGCATCCAGCAATGGGACGGTCAGAAGTGGGTCGTGGTCTCCGACTGGTATCAGTCGGACGACAAGGTCATCAAGCCGATGGTCGAGGCGGCCGCCAAGAAGTACGCCGACGAGAAGAAGCTGCCCGTCCGCGACTGCTCCAAGGCGATGTGAGATCGGAGGAAACTTCACTCTGAGGAGCGCCGCGGTGCTCCTCAGAGTGGGGCGATTTGGGAAAGCAGCATGAGCGTCACCACGCCTGCGCCAGCGTTGGCGGCCAACGTCATCGACGTGGCCAACATCGAGGTGATCTACAATCACGTCATCCTGGTGCTGAAGGGTGTGTCGCTGGCGGTGCCCGAGGGCGCGATCGTGGCGCTGCTGGGCGCCAACGGCGCCGGCAAGTCGACGACGCTGAAGTCGATCTCCAATCTTCTGCTCGCCGAGCGCGGCGAGGTCACCAAGGGTCAGATCCACTGCCGCGGTGAGCGCGTCGACGGGCTCACGCCCAACGACCTGGTGAAGCGCGGCGTCATCCAGGTGATGGAAGGCCGGCATTGCTTCGGCCACCTCACGGTCGAGGAGAACCTGCTGACCGGCGCCTTCATCCACGGCAACAAGCGCCGCCAGATCGCCGACGACCTGGAGAAGGTCTACCACTACTTTCCGCGGCTCAAGGAGCGGCGGACGAGCCAGGCCGGCTACACCTCTGGCGGCGAGCAGCAGATGACGGCGATCGGCCGCGCCCTGATGAGCCGGCCCAACACCATCCTGCTCGACGAACCGTCGATGGGGCTCGCCCCGCAGCTCGTCGAGGAGATCTTCGAGATCGTCAAGAACCTCAACGAGAAGGAAAAGGTCTCGATCCTGCTCGCCGAGCAGAATACCAACGTGGCGCTGCGCTACGCCCACTATGGCTACATTCTGGAGAACGGCCGCGTCGTGCTCGACGGCGACGCCGCGCAGTTGCGCGAGAACGAGGATGTGAAGGAATTCTACCTCGGCATCGGCGGCGAAGGCCGCCGCTCGTTCCGCGACGTCAAGCACTACCGACGCCGCAAGCGCTGGCTGTAGCCCCGCTCGCCGGCGTTCAGCGCAGCGCCGAAAGATAGGCGATCGTCGCCGCGCAGCCCAACGCGGTTCGTACCGCATGAAGGCGACCCCACCTTTCGAGCATTCGCCGCGATGCCGGGCCGGCGTCGGCCGGGTCGATGGCCTTCAGCCTATGGTTGGTCGGCATGATGCCAAGGAGGGTGTACGGCCAGTTCGCCAGGATCAGCGCGGAACCGGCAAGCCAGCGCCAATCGCCCGACAGCCACGCCGCAGCCAAGCCCAAGACGCCCGATGCCGCGGCGAGACCGGCTTGCATGGTGTAGCCGGCATCGTAGCTCGGCTTCCATTGCTCGAGCAGGCTTCGATCGTCCAGCTTCAGTCGAGCCGGGTGCTCCGCGAAGTTGATGTAGAAGGCCGCGCCAGCGAAAGCCGCTGCCAGGACGAGAGCCAAATGGCCGACAAGCATCGTCACGACCTCATGCTGTCCGCGGTCCATCAGTCAGGTTGACGGTCTGCCGATGGTACCGCGGAAACATCACCTCGCGGACGACGAAATGCGCGACATCGCCGCGCGAGATCGTGGTCATGCGCTGGTTGGCGAAGCGCGTGATCTCCCGATAGGTTCCGGCCGCTGCCGCGTTGACGAGCCGAGCCGGCCGGATCAGCACCCAATCGAGGTCGCTCGAACGAACCACCTGCTCCTGGCGATCCTTGTCGGCGTAGATGCGGGCCAGGAGCGTCGTGAGGATCAAGCGATCATAGAGGAAACCACCATTGCCGCGGCTATCGCCTGCACCCATGCCGGTGATGCACAACAGGCGTGAGACGCCCGCTTCGTGCATGGCCTCGACAATGTTGCGTGTCCCCTCGGAAAGAAGCGTCACCGGCTGCAATGTCTGCTTCGTGCCGAGTGCACTGACGACGGCGCCGATCCCGGCCATGGCGCGCACAAGCGACTCGCGATCCCGCACGTCACCTTGAATCGCGTCGGTGACGCCTGCCAGGCGAGCGGGATTTCGCGCCAATGCGCGCACGGCGAGGCCCTCTGCCTTGGCGCGGGCGAGGACCTCACGGCCGGTCGGACCGGTCGCGCCGACAACGAGCACCCTGCCGATCATGGCTTGGCGTTCCGCGGACGGGGCGGCAGCCTCATGTCAGAAGCGGGAAAGCGACGGCGCCGGCCGGCGACGCCCAGTTCTTGACCAGCTCGGCGACGACGGCATTGGTGCTGGTAAGACGCACGCCGGCGCGCTCCATGCGTCGCCACGCCATCTCCTCAGCGATTTGATTGGTCGACCCGCAGGCATCGCAGACGACCTGCACGTTGAAGCCCTCTTCGAGCGCACTGATCGCCGGCGAAACCATGCAGACGTCGGTCGTCACGCCCGCCATGACGAAGTTGCGTCTGGCCGTCGCCCGGCAGGAATCGGCGAATGCCGGATCGTCCCAGGCGTTGACGACGCCGGTGCGCTTGACGCGCGCGGCGAAAGCCTTCGGGTTGACTTGCTCCAGCTCCGGCATGAGCGGGCCCTGGACGGTCACATTGGTTTCCTGGCTGGAGGTCAGGACGAGCGGCATGCCCGTCCCGGTGGCGAACTTGGCCAGGATGACGACGTTGCGCTTCAGCAGGTCGAGCGGCGTCGTGGCCGCCCAGGTGTTGGTGCCGACCTGATGATCGATGAGGATCATGGCCGAGTCGTCGACGTTGAAGCGCTGCATGGCGGTGTTCTCCAAACCGGTCGAGCCAAGCGTCGTCGTTTTTTGGCGGTATCTGTTCCATGCGTCGAATGAATTGATAGAATAGACAATATGAGTGAACTGAATTTGAATCGCGCCGATCTCAACTTGCTCGTGGTCTTCGATGCGGTGGCCCGGACGCGCTCCGTCACGGCGGCGGCCGAGCGCCTGTCGCTGAGTCAGCCGGCGGTCAGTCATGCCCTCAAGCGGCTGCGCGGGCTCATGCGCGATCCCTTGTTCGTACGCGGGCGCGACGGTCTCGTGCTGACGCCTCGGGCCGAAGCCCGGGCGCCGGAGATCGCGGCAATCCTCGGCGCCGTCGGTCGTGTGCTGGCAACCGAGAGCTTCGACCCGGCGACGACGACGCGGACGTATCGCTTGGCGGCCAGCGACTATGCGACGATGACCGTGATCCCCAGCGTGGTCGGCAGGTTGCGCACGGCAGCGCCGCATGCCGGTATCGATGTCTACCCGGCCGATGGCGACCTCCTGCCGCGCCTGGAGAGGGGCGAAGTCGATGTCGCCTTTGTCGGTGTGGCGCGTCCGGGTGGCCGATTCGTGTCGCACGAATTGTTCCGCGAGCACTTCGTCGGCCTCGTCTGCGAGCGGCATCCACTCGCGATCAGAGCCGGTCAGGGTCGCCTGACGTTGAAGGACTACCTCGCCTATCCGCACGTGGTGGTGACTCTCCGCAACCCGCGGCAAAGTCCGATCGACGCGAAACTCGCTAAGCTCGGCAGGACGCGGCGCGTGGCGATGGTCACGCCGAACTTCGCCGCCAACATCGCTTCGCTTCGCGGTACGGATCTCATCATGTCACTGCCGTCGCGTCTCGTCTCGCTGACCGATCGCCACGGGTTGATCCTGTTCGAGCTGCCGTTGGCTGTGCCGGATTACCCCTATTTCATGAGCTGGCATCGGCGCACGGACGACGATCCGGCCATGGTGTGGCTGCGTGGCCAGGTGATCGAGGCGTTCCGATCGGCAACAGGAGCGACCAGGGTAACGGCCCGACGATGACGGCCCGGAGCGGAGGGATGTCGCTCGTTCCGCGATGTCGAGCGTTACCGACGGCGCAAGCGCTGGCTCTAGCTGCGCGCGAACGTCACCCAGGCCGCAAAGGCAAGTGGCGGCACCGCCACGAGATCGGCAAGCGCGATGATGCGCAGCGCGCCGGCCGGGCTGCCGTAGAGCGCATAGAAACCCAGGAAACCTGCGACATTGATGGCGGCGGCCCGCACCGCCGCCGGACGGATGTCCGCCGACCAGGCCGCCCAGAGGCACAGCAGGCCGACGAGCGCCAGCAGCAGCGCACGGTGCCGCATCAGCAACAGCAAGGCCGTGTCGTTCGGCGCGATGCCGTACAGGCGCGTCAGCGTGTCGGGTGCGAACACGGGTGCGATCGGCAACAGATGGATGATGCCGACGATGACGAAGGCGAGCGCAGTCCACATGCCGCCAGCATCGGCGCCGGCCTGCGGATGGGCAATTACCTCGCGGGTAGTCGTGGCAGGCAACCCGGCCTTATGAAGTAGCGGAAAGCGCCTTGTCGATCACGCCGCCTGGGTTGCCGGTACCCGTCGCGGGATCAGCGGCGCGAAGCGGAAGGCCGCGCCCAGCCGATTCCACGCGTTGATGTTGGCAATGGCCACGCTGAGCGCGATCGTCTCGTCTTCGCTGAAGTGCCGGCGCACCGCATCGTAGGCCTCGTCCGGCACGTTGCGATCGGCAAGCCGCGTCAGGCTCTCGGCCCACGCCAGTGCGGCGCACTCCTGGGCGCTGAAGATGCCGGCTTCATGCCACGTTGCCACCAGATCGAGCTTCTCCGGCGGCACACCCAGTCGCCGCGCCACGGTGAGATGGATTTGCAGGCAGAAGGCGCAGTTGTTGATCTGCGAGACGCGCAGCTTGACCAACTCGACGATCGCGTTGTCGAGCCCCGACTCCTCGGCGCTTTTGCCCATGGCCAGCAGCGCCGCCTGGGCGGCGGGCGCGACTTTCTGGAAGGTCTCGTAGGCGACGCGGACATGCGACATGGCCAACCTCTTTAATATTCGAACTCTGATATTACCCTCGCGGTTGGTCGGTGCAATAGCGCCGACGCGCGATCGATGGCCGATCGGCCGACGCACTTTGGGGGCCGGAGCGAGAGGATGGGCATCGGCGGCACCGACAATCTCGCCCCGAGCATCCGCGCTCGATCCGAAGCGATTCGCGGGCTGGCCGACCCGCGTCGGTCGTCTGGACCACCGGCTGGAGCGCATCGAGAGGCGGCTGAAACTCGGCGACGCCTGATCGCGCCGCCTTGGCAAGACAGGGCGATGGCGTCTACCGTGGCCGTTCGTCACGAGGAAACGCCATGTCCAAGCATTACGATTCATTGGAAACCCGCACGCCGGCCGAGCGCGAGAAAGCGCAGATGCAGGCCCTGCCGCAGCAGATCGCCCACGCCAAGGCCAACGCGCCGTTCTTTGGCCAGTGGCTGGAGGACGTCGATCCGGCGGCGGTGACCTCACGGGCGGCACTGGCCAAGCTGCCGGTGCTGCGCAAGTCGATGCTGGGCGAGGTTCAGAAGAAGAACCCGCCGATGGGGGGACTGATCGCCGTGCCCATGAGCAAGGTCCGTCACGTCTTCATGTCGCCGGGCCCGATCTTCGAGATCGACACCGACGAACCCGATTATTTCCGCGGCGCCCGCGCCATGTATGCCGCCGGCTTTCGGCCGGGCCATGTGGTCTACAACACCTTCTCCTATCATCTGACACCGGCCGGCATCATGATGGAATCGGCGCTGCGCGCGCTCGGCTGCGCCGTGGTGCCGGGCGGCGTCGGCAACACCGAGCTGCAGCTCGACGCCATCGCCGGCATCCGGCCGGACTGCTATGTCGGCACGCCGTCGTTCCTCAAAATCCTGATCGAAAAGGCGGCCGAGCTCGGCAAGGACATTTCCTCGCTGAAGCACACCTTCGTCGGCGGCGAAGCCCTGCCGCCGTCGCTGCGCCAGATGTTCATCGACAAGGGAATGACCTGCCTGCAGAGCTACGGCACGGCCGACCTCGGCACCATCGCCTACGAGTCCGAGGCGATCCAGGGCATGACGATCGACGAGGGCGTGATCGTCGAGATCGTGCGGCCGGGCACCGGCGATCCAGTGCCCGACGGCGATGTCGGCGAGGTCGTGGTCACGACCTTCAATCGCGCCTATCCGCTGATCCGCTTCGGCACCGGCGACATGTCGGCGGTGCTGGCGGGTCCCAGCCCGTGCGGGCGCACCAACATGCGCATAAAAGGCTGGATGGGCCGCGCCGACCAGCGCACCAAGGTGCGCGGCATGTTCGTCGATCCCGAGCAGATCGCCGAGATCGCCGAGAAGCATCCGGGCATGGGCCGCCTGCGTCTGGTGATCGACTGGGTCAACCAGGCCGACACGATGACGCTCAAGGTCGAAGCACCCAGCCCGTCGGCCGATCTCGAGAAGGCGATGGAGGCCACCATCCGCACCGTGTGCAAGGTCGGCGGCACGGTCGAGTTCGCCAAGCCCGGCAGCCTGCCCAACGACGGCAAGGTGATCGACGACGTCCGCAAGTACACTTGAGGAGGCGGCCACGTCGCTCGACATCCGTCCCGGGGCCGAGAGCGATTTCGATGCTGTCTGGCATTGCGTCGATTCGGTGGCGCGCGAGCGCGCCTATCTCGGCTTTCTCGAGGGCCCGCCCATCGAGGGGTCGCGCGCCTTCTGGCGCGGCCTGATCGACAAGGGTTGGCCCTTCGAGGTCGCGGTCGATGACGGTCGCGTGGTGGGCTGGTGCGATATCGCGCCGATCGACCGGCCGGTCTTCGGTCACATCGGCTCGCTCGGCATGGGCTTGCTGCCCAGCCATCGCGAGCGGGGCATCGGCCGCCGGCTGATCGGCTCGGCCCTCGACCGGGCGCGCGCCTGCCGCCTGGAGCGCGTCGAGCTGCACGTCTTCGCCACCAACCTGCGGGCGCGCCGCCTGTACGAAAGCCTGGGCTTCGTCGCCGAAGGCACGCTGCGGCGCCGGGCCAAGATCGATGATCGGTACCTCGATGAGGTCGTCATGGCGCTGGCGCTTTGAGGGCACGGCGCCGGCGCCCCGGGGCAGGCAATGCTGGCAGCGCCCGATCAAACTATAGTTATTGACAATTACTTGGATTGTCGATAGGGTGCCGCGAGTCCCTCGCGCTATTCATCGTTCATCGGAATTTGGCTGGCCGATCGGGCACCACGCCGTCCGATCGGCTCGCCGTTCGGTTGGTCGTTGCCGACCGGGATGCGCGCTGCGCCGCCGCGGGAGGATGGCACTCGGAGGAGAGGGGGCTGCGGAAAATGCGGGAATTGCGGAAAATGCCGGAAATCCCAACCACGGCGGCGGGACCGCACCCTTTGGCTGAGACAGCATGCCCCCGGACGGCGGTCGAGCCGCCGATCATCGGGGCCAAGGAGACGCGCGGGCGGGGCGGCCGGCACCACGATCCGCGCGTTCCGGCAGGGCTTCCAGGCGGCTGTCGGGGCGGTGTGGCGGGCCGTCGGGCGTTTCACGGGTACCCGCAGTGGTTTGCGCCGCCTGTCGCATCGCGGCCTGGCATGCGTGCGCTGGCAAATCCGCCACAATTCCCGTATCAATTCGACGTGCGGTCGCCGCCGAGTCCCTCCTCGGCCATGGGGCCCGTACCAAGGAGGATATCGTGAAGAGGCGCACTTTCGTCTCCTGCAGCGCGGCGTTGGCCGCCGCCGGTCTGGCATCGACAGCATCGGCTGCCATCAAGCCCTATAGCTGGGATCTCAATCCGCCGACCGACACGCGCGACAACTTCATCGCCTGGGGCAAGGCGCGCGGCGAGGATCCGGTGTTCCTCGGGCAACGCTGGGATCGCTTCCAGGCGCTGGTCAGGAACAAGGACATCTGGGGCCAGGCCACCATCCGCGCCTTTCTGCTGACGCCGCGCGAGGAGTTCGCCTCGATCAATGCGGCGATTCACAAGCGCGCCTACGAGCACGCCTTCCTCGACATCGGCTACGGCGTTACCATGTCGGGCCCGCATCTGCAGGCGCGCATGACCAACGTGATCGACGTCAAGCGTGGCGAGCGCGTGCTCGAGATCGGCACCGGCTCGGGCGTGCAGGCGGCCTACCTCGCCAACCTGACCGAGAACACCTACACCATCGAGATCATCGCGCCGCTCGCCGCGCGCACGCGCGGCCTGTACGACAAGCTGATCGACAAGGGCTACACCGAGTTCAAGCACATCAAGACCAAGGCGGCCGACGGCTACTACGGTTGGGCCGAGGCGGCACCGTTCGACAAGATCATCGTGACCTGCGGCATCGACCATGTGCCGCCGCCCCTGCTGCAGCAGCTCAAGGCCGGCGGCGTGATGGTGATCCCGGTCGGCCCGCCGGGCGCGCAGCGCGTGCTCAAGGTCGCCAAGACCCAGGCCGCCGACGGCTCGATCACCACCACCCGCGAGGACATCTAC
>Ga0194131_10000369_pt1 | contig 75232 bp, 53 predicted proteins | sample TA2KigO120mmetaG_FD_148631 | JGI IMG/M metagenome (GOLD analysis project Ga0194131, IMG submission 148631) | Freshwater microbial communities from Lake Tanganyika, Tanzania - TA2015053 Kigoma Offshore 120m | ecosystem: Environmental > Aquatic > Freshwater > Lake | place: Tanzania: Lake... | reverse complement strand
ACGTACGGCAAGATGAAGTTGTCGCCCATCGCTAAATCGCTGCGCGCCCTGATCCAAGCACCCATGGCGCCGACCGAGCAAGACGCCGCCGTGTAACGTCCACGCCTCCGACCCGCGCTCACCCCCTGGTCCCGTCCCCCGTCCGCATCGCGTGCCCGGCCTCTCCGCGCCCGCGTCGCGTCATCCCATCACCCCGCGGCCCCGCGCCTGCCCCCCCCCGCCGGCCCAGCAACGCAACTGGCTCGTTGAGTCGGGCGCGATCTTGATCCAGGGCACGCGGTCGCCTCGCTCAGATTCCGCAGCCAGCAACGCGACACGACGCATCACCACGCCGCACATTTCATTCGCTCAGCAGTCGTTGCAGCTGCGGTGCGTAGCGAGGCACGGCTTTCCTGGCATCCTCGGCGGCTTCGTATTCCAGGGCGACGTAGCCGCGGTAACTGGAATCTCGCAGCATCGTCACCAGTCGCTTGAGGTCGGCCTCCTCGGCTTTTTGGCCGGCGCGGCGAATTTCAGTCTTGAGCTGCACATTCACGGCATATGGCGCAAGTCGAGCCAGGTCGGCGTACGGGTCGGCGGTGTGAAAATTGCCCGTGTCGAGATTGACGCCGAACCAATCGCTCTTGACGCCGCGGACCAGGGCAAGCATCTGCTCGGGCGTGGTCGTCAGCCCGCCGTGATTCTCCAGGGCGAGATAGATGCCGAACTGCCCGGCGTGTTCACATGCCTCCTGGATGGCGGCGATGCAGCGCCTGCGGGCCTGCTCTTCCTTGTCCCCCTTGTCCACGCTGCCAGCGAAGATGCGCATGGTCTTGCCGCCCAGCAGGGAAGTACGCTCGATCCAGCGCTTGACGTCGGCGATCTGCTCCTTGAGTCGGCCGGCGTTGGCCGTCGCGAAGTTGTTGCCGACGGCCGTGCCGCTGACATCGAGACCCCACCGCGTGCAGCGCCCCTTCAGGCCCGCCAGGTAACGCGTCGTCGTCTCGCGAAAGTAGTAGGCGGTCAACTCGACGGCATCGAACGGCAAGCCGGCGGCGAGGTCGATAAAACCGTCGAGCGTCATGGCTGGCTTGCGCAGGTCAAGGAAGCGGTTGAAGCTGTACGCAGCCAGGCTGAGCCGCATTCTGGTCCGCCCGGAGCGGCGAATTGGCTCGATGGCCGACGCCGCCGGTGCCACCGCGAATGCGGCCGCGCCTGCCATCAGACTGGCGCGAAAAAACTGTCGACGCGATCGATCGGACATGTCAGCTCTCCCCAAGGTGTTCGCCCACTGGCTTGTCGTGTCCATGCAGGGATTCTACAGAACGCCGCGCTGCCAATGACGATCGAGTAGCATCGGCGCCGCATCAGCGTTTTGCGCGCGCCAGCCGATTGGCGCGAGCATGTCGCGGATCGATGTGCAAGGCCCTGGCAAGCTCCCGCATGCCATCCTGGTTCCGCTCGCGCGTGAAGTGGACCAGGGCAAGGACGACATGGGCGTCGGCGTTTTGTGGATCGCCATTCAGGATCGTTTGCGCATAATTCTGCACCTTGTCGAGAACGCCGGCACGGCTGACCTTCCGGGCCAGCTGTTCTTCCTTTTCCAGGCCAAGAGCGAAGGCCTCGAGGGCCTCCTTGATATTGGCGAGCAATGCGAACATTTCGCCGCGCGACCAGTAGACGGCCGGGTCGCCGGAGGCCTGCGCGAGTTGCAAGGCTCTCGCCGAGTCCTGCAAGCCGCGCATGCGATCTTCGACGAACCTGCTGGACTCCGGCAGACGTTGGAACGGATCACCGGCCCAGGTCGGCAAATGCCCCGCCAGCGGCAAGGTACTGCCGGCCAGCACCCAGCTGCCGACAATCATGGCCTCGCCTCGCAATTCTTGCAACGCCTGGTGGACGGTCGCCAGAGCGCGATCCTGATAGCCGACCGGAAAGTCCGGCCGGACTATCACGCAGGCCGTGAACGCCTGGCGGGCCTCGTTGTACTTCTTGGCCATCATGAGCGTTCGGCCGAGCACGAAATGGGGCCAGAATTGCTTCGGGTCCAGGCGCGTGGCTTCGCGGAGGCGATCCTCGGCCGTAGCCAGCGGCGCGCGGAAATCGAGCACGTGCCGCCAGGATTTCTGCATCTGCGCCCGCGAACCGCTGTCCGACCGGCTCCGAGCCAAGAAGTAGTGCACCGGACCGCCGAAGAAGTAATCAATGGCGTTGGACGGCTGTGCTGCTTCTGCGAGTGCCTGCGGTTCCTGGTTGCGAGTCGGCAACCTGCCGCGGAAGATGCCGCGCACGTCCGCGAGGATGACGCTGAACAGGCGGACCGTGTCGGCGGCTTTCAGCTGCGGAGCGACGGCTTCCAGTTCCCGTGCCCGGGCGAGTGCATCCAGGGCCGAGTCGATGCCGCGGGCTGCATCCTCGGCTTGCAAGAGCGCCGACAACGGATTCTTGAGAAGCTCGATCCACGGCACACCGCGCAGATAAGTCAACAGCAAGAGCTGTCGGTAAACCTCCTGATGAACCTGGTCTCGAACGGTGCGCGCCAGGCTGCCATGGCGTGACAGGGTCGCGGCATCGACCAGCGCTTCGAGCCTGGTCCAGCCGTCGGCCGCCAGCCTCCCGCCGGGATCGAACAAGCCGAGGGCGGCGAGACCTTCCTCGGCCGACTGTTGCCCCTGGCGATAGCGCTCCTCGCCGGCGCGAAACCAGGCCTCGTCCGCCTTGTGAAAGAAATCAACCACGCTGCCCAGGCGGCGCCAGGCCTCGTCCCGATCGGCCAATCCAGGCTCCTTCGAGATGCGCATCAGCGCTCGCCGACGGACGCGCTCGGCCTCGGCCAACCGGTCGCCCGCCAGGTGCTCGACAACCGCGTCCTGATCGGCGGCGTCCTCCTGCTGCAGCTTCTGCAGGTTCTGAAGGTGCGCGTGTTCGCGGAGCAGATCGCTTCGATACCAGAGAAGGAGTAGCGGCATGGCCAGGAAAACGGCAAGCAGGGCCACGGTCTTGGCAGGATGGCGCCGGGACCACTTGGCCGTGCGCCGCAGCCAGCCCACCGGCCGGGCCAGGATCGGCTCGCCGGCAAGATAACGAGCGAGATCGTCCGCCAACGCTCCGGCCGACGCGTAGCGTCGCTGCGGCTCTTTTTGCAGGCACTTCAGGCAGATCGTCTCCACGTCGCGCGGCAGCAGCGGCTGCAGCCGCGACGGCGGCACCGGCTCGCTGGAGATGACCTGCATGATCGTGCTCACCGGCGTGGGCGCGCGGAACGGCGGCCGACCAGTGAGGCATTCGTAGAGGATGGCGCCCAGCGCGTAAATATCAGCCGCCGGACCTGCCTCCTTGCTCTTGCCGCGCGCTTGCTCGGGGGCCATGTAGCTGGGAGTGCCGACGACCACGCCGCTGGCGGTGAGGTCGCTCTGCAATTCCAGCCGCCGCGCCAGCCCAAAGTCCGCAACCTTCGGCGTTTCATCCTCCGCCAGCAGGATATTGGCCGGCTTCAGATCGCGATGGACGATCCCGCGATTGTGAGCATATTGCATGGCGCGGGCGAGTTGCAGGACGAGTCCCACGGCCGCTTCGGGCCGCAACGGCGTGCCGGCCAGCTTACGCGACAGGCTGCCATGCGCGACAAATTCCAGCGTGAAAAACGGCTGGCCCTGGTGCTGCCCGACTTCGTAGAGCCGGACCAGATTGGGATGCTCGAGCTTGGCAACGGCCTCGGCCTCGGCCAGGAAGCGGATCAGATCCTCCTCGGCCGCCAGGGCGCCGGCCAGGATCATCTTCAAGGCGACGACCCGGTTGGGACGCAACTGCCGTGCCTGGTACACCACCCCCATGCCGCCCCGGCCCAGTTCGTCAAGGATCTCATAGCCTGGCAGTTCCGGGCGCGGCAAGCCACGTCCGGTCGGCGGCGGCGCTGCCGACGGCAAAGTGACCGACAGCGGAGCTTCAGCATATAGCGACGTTGGCTCCATGTCCTCGATCCGATAGCGTTGCCACGGACACCGCCGGTCGATTATCGCACAATTGTGAAGCGAAACAAGAGTCTCGCTGAATCCATGGCCGCGTTTTTTTCATGGCCCACTCCATCTGCGGCGGCTACCGCTGAACGTCTTGGATGCCGGCAAGACAGCGAACCTACGTGGCACTCCGGCCTGTCTTTGCTTTGCGAAGGCCGACGGCTAGAATTGCGTCAGGACATCGCAAACAGGCGTCACGTGGACCGGCAGGTCACGCCAAAGACCGGTCTCGTCTCGCGCTGTCATTACTGGGGCTGTGTCGTCTCGGCCGCGTTCGCGCTCAGAAAAAAGAATGCGGGCGCGGCATCGCCGGCGAATGAATCATCAGCCACGAGGAGTTGACGCAACCGCAATGAAGGCCTGTTGTCCGAGGCCAATCCATATCGTCACGTCAAGTGAAAGGGCAAACAGAGGGCACAAAAAAAACGATCCATGCGCCACTTGCTCTCAACGTTTCCGGTAGAGGCCGGTAGCCGCATCGACGCAGAGCCAATGTGCATCAAGCGAATTCGCAATCCGGCCTGGCGTCAGTCTGTCAGGTTTGAGACCTGGTTGGTTATCCGACTGCGCCTCAAAAATCAATGTCATTCCAAAGTTCGTTGGCCGCTTGGTCGGTGACCTTATCAAGTACGCCCCCGTTGTCGGCCACGCGGTTGGCGAAGAACCAGTCCTGACCCTGGCTGCCGGTCAGCGTGTCGAGGTCGTCGTCGTTGAACACGGTCTGGAGCGGACCGTCGTCTCCATTGAGGCGGAAACCGTTGGTGAGACTCGTACCGGCCATGATGTTGGCCGTGCGCTGACTGTAACTTCTCGCGCTCGTCCACTCGGCCATCAAGCAACACAGGGCATCCTCCCAGGCGTCGTAGGCGGTGGTGCCGGCAATGAGGATATCTTCGTCGGCATTGCCGACGATACGGTCAGCGCCAATGCCACCGATGAGAAGATCTCGACCCTGGCCGCCGATGAGGAGGTCGTCGCCATCGCCGCCGACGAGCACGTCGTGGCCGTTGCCGCCCTTGAGGCGGTCGTTGCCCGCGCCGCCGAACAGCCAGGCCGAATTGGTGATGCTGCCGGCCACCTGGACGTCATCGTTCCCGGCCTGGGCGTAAACGACCAGCCGGCCCGTGGGAGTAAACGTTCCCTGGAAGATGCCGTTGATGGTGACTTCGACGCTGCCTGCGTTGCCGATCGGGCTGATCACGATGTTGTCATCGCCCAGCGTGCCGCCCACGACGAGCATGGTCCTGGTTGGGTCACAGGCATCGGTCCGAACCGCGGCGGCTACAACGGTCAGGGTCTGGCTCGCCGTACCGATGCCGCCGTCGCCGTCGTCCACGATGAACTGAACCGTGTACGCGCCGGACGCCGTCGGCGTGAAGCTGAAACTCAGTCCAGAGCCTGCCGCCACGACGGCGTAGGCGCTGTCGATGACTTGCCAGGTCGTCGTGTGGGCGTCGGCGCCCGGATCGGTGAACGAACCCACGAACGAAATCGTCTCTCCGCGCACCGCCTCGGTGGGGCCGGCCAGCGTCACCGTGGGCGCGACGTTGTTGACGATCAATTCGAACGTCGTCGTGACGATGCCGCCCTGGCCGTCGTCGGCGGTGATGGTGACGGTTTGCGATTCGGCGGGACCGTCTGTGGTATCGAATGACCAGGTCCAGGTGCCGTTGCCCTTGGCGATGGTTCCAATCGATGCGGTCAGCGTCACGGCATCGAGATCGACGTCCTCATAGACTCCCTGGTTCGTTGCGGTCTCGCCTTCGTCCACAGTGACGCTGGCCTCGTCGGCGGTCACGCTCATCTCGAACACCGGAGCGCCTGGGTCCACGATGATCCCGTTGGCCAGGCCGTCGGCGTCGCCGCGCTGGCCGTCCACGAAGTGCAAAATGATGTCCTTCGTGCCATCGCCGTTCATGTCGGCGAACGTCGCGCCCGTCGTGCCATTCCAGGTGAAACGATACCAGCCAGCTCCGTCATTTTTCCAGTACTGGTTGACCTTGACTCCCGTGGGCATGTAGAGAATGACGTCCGTCGCGGCTCCGGGCGTGACGTTGACCACGCTGAAGTCGAACAGTCCAATGGGCGTCTTGGCCTGGCGCGGCAAATCGGACGGACTCGGAAGCGCCTCGACTCCGCTGAAACTCGTCCCCGACGTCGATGCCAGCGTGACGTAGGCCTGAGTCTCGGCGTTTGGCAGCGACGCGACGTTCCCTTGCTGGCTATCCGGAATTCCGTCGTAGTTGCCATCGCCGCCGTTGGGCCCGGCGTCTTCGACGGCTGCCGGCACGCCGTCGTTTTCGAGTTGTACCGTGACCTGGAACGTGTCGGTCACAGGGTTGCCGTCGTCGTCCTGCACGGTGACGGTCACGGTGTAAACGCCATCCGCTGTGTAGGTGTAACCGAGATCGAACGAGCGCTCGCCGAATGGCACGTTGATTGTCTCGTCGATGACGTTGTCGCCGTCGTAGTCCACGGTGACGGTGTGCGTGTCGAGCACGCCCGAATCGGTGAAGGCGATGGCAGAACGGCTGAAGGCGCCGGCCTGCGACGGATCGACTGTCTCGTTAGCGCCGGCATCGAAGGCGACATCGACGTTGTGGATCGTTACCGTCGTGGCAGCGTGCATCGGCTCGGGAGGCTCCGTGGGGCTTCCGGCGAGATAGAAAAGGTCCCCCGGAAAATTGACGCTTGAGATGAACGTGCCGAGAAACGCTCCGGTCTGGCCGCTGTAGCGCAGGACGCGGCCATTGTTCCAGCTGCTGACGAGCAGATTGCCCTCGGGATCGAAAACGAGGTTGGTGGGACCAGAAAGTCCGCCGCTGCCCGGAGTCACGAACTGATCGATGAAGGCGCCGGTGCTGCCGTCGTACCTGCCAACGTTGTTGGAGTAGTAGCCCGTGACATAAAGATGGCCGTCCGGACCAAAGACCATGGAGTCGAGCCCGTCAATGGCGGTGGGCGAAGAGAACGTATCGAGGAAGGCGCCGCTAAGGCCGTCATAGCGATAAATGGCGGAAACAGGGCTGGATTGGGCCACATAGAGATCGGGATAGGCATCGTTGTTGGCGTCTGGTCCAAACAACGCGACAGACAGAGATGGAGTGGCGCTGGAAAGTGATACGAATGTCCCCAGGAGAGCGCCCGTCTGGCCGTCGTAGCGATTGACGTTGTTGCTGCGGATGGCGGACACGTAGAGGTGGCCGTCAGGCCCGAAGAACACGTTGCGAGGGGAATTCAGCCCAGTGCCCGGACTTACAAACACATCGAGGAATGCTCCCGTCTGGCTATCATAGCGCAGCACCTGACCCCCCATGCCGGAGCTGTCCCTGGAACCGACATACAACTTGCCGTCGGGGCCAGCGGCGATGCCTGCCGGGGTAGTCAAACCGCCCCCCACAAGCGGATTTCCCAGGTTCGCGCCAGTCAAAACGTCATGGCGCGTCACGATGCCGAGATTCTGGTTGGCGATCAGCAGCGAAGTCGGACTTGCCGAACTGCCGCCGTCGTCATCGGTTGCGATCACGCGGATCGTATAGGTGTCGCCGTTGGTGCCGCTGGGATTGTCGTCCAGGTACTGGTGCGTCAGCGTAAAGCTTTGGCTTCCGGCGGCACTGGCTGGGAACGTGTACGTTTCGACATTGTTTGGGCTCCAGTTGATCTGAAGCGTGAAGGTATCGAGCACGCCCGGATCGGTGATGGTGCCGTTGAGCGTGGCGATGCCGCCTTCGAAAATCGCGGCTACCTGGTTGAGGGTAACTTGCGGAGCGACATTGCGGACGTGGACGTCAAACTCGACGATCGACGTGCCGCCGCAATCGTCGGTCGCGGTAATGACGACGGTCTGGCTGTAAGGCCCATCAATCGTAGGCATGGACCAGGTCCAGGTGCCGTTGGGGTTTGCCGTGACGTTGCCGATGGAAGCGGCCAGGGTGACAGCCTGGGCGTAGCTGTCACCGAGGCTCCAGGTGCCGCTATTGCTCGCAGTTTGGCCTTCGGTGACGCTGGTACTGGTGGCTGTGACGGTAACGACCGGCGGCACGTGCACACTGACGACGGTGAGCGTGACATCGTTGCCGTCGCCGCCGACGTAGCTGATCCGGTATCCGTTGCCGCCGTGCCCGCACCGGCTGTCTTGACGATGCGTCCGTAGTTGTCGAATTGAACGCCGGATCCGGAGTACCGGCTGAAGGAGGCATCAGTCTGGATATCCAAGGTCGCACCGGCCGAGTTGATGAAGTCGCTGCCACCGTCGAAGTTGACGTGGCTGCCGGTCCAGGTGGCAGTTGCGTTGTTGATTAACGTGCGGCCATCGCCGAGGCTCAAATTGCCGCCCGCGAAAAGGATGCCGCCGTTGGCCGTCAGGTGCGTGCCCGCAGGCCCATAGAGCCTGCCCCAGATCCAGGTGAACTGGCCGTTGATCTCGATGTTACCCGAACCGCCAAAGTTGGTGCCGAAAAAGGTGACGTCGCGGTTGAAGACGGAGTCGGCAGCCATCGCGAAACCACCGGAGCCTGTACCTGAAATGTTCAACGCGGCGTACGAGACGACGCTATTCACAGAAATGGTTGCCCATAGAGCCTGCCCCAGATCCAGGTGAATTGGCCATTAACATTGAAATTGGCGGCGCCGCCGAGCCCAACTCCGACATAGTACAGGCTCGCCAGTTCCAGAGTGGTCGGACCCGCAGAAGGGCTGAAGTCCACCTGCCCGCCTCCGGTTCCCGTCACCGTCAAGGCACCAATATTGTCGATCGTGCCCGTGAAATAGACGTAGCTGGTACTGATCACCGTGGCTGTGTCAGCTCGATAGCTTCCCGCCACCGTTGCATACGTACCTTCGAACCGCACTTCAAAGGCGTCGATGCTGGAACTCGCCGCCAAGTCCTGGATGCCCTGGAAGATGAGTGTGCCATTGGGAGCGCTGTAGCTGCCGGTTCCGCCGCCGCCGGTGGAACTGTAGTAGCTGCCCAACGCCATGTTGCCGACTTCGACCTCGACCGTGCCATGGTTGTAGAAGTCCATCGAAATACCAAACCGAAGAACCCGCCGTCCAAGTGACAAACAGTCGGCCATGATGATAGATTGTCCGCGACCGTAATGGAGAGTGCAGGCAACAAGTTGATGACTCCCGGTATAGACTAAAAGTGGCCGGTCGTTGACGCGACCGGCCGAGCCACGATGACACCTGGTGTCAATAAAAAAGAGAATCGACGTAACTCCTTACTGGGGCTGTAGCTCAGTTGGACAGAGCAGCGGATTTCTAATCGCAATTCGCTATCTTGACGCTTCGTTTTCCCAATGTTTTCCGTGGTTTGGCGAACGCCAATCGCTCGCCTTCGCATGTAAAGTGTAGGCTCCTTGTAGGAGCGCAGCAAGAGCCTTTCGCAAATGCCTTCCAATGCGTCCAGATTGACGCCAGAGCCTTCCGAACGCAAGGCAATGGCTCTGGCGTCAAGCCTTCGTGAACTCAAGTTCCCACAAGTCGTCTTTATGCGTTTCTAACGCTTGTTCAATTGCTGGCGTCATCGCCATGCCTTGTACTTCGTATCGCAACGCCTTCGCATCGTACGCGATGCGTCCGCCTTGAGCCTTGACAGCAACAAGGAAATCCGTGAACGCCATCCCTTCGCCTTCCGCTGGCGTTGCCTTCGCTTCCGTTTCTGCCTTCGCTTCCGCTGGCGTTGCTCCTGGAGTTGGCTCTACTACTCCCCTACTCCCGTACTCCCTGTACTCCCCTGGCGTTGGCTCTGGCTCTGGGGGAGTAGGGGAGTAGGGAGTACTCCCCGCATACCAGCGTTCGCTCTTGCCTTGGGAGACGCAATACGCTTGCTCTTGTTCCATCAGTTCCGCAAGTGCTTGATTGCGGAGCGTTGCCGAATAGTTGCGGTTCAATGCTTCGTGTATGCCCGTGCGGGAAATGCCTTCCTTGCTCTTGATGACGCCAAGCACCTTGCTTGCCAACGGCGAGAGCGTTGGCGTCTCGCCGAAGATATACCTTGCCGATGCTTCGCAGTATTTCCATAGTGCATATGCCGATTGCAAATGCTTGACGCCGATAATCTTCTCCCTTGCTGTCAAGGCATAGAGCATCGCAAGGCGTAGCGTTTGTGCGGAAGCACGAAGCGTTGCCAAGCCATAGATGCCGTTGCGTTCTTCCGTCTCCATTTCCCGATACATCGTCTCCCATAATGTTTCCGCTTCTGGCGCACGCTTCATTTCTCCCACGCTCTTGGCGAAGGCGATAGCGTCCACGATGGGCTTTCCCAGTGCTTCATAATCAATGGCTTTCGGCGAAGGGATAAGCTTTGTTCGCCGAACGCAAGCAATCAGGAAGCGATTGATAAAGCCATCTTCGGCAAGAGCGACGGGCAAGGTTCTTCGCAATGTTTCGGGAGTAGTCCACGCAAAGATTGACAAGTGCGGTTCGCTTGCTTGACAAGGGGAAGAGCGTGTTAAGGTGCGAAGGATCTTGCCGTCCCACGCATTTTTCAGAATGTCGGCAAGTGTATTACCTTCTCGCTTCATGCAAGCAAGTGGCTTGCTAAATTCTTCTTCCCGCACGAACAAACGCTTATCGCTCACGCCAGCGTCAAGCGTTTGCAAGACGCCTTCGTCTAGTTTTTGTTGAGCGTCTCTGATTGCCCATATCACGCCTTCGCCACTTGACAAACCAGTAGCAAGGCATTTGCTTTTCCATTCGTCCTTCGGCATGAGTGCCATTGCCGTATCGTTCGCCAAGCCCTTCCTGGCTTGTGCCGTTTTGCCAACGCCAAGCACGAAGAGATTGCAGTAGTGAAGTGTTGCACCTACTTTGCAATGGGCAGTTCTCCCAATGGCATTGCCGAACGCACAAAACACGGATAAGAGTATTGCGATTGAGTCCGCTTCTGTTTCAGGTTCAAGCGTGCGAACCATCTTGCCTATGACGCCTTCGTACACGATAAGCGAAGGCGTGGGCATTCGCTTCGGCTCTGGCAATGGCTCTTCTTCGCAGTCATCGCTTACTTCTTCTATCCTCACTTCCGCTATTTGCAGTTTCATGTTGTGCTTCTCCCACAAAGAGTTTAGCGAACGCATTGCCTTGTCATAATCACACGCTCCATATGCCTCGCTACGGGTAAGCCACGCCGATACCTTTTCCTTGATAGTTTCTAGGCTCTCGCCTCTTGCAAGGTGAATGCCTGCCAATCGGCAAAGCAACTCGTTTCGCTGTCCTGCCTTCGCTCCTGCGTGCGTGTCAAGGTCTTCGCTTGACGCTACTCGCATGATGTTAGGTTTTGCATTGACAGCAAGAGAAGAAGGTTTTGGCTTTTGTGTCTTGAGTTTATCCACAAGCCATTGCGGGCATTCGGCAAGAGCGTTTTCGTTCTTCCAAGCGTATTGCTTGCCGTTGATGTGAACGCTTGGCGGAGCGACAATGTATCCGCCTTCGCCACGATAATCTATGCCAGGATACACTTTGCTCTTGCTTGACAAGCCAGAGCCTTGCGGATAGGTCAAGTAGTAGTGAACGCCATCAATCCTTCCTGATGACGCCATGAGCGTGGGCGGAAGTGTCAAGCCTTCCCTTGCCCATTGCGCTAGCGTTTGTTTTCCTTCTTCTCCGTCTACATCAAGCACGAAGACATTACTTGCGCTTCCTGTTGCAATGGCAATGTTGGCGTTTTGCCATTTCGTCCACCATTGCGTTGTCGTACTCGCATCGGTAGTAGCGTCCTTAAACCCATGCGTTGTGCGTGGGTGTTTATCTTCGCAAAGATGCTTGCCACAAGAGCAAACGCCAATGGCGATAGGTTCGTAAAGTGGAAATACTTTCCAAGTGCGTTTAGCATACGCAAGGGCTTGCGAAAGTAAGGGTGAATGTGATACTATATTCATAGGGTTTCTCCAATCGTTGTAATGGGGTTATAAACTAAATGACGCTAGAGCAAGACAAATGCTCTAGCGTTGTGCTTTTTGTCAGATTGGCGGGAGCGCAACGCTTTCAACTCTTGTGCTCCCACTTGGCGTCTCCGCAACGATTATCAGATAGTTCCTTCCGATGTAATCCGCCAAGTCAATCTCTTCTCCTGCGCTTAGGCTCTTGCCCGAAATGGACGCAAGCATTTTGCCACAAGCGTTCTTCGTTGTGGGCGTGCGTCCTGTAATGCGTCCTGCCTTTGCTCCTGCGTGCGCACCTGATTGCACATCAAACTCCCACGCCAAGCCTTCGCCAAAATCGTTTTCGGTTTCTTTTGTGCCTGTAAACCTGGCAAGATAAGTGCCAACGGGAACGCCACTTTGTTTTACTGTCAATTTCATGCTTCACCTTCTTTCTCGTTTATGATTGTTAATGGGCGATAACGATTGGCAATCGCCCTGAAATACTCACGCAATCGCTCCACATCTACAGCACTGTAGATGTAGGAATTGCCATGCTTTGCTTTTGGCACTTCTACTCGTTTGTGAAAATGCGCCATGTAGATTCTACTTGTGCTCACGCCAAGCAGTTCCGCAACTTCGTTTGCTGTCATAATCTTTCTCCATTGGGTTAGATGTTAGTGTAAGGTATCTATTCTACCAAAATAAAGTTTATCACGCAAACGATGTTTCTTGCTTTAGTTAGTGAAGAAAAAAGGTCCCATAATGCGCACGGAGGGATCTCGCCGTTTAGATGGAAATGATAGCTAAAAAAAGGTGTGTATATACGCCTTCCCAAAAAAACGGAGTTTTTCATCGCTCCGCCGCAGGTGCGTCCCGTTGGCAGAATGAAAAGTTTCCGATGGGTACTCCCGTACTCCCCTACTCCCTGTACTCCCCTACTCCCTTCGGCAAGGGGAGTAAAAGTACTCCCTACTACTCCCCAAAGTACTCCCCATCGCAAGGGGAGTAGTAGGGAGTAGGGGAGTAGGGGAGTAGTAGGGGAGTGTTTAGAGCAATGGCAGGGCGTTGATGCCTTCGCTCATGGGGAGAAGGTTAGCGTCCGTGTAGACGCTCATGGTGAGTTCCATTGTGGAATGGCGAAGGATATGTTGAGCGATGCGTGGGTGAACGCCTGCGAGAGCCAGGAGCGTTCCCGTGCATTTGCGAAGCGAATGGAAATCGGCAATCCTTCCTTGTGCATCATGCTTGGCAATCCCTGCCCGTTGGCAATCTTCGTAAAAGCGAAGATGGATATCGCTTGAGCAATAAATCAAAGCATCGCTCTGGCTCTTGCCTTCGCAATGCTTCGCCAGTTGCTCCGCCAGGTGCATCGGCAATGGCAAGACACAAGCCTTGCGGTTCTTCGTCGCACCTTCGGGAAGCGTGAGTAATGGCGAAGGCGAGAGCGTGAGCGAATGCACCTTGAGCCGTTGCAATTCGCTCTTGCGAAGACCTGAATAGATTGCCAAGCGATAGAGCAAAGCACGCTCTGCGTTGTGCTTCTCTGTTGCTGTCAAGAGAAAGGAAAGTTCCGTTGGCAGCAAAGCACGGCGAAGGCGAACGCTTCGCTTCTCCGCTTTGCTCACGGCAAGCAAGGGATTTGTCGTGATGCGTTGCTTCCGCACAAGCCAATTGAACAAGCCCACGATTGCTTGGCGATACATGTTGCGAGTGCGTGGGCTTTTGCCTTGCTTCGCCATTGCGTGAAGGAAGGCGTCCACGCTGGCAATCGTGATTTCGTGGAGCATGACGCCTTCGCCGATGATTTTGCGAAGGATATGCCGATGCCTTCGCAGGTGATGAAAACTCCTGCCATTCGCTTCCAAGTCGGCAAGGAAGGCGAGAGCATGTTCCCACGCTGGCGTCTTCTTCTCCGCCATCGGCAAGGCAAGGGCGATACGCTGGCGATTGCGGATAATCTCGTTTGCCATCGCCTTGCTTGATGCGAGTTCTTCCGTGAGAGCGAACCTTTGGGGCTTTCCCCGTATCCGAATTTGGAGATAATACTTGCGGGAGAGCGTGGGCTTTCCCTGACGCACAATCTGACGCTTTGCAATTCGCACCGTAGCCTCCTTGTAGGCTCTTCGTTGCGGAAAGCATTAGCGAAACGGAGCGTAAAGCGTTGAAACGAAAGCGATTGGGGCTGTAGCTCAGTTGGACAGAGCAGCGGATTTCTAATCCGCCGGTCGGGGGTTCGAATCCCTCCAGCCCTGCTTCTCGGTCGGCACATTGATGGATGGGGGCAAGCATGATTCTGCGTTGTCTCTGCGGCTGCGTTGTTCTTGGTCTGGCGGCCGGCGCCATGACGGCTCAGGAGGATGGCAAGTCGGCCCAACCCAAGGCTCCGGACGCGAAGCGCATCGGCAAAGTCGGTGATTTCATGCAGCATCTGTCCTGGTCGCCGGACGGCGAGCGGTTTCTGTTCACGCGCATTCACAAGGGGAAGATGGGGCTGTGGACCATGAAGACGGATGGCAGCGAGCTGAAAGCGTTGCTGCCGCGCGAGAACATGCCGCACTTCGATGGCCACTGGTCCCCGGACAGCAAGCGAATCATCTTTGTCTTTGACAAGCTGCAGGGGACCGATGGCAAGCTGCAGATCGACGTCATGAACGCTGACGGGAGCGAGCACAGAAACCTGCTGCCGCACAAGGCGTTCGAGGAGGCGCCGCGCTGGTCGCCGGACGGCAAGGCCATCGTCTGGGCAAGCACGCGTGACAAGAACCAGGAGATTTTTGTCGCCGACGCCGCCGGCGGTAACATCAAGCGCCTCAGCAGCAGCACCGGCCCCAACAACAGCCCGAGCTGGTCGCCCGACGGCAAGGAGCTGGCATTCACCAGTGGGCGAGCCGGCAACCTGGAGATCTTCGTGATGAAGCGCGACGGCAGCGGGGTGCGCCGCCTCACCAGCAACCCGACGATGGACTACTGGCCTGTGTGGTCGCCGGACGGCAAACGCATCGCCTTCACCTCCAATCGCGACGGCAACTACGACGTTCATGTGATGAGCGCCGACGGCACCGCGCCGCGCAACCTCACCCGCCATCCGGCCCAGGACAATTTCGCCACGTGGTCCCCTGATGGCCGGCGTCTGGCGTTCATCTCCAATCGCGGCGGCGGTTACGACGTGTACATCATCGACATGCGCTAACTGCGCTGAGGTTCAGGTTAGCCAACCTGACCGGTATGGGGCGAATTTGCCGATTTTAGCGGGCGAATTTCGCCGCGCCGGCGCCGTTTCGTTCTTGAAGGACGCACGCAAACCGATATATTTACGTGGCCACCCAATCGGGAGGCATGATGTCCATGCAGTTTAGACGTGTTTGAGGTGTTTCATGAGTAGTCGTGTGATGGCGGAGCTGGACTTCATCGAAGAGTTGCGGTTGCGGCGCTGGGCGCGGGAAAACTATGTTCCCACCGACGAGCGCGAGCACACCTGGCACCCGGTGGTGCACGAGGAAATGGAGAAGAAGGATGTCGAGAGCGGCGGCTTCATGGTGACCCCCGCCTTCGTCCTCGCGGACAGCTAACGACCAAGTTCTGTTCGCCAAGAACTCGAGGCGGCAACGATCCTGACGAATCGTTGCCGCCTCGAGTTTTTTCGTGTCGCCATGTGCACGGCTCAGCGGTTGCACGCCGGGCGCATCCATAAGATGAGGGCATGGCCAAGCCGCGCGTGCTGATCCTGCGTGCCCCGGGGGCAAACTGTGACGTCGAGACGCACTTCGCCTTCGAACTTGCCGGCGCCATCGCGGAGCGCGTGCACATCCATCGACTGCGCGAATCTCCCAAGCTGCTGCACGACTTTCAGATTCTCGTGATTCCAGGCGGATTTACCTACGGCGACGACGTGGCGGCCGGCAAGATCCTCGCCGTTCAGTTGAAGCACTTTCTCGGTGACGCCTTGCACCGGTTTCGGGCCAGGGACAAGCTGATCCTTGGCATCTGTAACGGCTTCCAGGTTCTCCTCAAGGCGGGTTTGATCCTCATCCCCGACGACGACGGCCCGCTGGCGACCCTGACCGACAATTCCCACGGCCGGTTCGAGGATCGCTGGATCTGGTTGCAGCCGGATGCCCAGCGTTGCCCTTTTCTGAAGGGCTACCAGCGATTTCTCCTGCCGATCGCCCACGGCGAGGGGCGGTTCACCTGCCGAGCCCCCTGGATTCTGCGCGGTCTGGAGCAGGCCGGCCAGGTAGTGCTGCGTTATGTCGATGGCGACGGCAATCCGGGACCGTTTCCCGTGAATCCCAACGGCTCGGAGGGGGACGTGGCCGGCTTGTGCGACGTGAGCGGCCGCGTGCTCGGACTAATGCCGCACCCCGAACGCCACGTGCTGCCCACGCAGCATCCCCGCTGGACTCGCGAGGGGCTCAAGTCCGAGGGGGACGGCCTTCAGCTCTTTCGCAATGCCGTCAAGTATTTCGACGCCGGCTAGCGTCTTGAAGCTTCACAGCGCGTGTCGCGATTTGCGTTCGCAGAGACCAGAGAGCTGTCGGCAGGCAGAATTTCAATCCTTCCCGGCAGCGATTCGGGCGATTGCCGCCTCGTCCAGCATGATGCGGTGGATGCTGCTGGCCTTGCCAGTATGCAGATCGATCTCGACGATGGCGCCCGCCAGACGCGGGTCGCCGCTGGCAACCTCGAAATGCGACGGCACGAACGTCACCGCCGTGGACAGCACGCGTTCGACGCGGCGGCCCAGGATGCTGTCATAAGGACCGGTCATACCCACATCGCTGATGAAGGCGGTCCCGGGCGGAAACACTGCCTCATCCGCAGTCGGCACATGCGTGTGCGAGCCGATGACGGCGCTAACGCGGCCCTTGACATGGTGCAGCATGAGATACTTGTCGGCCGTCGCCTCGGCGTGCATGTCGACCACCACGCATTTGGCTTTGCCCTCGAGGTTGCGTAACACTCGATCGGCGGCGCGGAAGGGGCAGTCCACCGGCCGCATGAACGTGCGGCCTAGCAGACACATGACGGCGACCGGTGTGCCATCTTTGGTCGCGCCCAATGCGTAGTCCCGGCCCGGCGCGTCGGCAGGGAAGTTCGCCGGCTTGCAGATTCGGCCGTCCTCGTTGAGCACCGGGATCAACTCGGCCTTCTTGTAAATGTGGTCCCCCATGGTGACGAGATCGACGCCGCCCTCACGCAACTGCCGGTAGATGCCGGGAGTCATTCCCGCTCCGGTGCTGGCTGCATTCTCGGCATTGGCAATGACCAGATCAATCTTCTCGGCTGCCACGACAAGCGGTAACGCACGCCGGACCATGGCCACTCCAGGCTGGCCCACGATATCGCCGATGAACAGGACGCGCATGCATACTCCGGGTTACTGCGACGACAGTGTGTATTCTACTGCGCTGCGCCGGATGCGCGTTGCGTTGCCAAACTCACCTGACGTCGGGTAGCGCCGGCTTGAGGACTGCACCCGATTCCGGCGAATTCGGCTACAATCTGGTCATGAGTCACGCATTCCTGCAAGAGCTGGCTCGCTTCGGCCCGGAATGCCGTCGCAACGGCATGACGCTGGCGCGCGCGCGGCAGTATTGCCGGCGGCTGGCATACACGCATTACGAAAACTTCTCGGTGGCGAGCCTGCTGTTGCCGCGCCGCTTGTTGCCGCACTTCCACGCGATCTATGCCTACTGCCGCTGGGCCGACGACCTCGGCGACGAGACTGGTGGCGGGCAGCAGGCGCTAGACCTCTTGCAATGGTGGCGCGCGGAGCTAGTGCGCTGCTATGAAGGTAGGTCCAGCCATCCCGTCATGTTCGCGCTGGCGCCCACGATAGCACGCTTCCGGATTCCTCCCAAGCCGTTCCTGGACTTGCTGCTCGCCTTCGAACAAGACCAGAGCGTCACGCGCTACGAAAGCTACGAGCAGCTCCTGAACTACTGTCGTAACTCGGCCAATCCGGTGGGACATCTCGTGCTTTATCTGTGTGACTCGTTTGACGAACGTCGCGCGCAGCTGGCGGATCGCATTTGTACGGGGTTGCAGCTGGCGAACTTTTGGCAGGATGTGGCCCGCGATCTCGACATCGGCCGAGTGTATCTGCCTGCCGAGGACCGTCGGCGCTTCGGCTACACGGACGCTGATCTGGAGGCCCGCCGCTTCACGCCGGCCTTTGCCGACCTGATGCGCTTCGAGGTGGAGCGCGCCCGTGCGCTGTTTCACGAGGGCATGCCGCTGGTGAAGCTGATGCCGGTCGAGATTCAGCCGGACATCGAACTATTCGTGCGCGGCGGGCTTGCCATCCTGGCAAAGATCGAGCAGATCGGCTATGACGTGTGGCGAACACGGCCAGAGGTCTCGCGCTGGGACAAGGCCCGGCTGCTCGCCGGCGTCTTGTGGCGAAAACTGCGGCTCTAGCCGGCCATTTCACTCTGGGAGCGCGAGGCTGTCGTGGGGCCGGGAGCGCGAGGCGGCGAGGCTCCTGCCGAGCCGCCGCCTGGTCCTAAACTGTGTCAGCGCTGTGCCGGAACCAGAATCTCACCGGTTGTTCGCGGCGTGACGGTGACGCCGACGACATTGATTTCCGGCTCCATGCGATCGACAATCAGCGGTTCCTGAGATTCGGTTGTCGAGACATTGCCGGCCAGGTCGGTGGCTTAGAGGCGGATCATGAGCTGGTCGGTGGCATCGGACGGCACCGGTCCGCGGAAGACAGCCTCACCCTTGAGTTTCTTGCAGAGCGGCTTCCACGGGCCGCCGCGATCGTGAGCGTAATAAAGGTTGACCGGAGCGTTGCCGAGGTTCTTGTCCAGGACCAGCCACTGGATCTCAAGCTTGCCGTCCTTGATGGGTGTGGCGCTCCACGACTGGATCTTTGGACGGGTGGTGTCCACCTCGATGCTGGTCGTGGGCTGGGCGCCGACGGCAGGGGGCTTGCCGAAGCCGTTACCGTTGATGCCTGTCAGGCGCAAACCGAAGATGCCTTCGCCGGGCAGCGTCACAAGGGCTGGACTGACGCGGTCGGCATCCTCGCCGAAGCGCTTCCAGCTTTGGCCGCCGTCCGTGGTCCCGTAAATCTCGACCTTGCTGACGCCGCTGGGCCCTTTGCGATTGATGTTGTAATCGACGCTCACCTGTGTGCTGTTGATCAGGATGGTCGTCGAGGTGCTGACCGGCATGGGCCCGGGCGCAGCCTGTTCGGTCGCTGCCGAGTGCTCGATACCGGCCATGGTCAACGGTGTTTCGGATATGACCTCGACGGTTTCACCCGGCTTTGTCTTGGAAATGTCTGTCACCAGCGGAATCAGGCTTTCCGTCTTGGCGGCAAGCGGTTTCTTCTCGATGACCGACGGCGACAACGGCGGCGCCACTGGTGGCACGATCGGTGGCGGCAGCGGCGTTGACGCGGTCTGAGGCGCCAGGCTCAGTGGCGGACTGGCCGGTGCATCGCTGATCAGCGGCGACAACGGCGGCACCGACGCTGCTTCACTCCCGGAATGAACGACGACCAGCAACTCGGGAGGCCGGCGCGACACGTCGGCCGGGTGCACCTTCCCGGCCCCGTCCACGGTCACGATGCTGAATCCGTATTCTCCGTCCTGGCCGACCCGGCACGTGAAAAACCCGGCGGAAGGTGACACCCGATCCATGATCAGCCACACGCCCTGGTCGTCGCAACTCCACAAGTGCATTTCCTGGACGTTCGCGTGCGTGCGCGGATCAATTCTGAAGGGAAGCTTGAAGGCCAGCGATTTGACCTGATACTTCCCCGGCGCGTTCATGGGAGCTGTGGAAACGGGCACGTGCGTCGACGCGACGTGCGGCATGTTCTCCTGAGCTGTCGCCGTCCCGACGAAAAGCCCCGAAGCCCCCAGGACCGCCATCATCAGCAACTTGCCGCGCTTGCTTGAAAACGCCATCGGCCTCTCCCCGAGCAGAAACTACGACCAGGACATGACCTTCTCTGCAAGGAATCGACCGATGGCGCGTTAAACTGTAACGCAATTGCCGGTTTTTCGCTTCACTTGACAGTCTTGAGGTCGCTCGATACAAGCTGGCGGCGACAAACTGGGGACCTCTACAACACGGGAGAACTGCGTTCCAGACGCGCAGGATGGCCGATGCGAAAATGGACAGCTCTGCTACTGCTGGTAACCTCGTCCGGCTGTGCCATGGACGATTTCTTCATTAACGATTTCGACGACGATTACCTCGATTCTGGGGCGGTTGTTTACGAGGGGACTTCTCCTGCGTATCGCCAGGCTATCCCTGGCGGCCAGCCCGGGCAGTCATCGCCGACAGCACCCGCCGCGCAGACGCGCGAACCGCCGAGATAAGTCGAGCGATTCGGGAGGCAAGGCGGGGGAGGCGGCATGGGCCGCGGGTCGTCCCGATCACATTTTTCCTTCATCGAGCTTTCCAGTGAACATTCCGAGATAGCTGTGATAGCGGCGCTCATTGATCCGACCGCGGGTGACCGCCTCTTTGATGGCGCAGCGATCCTCATGCGTGTGTGTGCAGTCCGGGTAGCCACACAAAGGCACATAGGAGCGGAATTCCGGAAAATAACCCTCCAGTTCCTCCGGAAGGATGTCCCAGAGTTGAAACTGGCGAATGCCGGGAGTGTCCACGACCCAACCGCCGCAATCGAGGCGGATGAGTTGCGCGGTGGTGGTGGTGTGCTTGCCCTTTTCGTTCACCTCGCTGACCTCGCGAACCTGCAAGTCCAGGCCCGGTTGTAGCGCATTGAGCAACGATGACTTTCCCACGCCGCTCTGCCCGGCAAAGACGGTTTCTCGGCCGACAAGACGTTTTCGCAGCTGTCCGATGCCCTGCCCGCTGATGGCGCTGGTCAGCAACATCGGCACTCCGAGCTGACTGTACAGACCGATGAGCGGCTGCAGCGCTACGCATTCGACTAGGTCTGCCTTGTTGAGGCAAATGATGGGAGCGATGTTCCCCTGCGCCGCCGACACGAGATAGCGATCGATGAGGTGCGGCTTGAGATCGGGCTCGATCAGCGAGGCCACGATGACAACCTGGTCCACGTTGGCGACCATGACGTGCTCGCGTTTCTTGGATGAACGTGTGAGGATGCCGTGGCGCGGCTCAATCTTTTCGATGAAACCCTCGTCCCCGAGCGACGGCCGTATCCACACCCGATCCCCCGGCGCCACCACTCCGCGTTCCTCGGTGGCCAGTGACTTGAGCAGACGGCGGACCGCGCAGCGAAACTGCCGGCCGTCGTCCGTCTCGACCACGCTTTGCAGGCCCTGCATACGCAGCACGCGGCCAGCGAGGCAACCCGCGCCAGCCACTGCGGGCATCTCGACCTGGCCGGCGTCGATGGCCTTGCCAGTGCTTCGGGCCTGGTCGCCTTCGTCCTGGATAATGGTGCGCTTGCGCGAAATGTCTCCCTTGGCGCGCACCCGCTCCCCCGACGGCGATTCGTCGTCCTCCGCCGACCAGACGCGATTGCGCGGCGGCTTGGAGCGGTTCCTGCGCAGATCAACACGTATCTTTTTCTTCATGCGACACTCAGCAGCTATGACCGCTGAAAGCTCATCCGACCGTTCGATGATACAATATTCCGACTCAACCTGAAAGGCGGTCCGGGACATGATGACGGGCGACCACGATCAGGCCCGCGCACTCAATATCGAGGGTGTCACGCACGCGCAGCAAGGGCGTTGGGACGAGTCCGTCGCAGCGTTCGAGGCGTCGCTGCGGCTCAGGCCGGATTACGCCGAGGCCCTGAGCAATCTTGGCAACGTCCTGTACTTCCAGGGCAAGCTTGAGGAGGCCGTCGAAAGATACCGGCGGGCCATCGAACTGGAGCCGAACAGCCCGTACATCCTCAACAACCTGGGAAATTCGCTGCGCTTGCTGGGCGACTTCGAGGAAGCAGCGAACATGAGCCGGCGTGCGGCACAACTCCTGCCGAATTACGCCGAGGCGCACAGCAACCTGGCGGCGGCCCTCACCCAGCAGGGCAATCTCGAGGAAGCGGCCGCCGCCTGCCGGCAGGCACTGGCGCTGAAGCCCGAACTGGCCGAGGCCCACAACAATCTCGGCAATGTCCTCCGTCAGCAGCGACAGTTTGATGATGCCATCGCGTCGTGCCGCTATGCGCTGGCGCTCAAGCCGGACTTTGCCGAGGCGCACAACAATCTGGGTGCGGCGTTGACCGGCGCCAACCAGTATGCCGATGCCGAGGCTCATTGCCGGGAGGCGCTGGCGCGCAAGCCCGATCTTGTCGAGGCGCTCAATAACCTCGCCAATGCCTTGTGGCCCCAGGGCCGCTTCGATGAGGCCGAGGAATGTTGCCGGCTGGCGCTGCAGCGCAAGCCTCACTTTGCCGAGGCCTATCACGTGCTCGGCGTCGTCCTCATGAAGCAACAGCGGCTGGATGCCGCCGTGCAGAGCTTCGACGAGGCGTTGCGGCTCAATCCCGACCTGGCCGAAGCTCATCTCGACGTCGCCATGGCCCTGTTGCTGGCCGGCAACTTTGAGCGCGGCTGGAAAGAATACGAATGGCGGCTCAAGTGCAAGGGCTACATGCTCCGCCCCTTCACGCATCCCGTCTGGGACGGCGAGGACGCCACCGGCAAGACCGTGCTCATCTTGCCGGAGCAAGGATTCGGTGACAAGATCCAGTTCATCCGCTACGCGCGCATGGTCAAGCAACGCTGCGGCCGCGTCATCTTCGCCTGCCCCGAGACGCTGCATCCGCTGCTGCGCGACTGTCCCGGCGTGGACGAGATCATCACGCCCAGTTCGTCGCCGACCTTTGCCTATCTCGTGCCGGTCATGAGCCTGCCGCGGGCGTTTCGAACCACGCTCGACACTATCCCCGCCGACATTCCCTATCTGAAAACGGATGACGCCCTGGTTTCCAAATGGCGGAACGAGCTGGAGCGCGTCGATGGCTTCAAGATCGGCATCGCCTGGCAAGGCAGCATCAAGCACCCGGAGGATCGGCATCGTTCGATACCGCTGCAACGTCTGGCTCCGCTGGCAAAAGTGCCCGGCGTCCGCCTGATCAGCTTGCAGAAGGGCCCCGGCAGCGAGCAGGTCCAGCTTGCCGGCTTCGATGTGCTCGAACTGGGCCCGCGGCTCGATGAGGACACCGGCCCCTTCCTGGATAGCGCCGCCGTGATGAAGGGCCTGGACCTGGTCATCGCCGCCGACACATCGCTGGCGCATCTCGCCGGTGCCCTGGGAGTGCCGGTCTGGGTGGCGATCTCGTACGCTCCGGACTGGCGGTGGATGCTGGAGCGTCAGGACACGCCCTGGTATCCGACGATGCGACTGTTCCGGCAGGCGGATTTCGGCGACTGGGATAGCGTCTTCGAGGAGATGGCCGGCGAGCTGGCGCGGCTGATTGGCGGCCGGCCGCGTGCAGTCACCGTGATGCTGGAAACCGCTCCTGGCGAGTTGATGGACAAGATCACCATCGCGGAGATCAAGAAGGCGCGGATCAAGGACGAGGACAAGCTGCGCAACGTCATTGCCGAGCTGGCAGCCCTGTCTCGGGCGCGAAGCGATTTGCCGACGTCGAAGCAGCTCGATCAACTCGTCGCTGACCTGAAGAAGACGAACGAGACGCTCTGGCAGATTGAGGACGACATTCGCGACTGCGAGCGGGCCGGCGACTTTGGCTCGCGCTTCATCGCCCTGGCCCGTTCCGTGTATCGGCAAAACGACCGCCGCGCCGCCCTCAAACGGCAAATCAGCGAACTGCTCGGCTCGCATCTCGTCGAGGAGAAGTCTTACCGGCCATATCATTGAGCGTGGCAGTAACTTGCGGTTTCGCGAGTTTCACACACGATCAATCGAACGCCAGGCAAACCAGGTTGGGCGTCGTTTCTTGGCGGGCCAAGCAGGCGACGAAGTCCGGCCAGGGTTGCAGCGCCGTCAGCGACCAGCGCTTGGCCTCGCCCGGTTGTCCCGCCAGCTCGACTACTCGGGCCGGCTCTCCGGGACGAAACGATACAAGGAAGCGATCCAGCGGCAGCGACAGGCCCTTGCCACACGCCTTGAGAATCGCCTCCTTGCGCGTCCAGCAGTTGAAGAAAGCCAGTATCTGTTGCGCCGGAGCAACCTGCTCAAGTTGCCGCGCTTCCTCGGCGGCGAAATAGCGCCGGGCCAGTGCCAGCATGTTCTCCATGGGACGCAGTTGCTCGAGATCGACGCCGAGAGGTGTATCGCGGCCGATTGCCAGGAGCGCGCCGTCGGCGGAGTGCGACAAGTTGAACTGCCAGTTGCATGGGTTCTGCTCATCGGCCAGTGCCGGCTTGCCCAGATGGTGGTAGCGAAAGCGGATCTCCTCGGCGGGAATACCAAGGTATCGGCCCAGGACGGCGCGGAGGAATCCGCGGGCGATCGTCCATTGCCGGCGGTGGTGTTCGAAGTGAAACTTGTCGCCGCGCTGTCTTTCCTCGGGCGACAGGGCTTGTACCAGGGTTTGCCGGCGATCCTCCGGCTGCTGCAGCCGGCAGCGCCAGACGTGGACGTCACCAACAGCCAGCGCCAATGGCTCGCTTGCAACAGGCACCTCGAATCGTTCTTGAGCGGTCATCGGATTATTCTATTTTGGAAGAGCACCTGTCGGCGGGTGAACTGCTGAAAAGCAGTCTCGGTCCCGAGTTCTGCCCGCTCTGACTGGAAACAAGAATGCTCATTGCGAACGCCGCTCGATCGGAGTATGTTTGGGTGAGATCGTCTTGCCCGTGGAGGAGCCCACCGTGACCGAGGCACGATTCAGCCGCATTCAGCGCCGCGGGTTGCTGCAGGCTGTGGCAGGTTTGACTTTGCCTGGCATCTTCCGAGCAAGGGCATCGGCCGCTCGGACAGGGAGCAACACCGCGGTCATACAGATCTGGTTGGGCGGTGCGGCCAGCCACATCGAGACTTACGACCCCAAGCCGGATGCCCCCGCCGAATTCCGCGGGCCATTTCGAGCCATTGCCAGCAATGTTCCCGGCGTGCACCTCTGTGAAACCTTGCCGCGGCACGCACGCATCATGGACAAGGTCGTGCTGCTGCGCAGCGTGCACCATACGCAGAACGACCATCAGCATGCTATGCACTGGTGTCTCACCGGACATCCCCCGGCCGTGAACGCGTTTCAGCGCTCCAGCCATCCATCGACGGGTTCAGTCGCCGCGCGCTGTCGCGGCACCGCCGCAAGAGTCTTACCTCCCTATGTCTGCATGGTCTATCCCCTGGATGAGCCGGCTCCGGTGCGCATGCTGCCCCATCGAGCGGCCTACTGGGCCAGTAGCTATGATCCATACGAAATCCTCAACCAGCGCACCGGCGACGGCAAGGATCCGGGGCTCGACCGCGACTTTCGCCTTCGCAGCCTGGACCCGGCGACCGGACTGACGGCGGGCACCCTTGTTCAGCGTCGCGCTCTGGTTTCACGCCTCAACCAGCTGCGCAGGGAGGCCGACGCCGCGGGAGAGTCCCTGGATGCCTTCCAGCATGCAGCCTTTGACCTGCTCACCGGCCAGCGTGCCCGCCAGGCCTTTGACCTCGAGCAAGAGGATCCGCGCGTCCGCGCACGCTACGGTCCGAGCCGTTCGGGCCAGACGGCCTTGCTGGCGCGGAGATTGGTCGAAGCGGGCGTTAACTTTGTGACCGTCATTGACCCTGGCGTGGGGCTGTCCAGTTCCGGCTGGGACCTGCACACGCGACTCGAGTGGGGCATGAACCTCGCCTGTCCGCGCATGGATAGCGCTGTGACAGCCCTCGTCGAGGACCTCAGGCAACGCGGACTCGACTGTCAGGTACTGGTCGTCGTCTGGGGAGAGTTTGGCCGGACTCCGCGACTGAACAACGGCGAGCCGGGCAACCCGGCGCCGGGCCGCGATCACTGGGCCGGTGTGCAGAGCGTGCTCCTGGCCGGCGGCGACTTCAAGATGGGACAAGTCATCGGCTCCTCGACGCGCCATGGCGAGGTGCCAAAGGATCGGCCAATCCGCCCCGAAGATGTGGTTGCCACCATGTATCACCATCTGGGCATCGAACCGGAGCATACCTTCCCGGACCCTGTGGGCCGACCAATTCCGGTGCTGGAACGCGGTGCCGTGATCCGCGAACTGCTTTGACCGAACGCAAGGTACAAGGTATCAGGGAATGAACCGCTGGCGATTCAACCTTGAACCCGTCGCAAGATGTTTGACCGCTCAAACACGCCGGACATTCTTGCGCGCGGCCCTGGCCGGCGTCGGTGGCGCTGCCATCGCCCGAGACGGCCCCGCCGCCTTACTTGCAAGGCGGAGGCCTGACACCGCCTGCATCGTCTTTTTTTTGGACGGCGGGCCTTCGCATTTCGAGACCTTTGATCCGAAGCCGAACGCTCCGGCGGACATTCGCGGCGAGTTCGCCTCGATCGCGACCTCAGCATCCGGCGTCAGAATCGGCGAACATCTCCCGTTGCTGGCGCGCCAGGCCCATCGCTACAGCCTGATTCGCTCGCTCTATCACGGCAACCCCAGCCATGCCGAAGCCGAGCACCAGATGCTTACCGGCTGGATGGGCTCTCGCCCCGGCACGGCGCGGGCGGTCATCGAAAAACCGTCGCTCGGGTCCATCGTGTCGCGTCTGCGCGGGCCGCGCCGATCCGGCATGCCAGGTTACGTTGCCGTACCCTGGAGCTTTCATCATGCCTATCGTGGCTCGCCGTTCGGCGCGGCGGCTTACCTGGGCCCGCGGCACGAACCGTTCGAGAGTGGTCACCTGCCGTCATCGCCGGCAGCGCCGTTCCGCGTCACGACCTTGCAACTTCAAGAAGGCGTGAGCGGGCAGCGCTTGCGCAGCCGACGCGAACTACTTGAACATTCTCGGGCTTCAGCGTCCTCATCGGCCATCCGCGAGCAACGAGATCTCACCGATCAGGGGATGGAGCTTCTGCTCAACGACAGGCTGCGCGATGGCTTCGACCTATCGCGCGAGCCGCGGTTCTTGCGTGATCGCTATGGCACGCATGAGTGGGGTCAGGGCGCCTTGCTGTCCCGGCGTCTTGTGGACGCCGGTGTCACGTTCATCATGTTGCAATGTGGACTGCGCCAGGACTGGGACACGCACAGGGACAACTTCGCACAGATGAAGCGCGACCTGCTGCCGCCCCTGGACCGGGCGGTGTCGGCGCTCATCGAGGATCTGCAAGCCCGCGGGATGCTTGAACAGACTCTGGTGCTGGTGATGGGCGAGTTCGGCCGCACGCCGCTGGTGAACCGCAATGCCGGCCGGGATCACTGGGCATCGGTGTTCAGCGTACTCGTGGCCGGCGGCGGGCTGAAAGGCGGCCAAGTCATCGGCTCGAGTGACCGACGCGGCGCCTATCCTCGAGAAGGCGCCCTTCACGCCCACGACCTCTTCGCGACCATGTATCACGTTCTCGGCATCGACCCCACTACCATGTTTCACGACCAGCAAGGGCGGCCAATTCCGGTGCTGCCAAGGGGTCTACCCATCACCGAATTGCTTGCTTGATCATTTGCCGCTCGGCAGATCGACCGCCACCTCCGCGTCGAACATCAGTTTCGGATCGCCTCGACCGGCCAGGGTCCTCGACAGGACTTCGATGGTCCGCGAAACCGTGCCGGCGAACAGTTCCTTTCCGGCGTGGGTCACAGTGACCGGCCTGTCGAGATCAGCCATACGGTCGCTGAAGCGGATCAGCAACTGCGGCGTCTTTTCGGCCGCCGTGATCTGCACCGTCTGTCCCTTGCGCTGGGCAATGACAAGAGAAGCCGTGTTCATCTGCCGGGGCGGTACAGCCAACCAGTAGCAGCGCTCGCGCGCGATCCCTGTTTGTTTCCAGACCACACGCTCCGGCGTTGAGTCGCGGGTGAACTTGGCCAGCCACGGCAGCGCGACCTTGTCGGCGAGGTTCATCCAGTGGCCCCTGCCTTCGTGGATCTTTACGAAGTGCGGGTAGCCTTTCGGGTCATCCTGGCGAAGCCTGGCGAGTTGCTCACCATACTGCTTGCCCACCTTGTTGCGGTTGTAAGCCGAGTCATTGCCCCCGACCTGCAAAGCAAACGGCACATTGCGCAGAGATAGCACCGAGACTCCATTCGGGTGGCCGGCCATCATCGCGGCACCGGCCCAGTAGTCGGCCATGCGCGGGGCGAGCTGGTAGACACCGTCACCGCCTGCGGAGTAGCCGAGTATGTAGACCCGGTCTGGATTCACGTCTTCGAGCACGATCAGGTCCTCGATCAAGCGGCCTAATAGCCGGTCGATGTGCGCCTCGTGCCACAGGTTCCAGGTATTGGTCGGAGCGCGCGGTGCCAGGTAGATTCCTTCTTCCACGGTGTAGAGTCTTTTCTGATTCTCCCATTGCGAATCATTGACCTCCTTGGGAGCGCCGCCGCCGCCATGCAGCGAAAGCCACAGACTGCGACCGTTCGCCGGCTTCTTGCCGAAGGTCTTGAAGTAGAACGGCATTTCCAGCTTGCCGACCCTGAGCACCCGGTTCTCGATCTCCCCGGATCGGTCCTTCCGGATTTTTTCGACATGTGCCTTCCAGAGCCGTTCGCGCGCTGCCTGTGCATCCGCCCTCGTCAAAGGAACCCTGGCAAAAGTCTTCGCCGCAACCTCGGCAGAATCCGCTGGTTTGGCCTCGAGCATTTGCTGAAGTGCCTTCAGGGCGGCGGCCGACCGCGCCACATCGGCCGGTTGCCATCTGTCATCCGACGGTTCGGCCTTGCTCGCCGCGAGACACGCCATCGACAGGAGAGCGACCAGTAGTGCCTTGACGGTCGTCACAGTTACGTTCCTCCAGATAGCAGATGAAGGGACATGGCTGACAGTGCCATGAGCACAGTGTAGCCGAAACGTCTTGTATTGAAATCTGCGAATGTCGTTGCTTTTGCGAGGTGGCGCGAGATAATCACCGGAGAAGCAATCATACATCAACCTTGGGGGGCAATGATCATGTCACGGCAATCGTCGCGTCGGCAATTCGTGCAAGAAGTAGCCGGACTCTCGGCGGTGGCTGCCCTGGGTGTGCCAGCAACATCGGCCGCACAGCCGACACGCCAGGACCGTGTCCGGCTCGGCATCATCGGCCTGGCGGGGCAGGGGGCGTACAACACCGGTGAATGCATGCGCAGCGGACTGGCCGATGTGGTCGCGCTGTGCGATGTGGATGAGAATCGCTCCGGCGCCGCCCGCAAGAGCTTTCCCAAGGCGCGCTTCTACGCCGATTATCGCCGCATGCTGGAGCAGAAGGACATCGAGGCCGTGGTGGTGAGCACGCCGGACCATCATCATGCGCTGGCAACGGTGGCGGCGCTGCGGAGCGGGCGGCATGTCTACTGCGAGAAACCGTTGACGCACTCGGTGCACGAAGGACGGGTGGTGATGGAGGCAGCCGCCAAGGCACGCACCGTCACACAGATGGGTACGCAGATTCATGCCGGCGACAACTATCGCCGCGTTGTCGAGATCGTGCAGGCGGGAGTGCTCGGCCCGGTTCGGCGCGTGCACGTCTGGTGCAGCCGGCGTCCCGATCCCGGCCGTCGCGCCGGCAAGGACGCGCAGCCGCCCAAGGGACTTAACTACGATCTCTGGATCGGCCCGGCCCCGATGCGGCCGTATCACGCGTCACATTTGCATTTCAACTGGCGCTGGTGGTGGGACTTCGGCGGCGGCGTGCTGGCCGACATGGGCTGCCACTTCATGGACCTGCCCTTCTGGGCCCTCAACCTCGGCTCGCCGACCACCGTGTCCGCGACCGGCAAGGTGACCTACAAGGGGGACAACACCGTCCCCGGAGTCGAACAGGTCGAGTATCAGTTCCCGGCTCGCGGCGAGCAGCCCGCCGTTCATTTGACATGGTATCACGGCGTTCCCGGTCCCGATCTGGCCGGCAAGACGACTTACACGGGCTACGACTCCGGCGTGCTCTTCGAGGGGGCCAAGGGAAGCCTGGTCGCCAACTATGGAGCCTATCGATTGCTGCCGGAGGACCGTTTCCGCGGCTTCGAGCCGCCCAAGCCGTTCATCCCACGTTCCGTCGGCCATCATCGCGAATGGCTACAGGCGATTCGCAATGGCGGCCGAACGACGTGTAATTTTGCCTACAGCGGCCTGGTCAGCGAGGCCGTCCTGTTGGGCAACGCCGCCTACCGCGCCGGCGAGCGCTTGCAATGGGACGGCAAGACCGGTCGTGTTACCAATAATGGGAAGGCGGCCGCATTTCTCCGCCGCGAGGATCGCCAGGGCTGGACGCTGTGACGGCTCACGCCCGGTTCACGCGAAGTACAGCCAGAGTCCGCTTTGATCCTGGAACAGCAGGTCTTCCTGGCCGTCGCCGTTAACATCGGCGTACTTGGCCTGGTCCTTGACGAAGGTACCGGCACGTTGCACAACCTTGGTTGGGTTGCTGAAACCCGTGCCCGTGGCTTGAGACAGCCAGAAGGAATTGTCGCCGGATTGGAACATGCGGTCGGCCCGGCCGTCGCCGGTCACGTCCGCAAACTGCGCCTGGCCGGGCTGAAAGATTCCGCCATGCTGAAGCACCTTGACCGGTGCAAGCAACGTTGCCCCGGTGGAGCGCGACAACCAGAATGAATTGTTGCCGCCCTGGAAGATGAGGTCGGCCTTGCCGTCGCCGTCCACGTCGGCGTACTGGGCCTGGCCGGCGCGGAAGGCGCCGCCGTGCTTGACCGCCTTGACCGGCGCGGCAAAGCCGCTGCCGCTGGCCAGATACAGCCAGAAGGCGTTGTCGAGCCCCTGGAAGATCATATCGCTCTTGCCGTCGCCATTGACATCGGCGAACTGTGCCTGCCCGGGCTTATACTTGCCCCCCGGCTGTGCGATGATCTTGGCCCCGGTGAAACTCGTGCCGGTGGATAGCGACAGGTAGACGACGTTGTTGCCGTTCTGGAAAACGAGGTCTGCTCGACCGTCGCCGTTGATGTCCCGATAATGTGCCTGGCCGGCGACGAAGGCGCCGCCATGCTTGAAAGCTTTTTGCGGGCTGCCAAAGGTCGTGCCATTGGACAGCGACAGGTAGAAGGAGTTGTCGGCGCCCTGGAAGATGAGGTCGGCCTTGCCGTCGCCATTCACGTCGGCGTACTGGGCCTGGCCGGCGCGGTAGGTGGCGCCGTGCTGCATGGCCTTTACGCCGCTGCCGAAACCGCTGCTGGAACCGGTCCAGACCCAGAACGAGTTGCTGGCCGTCTGGAAGACAAGGTCGGCCTTGCCGTCGCCGTTGATGTCGGTGTACTGCAGCTGGCCCGGCGCGTCGCCCGGTCCCGGCGTGGGGGCGGTTTCGGTGCCGCCGCCGGATCCCCCCGAACCTCCCGAGTTCTTGAATGGATCGGCCGCCTCCAGATTGACCGTGTAGCCGAGGTCGGCCATCGAGGCAACGGTGATGCGGCTGAGCGGATTATTGCCGGAATTGATGTAGCCGGTCATGAGTTCGCTGCCGAAGATCGATTCGCGCCAGTGGGCATCGCGCGTGCCGGACCCGCCGGTGTTTTCGACGGGCACTGATCCTTGCGCGGTGTTAAACGCGACCTGGTACTCCGCCGTGGCCCGCTTGCCTACGAATCGCGGGTTGGATCCGCCGGCTCCCACGATCAGGCCCTTCAAGTCCCAGATGGTGCCGAGGCCAAGGATGTGGCCGATCTCGTGCACCGCGACCGCGTAGAGGGAACCATCGGCCTGCACGCCCGCCATATCGGCGCGGTCAAACTCGATGATGCCGGCCAGCGGTAAATTCGAGCCGTTGCGCAGATGGGTCGGTCCGGCTTGACCAAGGACGCCGTATCGGCCGTCGATGTTCGGCGCGCTGATGCTCACCACGAGATCGTCCACCGCGCCGATACCGGACACGAAACCGTCCGGCAGATCGCCGACGATGACCTCGCTCCAGCGCTGGGCAGCCTGGCTGAAGATCGCCTTCTGGCTGGCGGTGACGCTGTTGTCGGTGTAGCGCAACGTGATCTGAAAGCCGGATGCGGTGGCCTTGGGCGCGCTCGTCGTGGGAACTTGCACGGGCGCTTGCTGAAAAGCATTGCCGGAGTTTAGCGGCGCTTCGTAGTCGAGGGTGCGCAACCTGTTGACGGCGTAGCTACCGACCAGTCCGGCGGGTTTCGTTGCCGTCGCGGGCACAATGCGTCCTTCGAGCGCTTCAATTTGCAGAGTGACCGTGGCCTTCTTGCCACGGCCCCGAGGCAGGATCGCACGTGAAATGAGTGCGCGCCAGTCGAGAGCACGCCAAGCAAAAAACCTGTCCCGCATCGAAGCCCCTCCCACCGATCCTTGAGGCGAGTCGCGCACGCGACCCAGCTTCGTTTCGAGAGCCCCTTCGCCACACTACACAAGAAGTGCGGCAACGGATAGGGGAACTCCGATCCGAGAATCGCATCCTGAGTACGCTGGAAAGGACAGCCGAGACGGCCTGCATGCGTGCATGCCCTGCGCGAGACGAGCACATCCTTTCGGCAACCTGGCGATCTCCCAGCGTGCCTCGAGAGGCGTCGCCCGGGAGACCCATGGTTTTCCGCCCCCGCCTCGCGGCGGGTTTAGCTTTGTCGTCGATGAACAGTTGAAACAAGTGTGCCAGCGGCGGCAATCTGTCTCCGATCCAAACCTAGCACACGATCGCGCGCCGCGTCAAATTCCCTATCATGAACGCCATGCGTTGCGCCATCGTTGCGACGTTTCTGGTGTGTGTCCACGCGGCCGGGGCAGCGTGTCCGCCATCGCGCTTCGCCATCATTTTCAGCATGGGTTACGTCAAGGACGCGTTGCCGCGCGACGCGACCGGCTTCGAACGCGTCGTCAAGGCTGTCAAGGACGCGCATTTCAACGTCATCCTTTGTTCACACACCGCCGAGCGGGCAGCCATCTGCAAGAAGCACGGCATGCTCATGTTCGTTGATCTGCTCGCCAAGGAACATCACGTGTACATGAATCCGGACGGCTGCCGCAAGTTGTGCGCTAGCTTGCGCGACAATCCGGGCATCTACGGCTACCACCTGTGGAGCGATAACATTGCCGGCACCGCTCCGGGCCGCTCGCGCGATGTCAAGAACGTTCAGGAATGGGACGGCACGCATCCCGCGTACGTCGGCTGCTACAAGATGAGCAAGATGAGCGCCGTCCAGGGCATGGACCTGTTCGGCTACTACGACTTTCACTGGAAGCGCGGTGGACACTGGGCCAACCTCACGCGTGCCTCCCATCTGGCGAGGGAGCGCAAGGTTCCGTTCCTACGCTACGACGATGCCAGAGCCGGCATCGTCGGCAAGGGAAACCCGAATCGTGTCGGGTACACCATCGCGACTTCGATCCCCTTCGGGTTGCGCGGCTACATGTTTCATTACGCGGGTGGCGTTGTCGATTCACGGACCGGTCAACTCGACGCTCTCGGCGAGGACCTCAAGAAAGTCAACGCCAGGTTCGCCTCCATCGGCGCGGAACTCATGAAGCTCGACGTGCCCTCCGCCGTGTATTCCACCCCGATCACTGTCGGTCCCAATGACAAGCCCACGGGGGCAGCGGCCATTCCCAACGGGCTGTTACCCGTGCCGAAGGACGCGGTATTCCAGGTCAATGCTGGTGAACTGCTGATCGGCGTGTGTCGCGACGCCAGCAAACACGACGTTTTGATCCTTGCCAACCATAATCCGTATCGCTCGCAAGATGTCACACTCACGCTCTCCGAGAACGGCAAGAGCGCCGAGCGCTACGACCGCGCCGCCGGCGCATGGAAAGCGCTGCCCATCACGAAAGGCCAGGTGAAAGTTACCGTCGAGGATTACCGGCCGGAGCTGTTGCGGCTGAGGATACTGCCCTGCAGCGCCGCATGCGCCGGCAAGACGGTGATCGAGCAGAGCCCAGCGCGTGAGCGAGAGTGACCGACGCCCTCGCTCACGCGTCGGGCCGTACCTTTCGCGCACGCCGCGACGATTTCATGGGTGCGTTTTCCCGGTCGAAACCCACGTTCATGGATAGCGTGCTTCTGCCGGCTCGGCGACTTCCGTCGCTCCCGGCGTCCCCTGGCGCTTGTAGTGCTCCAGGTAGGCGAGTACGTCGGAGTCCTCGCGGGTGTAACCGAAGTGCTGCATTTCGCGAATGGCACCCTCGCTGGACCAGCCGTCCATCTCCATGCGGTAGACGGCGCAGTAGGTTCCCGTACGGTGCATGCCGGCAAAGCAATGGATCAGCACCGGATGATTGGCTGGGTCGCGGACGATACTCAAGAACTTGTCCACGTTCTTCTGGGCCGGGATGGGGCCTACCGTGGCCGTCCATTCCAGGGCGGTGATGCGGAAGTGGTTGATGTGCGCCAGCTTGCAAAACTGTTCTTCCTCAAGGTCCGGCGGCGGCGTGCCCGGATCCTTTGGAAAACGCAAGGTTAACACGGTCTTGATGCCGTGCTCGTGTACCGCTGCTTTCAGGCCTGCAAGCGACAGCTGCCCGCTGCGGTAAAGCACGCCCTCGCGCACCACATGGAAGTTGCGGATGTGCTCGCGGCGGTACTGCACATAAGCAATCGGCCCACCGACAATCACGCCCAGTATGGCCAGGGAGAAGACAACTCGGAGTTTGTGCATGAAAGGTCCCTTCCGTGGGTATGTTCGCTAGTCAGGCCGAGAATTGTAGCGACCCAGCGAGAAATGGAAAAGCCGGAATGGGGCCGCATGGCGAGGATGGAATTGCGCATTCTACCCAGATTGCCGCTTGCGGCCTGGCACGCAAACCGCAAGCGGCGACCTTTCCTTACTGCTTTTCCAGTTCCCTGCGGATCGCCTGCTGGAATTCGTCCGAGTCCGGGTCGATGGCCGGCTCAAAGCGCGCGACGATGCGACCGTCACGGCCGATCATAAACTTGGTGAAGTTCCATTTCACCGCGCCGCCGTGCTTGGGGTTTGTCGTCTTCGAGGTGAGGAAGTCGTACAAGGGCGTCTTGTCCTTGCCGGTGATGGCGACCTTCGAGAACATATCGAACTTCACGCCATAGTTCTTGGCGCAGAAGGCGACGATTTCCTTCTCGGTGCCCGGTTCCTGCTTGCCAAAGTCGTTGCACGGGAAACCAAGAATCGCCAGCCCCTTGCCGGCGTATTTCTCGTGAAGCGCCTGCAGACTCTTGTACTGCGGAGTCAGGCCGCACTCGCTGGCGACATTGACGATGAGGACGACCTTTCCCTTGTACCTGGACAGATCGACCTCCTTGCCGTTGATATTCTTCACCTTGAACTTCAGCACGCCGGACACCTTCTTCTCCTGGGCCCCGGCCGGCATGGCAGCCGCAACGAACGACACGCATGCCATACCGACAACTACGCTCTTCAACATGATGCGAGCTCTCCCATTGGTTTACGTTTCGCGTTCGCGATGTGCCTCGCGGAACTAGTATCCTTGACGCTTGGCGCCGCCCAGACATTCACGGCCTGGCGCTCACCTCCACCGCTGCCTCGGCAACGACGGCATGTGCCTCGTGCATGATCGAAGCGCGCACGGTGAGCGGCATGTTCAAAGCCCCGTTCACCTTCCCCCGGCAGCGGATGGTAAGCGTGCCAGTTTCCTGGCCGGGCGCGATCTCGACAGGGACGGCCGAGATCCCGCGGATGTGGCTGGGCACGATCAACTCGATGCGCACGGCCCCCTTGAGGCCCTGCCCGCGCTTGATGCGCAGCGGCAATTTCAAGTCCTGGTCCGGGACAACGCCCAGTGACGAGCGTTCGACATCCAGGGCCAGTTGCCCCGGGCCGACGACGGCAACCATTTGCTCATTCTGATTGACCGAACTGAAGGAGACTTCGTGCTCCGTGCCATCCGGTTCCTTGACGATAGCCGTGCCCATCACGCAGACCCGCGCGGTGCGGCCAATTTCCATCCATGGCGGCAAAGATGCCACATAGTGAAACGCCGTCGCGCCGGCCGGCACGACGATCACCGGGCCATGCGCGCCCTGCAGGTGTCGCGCCTGCTTGTCGGTTAGCCGGATTTCTATCGGCCCGTCGTAGCCGTCGCGCTCGATCTTGTACTGTCGCTTGAGCACCGTGCCGCGCGGCGCAAAGCCCATCACATAGTCGCCCTTGATCTTGAAGGGCGTCGGCAAGGCAACCGCAAGCAACATGGAGTCCAGATCGGGCACGCCCCTCACGGACTTGACGCGCGCGATCCGGCTGACGACGTTGCCGCCCACCTTGGCTGATCCCTCGATCTTGAGATGGGCGACGGCGATGCTAGCGGTGGGTCCAGCCTGCAAAGCGATATCGACGGCGTTCTGTCCAGGACCGAGCTTGGCCGGCGCCGCGGTCATACCGGCGGGCAAGCCATGGACAGTAACGTCGATCGCCTCCTTGAAACCACCGAGACGTTCCGCCGTGAGCTTGATGGCGCCCTTGCCCTTGCGTGGGATCGTGACGGCGTCGCTCGCCAGCGTCAGGCGAAAGTCCCCCTGCGGCGGGCGAACGACGCGCAGCCGAAAGGCAAGATCCGGCCCGCCTCTCGATCCGAAGCGGTCCTGGATGCGCACCTGGTAGGTTGCGTCAACGGGCGCCGTGAACTGCAGCACAGGATCCGGTTGTGCGGCGGTCGCTTCAGCCTTCGCCAGCTGTTTACCCTTGTCGTCGTGGATCGTCAGGACGCCGTCAAGGGCCGAGCCCAGCCTGTTGGCACGCAACTCGAAGAGCCAGGTTTCGCCCTTACGACCGGTCCAGGTCCAGGCGTCGATCTTGCCCGGCTTGTCGATCCAGCCATTGCATACGGCAGGGAATGACAGCGGCGCGTCATTCGCCATGTACTCCGGCAAGTCGTCAACATCGAGCAGGACCGGATTCAGTCGCTTGCCGGCGATGGTCGCTTGATGAGCATACTCGGGGGCGGCCGTCGCGGGAATCTGGATGCGGATTTCGCTGGTCGGCAGCGCCTGCCCTTCAACTTGCAATGCCAGCGTGCTGCCGCGCTTGCCGCCCAGCGGATAATGGCGTTCGATGTAGGGATCGGCCGTGATCGTCAGCCGGTACACGTAGGCTTGGCCGCCCTGGAAGCGGGCATCGTGAATGTGCACCTGATAAGTGCCATCGACAGGGGCGAGGAAGCGCAGATGCGGATCGGCGGCGTGACGATCATCGCTCTCGACGAGTCGCCGGCCCTGCGGATCGCGAACCTCCAGCCGCGGCTCGAGCGGCGAGCCCAGCCGGCCGGCATCCACGCGGCAGATGATGCTCTGTCCCTTCCTGGCGGCAAAGGTCCACACATCAACATCCTCACGCGGAAAAATCCGGCCATTGACCGTGACCGGCAGCGCGATTTGCGTTGGCAGCGGATCGCCGTCGATTTCCTTCTCAACGATTTCCGGTAGGTCACCCACCAGGAATTTCATGGCCGGAGTCGCTCCCTGGGAGGTCCAGACCCGCCAGTGCCGTGGACCCAGCGGCGCATCAGCGGCGATCTTCACGTGTCCGGCCATGTCCTTGGGATAGTCTTCTTGCCGCTGCGAATCCGGTAGTGTCAGCATCGGCCCCTCGAACCAGAGCGTTTCGGTTCGTTGCAGCCTGGATGTCGACGACACGCCCGGCCCGAGCATCTCGAAGCCGCAACGCGAATGCAGGAAGAGACCACCGACCTTGATTGGCACGGCGGTCCCGCGCTGGCCGCCGGCCGGAAAGATGTAGGATGCGGCTGGGGGCTCGGCGCACGCTCGCGAGCTGATGAACAGGCAACCTGCCCCAACCATGATGAGCAAACAACGCATGTGACCCCCCCTCCTCACTGCAATTATTTGAGCAGAAAAGCCAGTGGATGTCCAAGCGAAAATAGCATTGGTTTGTGGAGGAGTCTCGCTCCGCTAATTCCGCAATTGTGTCTGAAGCGCCCGCCGCAGCCTTCACGCCACGACTCGCCCTCGCTAGCGCTTCGGGCTCAGGCATTTCTTGGCGAGTTTCCGAGAAGCGTTCCAGCCGGGCCTTGCAGCCCAGGCTCCGCCGCAACGGACTGTGTGTTGCGGCTGGCCATATAATGTGGGCATGGCTGAATCCTCTAACGAGCTTCTGGAGATCTTGCTGCGCGAATGCCAGGCGGCGGCGCCGCAGCCGTGGTATCCGTCCATCTATGTCAAGGAGACGGGGCTGAATCGCGGCATGATCGACGCCGAGCTGGATCGGCTGCGAATGTCGGGACTATTGAGGCTCACCGACTGGGTACAGGGCAATGGTCAGGGTTATGTCCTGACGCCGGAAGGCCATCAGGTGTTGCAGAGTCCGCGGCTGTTGCGGCAATTGCGCGAAGGCAGACCGGTGACGCTGCGTGTTGAGCCGATCGAGGCGCCGCCCATGTTCCGCGATTCGCCCTGGGACCGCGGCGAGGCGGTGCGCGCGGTCCTCATCAATCCCGCCAAGCCGCGGGCCACTCTCGCGCTGCTTTTCGTCAACATCCTGGTCTTTCTGATCGGGCTGTCGATGGCCATGGACAAGGGCGTGAGCGGCGAGTACCTGGGATTCTCGGCGGACCCGCAAGTGCTGAGTATCCAGGCGTCGCTTGGCTCGCTGAACCGTGTCCAGGTCGTGCAGCGCGATCAATGGTGGCGGCTCATCAGCTACTGCTTCGTGCACGGCGGGCTGTTGCACCTGCTCATGAACATGTACTTCCTCTACGTCGTCGGGCCGATGGTTGAGACGATGTGGGGCAGCGTGCGTTATCTGCTGTTGTACTTGATCTCGGGCCTGGCGGGCGGCTGCGGCGTGGTGCTGGCCAACCAGGGCCCGCGCGAGCTTCAAAACATCGTGGGAGCGTCCGGGGCCTTGTGCGGCATCCTGGCGTCGATGGGAATGTGGGTGTATCTCAACCGACAGTTTCTGGGGTCCGAGCTGTCGTCGCGCTGGCTGCGCGGCATCATGACCAACGTGCTGTTGATTGTGTTGATCAGCATGTTGCCCCGCGTCAGCGCAATGGGGCATTTCGCGGGCGGAGCGGCGGGTGCCATCGTTGCCGTGCCGCTGGTGTTTCAGCGTTTTGGCCACGGCCTGGCGCGCATGCTGGGGACCATCGGCGTCGCCGTCGTGCCAATCGTCTGCGTCGGGGCGGTGTTTGCATCAATCAGGGATGAAGATCGCATCCGTACCGAAGTGCGTACCACGCTGGAGACGGTCAAACATACCATGAGCGTGCTCGAGCCTCTCTTTGACGGCAAGGCCAAGCAATGGTTCCGCGACCAGGCCAAGGTGGAGCGCGGTGCGCGCGAAGTGCAGGACGCCCGCACGCAGCTGGCGGCCAGCGCCAACGTCCTGCGCAATTTGCACAATGGCGATGTCGATGTCCAGAAGGGGGCTGAATGGGCACTGGGGCTCATCGATTCCTGGGCGGCGTTCTTTGAGGCCATTGATCGGCTCATCGCGGCCAAGACCCCTATTTCCGACCAGGACTATGCAAACCTGATTCGTGACAGCGACCGTGCCAAGGATTTTCAGCGCAAGCTCGAAGGATCGGTCATTTTCGCGCGCTGAAAGAGTTGAATCGTTCGATTACAAGCGCACTTCCTCGGCAAGGAACGGAATGCGCTGGGCGAGCAGGAAGGATGGCTTCGCGCTGCTGCCAGCCGAGTCGTCGGTTTCCTTGTCGTGGTCTGCCGCATGGCTGGTTGCCGGGTGTGCTAGCTCGGGCAATGTCGAATTCTGTAAGTTTCGAACTGCCGGCTCGAGCAAGCCGATCCGGCGGCGGACCTCGTCTACCAGCTCCGGGCAGTGCCGGCACAACTCCTCTGGATGCAGCGCTCGTCCCTCGGCTCGCGATCGCTCCCAACGCGACAGGATGTCGTGGATGCGCGATTCAGGAGACATGCTCTCTCCAGCAAGTCAATGGACATGGATCCTCGGTATTGTAGTGATCCAGGCGCGCAGGCTTCGACGCTGGTCATTTTTCGTTTACGTGTCGTGGCCCGCGGGCGGCCGGTTGGATTCAGCGCACCCTTCAAGTGACTTGATGAATTGGACGCCAATCCGGGATGGAAAGGAAAAACGGCCAGGTCCCGATCCCTCGGGTCCTGGCCGTTTGCAAAGGTCGCGTCATGCGCGTCAACGGGTGGCTGGGTGCACTGCCCCGTTCGGTTACATGTTGGCGCGTTTCTCCTCGACGAGCGAGCGGATGCGCTCGGCGAGCAGGGCGATGTCGAAGGGCTTCTTGAAGGCCTCGCTGAAGCCGTGGTTGGACAGGGCTTCCGGGGCGGCTTCGTCCTCGCTGGCCAGGCCGATGATCATGGTCGCTTCATAGGCCGGATTGCGGCGCAGGTTGGCGGCGATCTGCACGGCCTCGCTGCGGCCCATCGCCAGGTCGATGACGATGGTGTCCGGATGGAAGCTCTCGGCCTGGATGCCGGCCTCGAAGCCGGAATGGGCCAGCTCGTACTTGAAGTCGTCGGCTTCCGGCAGCAACTCCTTGACGCGGTCAATGAAGAGCTTGTCGGCGCCGATGATCAGGATCTTGTGCAATCCTTCCTCCTCGAGTTCGCCCAGGGGCATGCCGTGCTCCTTGAGGAACTTGATGAGGTGTTCGCGGGGGATGCGGCGGTCCTGGCTGCCGGGGATGCGGTAGCCGCGGAGCCGGCCGGAATCGAACCATTTACTCACCGTGCGCGGCGCGACTTTGCAAATCTTCGCGACCTGGCCGGTGGTAAAGACTTTCTTCATGGCAGGCACTCCAATTCTGAAGGCTTGAGGGAAACCCGGGCCAAGGGGAACGATCGCGGGGGAGCATCCCGCCTGCCCGGCGAGGCCAGGTGCGCGGAGCGATCTTGGGTCGTGATCGCTCCCGGGCAACCGCCGGGCCAGGACCGTTTCCTTCGGACCAGGGTGGGGACAACTAGCAATCCTTGGGACACACCGTTGACGCTGCCGGCCGGCGGCGGCCGTTTTCTCCTTGCCGCACACCGATTCGGCTTCGTGCACCTCTGGTAGTTGAGTAATCGGCAACTTCCACCTCCAAGATGAGAAAAAGCCCACAACCTAGGGAGATTCTGCCTATTTCCTTCCTTGTGCCTTTCCTTTTCCTTGCCTGGATTCAGGCAGAATGACTGACTGCATGCGTGAAGCGGATCTGTCCAGAAGTGACGTCGAGATGCGCGTGCTTCCGCTCCTCTGTTCCGTTAGCATTATAAATGACTTGACAAGGGCCGCTGTCGCGATTGCAAATGGCAGATGGCAGATTGCAGATTTGTTCACGCAATCACCCATCTGATAATCTGCAATCTTGAATCCGCCATCTCGATGGATGTCTCCGATCCTTTCGCCGATGCCCTGATCCTCACCGGGCCAACCGGGTGCGGCAAGACCGCGCTGGCGCTTGATCTGGCCGAGCGGTTGAATGCCGAGGTCGTGTCGATGGACTCGATGGCCGTCTATCGCGGGCTGGACATAGGCACTGCCAAGCCGACGCCGACAGAGCGTGCGCGCGTGCCGCATCATCTCATCGACGTGCTCGAGCCATGGGAAGCCGGCTCGGTGGCGTGGTGGCTTGCGCAGGCGGCGGCATGCTGCCGCGAGATTGCCTCGCGCGGCAAGCGAGTCTTGATCGTCGGCGGCACGCCCATGTACTTGAAGGCGCTGCTGCGCGGCCTGTTCGAAGGGCCAGGCGCCAATTCCGCATTGCGACTTCGCCTCGAAGATGAAGCTCGACAGGTCGGCACGCCCGCCATGCACGAGCGGCTGCGGCACATCGATCCCGCAACGGCAAGCCGCGTCCACGCCAACGACCTGCGTCGCATCGTCCGCGCCCTGGAAGTCTTCGAGTTGACGGGCCAGCCAATCAGCGCCTGGCAGCAGCAATGGTCAGCGTCGGTTTCGGAGCGGAATCTGGCAGGACACCTGGAACCGCGCGCCGTGTGGCTCGACCTGCCACGCGACAAACTCTACGACAGAATCAACCGCCGCGTGGAAAGCATGTTTGCCGCTGGCCTGGTGGAGGAGGTGCGCGGGCTACGCGGACTGGAGCGACCACTGAGCCGCCAGGCGGCGCAGGCCCTGGGCTACAAGGAAGTCTTCGCCTATATAGAAGGAGCGGCGGGCCTGGAGGCGACCATCGAAGAGGTTCAGATGCGCAGCCGCAACTTCGCCAAGCGGCAAATGTCCTGGTTTCGCAACCTTGCTGAAGTTCACCCCCTTCGCCAGGAATTGACAGCGACTCTGTGGGCAGGCAAGATACAATGACTGGGAGGATGTCTCAGATTGCAGATTTGAGATTACAGATGCAGATCGACGAATCGAAAACGCTGCAACTGTAACGGCTCTAACAATCTGCATCCTGCAATTTGCAATCTGCAAGTTTCAAGATATGGCCAAGGTCACGTTTCAGATCCTGGAAGGCATCGACAAGGGGCGCGTGTTTCGCGACCTTGCCACGCCGGTCACCATTGGCCGCGAGGAGGGCAACCTCCTTCGCCTCAACGACGAGCGCGTCAGCCGTTTTCACGCCAAGGTCCAGATCGACAACGAGGACTTCATCCTCACGGACCTGGAAAGCACCAACGGCACGAAGGTCAATGGCACGGTGGTGCAAATCCGGCGGCTGCGGCACGGCGACCGCGTGAGCGTGGGCCGGTCGTTGCTGCTGTTCGGCTCCAACGAGGAAATCCGTCAACGGATGCTTGCACTGGAGACGCAGGGCCCCATTAGCGCCGACCTGGGTCAGGCGATGCAGGCCGACGGGCCAGCGACCATTCAGGCCGGGACTATGGCAAGTCCGGTCGAGGGGGCATTCGACTTCGACCTGAACGTCAAGGACCCGGTGACGGCGACGCCCGATGCGCTGTTCATCGGCAATCACCCGCTGCCGCCGCTGCCGCAAAAGCTGACCCCGTCGCAGGCGGCCCGGCTCGCCGAGATCCTGGATTTCCTTCACCAGGGCCTGACAGTCGCCACCGAAAACATCCAGGCAAGGGAGGACGGCACGCAAGTCAGCCTCGGCTTTGCCGACTGGCAAAAGGTCCTCGCCGTCCAGATGCTGCTGTCGAGGTATTTGCGCGCCGTCGCCGAGCCGGATGCGCTCGATAGTTGAATCGCAGCGTGCGGCTGACCCACGAGCGCCAGCCGCAACGGAATGCGAGGCGCACCATGTCAATAGAACACATTGGTGACGCGGCTCAAACTCCGGGCGAGCCCGACAAGTCAGGCAGTTCGCCGCCCCGGCCGGAAGAGAAACACCTGCAGCGGACCGTCGCCTTCCAATACAAGGAAGATGACGCACGCACGCCGCCGGTAACGCCCAGCCTTCATGAACACAAGACGCGTCCATCCGAAAGCGCCCAAGTCGAGTTCATCCAGCAATTGACCGCAGCCACGTGCTTGCTCGACTTGCCCGGCTATGAACTGCTGGGTGAGTTAGGCCGCGGCGGCATGGGGGTCGTGTACAAGGCGAGACACTGCGAGTTGAACCGTGTCGTCGCCTTGAAGATGATCCTTGCGGGTGGACATGCCAGCGCCGACGATCTGCAGCGCTTTGTCGGCGAGGCCGAGGCGGTTGCAACCTTGCAACACCGCAACATCATCCAGGTCTACGAGATCGGCCACCACCGCGGCTTGCCGTACATGGCCTTCGAGTACGCCGCCGGCGGCAGTCTCGCGGCTCGACTGCGCGGCACACCTCTCCCTGCAGAGCAGGCGGCGCGGCTCGTGAAGGGTGCTGCTGAAGGCATGCATGCCGCTCACCTCAAGGGCATTGTGCATCGCGACCTCAAGCCTGGAAACATATTGCTAGCGCGAATTGATGACGACAGATCAGAGGCTGAGATTGCAGGCGCCAGGAAACCAGGCACTCAGGCTCAACAGGCATCATTTGTCGATCATCATTCGCCCAAGATCACCGACTTCGGCCTGGCAAAGCGCGAGCAGAAAAGCAGCGGCCTGACGCTTTCGGGCGCAGTGATGGGGACGCCGTCATACATGGCGCCGGAGCAAGCGAGCGGTGACGCCAAGCGTGTCGGGCCGCCGGCCGATATCTATGCACTAGGGGCGGTGCTATACGAATGTCTCACGGGCCGGCCGCCGTTTCACGGGCCGACACCCGTGGACACGGTCATGCAGGTCACGAACAACGAACCGGTCCCGCCTGCTCAGCTCCAGCCGAATACGCCCCGCGACCTGGAAACCATTTGCCTCAAGTGCCTGCACCAGGAACCAGGCAAGCGTTACGAGAGCGCGGCGGCTCTCGCCGACGATCTGGAACGCTTCCGCAATGATCGTCCCATCCTGGCCAGACCCAGTCGCGCGATCGAGAAGTGCTGGCGCTGGTGCCGCCGCAATCCGGTCGTCGCCGTCCTGTCCGCATCGGTCGCGGTGCTGCTACTGGTCCTGGCCATCGGCTCCCTGATCGCGGCGTTGATGCTCGATAGCGAGCGGCGCGAACTCGAAATCGTCAACGTCAGCCTCGACGAAGCTCGCAAGGACGCCGTGGACAAGCTCTGGAAGTCGTACCTGGCACAGGCTCGTGCCGGCCGTTGGAGTGGACATCCAGGCCGGCGCTTCGAGAGCCTCGAGGCCCTAGCCAGGGCGGCGGAGATTCGTCCGTCTCTCGAACTTCGCAACGAGGCCCTCGCCGGTTTGGCCCTGCCCGACCGACGCCTGGACAGAAAATGGCGCGACTACTCCGGCAGCAAGCTCATCCTTTTCGATCCGGCCTTCGCGCACTACGTCCAGGCGGATGTTGCCGGCAACATCAGCGTCAAGCGGACCATCGACGACGTACCGATAGCGCTGTTGCCAGCGCCAAAACTGGCAGCCTGGCTGATGCACTTCAGCGGCGACGGCCGATACCTCGCCGTCAAGTATCATCCGCAAGATTTCCCGCAACGAAACCGCGTTATCGTCTGGAACGTGAAGACGGCCAAACCCGTTCTGGAGTTCACGCAGCTGTCGTACTCGGCGCTGGATTTCAGCCCCGACAGCAAGTCACTGGCGATGGTCCATCTCGACGGCGCCGTCCGCATCTACCAGTTGCCGAACGGCGACAAGCCGCAACCGCTGTTTCGCGGCCCGCCGGCACACTCAATTCGGTACGATCCAGGCGGCCGCAGGCTCGCCGTCTCCAGTCTACAAGCCAACGAAGTGCATATTCACGACGCGGAGAACGGCGCCCGGCTCCACACCTTCAAGCATGCGACCGCGTTTCGCGGTCTGGCCTGGCGCGGTGACGGCAGGCAGCTGGCTGCCGCTGGCCAGGATTCCCAGGTCTATCGCTGGAATCTGGATGTCAGGCCGGGGGTGCATGCCGTGCTCAAAGGGCACGACCACGAAGTGATTCACGTCGCTTTCAATCACCGCGGCAATCTGCTGGCCAGCACCAGCTGGGATTCGACGCTGCGTCTCTGGGATCCGCTGACCGGCAAGCAACATCTGACCGCGCCATTGCTCGGACCATTGCAGTTTCGCGGCGACGACGAGCGTCTCGGCTTTTTTGAAGTCGCCAATAGTGTCGGTATGCGCCGGCTCGACCTCGGCGCCCGGGTCATCAATTTCGAGTGTTACTTCAGTCCCGACGCCGGCTTTCTCGTCAACAGCATGCCCGAAGGTGCCCTGGTCTGGGATCTGGTGAAAAAAATCGAGCCGGAACGACTGCAGTTTCCGGGCGGACTGTGGTCCACGCTCTTTCGCCCTGATGGGACATGCGTGATCACTTGCGGCGGGTCCGGCTTGCGACGCTGGCAGGTTCGCCGCGACAAGGACCAGGGCCTTCTCCTGGAGTCGCCAGAAACGCTGAACGGCGCTCGCCTCGGGCGCGGGGCCATGAGCCACGATGGCCGGTATGTGGCAGCCATCGTCGATGCGGCTCGCGCCCTCGTCTACGACCTCGAAGCGCCGGCCAAGCCCACGTCGATAGCCGGTCATCCCCACCTGGGCTTCCTCGACCTGGCCCCCGATGGACGCTGGCTGGCCACCGGCTCCTGGCAAGGCCGCGATGTGATGATCTGGGATGCGCGCACCGGCAAGCGCCTCACGGTCTTGCCGATCGCCTCCAGCGCCGTCGTCGCCTTCAGCCCGGACGGTCAGTGGCTCGCGACCGGCAGCGACAGCGACGTCCGTGTCTGGCGCACGGGCTCCTGGCAACTCGCCTACGAAAAGCGCCGCGAGCGCAACGGGCCGGTCGCCTTCTCGCCGCGCGGCGGCTTGCTTGCCTTCACGCAGTCGCTCAGCACGGTGCGCCTGCTTGCACCCGACACGGGCGTGGCACTGGCCACGCTGGAGACGCCCTACCCCGCCGGCCTGAGCTGGCTGCGCTTCAGCAACGACGGCAACCAGCTCGCGGCCTCCGCCGACTACATGCTGCAACTGTGGAACCTGGCCGCGCTGCGTCGCGAATTGACGGCCATGAAGTTGAACTGGTAGTCGGTCCGCGAGGGCATCATCATGCCTTCAACGATCAAACGCTTCAGTGCTTCAGCGATCGCGAATCGTCAACTTGTCTCCTCCTTTTCCGGCCCCGTCTCTATGCTAATCTCATGCAACAGAAGAACTTGATGGCGTTCCTGGTAGTGGCCATGCTGGTGATGCTGGGCTGGATCCAGCTCCAGCAGATCCTCTGGCCGGGCAAGCCAAGGCAACCCGACGACAAGAAAGACCCGATCGCCAAGCAAGACAAGGATCGGGACAAGAAGGTCAAGGACCAGGGCAAGGCGAAGGACAAGAAAAAGGAAATCGCGAAGCCGGCGCCGCCTGTTGCCGACTGGGACCGTCTCGGCCCCGAGGCACGCAATTCGGTGCTGGCGGCGTCGTCGATCACCTCGGCGTTCGGCGGCAGCCCATTCGGCATCCCCGCATTTGTCGGCCGCATCCAGCAAACCCAGCGGCATGTGCTCGGCGGCGCGGGCTTCTTCCTGGAGGCCGTCATCTCCTCACGCGGCGCCGGCGTCGAACGGCTGACGCTCAATAACTTCGAGGCCGCAGACCGGCTGGGCCGGCCCATCAACAAGCCGCTGGACCTCATCGTCGAGGACCCGTTCTTTCCGTCCTTCCTGCTCTACCATTATCCGATGGTCGAGAAGCAGGATCCGGCGAAGTTCTTTCCGTCGCTCACGCTCGGCCAGCGCGTCTGGGATTTCAAGGGCCGGTCCGATAACGAGGGCGTCCAGGAGTTGCGGTTCTCGACCAGCGTGCCGCCGCCGTACGCGCACCTGGTCATCACCAAGGTCTACCGGCTGTCGGCGCGCGACTATCACATCGGTCTGGATATCGAGATCAGCGACCAGGGCACCGGTGGCAAGGACGCGCCGGCGTTTCGCTATCAGCTCGCGGGCGCTCATGGCGTTCCCATCGAAGGGGAGTGGTATGCCACCACGTATCGCAACGCATTCATCGGCGTCGTGGACGGCCGCGGTACCGTGACGCGAACCGTGGATGAAGCGCGAACCATCGCCATCCAGGAAGGCGGCGACGCCGTGCCCGATCCGCTGCGCGGTCTCGACGAGGGCCGCTTCATCCAGTACGCCGGCGTCGGCGACCAGTATTTCGGCTCCATGATCGTCGTCGATGACAAGCAAGCCTTGCTCGATGAAGGAGGCGTGGACAAGACCAGCATCATCGCCTGGGCACGGCCGACCCTGGAGTCCTCTCAGACCAGAGCCGTGTTTCAGGAGCACGACGGCGATACGCTGGTTGCCGCTGAACGCGACGGCATCCGGACGTTTCAGCTGCTGCCTGGCGTTCGCGAGCAGCTCAAGAAACAGGAGTTCAAGAAAGGCGAGGTCGTGGTCATCCAGTTCTACCGGCTGGATCCGCTACGGCGCGTGGCCACCAGCATTCGTCGCGGCAAGGAACCGCACCTGTTCGCCAACGACATCATGGTCCGCGTCAACAGCGACGCCATCGAGCTGAGGCCGGGCCAGAAAGTCGTGCATCGCTACATGCTTTACAACGGCCCGCTCAAGGTCGCCCTCCTTGGGCAGATGGGCGCCAAGAGCCCGTCGGATGAGCTCATCAAGCGCTATCGCGACACGCTGCACTTGCGCACGCTCACCGACTACGGCAGGTTCGGTGTCTGGACGGACTTGCTCATCTACTGCACGCGGGCCATGCACTGGCTGCTGCACATCCTGCATCTGCTGGTCGGCAGCTACGGGCTGAGCATCATCCTGCTGACGGTCGTGGTCCGCGGCCTGATGTTCCCCATCAGCCGCAAGCAGGCCATCATGGGCATCAAGATGCAAGAACTGGCCCCGGAGATGAAGAAGCTGCAAGAGAAACACAAGAGCGATCCGCGGGCCAGGCAAGAAGCCATGATGGAACTGTACCGCAAGCACAATGTGCACCCGCTGGGTAGCTGCCTGCCATTGCTGCTGCAGCTACCGATCTTCATGGGTCTGTACTACGCCTTACAAGAGAGCGTGTTCTTCCGGCAAGCATCGTTCCTGTGGATCGACAACTTGTCGGCGCCTGACTCGATGATCTGGTGGGGCGAGGGCATCCCGTGGATCAGCGACCCGGACAACATGGGCAGCCTGCTGTATCTGGGGCCGTACTTCAACCTGCTGCCGGTGCTGGCCGTTGTCTTCATGGTCGCGCAGCAAAAGATGATGACGCCGCCGCCCACGGACGAGCAGCAAGCCATGCAGTTCAAGATGATGCGTTACATGATGATCTTCGTGGGCGTGATGTTCTACAAGGTGGCCGCCGGTCTGTGCATCTACTTCATCGCCAGCAGTGCCTGGGGCCTGGCCGAGCGCAAGTTGCTCCCCAAGAAGCAGACAGCGCCGACCACTCCCGAAGCCGCCGCCCCCAAGCCCCCGCTCCGCAAGACCAAGCCCGGCAAGAAGGAACCCAGGAAGGAAGACGGCGCCGTCCAGAAAGTCAAGGACTGGTGGAGCGAAATGCTCAAGCAGGCGAAGAAGAAGTGAACGTCGCAAGGTAGCGGCTGAAGTTGCGCGTGGACACTCGTCGTGCTTCCTCAGGGATGGCCTACCTGCTGTGCCGGGGTCGTCATCGCCAGATCCAGTGACCCAGTGCCCGGCCGGCCCAGACGGCGGTGAGACCGACGACGAGGTGGACGATCACGTTCAGGCGAGCCAGGAAGCGGTCGCCGTCGCTGTAGAGGTTGAGCGACTCATTGGCAAAGGTGGAGTAGGTCGTGAAGCCGCCCAGGACGCCGATGAAGACGAGGGCGCGTACTTCCGGCGTGAAGGCGTGCCACACTTCCGCCAGCACGGCCAGCAGGCCGATCGCGAAGCAGCCGATCAGGTTGCACGCCAGCGTGCCGTAGGGGAAGATCTGCTCGCGGGCCAGATCTTGCACCCAGCCGCTGAGCAGATAGCGAAGCACGGAGCCAATGAAGCCGCCGACGCCGACCAGCAACACGTTGTACACGCTCGCACTCCTGGCAAGAAACGATCGATGGATCTCAGTTTAGCAGTTGCGCGAGAATCCGGTAACTTCTCACTAACCCTGGGTAAACGTGGCGATGGATTGCATTGCGCCTGCGGGTTTTGCACACGCGCACAGACATTGAGGCCCCCCCTTCACCCAGACTTTTTGAGAAGTCACAGAATCCGTGCTCGAATTGGCCTGCCATCTCGTGCGCAACCGGTCGGCGAGCGCGACGACCCGTAATTCGCGAGCGTCAGCCCGGAATCTCTCATTATCCCTCGAGCAATCCATTTTTCGTTGACTGCCTTGCTCGATACAACTACATGGCCGGCACTGGTGTTCAGCTTGTCACATGCGAGCGCGAATGTTAAAGCGCGAATGCTAAACGGAGCTTCCGATGGAGCTTTTCGAGAAGTATCAGCAGGGCCTGAGTTATGCCGCGTTCATCGAGCGTTACGCCAGCGATGTCCACATGCAGCGCTGGCGGCAGATGCAGGAGCAGGTCGAATTGACGCCCGCGCAGAAGGCCCTGCTCGGCTCCTTCACGCGCCGCATGCCGGTACTGTGTCTGGCGGGCGCCTGGTGCGGCGATTGCATCAATCAATGTCCGATCTACGAGCATTTTGCCGCTGCGGCTCCGGGCATCCAGGTTCGCTATCTCGACCGTGACGAGCATGCCGATGTACAGCGTGTCTTGCAGATCAACGGCGGAAACCGCGTCCCCGTGCTGGTCTTTTTCAGCGAGGACGGCAGCGAGGTCGCCCGCTACGGTGAACGCACCCTCAGCAAGTATCGGCAAATGATACGTGAGCAGGCCGGCCCATCGTGCCCCACCGGTCTCGTCGTTTCCAAGGATCCGCTGCTCGTCCAGGTGACGCAGGACTGGCTCGACGAGTTCGAGCGCGTGCAGTGGTTGTTGCGCCTCTCGCCGCGGCTGCGGCAGAAACATGGTGATTGATGATCGCACGTATCGCCACGCTTGTCGTGCTGGTTGGCATGGTTCGGTCAGGCTACTGCGACGAAAGGCAGTATTCTCCGCCGAAGGAAGTCAGGGCCGCATTCCGGAAACTTCTCGACCGGCCGCGCGTGCCGCTTGATGTGCAACTCGTCTCCAGGGTGGCCAAAGACGGCATCGTCGTCGAGCGCCTGCGCTTCACGAGCGAGAAGAAGCCGGACGGCAGCGTCGAGCGCGTCCCCGTCTACATCGCCCGCCCCGAAAAGGCAGAAGGTAAGCTCCCCGCCGTGATTGTCCTGCACGGTACCGGCGGCACCGGCACGGCCATGATGCCGTTCATGAGCGAGCTCTGTCGCCGGGGCATGATCGGCGTGGCCATCGACGCCCGCTACCATGGCGAACGCGTCGGCGGCAAGAAAGGGGCCCAGGCATATCACGATGCCATCACCCGCGCCTGGCGAACCAGGGCCGGCGAACGCCATGAGCATCCCTTCTTCTACGATACCTGCTGGGACCTGTGGCGCACCGTGGACTATCTGGAAACGCGGGCCGATTTCGATTCAGGCCGACTTGGCATGATCGGCTTCAGCATGGGCGGCATCCAGGCCTGGATGGCGGCTGCCGTCGACGAGCGTGTCCGCGTCACTGTTCCCGCCATCGCCGTGCAGAGCTTCCGCTGGAGTCTCGACAACGAACGCTGGCACGGCCGGGCGCGGACCATTCAGCCCGTCAATCAGGTTGCCGCCAAGGACCTCGGTGAGCCTCAGGTCAACCAGAAGGTCATTCGCGCGGTGTGGGCCAAGCTTCTTCCCGGAGTCCTGCACGAGTTCGATTGCCCGAGCATGATCCGCTTGTTTGCCGGCCGCCCGCTGCTCATCGTCAGCGGCGAGAAGGACGGCAACTGCCCGCTGCCGGGCGCGCAGCTTGCCTTTGCCCAGGCCGAAAAAGCTTACATGCAAGCCGGGTGCCCGGAAAAGCTGCGCATCGACGTTGCCGCCGGCGTGGGCCATCAAGTCACGCCGATGCAGCGCGATGCCGCCTTGAACTGGTTCGTACGCTGGCTTAAGTGAGGACAAGAATACAAGGACCCCGGCTGGCCAATGGCCATCGGGGTCCTTGCTGCGCGGGTTGGCTGAAAGCATCAGCGCTGGTAAATGGGCAGCGTGGCCCGGTCAAGCTGCATGATGGTCGTGTAGACGGCTGTGGAGTAAACGGCGCCGACGCTGAAGCCGCCGCCGCTGGGCCAGCTGCCGTCGTTGTTCTGCGTCCGCTGCAAGTGATCGAAAAACGAATCCTTGTAGGCAGACCAGGTGAGGCGTTGATCCTTCGGGGTGGGGCCGAAGAGCTTCTCCCAGCCGTCGTCGCCAAGGATGTACAGCGCCTGGGCGTAGTAGTAGTGGGTGTATTCATCGTGGCCAATGCGGACGCCGCCGCCGTTGACGGGAATCGCTTCGCGGCAATACTTGAACCACTTCTTGCAGAGTTCGTCCTTGTACTCGCCGGCGTTGAACAGGCAGGAGATGGCCGCCGCCGTCAGTGCGGGACGCTCGCCGCCGACCGGCGCGCGGGCGCCGCCGCGGCCCAGGCTATAGACCACGCCGCCGCGGGCCGTCGTGCTGTTCTTCAGGTAGTCGTAGGCCTTCTTGATGATCGCCTTTGGGACCGGGATGCCGCCGTTGCGGCAGGCACGCAGCGCTTGCACCTGGGTGATGGTGACGGAGCCTTCGTCCTGGTCGTGGCCGTCCACCTTGGAGGTGTAGAACCAGCCCCCCTGCGTGGACTGGGCGGCGCCGATGTACTTGACGGCCCGGGTGAGGATGTCCTTGAGCTTTTCGCGACGGTCGCGATCCTCCTCGTCGCCATAGACGCTGGCGAGGAAGAGCGTGGCGAAGCCGTGGCCGTACATGTAGCGGCCGGTCTCCGTTGGATGGTCGGGGTTGCCGATCAGGCCGTCGCGGTTGCCGCCACGCATGCTGCGCTCCATGCACCAGTCAGCCGCGCGGCGAATCTCCTTGGCGTACTTGCCTTCGCGCACCGTGCTGCCTTCCATCAGCAGGGCCATGCCGGCCAGGCCGGTCATGGACACGGGATACTGATCGCCGTTGGCCCCCCAGTGGCCGTCCTTGAACTGGTTCTTCACCAGGTACTGCAAGCCCTTGTTGACGGTGTCGCGATACTTGGGAGGCAGTTCCTCCGCGCGAACCGACAGAAAGTTGGCCAGGAAGGCCCCGGTCAAGCACACGATAAGCACGGCTCGCGCAATCTTCATGACTTTGGCTCCCTGAGTGATCGGTGCATTCATTATAACAGACGAATGATCGCTACAACACTGACCGAGACGGCCAAGAACTCCGAAGCTATCTGGGCCGTTCCAGTCGCGGCTTGGGGTCAATGGGGAGAGGCGGGACCGCTGGTTGGTCGGGAACAGCTTCAATCGGGCGAACGCGGATGCGAATGTTGGGCACCGGCATGATCCGGATGCGGCCTGGGATGCCGGGCACGGGCAAGACGCCGCCGATGGGCGGGACAACGCGACCGTCGAATCGCGGCGCCCAGCCGCCCACGCCCGGCTGACCCGGTGCGAGCTTGGCACCCGGCGGAACACGATTGTCCGGCAATTTGCGGCCATCGTTGATGTAATGCTGCAAGATGCCGCTGAAGCTGATCATGTTGATCGTGCCGGCGCTCAGGTCAATGTTGAAGGCATAGTAGAGCGGGTTGCTGTTGGACGGCTGCAAGCCATCGGCGCCGGCCGGCGGCCAGACGAGGCGACCGGTGCGCTTGTCCAGGCTCAGGGTCTGCGTCACCCAGCGCGTGCCGTTGACGCCCTGGGCCCCCTGCATCTGGTTGTAACGGGCCGTGAAGATCGCCACCGGCAGGTTGCGGAATTGCTCCAGGACGATCAGCTGATTGGTGACCGGCGTGAAGCTATGCCAGGCGATCTGTCCTTTCTTCCATTCGATGTCGCGGTCGCCGACCTTGCGCTTGCCGTCGACGGCGTGGAAAGCGATGAACCAGCCGTTGACGACGCCGCAGCGCAGACCGTTGCTGAAGTTGTTGCCGATCACGCCCCCCGCCACCTGGTTGGTGTCCACCGCTTTGTTGAGAGCGAGGTAGAATCGTTCCTGGTCGCGGAGCAGCAACGGCTCGTGCAGGTTCTTCAGGTCCTCCGCCTTGATGCGCGGCGCCCGGTCCGCTTGCAGAACGCTCGTGCTGAGAATGTTCTTGCCGGTTGCGGCGTCGAGTGCGAATAGCTTGCCGTCCGGTTCGATGACGCCGGTCAGCTCGCGATCCTCGGTTTGCAATACGGTGGACCCGCCGGCAAAAGCACGTGTCCACACGTCCTTGCCGCTGGGGATGTCGTAGAGGCGAACCGTGACGCCGTTCTTGCCGTTGAGCGCGGACAGGATGCGACGGCCCGCGACGCGAATGCGATTCTGGTAAATCTGGCCGAAGTCCGCCACCTCGACGGAAGCGCCATCGATGGCCCGCAGCACCCGGCCGGCCCCGGTGGCGCCGCCCGGCGCTTCCTGCACCAGGAAAAGATGCTGCTCGTCGCCGAACACGCGCGACTGGGCCGGCACGTCCATCTTCGTCCACAGCGGCGTGCCGCGCAGCGGATCGAGGACAACAAGCCCCTTCTGCGTCACCAGCGCCACGTAGGAAGCTTCGACGGCCCCGACCTGGCCAATACGAAAGCGGCTGAGCTGCCCGAACTGATTGGCGACCAGCATCTCCAGGTTGCCTTCGCTGTCCGGCAGGATCTGCTGGACCGGCAGGTTGATCTTCTCGTTGAGCAGGCTGTGCTGCCAGAGGATCCGCGACGTATCCAGGTCCAGGGCGTAGACCATGGTGCCGACCTGGAAGACGGCCAGGTGGCCCTTGACCTGGAAGAAGCGGAAGCGGGCGTTGGGATGAAACGCCTGGTTGTTTTGCCCCTGCTGGTACAGGTACTGGAAAAAGCGGAAGTTGTTCGGCACGGAACCGAGGTTCTGCGTCCAGCGAACCTTGTTGGTCGTGAGGTCCACCAGCCGGAGCTTGGGATCGTTGTTGTTGGTTGGATCCAGCACCAGGCGGTGATGCTTCATGAAAGGTGTCAAATCGCCTTCGGGCTGGAAGATGAAGCCCTGCATGCCCTGGACGAACTGGCCGGGAGGCAATTCGCGGGCAGCAATCTTGGCACGGCCCCACAGCGATCCCTGCTCGCCCAGGTACGGGAGAAAACGCTTGTCGGTCGCCAGGTCATTGAGCAGATCGGCTCCCTTGGCCTTGTCGCCGCGGACGACGGCGTCGGGGAACTGCTTGCCGAGCTGACGATAATACATGGCGGCCAGCTTCATGGCCTCGGCATGTCCCTTCTTTTCTTCGAGCATGGCCAGCGCGGCCAGGGCCCGGCCGCCGACTTGTGGATCGCGCCGGAAGTCGCCTACACGCAGCTGACCGAGATTCAACTCGGCTTCAAGGTAAGCGGCCTTGTCGTTCTTGTTCATGATCGTCTCGGCCAGCTTGAGGCGGGCTTGCCGGCCGACGCGGAACGGCACGTCGAACATGCCGACAAAGGTGCGCACCGCGTCGACGTCGTTCTTGTTCTCGACGATCTTCCATTCCTCGGCGATCTTCGCTTCCAGTGGCTCGCGCTGCTCGGGCTTGGCCTTGGCCATCATGTTGGAGATCCGGCCACGCAGCCAGATCGGCGTCGGGATCTTGTGGGTCGGGTCATCGAGCGCCGCCACGCCTTGCTCGCGATTCAAGGGCAGATCGCCGAACTCGCGATAGAGCTGGAAGGCATCAACGAGGTTGCCCTGCGACTCGCGGCCCTCGGCGACGATGCGCAGGAAACGGGCCGTGCGCTGCTGCTCCTCGGCGTTGTTGGCAGGGACCTTGCACAGTCCGCGGAACTCGTCAAGGTACTTGCCGCTGGCTCCGTTGAAATCGAGGTGGAACAGGTCGGTGTAGGCCTCGAACAACCGGTCGCGGGTGCGCTGGCCGACGGCTTCGGGCGGATTCTTGGTGAGGGCCTCGCGCAGGTCGTTAACGGCGTCCTGCACCTGGCCGTCGAACAATCGCATCTCGCCGCGGTTGAGCAGCTTTTCGGGATTGTTCGGGTCGGCCTTGAGGGCCTCGGTGGCCAGCTCGAGCCGGGCTGCCAGTTGCGGGTAAGCGAGGATCTCGCGGGGTGTTTGCGACACGACCACGCCTTCGTGGAAGACCAGGTTGCCCGGCGGCACGCTGGCCTTGGTGGCGCGATTGTGGGCCTTGATGATGCCGCGATTCAGGTCGATGGCGGTCACCTCGCCCTTCTGCAACGGCAGGTAATAGACGTTCTTGCAGGCGACCCCCTGGCCGGAAGGCAGATCACCGGTGGGGATGTAGTGCAGCTGGCCGCCGTCATGCAGGCTGAGTATGCGGCAGCCGTTCTTGCCGACGATGATCACCTTGCCCTGGTAGACGCCGGCCAGGAACAGGTCGCCGTCCAGCCGCGGACTGCGCCAGGAAAGCAGCCCATTGTGCAGGTTGATGCAGTGGACGGAAGAGGCGTCCGGAGCGGTGAACACGATCTTGCCATCCGCCACCACCGGCGGCGACGACTGCCAGTTGCCCAGGATGTTGCCGGCGTTCATGCCGGGGATCGGTTGCGGGAATGGCAGCGGCTGCGGGAACGGATTCGGGTTGGGCTGGGTGTTGCTCGGCCCTTCTCGATACGGGTAGGACCAGGCCAGACTGCGCGAAAGCAGGTCAATGCCCAGCACCTCACCGGCGTTGGTCGGGCATACCAGGATGCCGTCGGCATAGGCAAGATGGACCGCGTGGGTGCGGCGGCTCATGTCATGGGTGATCCGATGCTGCTGCTGGACGTTGCCCAGTGCCTGAATGGTGAGAACACGCGGCTTGTGGTTGGCGTCCTTCTTGGTGGGATCGATGCACACCAGGCGCAGTTCGGAATCCCCCATCGGGCCGGGGTTCTTCTCGTTGAGGACGTACAGCTTACCTCCGACCGACAGCGGCGCGCCCAGGAAATGGCTATCCACAAACGGGTCGTTGTTGGGATCGTGACCCTCGCCGACCGGCCGGCCGCCCAGCCGCCAGATGTTCAGACCGCTGTTGAGTTCATACGCCACCAGGCTGTTGCCGCTGATCAGGGCCTTGATCTCGTTGTTCATCTGCGGCGTGTTCCACATGAACTGGAATATGTTCGCCGGCGCTGGCACCGCCAGGTCGTCCACCGCATACACCAGGCGATGGTCGCTCGACAGGCTGCCAAGCAGCGAGTTTTCGTAAACGAGATTGAGAACGCCAGGCTGCTGGTAGTTGTTGAGCCATTGATTCTCGACGATACCGCGAAGCTTGGGATCGCCAAGAACCATGGCCAGGCTGCCCTCGAATTCGGTGCTCTTCCAGGCAATGTCACCGGCCTTGGCCAGCAACTTGCCCTGCGCGTCTTTCTGCTCTTGCAGGAAGACGGCGCGGATGTCCATGTAGCTGCGATAGATCATCAGGTTGCCGACCGCGATGGGGAACGATCCGGACAGCACCGGCGTGTTGGGCTGGCGCTGCTGTTGCTGCACGGCCCTGTCCACCCACATCTTGGCCTCGGCGCCCTTCTCCTCGACGGCGCCGCTGATGTCGCTCTTGTCAAGCAGCGTCGGCCGTTGCCACAAGACCATGTCGAGCAGCGGCGGGCTCCCCTTGGCCTGGGCGGAGTTGGTGAGGTTACCGCGGATCAACGGCCAGTCGTGCGGATTGGCCGATTCCGGTCGCGCCGTCTCGTTCAGCATTTGCTGCAGGCGTTCCATCGCAACCAGCTGATCGCCGATCTTGAGGCCCCCTTGCTCTTTCAAGCGATCTTCCAGCTTTTTCCAGAACTCGTCGGCCTTCTTGACCTCGCCGGCGCGCCGGTAAGCAAGCGCGGTCTTGAAGATCGCCAGATCGCTGATCTTGACGCGCTCGGGGTTCATCTTGAGTAGCCGCTCAAAGCGCAGCGCCGCGGGGAAAAACTGGCCTCGGTCGAGCAATGACGTGGCCAGGTAGTCGTTCGCCTCGGTGCCGGCACGTGTGTGCAGGTAGCGCAGGGCCACGTCCGAGAGTTGTTCCCAGTCGCCCTTGCGGCGGGCCTCGTCGAACATCTGCCGGGCCTTGCCGCCATAGCGGACCTCGTACACGTCCAGGCCCTCGGATGCCATGGTACCGAGCAGGGCGTTGGCCTCCGTCTTGGCGCTGGTCCAGCGAACGCTTTCCCGGCCCGTGGGGTCCTTTTCCTTCACGCGGACGTAGAAGTCTTCCTTGCTGTCGAGCATCGCTTGCAAGGCCGTGACCGCGTCGTTCCAGGCCTTGTCCTTGATGCAGGCCTGCGCGACTTCGATGTACTGACGGAATTCAGACTTCTCGATGAGCTTGATGGCGCTGAACTGCTGACCGCTTCCAGTGGTGGTCGATGGATTGACGCCAACGAAAGGCGGGCGACGACGAATCTGCCCTTCAGCGAGGCCCACGAGCCATCCACCCACGCAGGCGGCGAGCGCCAACCCCGCCAACACCATCCCCGCTCGGCTTTTCCTTGTCATCGGCTCGTGTCCCCCGGGAAGGCCCGGTTCCTGAGTATCTGATTGTTGGGAGAGGAATTCCAAGTGATTGTCGCAGAACAGGGTTACGTTGGCAAGCACAAAGTCCGCCGCCGCGCCGCCGGCCTACTCAGCCGTTGCACGCAATGCCTCCTATGTTTAAAGACGAGGCTCAAAGCAAAAAGTTAACGCACATCGCAAATGGTGGCACGATGCCTTGGGGCTCCTGACCGAACGACCCGGGCCAGCCCGTCACAGGTTTGGAAAATGCTTTTACAGCCAGACTGCCAAAACGCGCGGCGGATCGCACGACAACAGTAAGGGGTCGCTCGGGGACTACCACCTCATCTGGCCGCAAGTCTTTATGTCTCAATGATTTTCTTGCGTGGCTCGCGTCATTCACGCATTTGGGCAAGTAGGGAATGTGTTTTGCTACCATGCCCGGCTCAGGCAACGGCTTTTTCCATCGCCTGTCAGGATCGGGGAGGAAACCAGACGATGGCTCCGGAAGAACTGGATCAAACTCGTGCGAAGGCAGCCGACGATGCCGGCGAACAGCCGAGTTCACACGCAATCTGTGCCCCGGGCGAGCTCGCCCCGACCAAGCCAAGTCATTTTGTTGTGGGCATCGGAGCTTCCGCGGGCGGACTGGAGGCCATCGAGCGCTTCTTCGACCAGGTTCCGCTCGATTCAGGCTTGAGCTTCGTGCTCGTGCAACATCTGTCGCCGGACTTCAAGAGCTTGATGGATGAACTCCTTGCCCGACACACGCGGCTGTCCATACATCGCGTCGAAAACGGCATGACTCTGCAACCGAACGCGATCTATCTCATCCCGCCGAAGAAAAACATGGTTTTGTCATTTGGCAAGCTGCTGCTGACAGACCAGGACCAGAAATCGGGATTGAATCTGCCCATCGACATCTTCTTCCACTCGCTGGCACAGGATATGGGTGACCGGGCGGTGGCGATGGTGCTGTCTGGCACGGGCAGTGACGGCTCGCGCGGCATCAAGGAAATACATGAGTCCGGCGGATTGGTGATCGTTCAGGACCCGGAAACGGCGGCCTTCGACGGCATGCCGCGCTCGGCCATCGCCACCGGAATGGTCGACTTTATCCTCTCGCCGGAAGAGATGCCTGCTCGAATCCTCGCGTATGTCCGCAATCCCGTGCGCGTCGATCACAGCAAGCCCGCTCTCGAAATCAAGGTCGGTGAGGAACTGTCCGGCGTGCTGGCACTTCTGCGACGACAGTTCGGAGTCGATTTCACGCTGTACAAGCCGACGACGCTGGCGCGCCGCCTGGAGCGCCGCATGACCTTGCAGAACGCGGCCTCCGTTCCCGAATACCTGGCATTGCTGCAAGCCAACGCTGAAGAAGTGGACGCGCTTTACCGCGATCTTCTCGTCGAGGTGACACAGTTTTTCCGCGACCCGGAGGCGTTCGAGGTCATTCGTCGGCAGATCGTGCCGGCCGTCGTGGATCATGCCTCGCCGGAGGACGGCATCCGCGTATGGGTCCCCGGCTGCGCCACCGGGCAGGAAGCGTATTCGCTGGCGATGCTGTTTCAGGAATATGCTGAGACGATCGGCAAGCGCCTGGACGTGAAGATCTTCGCCACCGATGCGCATCGCGGCTCACTGGAGACAGCCAGCAATGGCGAGTATGATGCGGCCAGCTTTGAGGAATTCCCACGCCGCTTGCAGGAGCGCTACTTCGTCAAGAAGCGCAACCGCTTCATTGTTAACCCGGAACTGCGCAAGCTGGTCATCTTTGCGCCGCACAATCTGACGAAGGATCCGCCATTCACCAAGCTGGACTTCATCAGTTGCCGCAATGTTCTCATCTACCTGAATCCGCCGACGCAGCAAAAGATCCTCACGCTCTTTCACTTTGGTCTCCGTACCGGCGGCACGTTGTTCCTCGGCCCAAGCGAGTCTGTGGGCGACCTTGAAGAGGAATTCGAGGTGGTGGACCGGCACTGGAAAATCTTCCGCAAGAAGCGGAACGCCCGCCTGACCGGACCGGCCGGCGTGCTGGGCATCCAGCCACCCACCGAAGTGACGCTGAACATCAAGCAGCGGCTGGCAGGCCTCAGCAAGACCGACTTTCCAGTTCCCGAGGTGTATGAGAGCCTGCTGGCGCAATTCGTGCCGCCGTCGTTTCTGTTGAGCGATCAGCACGATCTGTTGCACGTCTTCGGCAATGCCGGCCGCTTCCTGCGCGTGCCGGAAGGCAAGGCCACGCGCGACGCGCTCAAGATGGTAGACGATTCGCTGCGCATTGCCATCGTCTCGGCATTGCATCGGGCCCGCAAGGACAAGAAGTGCGTCTCGTACCACGGCATTCGCACCCAGCTCGACGGCCAGGAATGCTCGATCAAGCTGTCGGTGACACCTGTGGCCGGCCGGCGAGCGCCGACAGCGTATTTCCTCGTCGCCCTGGAAGAGGAGGCAAACGACGATCCTCCAGCCGTGACAACCACTGAGCACCGCTTCGACGTTGGCGGTGTCGCCGCCGAGCGTATCCTCGGCCTCGAACGCGATCTCAACTACGCCAAGGAACACCTGCAATCCACCGTCGAGGAACTGGAGACCAGCAACGAGGAACTGCAGTCCACCAATGAAGAGCTGGTTGCGTCCAACGAGGAATTGCAGTCCACCAACGAAGAGCTGCATTCGGTCAATGAGGAACTGTACACCGTCAACGCCGAACATCAACGCAAGATTGACGAACTGGTGCTGCTGACGAACGACATGGACAACTTGCTTTCGAGCACCGAGATCGGCACGATCTTTCTCGACAACGACTTGACGATTCGCAAGTTTACGCCGGCGATCGCACGCGTGTTCAACCTGCTGCCGCAGGACGTGGGCCGGCCGCTCATGCACATCTCCAATGATCTGAATATCGGCAACGACAAGCTCCTGGAATTGATCGAGAGGATGCGCGCCAGCGAAAGCGTCGTGGAGTATGAGGTCGAAGGCCCGCGGCAGCGCTCGTTCCTGATGAGGATCTTGCCGTACCGCACGCAGAATGGCGCGATGGTGACCGGCGCCGTGCTGACATTTGTTGACGTCACGCAGGTCAAGGAGGCCACGCGTGAGCTGGGTCTGAGTCAGCGGCGGCTCGACGCCGCCCTGACTTTCGGCGAAATCGGCACCTGGGACTGGGACGTTGGTAACGATATTGTGGTGCTCGGGCATCGTTTTCTGAAGATCCTGTCCGTGGCGCCTGACGCGGGCCCGCTTGCGTTTGCCGACTTCGTGCAACTCATCCATCCCGAGGACCGGGACGGTTTCCAGCACGCGGCGCGCGCCGCACTTGTGCAGGCCACGACTTTCGACGGCGGCTTTCGTGTCTCCCTGCCCGACGGCATGCGCTCCTTCTTGACGCGGGCAGATGTGCTGCGCGACCCGGACGGCAAGCCGACGCGCATGACCGGCGTCTGCATTGACGTCTCCGAGCGCAAGCAGATGGCAGCAGCCTTGCGGGAAAGCGAGACACGCTTGCAAAGCATCCTCGACAATTCCTCAGCATTCATCTTTGTCAAGGATCTGCAGGGTCGCTATCTGCTGGCCAATCGCAGCTTCGCCGACCTGCTCGGCAAGCCGATCGCGGACATCGTCGGCAAGACGGATGCAGAACTCTTTCCCACGCCCCGTGCCCAGGAGTTGCGTGAGCATGATCGCCTGGTGATCGCCGAGGGCAACATCCGGCGGACGGAAATTGTCTTCGCGCTGCCGGAAGGCGAGCGCGTCTACTGGACCGTGCTCTTTCCGCTGCGCGAGCCGGACGGCCGGTTGACGGGTGTCGCCGGGATCGCCAGTGACATCACTGACCGCAAACGCGCCGAGGACGAGGCCCGCCTGGCCTTGCAGCGTCGCGACCAGTTTCTGGCCATGCTATCACACGAGCTGCGCAACCCGCTGGGGGCGCTGGTGAACGCTGCCCACCTGCTGGCGCGCGACGGTGTCAGCTCGGAGGCGCATGCGGAGGCCCGGCATGTCATTCAGCGACAGACCAAGCAGATGGCCGGTCTGCTCGACGATCTGCTCGACGTGAGCCGCATCGCCCAGAATCGAATCCGCCTGCAACGCAAGCGCGTCAAGCTCAATGATGCCGTGGAGGAAGCGCTGGTCGTGGTTCGGCCGCAACTCGAGGCCAACCATCTGCGTCTCGCTGTGGACCTGGGCAGCGATGCATGTTATTGCCTGGGTGATGCCGGCCGGCTCCAGCAGATGGTTGTCAATGTGCTGACCAACGCCGTCAAGTACACGCCACCCGGTGGCGAAATCGCCCTGTCGATGAGCCGCGACAATCACGACGTGGTTATCAGCGTGCGCGACTCCGGCGTTGGCATCCGTCCGGAGATGTTGCAGCGGATTTTCGACATGTTCGTGCAGGCCGACGAGACTCTGGATCGCGCCAAGGGAGGTATGGGGGTTGGGCTGACGCTGGTGCGTGCCGTGGCCGAATTGCATGGCGGGCGCGTGGAAGCACGGAGTGCCGGGCCGGGCGCGGGCGCCGAGTTCATCATCCACCTGCCGCTCGCCGCTGACAAGCCCGCGCCGGCCGATGTCCTGTCAGACGCGGACGCTCCTGGCACTTGCCGCGTGCTGATCGTGGAAGACAACCCCGACAGCCGCCGCATGTTACAGGCGCTTCTGGAATCAGACGGCTACGAGGTTCATGCTGCTGCCACCGGCAGCGAAGGGCTCGACGCCATCCTGCGACTTCGTCCGGATGCCGCGGTCATCGACATCGGCCTTCCAGGCCTCGACGGCTATGAAGTCGCCCGCAGGACGCGACAACGACTTTCGCATGATGAAATCCTGCTAATCGCGCTCACCGGCTACGGGCGGCAAGAGGATCGACGTGCCGTGATCGACGCAGGCTTCGACGAGCATCTCGTCAAACCGTTGAATCCCGAGGATCTGGCACGCATTCTGCGGAAACGATCCAGCACCGGTGGCGCGGCGTGAGCAGCCGTGATTCGTCGAAGCCGCATTCATCCCGCTCGCGGGTTCATCCCGGTCCTCTGGCAAGAGCGGCGACGCGCTCGGCGAGTCGTCGCGGGTCGAGCGGCTTCTGAAACCAGTCGTCCACTCCGTCCGGCCCCGTCACGATCGCGAACTCTTCCGGGGGGCTGCCGCTGACCGCAAACACTTTCAGTCCCTGGTACGCAGGATTGCGGCGAATCGCGGCCACGGTGCTCGGACCATCAAAGCGCGGCATGCGCATGTCCAGCAGCACGACGTGCGGCTGAGCGTGGCTGGAAAGGTAATCGAGCGCATCGCAGCCGTCATGTGCGCGATCGACATTGATGCCGCTGAGCTGCAAGAAGCTGGCCAGTAACGCGGATTCGTTGTCATTGTCATCCACCAGGAGAGCCTGGATGCGCGAACGCGCCGTGACGGCAGGAGGCCGGCTCGAAAACCTGCCATCGATGAGCGCCAACTTTTGCAGGGCTTCATTGAGCGATTCTTCGGCTTCGCTGACACGGCCGCTGCGGCATTGCTTGACGGCCAGGTGGAGCGCCAGGCTGGCGTTGTTGAGCTGGCCGCGAAGGTCGTGAGCGCTGGGCGGATCGCGTTTCAAGGCGCTGGCTGCGGTGTGTTGATAAATCTCCTCGCGAACCACGCTTATGTCGCGCGGCGCCTTGACGCCAAGACGCACCAGCTTGCCGGCGACACTCAGCACCTCGATGGAGATGCCCAGATTCGGGAAGAGAATCTTCTCGCTGTGACGACGAGAAAGCACGAGCATGGGAGGCCTCCTTTCCAGGGTTCCACGGCCAGAATGGTCGAGGCCGTGGAGTCAACCGTGACGAAAACGCCCGACGAATAGAGAGCGATCCACGCTCTCTCCGGTCGGGCACGAGTGACCCTGGACTTCCTTGTCCGCGCAAGCGGGAGTCCTTCCCACCGTCCCAATTTCTACCCAATTCCCATGTTCGAGGCAAGCCGAGTTGGTGAACTTTCTCGATAGCGCCGCCGCGGCAGCCAGGCGGGCGCCGATGGCACTGACCAGGCAGTTTTGGCGCATTTGCGGCTTAATGCCGAAACAAGAACTCATTCGTGTTCAGGAGGGCCCAGAGTACGCTCTCCCACGCTTCGCGCCGGTTCGTGGCCGACTGGACGATATCAAGGGCCGCGCGAGTCTCATCCTCCAGCGGCATGCGCGACAGTGTTACCAGAAAGAGCTCGTTGAGCACCTCGCCGTCAGGCAACTTGCGGGCCAGCAGCTTGCCGAGGCGATTGTCGGCGGCCTGGATCTTGGCGCGGACGAACGGTCCGTTCTTCATCTCCAGCACTCGTGCCACGGAGACATCGCCTTCGCGTTCACATTCGCAGACCAGTTCGCGGGCCGGCTGGCCGAAGGCCTTGAGGAAGGGATGGCGGTCCCAGCCGGCGTAACGGCCGCCGGTGTTGACCACCTCGCCGTCGGGCAACTGCACAGCCCGTGTGCCCAGCGGATAGCCGGGGAACTTCTCAGGTGCGCCGGTGGCGGCGCAGATGGCGTCGAGCAGAACCTCCGCCGACAGCCTCTTGCTCATCACCAGGGCATGCGAAAAGTACTTGTCATCGTTCTGGTTTGTCTCGTTGGTGTGGCTACTGAGCTGATAGGTCCGTGACAGCACGATGGTGCGGATCATGTGCTTCATGTCGAACTGGTGATCGACGAAGTCCTTGGCAAGGGCGTCGAGCAGCGCATCGTTTGCGGATGGATTGGAATCGCGGAAGTCGTCCGGCGGATCGACGATGCCCTTGCCGAGCAGGTGGAACCAGACGCGATTGACCGCGGCCCGGGCAAAGAACGGGTTCTTGACGCTGGTCATCTGCTCGGCGAGCACCTGACGGCGATCCGTGCCCGGGGCGATGGTCGGCGCCGGCATGCCCATGATCCTGGGCGGCATCACCTTGCCGGTGCGCGGCTGGGTGACCTCCCCGGATCTGGTGGGGAAGACGACGATGGCGTTTTCACGTAGCTGCCAGGGGTAGTTCGGCCTGGGGCCTCCCGGATGCAGCGCGTCCGGCCGAGCCTTCACTTGGGCGAACCATGCCGCGAGGTGGTAGTAGTCGTCTTGCGACCAGCGTTCGTAAGGATGATTGTGGCACTGGGCGCACTGCATGCGCACGCCCAGGAAAAGCTGTGACGTCATTTCGGCCAGCGTTTGTGGATCGCGTGTGACCGACGGCTTGTGGCCGTCGTAATTGCCGCGGTAGAAGTTCGCAGGTGGATTGGCAAACGTGCTGCCGCCCGCCGTCAGCAGCTCGCGGACCACCGCATCCCACGGCGTGTTGCGCTCGAAGTGCCGCCGCATCCAGTTGCGGAACACGTGGCTGCCGGTGATCTGGATGTGCTTGCGGTTGCTGCGCAGCAGGTCCAGCCACTTGTGCGCCCAGTAGTCCGCATACTCCGGACGGGCAAGCAGCTTGTCGATGAGCACCGTTCGCTTGTCGGCAGACTTGTCGGACAGAAAGCGTTGCACCTCATCGGCAGTCGGCAGGATGCCGCACAGGTCGAGATACACGCGCCGCAGGAAAACCTGGTCGCTGCACAGCTCGGATGGCGCGATGTTCAGTAGCTTTAATTTCGCAAAGACGTGCCGATCAACATAGTTGTTCTCCGGAGGGCTCGGCCAGCGGAAGTCCTTGCGTGGCTCGACATAGGTGAGCCGTACGCACTCGATGACGTCGAGATAGCGGCACAGGATGGCGGCCTCGCCGACTTGCTGCATCTCGACCAGGCCGGTGGCGTCCACCTTGGCAATATTGTCGTCGCTGCTGCTGAAGACGGACAGGCGGGTCACGTCGCGTACTCTGCCGTCGGCGAAGGTCGCCAGCACGGCGAGTTGCTGCCGAGTCGATGGCGCCTGCAAAACGCGCGGCCCGGGCACGACGGCAATCTTCTGCAACGCAGGCAAATCGTCGCGGTCGTTCCGCAGCCCTTCGGCCAGCCAGCCACGAATCATCTGCGCGGGAACCGGATTGGGCGACAGCAAGCGCGGGCCGCCCTCATGCGGGATTCGGCCCATGCCTTTCTGGAAGATGAGGCTGGCTTCGGGGTCCAGTGAACTGGTACGCCGGCCAAAGACTTCACGGGTCAGTTCCAGGTAGTCGGCGCCAGGATCGAAGCCGCGTAAACTGAGCTTGAAGCCGCCCCGCCCGCTCGGCAAGCCGTGGCAGGCCCCCATGTTACAGCCGGCGACGTTGAGCGCTGCGATGAACTCGTGCCGGAAACTCACCGGTTGCGGCTTGTCCAGTCCCTCGACCACGATCGGTACTCGTGCCGTCAGCGCGCCGGCCTGAACGAGCAAGGTTGTGCGGCCATTCTTGCGCGGCTCCACCAGACCATTGCTGCCGATGACCGCCACTTCGGGAGCTTCCACGCGGAACGCAGCAGAAGAGGTCAGATCGCGCTCGCTGCCGTCAGGCTGGAGACCCGTAACGATGATCTGCTGCATGTCGCGCGCGGACGTGAGACGGATCGATTGCGGATGAATGGCAAGGGACACTGGCTTGCCGGGGTCGGCGTCCGCGACGGCCCGATGGCTCGCGATGAACGCCAGGCCAAGCACCGCAATGAAAACCGAATTCGAGCGCATGTCATCCTCTCCTGCTCACGTTGCCAGCGAACGCGAAGGTAAACTATCCGATCACCCCCGGGATGGGCGGAGTCTCCGCGAGCCGCGAGATTGCCCCGAGGGCGGGTTGCAGGCGTAGCTCGCCGATGTCGAACATGGCGTGCAGCACGGTTGAGATCAGGTTGGCGCTGGTGTAGTTGTCGCCGACAGGTTCGCCGCCGTCGCGCGTCGATTGGCCGATCACGCGGCCGCGCGCTCCGCCACCGTAAACCATGAGCGGGGCCAGGCGGGCCCAGTGGTCGCGGCCGCCGGTGCGGTTGATGCGCGGCGTGCGGCCCATTTCTCCCGCCGCGATGAGGACAATCTTGTCCTCCAGCCCGCGTGCCTCCAGGTCGGCGATGAATGCGGCCACGGCGTGGTCGAACGACCGGCCCACGGTCTGCATGCCGTCGGCGATGTTCAGGTTTTCACCGTCGGCGTGCATGTCCCAGATGCCTTCGTAGCCGGCGTGCACCGTGACGAAACCGCAGCCCGCCTCACATAGCCTGCGAGCCAGCAGCAACATCTTGCCCAGCGCTTTCGCATGCCCGGTGTAATAGCCCTTGCGGCCACGCCCCTTGTTGGGCCATTCCTGCCCCACTGCAAAACGGCTGGTATCGTAGCGAGCCACGACGCGCGGATCCTCGCGCGACAGATCGAGGGCGTCGGCCACCCGGCCGCTCAGCAGCACCTCGCAAGCCTGTCGATGGCTGCGGTCAAAGTCCTGATACGATGCTTCGTTGTCCAGGCGCCGATGTAATCGGTCCAGCTGCCCGCGCAGGTCGCGGCGCTGGTGGAAGCGCTCGGCATCGAGGCTCAGGCGCAGATTGCCGAGCATGTTGCTGGCCCCGCCGGGAACCATGGGGGCGTAGGCAGCTCCCACCACTCCGGTCGAGGTCAGGTCACCGCGACCCTGCCCACGGGCCACCTCCGCGCTCACCGCCTGGGGAAACAGCACCGCGTTCGTCGGCATCCCCGTCCGCGGGTCCATGGCGCCGAGTACGCGGGCGCACAGTGAGCCCATGTTGGTATTCAGCGTTTCCGGGCCGACGATGGGACGAATGTTGTGATTGGCATTGCCCGTCTGGAAGGAGCGGACGATGGTGAGCTTGTCCGCCAGCGCGGCAAGCTGCGGCAATGTGTCGCCAAAGTAAATGCCCGGCAGCCGCGTTCTCACCGTGCCGGTGATCGTGCGCACGCCATCCGGCGCCGTCATCTTCGGATCGAAGGTCTCGTGCTGGCTTGGCCCGCCCTGCTGAAACAAGAAGATCACCGAACGACCCGTGATCAACCCTGACGTTGCCCCGGCGGCCCGGCCGGCCAGTAGCGACGCTAGCGACAATCCGCCCAGCGCCAGACTGCCGACGCTCAGCCACTGCCGCCGATTCATCCGGCCGTCGCCTTCATGGATCGTGAGCATCGATTCTCCTCGAGCCGAGTCAAAGGAGCCACTTGCAAGGCACGTGGAGTGCCTGGGAGGGAATGCTGCTATTGTCGCAACTGCGACGTTTGCTTGCAAGCAGATCACGACGTTTTGCGGTGCCGGCAATCTGTCCAGCCACCTGATTGACGGATCGGTGCTGGGACTTCGACGATCGTGAACGGAGACTCGAATCGGTTTCCCATCTTGCCAGCCTTCGCCAGGTCGCTCGGCAAGTCGCGCAGACAGCCTCGCGTCAAAAAGCTATCCCGCTCGCTCGTTGGTTTCGGACAAGCTATTCAGGAGCCCAGACATGAGCATGGTATTATGCTGGTTGATTGGTCCTGCCCTCACGTTGGCCGTGTCGGACAAGCCCGTCGAGGCAAGCGGCAGCGAGCCAGTCCAGGTCGTCTACTCGATTGCCGATCTCCTGGCCGTGGACTACGACGAGGCAGGCCGCCCCGTCCCCTTTCATGCCGACAGCGACCGCAAGTCGTCGGAAGAAAAGCTCATCCGGCTCATCACGACCAGGATCGCTCCGGAATCCTGGGCGTCGGTCGGTGGAACCGGCGTCATCGGGTACTTCCCGCTGGGCATGGCAATCGTCGTCAACCAGCCGGCAGAGGTGCAGCAACTGGTTCACCGGTTGCTGACATCACTTCGAGAGCAGATCAAGCAGCAGCTTCGTGATGCCATCGACGCCAAACTTGACTCGCGGGTCAGCCTGAACATCAAGGATGTGCCGCTGAGGCAAGCCATCGACGACTTACGGCTAATGAGTGGGCTCAACATGGTCGCGGATGAAACCGCATTGCGCCAAGCCAGTGTGAGCCTGGACCAGCCATTGACCCTGGTCGTGGAACGCGTGTCCTTGCGCTCCGCACTGAACCTGCTGCTCAAGCAGGCTCACTTGACGCAAGTCGTAAAAGATGACGCGGTCGTCATCACGGTCCAGGTGTCGAGTACGAGCAACCTGACTTGCCGCGACTATCATCTGGCCGATTGGATGGTGCCGGGCCACGACAGTCTCGTCAACTTCATTTGCTGCACCATATGTCCGGACTCCTGGAGCGCCGTCGGCGGTCCGGGGACGATTCGTTTCCGTGCCGATGCAAGGTCGCTGGAAGTGAGAGGCGCTCCGGAAATCAACGTCAACAGCGAAAAGAGGTTAAGGAGGATTGCCCCGCTTACCACGACCGGGAAATCGCGAAAAAGGCTGGGAAAAGGCAATTGTTAAGATAGGCAGCTTCGCCATAACCTCTTCCAATGACTTACATTCCTTTCCATAGAGCCTCTGAGAAATACGATGGACGTACAGGAACAGATTGCAGAGCTACTCGGGGCACTGGAATTCTTCACCAAAGACGCGAAAGCGAAGGGATTGCCGTCCGACGCGCTGATCAAGACGCTGCCGCCGATACCGCGCTTCTGAAGGACGCGCCAGCCTCCGCCTTGACCCATTCCCCCCAGGGATGATACTCTCTCGTCTCGGGCCGATTCACGGATGAATGGTCGAGACGCAGAGATGTCCAGCCACGGCAAGACGCTGGTGACGGGGGCGGGAGGCTTCATCGGCAGCCATCTCGTCGAGGAACTGCTGCGGCGCGGCCAGCGCGTCCGGGCCTTCGTCCGTTACACCTCCAGCGGCGGCATCGGCTGCCTCAGTGAAATCCCCTCAGACTTGACAGGCCATCTGGAAATCGTTCACGGCGACATCCGCGACGGGCGGGCGACGCGCAAGGCCGTCGCCGGCTGCATGCGCATCTATCATCTGGCGGCGCTGATCGGCATTCCTTACTCGTATGTCGCGCCGGATGCCTACGTTGCCGTCAACATCCAGGGAACCTTGAACATCCTCGAGGCGGCCCGCGACCTCGAAGTCGAGCGTACCATCATCACCTCGACCAGCGAGGTCTACGGCACGGCCCTGCGCACGCCGATCGACGAGGACCATCCGCTGCAAGCGCAGTCGCCGTACGCGGCGAGCAAGATTGGCGCCGACCAGCTCGCGCTCAGCTACCATCGCGCCTTCGGACTGCCCGTGATGGTGGTCCGACCATTCAACACCTACGGACCGCGGCAGAGCGCCCGGGCCGTCATCCCCACGATCATGTCGCAGGCGCTGGCGGCGGACCGAGTCCGGCTCGGCTGCCTGACGCCGGTGCGTGACATGGTGTTCGTCAAGGACACCGTGGCCGGCTTCCTCGCCTGCGGCGAATCGACCAGATGCATCGGCCAGGTGACGAACCTGGCCACCGGCTCCGCGGTGAGCATCGGCGAGCTGGCGCAGCGCATCTGCCGGCTGGCGGGCCGATTGCTGCCCATCGAGGAGACCGACGAGCGTCGCCGCCCGGACGCCAGCGAGGTTTACAAGCTTATTGGATCTGCCGTCGCCGCAAGCGAGCGCGCCGGCTGGCGAGCAACGACCAGCCTCGACGACGGCCTGCGGCAAACGCTCGACTGGGTGCGCGGAAACTTGAACTCGTTCAGCATCGACGCGTATCGCGTGTGAGCAGGCCTCACGCTCCGGCGTGCGTGAGAATCACAGGAGTTGACATGCGGGCCATTATCCTGGCAGGAGGTCGCGGCAGCAGGCTGGCGCCGTTCACGACGGTGATTCCCAAGCCGTTGCTGCCGGTCGGCGAGACCCCCATCCTGGAGATCATCATCCGTCAGCTTGCCGAGGCCGGCTTCGATCACATCACGCTTGCCCTCGGTTACATGAGCACCTACTTCCACACGTTCATCCGCCAGCATCGCTCGCTGCGTTGGCTGGCCAAAATCGATTTCGTCGAGGAAGAGAAGCCGACCGGCACGGCCGGCTCGCTGGCTTCCATCCGCGGGCTCGACAACACCTTTCTCGTCATGAATGGCGATCTGCTCACCAACCTCGACTATCGCGCACTCGTGCGTCACCACCACGAGCAGGAAGCATGGCTGACGATCGGCAAGCACAGAAAAGACGTCAAGATCGACCTCGGCGTCATCGAGACGGACGCCGCCGGGCACGTCGTCAACTACATCGAGAAGCCGGTGCTGTCATATGGCGTCAGCATGGGCGTGTATGTCTACGAGCCTGAGGCGCTGTCGTACATCAAGCCGGGCGAGTATCTCGATTTCCCGTCACTCGTGCTGCGCTTGCTCGAAGCAGGCAAGAAGGTCGTGACCTACGCCAGCGACGCCTCCTGGCTCGACCTGGGCCGCTACGAGGACTTGCAGCGCGCCAATGAAATCTTCCAGGAACGGCGCCGCGAGTTTCTTCCGGCCGACAAGCATGCGGTGGCGTGACATGAGCCGCGTTCTCCTCATTGCGGGCGATTCCTTTGTCGGCAGCTATCTGCACGCGCTACTCGAACGACGTCGGCACGAGGTGATTGCCACCACCCGATCCGGACTCGGGCCGCATTGCGATGTGACCGATGCCGACGAGGTCGCCGGCGTGGTGGCAGCTATCTCGCCGGACTGGATCATCAACTGCGCCGGTGTCACGAATGGCGGCGACGTCGAATGGCTGAAGCGGGTGCACGTCAACGGCGCCGCGAACTTGCTCCGAGCCGTCGCTCGGCACGCGCCCGAGGCGACGGTGATGCTGTTCGGCAGCGCCGCCGAGTACGGCGACGTCGCCGCGACGGCGCTACCGATTCGCGAGGACCAGCCTTGCCGGCCGCGGTCGCCCTATGGCCGCAGCAAGCTCGCGCAGACCCAGGTCGCCCGCGCGCTGGCGGCTCGACACCGATTGCGCGTGCTGATCGCAAGGCCGTTCAATATCGTCGGCCCCGGTTTGCCCGCGCATTTCATGCCGGCGGCGCTCGCGGCGCGAATTAAAGAGCGGAACCCGACGCGTAAGCGAGGGTCAATGTCGTCCCTCGCTGACGTGTCGGCCTCTGACATCCCGGTTGCGAACGCGCACGCCACCCGCGACTGGATCGACGTGCGCGATGTGGCCACGGCGCTCGCGGCGCTGCTCGAACGCGATGTCGCCACGCCGGGACGAGCCGGGATCTACAACATCGCCACCGGCGTGGAGACCCCCGTGCTGGCGCTGGCGGCAGAGCTGTGCCGCCTCGCGGGCGGCTGCCGGGCGGTGGCTGGTCGGGCGAGCGGAGGCATCGAGCGCAGCGCCGGCGACACGACGCGCCTGCGGCGGGCCACCGGCTGGACGCCGCGCATTTCCTGGCAGCGCAGCGTCGCCGACCTGTGGCATGGCCCGGTTCAATTCCCCGTCGAGATTTCATAAAACCAACGGAGGACTCGGAGCGAGGGACTTCGTCATGTCATTCACCCCGATGCATCTGTATTTCGACGATGTCGAGGTGGGCCAGGAGTGGGATTCGCTCGGTCGCACCGTCACAGAGGCGGACATCGTCAACTTCGCCGGCCTGAGCGGCGACTTCAACCCCATCCACATGGATCACGAGTTCGCCAAGACCACCCCGTTCCGCGCCCCGGTCGCGCATGGCCTGCTCGTGATGGTCATGTCCAGCGGCCTCGGCTTGACGGCCCCGCCCATGCGTACCATGGCCCTGATGGGCCTGCGCGACTGGCAGTTCAAGGAGCCCGTCTACTTCGGCGACACCATCCGGCTGCGCAGCAAGGTACTCGAAAAAGAGGTTCGCGCTCGCGGCCGCCGCGGCGTCATCACCTGGCAACGGCAGATCCTGAATCAGGACGGCAAGGTCGTCCAGGAAGGCATCAGCCTCACTCTTGTCGAGGGCCGCGAGGGACGCGGCAAGCCGGTATCGGTCCAATGATTCGTCCAATGATTCGTCCAGGATTCGTCCAGAAACCGACATATACCCCCTCGGCACATCCTCGGTCGGACGAATAAATCACTACTCGACGAATCAAGTTGTAATGATTGGTAGCCTGGTGCACGTCACCGGCCTGCCATTGCCCCAAGAGACTCCTTGCGAGGCCATGATGACCAGCCCTGACCTGAATCAAGCGGCCGACATGGTTCGCGCGGCCGGGCGCCTCGCCGTGCTCACCGGCGCGGGCATCAGTGCCGAGAGCGGACTGGCCACCTTTCGCGGTGCCGGCGGACTCTGGGCAGGCCAGCGCATCGAGGACGTCGCCACCCCGCAGGCCTTCGCACGCGACCCGCAACAGGTCTGGCGCTTCTACAATGCCCGCCGCGCCGGCCTGGCCACCGTTCGGCCCAATCCTGGCCATGTCGCCCTGGTCGCGCTCGAGGACCGGCTGGGACCGTCCTTCACGCTGGTCACGCAGAATGTCGATGGCCTGCACCAGGCTGCCGGCAGCCGCAATGTTCTGGAAATCCACGGCAGCATCCGCCGCGTCCGCTGCACCGCCTGCCACGCGCGCAGCGAGCGGCCCACCGAGACCCTGTCCGAGATGCCCACATGCACCACATGCCAGGGCTTGCTGCGCCCCGATGTCGTCTGGTTCGGCGAGATGCTTCCGCTCGACATCTGGGCCCGGGCCGAACTCGCCGTGCAGGACTGCGATTGCTTCCTGGTCATCGGCACGAGTGCCTTTGTCTATCCCGCCGCCGGACTCATCATGACCGCCCGCGACCAGGGCGCCCGGGTGATCGAGATCAATCTGGATGAGACGGACGCCAGCAGGAGGGTGGCGCTCAGCCTGCGCGGGCCTTCAGGCGTGATCCTGCCGGAGTTGCTGCGCCTGCTGTAGATGCAGCATGTGGAGCGAGGTCGCACTCACCGAGTGACAACATGCCCAGCAACATCGAATGGAAAGCGCCTGCCCGGGACTTCGAACGGCTGCAACAGCTGGCCGGCGAACTTGCCGGCGCGCCGCCGACCTTGCTCGAGCAGATCGATACCTTCTTCAACGTCGCTCGCGGACGGCTGAAGCTGCGCCGCCTCGGTCCCGATCACGGCGAGCTGATTCACTACACGCGCGACAATCGACCCGGACCGAAACAATCCTCCTACGAACGAGCGCACACCGACCAGCCGGACGCGCTCCGCGCGCTACTGGCCCGCGCGCTCGGCGTGCGCGGCGAGGTGCGCAAATCGCGCTGGCTCTACCTGTGCGGGCAGACGCGGATTCATCTCGACGAGGTGGAGGGCCTCGGCCGCTTCCTCGAGGTCGAGGTGGTCCTGCAACCCGGCCAGAGTCCCGCCGACGGCGAGCGCATCGCCGAGGAAATGCGTCGCCGGCTCGGTGTCGCGGCGGAGGACCTGCTGGCGGTGGCGTATGTCGACTTGCTGTGATCGCGCCGCGCCCCTTTTCATGCCAACGCTGCTATGATGAACAGCATGAACGCGCGCGTTGTCCTGGCCATGAGCGGCGGCGTCGATAGCTCCGTGGCGGCGTATCTGCTCCAGCAGCAAGGATACGATGTCATCGGCCTGTTCATGCGCACCGGCGTGCACCAGCCGGTTGCGGACTACGGCCCGGCCCACAAGAAGGGCTGCTGCAGCGCGCTGGATGCCGGCGATGCCCGCCGTGTCGCCGACAGTCTCGACATCCCCTTCTATGCCCTCGATTTCGAGGAGGACTTTGGCCGCATCATGGATTATTTCGTCGACGAGTATCTCGTCGGCCGCACGCCCAATCCCTGCGCCGTCTGCAATAGCTGGCTGAAGTTCGGCAAGCTCTGGGACTACGGCCGGCAACTCGACGCCGACTTCATCGCCACGGGACATTACGCCCGCATGGTCAACCAGCGCGCCGTGCATCGCGGCGCCGACCCCGCCAAGGACCAGTCCTACGTCCTGTTCGGCGTGCCGCGCTCCATCCTGCCCAGGCTGCTGTTTCCCATCGGCGGCTACCCGAAGGAAGAAGTTCGCCGCCTGGCCCGCGAGCTGGGACTGGGCGTGGCCGACAAGCCGGACAGCGTCGAGATCTGCTTCGTCCCGAACAACGATCATGCCGATTTCATTCGCCGCCGCCGGCCGGAACTGCAAACGGCCGGCAACTTCGTCGACGCCGCAGGCAACGTCCTCGCCGACCACGACGGCTATGAACGCTTCACCATCGGCCAGCGCAAGGGCCTCGGCTACGCCGCCGGCTCGCGCCGCTACGTCCTCGACATCATCCCCGAGACGCACGCCGTCGTCCTCGGCGACCCGGAGGCGCTCCTCGGCACCGAGCTGACGGCGTCACAGGTCAACTGGCTGATCGACCCGCCGGACACGACACTGCGCTGCACCGCCAAGATCCGCTATCGCCATGCCCCCGCCGCCGCGACCTTGCACACGCTGCCACAAGACAGGGTCAACGTCGTCTTCGACCAACCGCAATCCGCCATCACCCCGGGCCAGGCCGTCGTCTTCTACGACGGCGACCACCTCCTCGGCGGCGGCTGGATCGAAAAAAACGTCCAGGGCTGAGAATAAACCTTCTTCTCCCCTCTCCCTCTGGGCTGAATATTACGCACAAATGTTCAGTCGAGCGATGACGTGGTGCGAGAGAGCGTCCGCAGCATAGTTTTATGGATTTGCGGTCATGGACTTGGGCATTGATCGTGAGAGGGGTTGGGCAAAGCGCGGTAGCC
>Ga0194131_10000366_pt1 | contig 75304 bp, 71 predicted proteins | sample TA2KigO120mmetaG_FD_148631 | JGI IMG/M metagenome (GOLD analysis project Ga0194131, IMG submission 148631) | Freshwater microbial communities from Lake Tanganyika, Tanzania - TA2015053 Kigoma Offshore 120m | ecosystem: Environmental > Aquatic > Freshwater > Lake | place: Tanzania: Lake... | reverse complement strand
TTCCCAAACCCGATCTGAGATGTCATGGCGACGATGGGATGCTGTCATCCCGCCAGTTTACTGAATCTTCAGCCAAATCTCGTAGCAGTGTTACCCTCCTTATTTGACGACACTCTCTAGGCGGCGGCTCGCTCTTTGACTACCATCAATTCAATAATTTCCCCTGCCGCCAGATTGTATTTGCCCACTACTTTCTGGCCCACTGCCAGTTGGGCGAGAGAGAGGTTCCTGTTGTCCGCCTTGACCGTGACAGTGTTGCCAACTTTGAGCGACAGAGTCTCTCCCCGGCCAGTGCGGATGTCCAGGGACTTGCCGCCATTGTTGACGGCTGTAATCTGGCCCTCTACCACCGCCCACTCCCGGTTGCTGCCCCTGGAGTGTTCGTCGCCGCCGCGCCCTCGGTTTTCCCCACGGTTCTCTCCAATGGATGGGCCGCCCCTGACGCCGGCACCTGTGACCGGCTTGGCGCCATCGTCATCGTGGCCGCGCCCACGGCCGCGGTCGCCGCTGGGCACGCCGTCTCTGACGTCAGACCCGGTGGCGGGCTTGGCGCCGTCGCCGTCATGGCCACGGCCGCGGTTGTCTCCAGGCTTGTCCGTCTGGTACTTTTCCTGGAACCGGTCTCGCGCCCGTTCCAGGGCTGGTCTGGCCTGGGCTGGAGCCTTCTCAATCACCTTGGCCAAGCGGTCCAGGTGGCGCTGCTTGTTGGCCTCCAGGCGCTCATGCACCTGGTCCAGGGCCTGCTGCCTGCGCTCCTGGGTTTGGGTGTCAGCCGGGTTCTCATCTTCCAGTTGGGCGGCCAGTTTTTCCAGCCGGTCCACAATTTGCTGAATCTTCACTTCCGCATTGGCCTTGAACCGGTTGGACTGCTGGGAGCGCTCGCCAATGAAAATGGCCAACTGGCCTTCCAATTCCGGGCTTACCTCCTGGTTGAGTTCCACTATTATCTGGTTGCCCTGGGCATCCTGGGCGGTGAGAGTCTTGCCTTCGATGCTCACTACGGTCAGGACGCGGTGTTCCCGCTGGGGCACGCCGGGCACCGGCATTACCTGAAGGGCCACCAGGCCAGCATCAGTGCGCAGGGCCAGCACCGCCACGCGGCTGCCGGTGGTCACGTCCTCAAAGCTGGGGGTATCGTCGTTGGGGACCCGGAATTTGGTCTGGTCATTCACCACCAGTTCCACGGTCTGGCCATCCCTGGTCTGCACCGTAAAGGAGCTGGCAGCCTTGGCGGTGACGCTGCCAAATACTCCTTGCCGGTCGCCGGATGCTTGAGGATGAGAGTCCGCAAAAGCTGACGGCGCGGCCCCCAATACCCCTGCGGCCAAAAATCCGGCTGCCGCCAGAGATATGGCCTTTTTCCCTCTGCCCAATAAAGAGTTGCGTATCTTCATGTTGTTTAGCCTCCCAATTTGTTGCTTGTTTTAGCTTGAGCCAGCCTGCCAGACTGCACGCATCAGCGCTCTGAGAACAGGCTGCGAGTAAGATGCTACCCACGGGTTCTTAAGTTTTTATGAAGGCCGCCAGGCAGTTTTTGAACTGTGAGGAGGGGTTGACTCTGCCGGTAGCTAAAAATTAGCCAGAATTAGGGAGTGTAGATTACCGTCAGGGTCTGCGCCTATTTTTGGCCGGAAAAGTCACTGGCCAGCACTTCAATCACGTTGGGGCCTTCTTCCAGGGTGACTTGAACGTTGAAGCGGCCGTTGGCATCTACCTCCACCACCTGGCCGTTAACGGTGACCACCGCATCGGGTGCCGCTTTGCCTGCAACGTCCACGGGCGACTTGGTCACTACCGACTCGTCCGCCGGACTGCTGACATCCAGGATAGATTCGGTCATGGCCGGTGCGGGCGTGGCGGCAGCGGCGCTGGACGGGACAGGCGTGCGGGCCTGCACCGGCTGCTGCCGGGGAGCAGTCCCCTGGGAACAGGCCAATGTCAATACTGCAAAAACCAGAGTCGCGGGCAGAAGAAACCGGGCCATTGATTTGCCTCCACGAAGGATTGGTTTAGGAACTGAGTTCATTACAGGATGGCAAAGGCTGCCGCTAACTTTCAGGGTAATACCCCCTGAGTCCCAGGAATTTCCCCCAGGGGTCTGAGGGGTTATGGTAAACAGCGTCGCACCGCCACCATTACCCAGGGGTTACGCCAGGGGAGGCGGTTGGTTGGCAAAAAATAGAGAAATCAGTGGGTCCGGGGCAAAAATAATTGGGTCTCCGGAACTCCAGAGACCCAGCCGTGCCACAGGTCAATCAGCTAATAGGTTGGGAACTGATGCCTACTTCACTTCAAAGGCGGTTGTCATGCCTTGCTTGTAATGGCCCGTGAGGTTGCAGAACAGCACGTATTTCCCGGCAGCCAGTTGAAATGTGCCGCGCTTGGTCTCCCCTGCTTCAACGTCGTCCACCTCGCCAATGGTCTGGCCAGAAGCCTCCTCATCCACCTCAGAGACGCTGCTCTTCATCTTCAGCGCGTTGGGCGCCAGGCCGGTCTTGATGATGACAACTTCATGTTCCTGGGCCGCGGTATTTTTGGCTATGAAAGTCACTTGTCCGGCGCTTACCGATGCCGGTACGGGAGTAATGGAGTAGTCTGCCAGGCCCACATTTACTTCTGTGGATGGAACTGGAGTTGCTGCCGGCTTGCCGCAGGCAGCTCCCAGGAGTGACGCCCCCGCCGCCAACACTATGCTAATCCCCAGTACCGTGTTCCGTGCAGACCATGTCAGCCTCGCCATACAAGTCCTCCTCATATAACTGGCAGTGTAGTCCTTGCTGTTCCGGCCAGGGTCTCGCCGTTCCACCGTTTGCCACTGGTCGCAGCATTCTGCACAATACGTAACGGCCAGCACACTGGATGTTAGTATATACTTATTTTTTAGTAAGTAAATATATAATTATATAATAAGTAGAGTATTGTTCTGTTCTTCAGTGGGTAATTAATAGCTATTACGGGGCGCAACCCCGAAGCAGTCCTGTTGCGGTGAGGGTATTGCTTCGCTTCGCGCGCAGTGACCAATGGTTACCTTTTTAAGCACACTCTCTGGATAGTGACGATTGCGAGGCTCCGCAACAATTAGGTAGAAACGCACACTGGACTAAAAACAGGCTGCCCGCGTGAAGTAATTTCTTCACACGTAGCAGCCTGCTGGATAGCATGGGCTATTTACAAAGATTCTTGGGTGTGGGTGGAGTTGCCATTGTCCGCTCATCCTGAGCTTGTCGAAGGATGGGCGGGTCTAACCCGCTCATGGTTCGACTGGCTCACCACGAGCGGGAATTGTCACACAAGCTCTTACTTGAACTGAGAGCGGCGGGCCTCCAGGTTGGAATGGATGTCTATCAGCACCGTCTTGCCTTCGGCGTTAAGCTGGCGGGCCTTGCGCAGCGCCGCCGCCACCTCGCCGGGCTTGGTGACAGTGATGCCCACTGCGCCCAGGCCCTCGGCAATTTTGGCGTAATCGCCGGTCATACGGGTCACGCCAAACAGTTCGTTGGACACAGGGTAGCCGCCGGGGTAGGTGGCCATGCCGCCGTTGTTCAGCACAATGGTGGTGATGGGCGCGCCTGCCCGCACCGAGGTCTCGATGTCCAGGCCGGACATGCCGAAAGCGCCGTCGCCCATGAAGTTGAGGCAGAACTTTTCGGGCCTGGCCAGCTTGGCCCCAATCATCAGCGGGATGCCGTAGCCCAGGTGGGTGGTCTTGCCCCACCCAATGTAGCTGTGGGGGATGCTGGCGGTGTAGAAGGGCATGATGGTGTCCCGGGGCGCGCCGGCGTCGTGGGTGACGATGCTGTTGTCCTTGTCCAGCACCCGCTCCAGCTCGCCAATGACCCGGTAGGTGTTGATAGGCGTCTCATCGGACTTGAGGATGGCGGTCCAATCTTTCATCCAGGTCTGCTTCATCTGGGCGATTTCTGCAGCCACCTTGGTCTGGCCTTTGCGCCCGCGGCCGCCGGTCTGGGCCTTAACTTCCTCAATCATGGCTTGCAAGGCCAGCTTGGCGTCGCCAGGCATCCCCACGTCCACGGAGAAGTCCTTGTTGACGTCCTCAATGCTCTCCACGCTGTGGATGATGACCTTGCCCGGCGGTATGGGCTGGCCGTAGCTGGTGCGGGTCATGCTGGAGCCGATGGCGAAGAGCACGTCCGAGTCCTGAATCCAGCGGTAGGCGGGCAGGCTGGTGGAGCTGCTGCCCGCGCCCAGGGACAGGGGATGCTGCTCGTTCATGGCGGACTTGCCAGGCATGGTGGTGTAAACGGGTATCTCCGAAACCTCCGCCAGTTCTTGGAGCTCCTTGGTGGCCCCGGAGAAGAGCACGCCCATGCCCGCCCAGATGAGAGGCTTCTTGGCGTTTAGCAGCAGCTTCACCGCGTCCCGGACATCGCCCCGGTCGGGGGCCTGGCGCATGCGCTTGGGCGGGTGGTAGTTCAGCACCGAATCGGGCACCTGCATGGTGCTCACGTCCTGAGGAATCTCCACAATCACCGGGCCGGGCCGCCCGTTGCGCAGGGCGTGGAAAGCCCGGCGCATCACGTCGCCCACCTGGGCGGGCTGGAAAATGACTTCGCCGCACTTGGACACCGAGGCATAGGTGCGCACCGGCGAAAAGTTGGGCCGCACGGCGTACTGGCTTACCGCCGGGCCGCCGGGCAGGTACAGGATGGGCACGTTGTCGCTGAAGGCCTGGGCCAGGCCGCCCATGCTGTTCTCCGATCCCGGCCCGCCCTGGGTTATGGTCACGCCGAACTTGGTGCGGTCGTTCATGCGGCTGAAACCGTCGGCGGCCATCAGCGCGCCCCGTTCCTGCCGGAACATAATGGTGCGGATGCCTTCCTTGGCTACGGCTTCAATAAGGTTGTTGGATGGGAAGCACGAGACCCACTCAACCCCTTCCAGTTTAAGGATCCGTGCTACGGCTTCCATGACGTTCATAGTTTGGGCTGCTCCTTAAGAGACTATCATGTTGGGATATTAATGGCGCCTCAGAGTTGTCATTCTGAGGCGTCCCGATGCAATCGGGACGACGAAGAATCTGGGGTGGGGCAAGATCCCCTGCAGCCCCAGACCCTTCGCTTCGCTCAGGGCGACAGTTGGTCATTTGACTGGTGATTCCAGGTCCTTGGCATCTCCTCGGCAGATGTGGGGGTACAAAGCCATACTACCCTGCTGTTCACTCCTCTACACCAGCACCGCAGCGCGGGTGAGTTGCTTGGCGATAAACCCCTTAATCAGGGCAATGGCCCGGTCCGATTCCGCGCCTGGGGTATTGGCGAATCCGTGAACCATGCCGGGGAAAATCTCGATGTCCACCTGCCCGCCGTTGGCGCGGTACTCCCGCACAAAGTTGGTGGGGATGGACATGGGCACGTTGTCGTCGTTGGTGCCCTGGATAATCAGGGTGGGCGGCAGGCCCACCTTTTCCCGCCGCTCCAGGATTAGCTGTGGGTTGCCCTCCTGCATGGCAGCCGCGTCCTTGAAATAGGCCTCGCCAGAGGCGGCCAGCCGGTCATGCCCCGCCTTTTTGGCGTACAGATAGCGGGCGTAAGGGTCCAGCACTGGCCAGCAGCACACCAGGTAGCGCAGCGATGCGTCCACGTTCCGGGCCTCCGGCAGGGGCACGGAAGCGTAGCGGGGGTCATGGGGCCGCATGGCGCTGAGCATAACCGTGTGGCCGCCGCTGGAAGCTCCCAGACCGCCTAGGGTGCTGGGGTCGGCATTGAACTCCCTGGCGTGGACCTTGAACCAGCGGGTGGCGTAGTTAACGTCCGCCACCTGGGCCGGGTACGGGTGCTGGGGGGCCAGACGGTAGTCCAGCGCCGCCACCACCACGCCGCTGGCGGCCAGGGCCTGATTCATAACCGTGTCGTTAGTGCGGTCGCCGCGGTTCCAGGCGCCGCCGTGCACGTCCAGCAAGATGGGGAACGGGCCGTGGCCCTGGGGCTGGTAAATGCGGGCCAGCCAGCCGGTGTTCCCATGCTTGAGGTACTCCACGTCCTGCACCTTCACCGGGAACTGCTGGGCTGGGCTGTAGCTTATCCGGGACTTCTCCACCATAATAACTGCTCCTGTTCCCTGACTGAAAGCAGGCTTATGTTACTCCTTTTTGCGGCGGCGCTCCAGAGTGGGGGTTACGTTGCCTTGACACCAAGACTATAATTGGGCTGCCAGTCCTTCGGCAGCAGGACTGATTACTGCGGCAAGGCAGGGCGATGGGTCTTGGGGGTAGTGGTTCAGTTTGTGGAGGTGGTAGGAAAGCGGTCTATCCGTCACACCGGCGAAAGCCGGTGTCCAGATATGCGCCAGGTTGTCGCGGCCTGCTGGGTTCCGGCTTGCGCCGGAATGATGAGACCCAAAATGAACCAGTGCCGTCTTGGGGCATAGTTTGCCCGTTGCCTTGACCAAAACCAGGAGGAGCAGTTATGGACCCGATAATCCGCAACGCCTATAAAATGTATAAGCCCGGCGAGACCGTCCGCCTCGTCTCCCTGGAAGACAAGCCTCCCACAACCACCATGACCTACTCGGTGATTGAGCCGGGCAAGACCAGCGCCCACCACATCCATCCCTGGGAGCACGAAGTTTATATCCTGGAAGGCTCCGGCGTGCTGATGTGTGACGGCAAGGAATACCCGGTGCGGGAAGGCGACGGCATGTTCATTCCCCCCAACGTAGACCACTACACCCTGAACAACCGCAGCCACGGCAACATCCGCCGCATTGAGATTAACCCTCTGGTAGCTTCTCAGAACCGCAGCGCCTCCAAGCCCGGCGGCAGCATCAAGGGCAGCGGCAAGCCCCCCTTCATCCGCAACTTCCGCTACCTGGACATGGCCAAGGGCCACATGCTGCTCAGCGGCAAAGACGGCGTGCCCAACTACGTCATGCTCTATAACGGCCCCATGCAGCCCGGCGCGGTGAGCCACCGGGCCGAGGGCGGCCACACCCACCCGTGGGAGCACCTGATTTACGTGCTAGAAGGCACGGGCACCCTGGTAGTTGGCGGCAAGAGCTACAAGGTGACGGAAGGGGATGCCATCCTCACGCCACCCAACGTCAAGCACCAGTGGAAGAACGAGGGCAACAAGCCCATGCTGCGCGTCACCTTCAACCCCATCGCTTCCGAGAGCGCAGAGCACTAAAAGCCGTTCGGTTGACCAGAGCCGCGTCTGGACTGCCTGGCGCGGCAGCTTGCAGGGGACATCCTGATATCATGGGGATGTCCCCTGTTTCTGTAACGTGACAGGGTGAAGGTGGAGGTGTTTGCATGCGCCCCGTTGCTGTGGTCGCTCTGGGAGGCCACTCGCTGCTGCCCAAAGGGGAGCAGGCCACCGTGGCCAGGCAGTTCCGGCGCACAGCCCAATCGGTGGACTGCATCCTGGCGTCTCTGGGCAGTGATTACAACCTGGTGCTGACTCACGGCAATGGCCCCCAGGTGGGCAACATCCTCATCCGGTCAGAGCGTGCTGCCCGGGAAGCCTACCCCATTCCCCTGTCCGTGGCGGTGGCCCAGTCCGCTGGGGAGATTGGCTACATCTTGCAGCAGGCATTACATAACCGGCTGCGGCGGAGGCGACTGGCGCCTCCGGTAGTTACGGTGCTGACCTAGGTGGTGGTGGACCCCCAGGACCCGGACTTTAGGCATCCTACCAAGCCAGTGGGCCCTTTCTACGCCGAGGCCCAAGCCAACCGCCTGCGCGCAAGGAACGTTCCCCTGGTCTGGGTGGAAGGCTACGGCTGGCGGCGGGTGGTGGCTTCGCCCCGTCCCTTGGAGGTGGTGGAACTGGAAGCGGTGCGGACACTGGCGCAGTCCGGAGCCGCGGTCATCGCCGCCGGGGGCGGCGGCATTCCGGTGGTCCGCAAAGGGGGCCGCCTTCAGGGAGTGGACGCTGTAATTGACAAAGACCTGACCTCGGCTCTGCTAGCCATCGCCCTGGATGCCGCCAGGTTAATCATTCTCACCGACGTGCGCCGGGCGGCGTTGCACTTCGGCAAGCCGGACCAGCAAGACCTTCCCAGGTTGACGGCGGCGGAGGCGCGCCAACGCCTGGCGGAAGGGCATTTCCCGCCGGGCAGCATGGGCCCCAAGATAGAGGCGGCCATCCAGTTTGCGGCCCACACCGGACGGCCTGCCATCATCACCACTCCCGAGGCGCTGGGCGAGGCTCTGGCGGAGCGGGACGGCACCTGGGTAGTGGTATAATTTAGCCCCTTAATTCTCAGCCCACATGCGGGGGGCATCCCGCCCTGTCGGACTACGCCCTGGTACGGCTACGGGGCGCGTCAAGGGGCCCCTACGAACCCGTGGAGAATGTGGAACGGCCCTGGCTCATAATTGCCGCACCTTGAGCCAGCCCCTGCCTCAAGCTATAATCCCTGCTAACCCCACCAGTGTGGGCGTGAATTGCTCTCTCAAGGAGAACCTTGAAATTGCCATGATTGCTACTGACCTGACCGCACAACTCCAGCACATTATTGAGGCCCGGAGTTTGCTGAAGCACCCCTTTTACCAGGCCTGGAATGCCGGCACTCTGCCGGTGGAAGCTCTGCGCCAGTACTCCTGCCAGTACTACCACTTTGAGGCGGCCTATCCCAAGTTCCTCAGCGGCGTTCACTACCGCTGCGACAACCGCCAGGTGCGCCAGCTTCTGCTGGAAAACCTGTGGGACGAGGAGCACGGCCCGGACAACCACGTGGAGCTGTGGCTGCGCTTCTGCGATGGCTTGGGCGTGGACCGGGCAACGGTGCAGGGCAGCGAGCTGCTGCCTGCCACCCAGCGCCTGCTGGACACTTACCAGCGCCTGACCACCCAGGCCATTCCCGCCGCCGGCGCGGGCGCCCTGTACGCTTTTGAATCTCAGGTGCCCAAAGTGGCGGAGGCCAAAATTTGCGGCTTGGGCCAGCACTACGGAATATCCGACGCCCGGACCATCTCATTTTTCACTACCCACCAGAGCCTGGACTTGGAGCACTCGGCGGCGGAGCTGGAGATGGTGCTGGACCTGGCCTGGACTCCGGAGGAGCAGCAGCAGACCCTGGATGCGGTGCGGGAAGCGGCAGACGCCCTGTGGCAGTTCCTGGACGGCGTGTATGCCTGAGGGCGCGTTGGCCCGGAGCAGGTATTAAGGCTGTGGGCCGCAAAGCTGCCAACACCAGCATCACTCTGGAAGCAGTCCTGGGCATCCTGAAAGACCGGTTGCCTGAGTTGCAGCAGACCTACGGTGTCAGGAGCCTGGGCGTCTTTAGCTCTTACGTCAGGGGAGAAAGCCGCGCCACGAGCGACCTTGATGTGTTGGTGGAGTTTGACCGTGCGCCCACCTTCTTCCAGTTTGTGCGCTTGGAGCGAATGCTCGCGGAACTACTGGGGATCAAGGTGGACCTGGTGATGAAGTCTGCGCTGAATCCAGAAATTGGCAAGCATATCCTGGATGAGGTCGTGCCTGTTTGAGACCCCGGCGGTTTTATCGGGACTATCTTGTGGACATTTTGCAGACCGCAGACGAGTTCCTTTTGTCGAGGGTATGGACTTTCAAACATTTTCCTCTGACCGCAGAACTGTGCTTGCGGTCATCCGTTCTTTCGAGATCATGGGTGAAGCGGCAAGGAACGTTCCTGCGGGAGTCAGGCAGCGATACTCTCAGGTGCCGTGGCAAGATTTGGTAGCCATGCGAAACAAGCTGATTCACGAATGTTTTGGTGTGGATGTGGAGGTCTTGTGGCGTACAATCCAGGATGACCTGACGCCACTCTCCAGAGATATTCGGCAAATGCTGGGAAAACCAGAATAGGCTGGTTTCCACTACAATTCATACTATGCAAGTTAAAGACCTGGGCGAGTTCGGCCTCATTGAGCGGCTGATTGACATGGCGGTGCGCCAACGGGCCGGGCCGGACAACGGCGGCCCCTTGGGCTTCCGCCTGACCGTGGACGCCGGGGATGACACTGCGGCCTGGCGCACCGGCGTCGCCACCGAGCTGTTCACCACCGACACCATGGTGGAGGGCGTCCACTTCACCCGGGAGACCACTCCCTGGCGGGATGTGGGTTGGAAGTCTATGGCATCCAACATCAGCGACATCGCTGCCATGGGCGGTCTGCCCACTTATGCCCTGGTCACCCTGGGCCTGCCCCCCGACACCGCCGTGGCCGACATGGAAGAGATGTACCGGGGGATGTTGGAAATCAACAACCAGTACGGCGTGGCTATTGTGGGCGGCGACATTGTTCGTTCGCCGGTATTTTTTATCACCGTGGCCCTCACCGGCGTGCAGGACGGCCAGCCTTTGCTGCGTTCCACGGCGCGCCCTGGCGACCAGGTGGGCGTCACTGGCTATGTGGGCAGTTCCGGCGGCGGGCTGCGGCTGATGCTGGACAAGACTGCGGCGCCGCCTGGCGCCGCGGAATACTTGCGCCAGGCCCATCGCCGTCCCCAGCCCGCTGTGGCCCAGGGGCGTGTGCTGGCCCAGGCCGGGGTGCTCACGGCCATGGACATCAGCGACGGCCTGGCCGACGACCTGTCCAAGCTGTGCAAGGCCAGCGGCGTGTCGGCGCGCATTTCGGCGTCCCAGGTGCCGGTGCATCCCATGCTGCGGGCCGCCTTCCCCAGCCAGTGCCTGGAGCTGGCTCTGGGCGGTGGTGAGGACTACCTGCTGCTGTTCACCGCGCCGCCGCATGTAATGGCCCAAGTAATGCCCCAGCTTCCCGAAGGGGCCGCGGTCATTGGCGAAATTTTGGCTGGGCCGCCGGGCCAGGTCCTGCTGGCGGACCAGGCCGGCAGGGTGTGGCCCGTGGGCCCGGCGGGCTGGGACCACTTCCGCGGCGACCCTGCGCCGGGCCAAACAATTCCGTGAGCAAGGCTATGACCATACAGACATCCAGCCCGGAGCAGACCCAGGAACTAGGCCGTATTATCGGCCAGCAGGCCCAAGCTGGGGACATCTACCTGCTCACCGGCCCCCTGGGGGCGGGCAAGACTTGCCTAACCCAGGGCATTGCCTGGGGGTTGGGCGTGCCTGGCTATACCCGCAGTCCTACTTTTGTGCTGATGACCCGCCACCGGGGGCGGCTGACGCTGTACCACATTGACTTGTACCGCATCTGCGACCCGCTGGAGGCCTGGGACATGGGGTTGGAAGAGGCGTTGTTTGGTGATGGCGTGTGCGTTATTGAATGGGCAGACCGGGCCGCTGAGGTTTTTCCGGCCCAGGCCCTATGGATTAGCCTGGACTACGGCCCTGATCCGGACTGCCGCCGGATAAGCTTTGCCCTGCCAGCCTCTGAGCGTTTCCAGCCCTTGCTGTCGCAGTTGGCCGGTCGTTTTGCCGCGTCGGACGGGGTGCATAACTAGTGCTGCTGGCCATTGATACCTCCACCCGTTATGCTGGAGTGGCCTTGGCGGACCAGTCCAGGGTGCTTTCCTGCCATTGCTGGCACTCCACGGTCAACCACACTGTGGAATTGATGCCGGCAGTATCCCAAACCCTGAAGTCCCGAAGACTCCGGGTGCATGACCTGGAAGGCATCGCCGTGGCCCTGGGGCCGGGAGGCTTCAGTTCCCTGCGGGTGGGCGTCAGCGCGGCCAAGGGACTGGCCAGGGCCGCAGGCAAACCCCTGGTGGGCATTGGCACCCTGGAACTGGAGGCATTTCCGTACCTGGAGACGGGCTTGCCGGTGTGCGCCTGGCTGGACGCGGGCCGGGGTGAGGTCTATGCGGGGTGGTTCGGTGAGGGCCTCCAGAGCCCCAAGGCCGACAGCGTTGCGCCGCCGGAACAGCACCTGGAAAATATAACTCAGCCCACCCTCTTCTGCGGCGAAGGCGTGACGCCGTGGATCAACATGATAAAAGAGCGGCTGGGTAAGAACGGCCTGGCTGTGGCTTGGGCGACTCCAGCGGTGCGCCTGGCGGCCCTGGTAACGCTGGGGCGGCGCAAGCTGGAAGACGGGGAAGCCTCGGACCTGGCGGCCTTGCAGCCCTATTATCTGCGGATGCCCAGCATCGGCGCGGCCAAACGCCGCGACCAAGTTATCCAGCAGTGATGTCAACCCGGTATATTGTTGCTTGAATAAAGGCTAATTACCCTCACCCCTACTCTCTGCCATTAAGGGAGAGGGCGGGCAAGACATCCTCTCCCCATGTGGGAGAGGACAGAGGTGAGGGGTTACAGAGGAGAGCGCAAAAACTTATGGCAGTGGAACGAACCCTGGTACTGGTGAAGCCCGATGGCGTACAGCGCGGCCTAGCGGGAGAAGTCATCTCCCGGCTCGAGCGGCGCGGGTTAAAATTGGTGGGCCTGAAGCTCATGCAAGTGGACGAGGCCCTGGCCCGGCGGCACTATGCTGAGCACGTCAACCGTCCTTTCTTTCCCGGACTGGTGCAGTTCATCACTGCTGGGCCGGTGGTGGCCATGGCCTGGGAAGGCGGCAATGCCATTGAACTGGTCCGGCAGACCATGGGGGCCACTGATCCCGCCAAGTCAGCGCCCGGCACCATACGGGGCGACCTGGGAGTCAACATTGGCAGGAACCTGGTGCACGGGTCAGACAAGCCCGAATCAGCCCAGCGGGAATTGAACTTGTTCTTCAAGCCTGCTGAGTTGCTGGATTACCAGCGCAGCACTGACCCCTGGATTACTGAATCCTGACTACTTGCGGCGCACGGGCCCAGAGCCGCTCCAGGCCGTAAAATTCCCGCTGCTCTGGGCCAAAAACATGCACCAGAACGTTGCTAAAATCCAGCAACACCCATCCAGACTGGGCGGTTCCCTCCCGGTGGAAGAGCTTTACCTGTTCCTTTTCCATCGCCTCGGTCAGGTCCTCTTCCAGGGCCTGGATTTGCCGCGATGACCCCGCCGACATAATGACAAAATAGTCCGCAAAGGGCGCAATTTGCCTCAAGTCCAGCAGGACTATATCCTCCGCCAGCTTGTCCGAGGCCACATCTACCACCAACCGGGCTACTTCTGTCGAATCCAGTCTGCCCTCCCCGCTTGCTCTAGAAGAAAGTATCGTCATAACCCAAGTATATTTGGCCTTTGTTGGGCGGTCAACCAAGGGCGTGACATCCCAGGATCTTTCAATCCTCCAAAAGGGTCGGGTAACAGTCATTGGGCGTTGCCTCAAAAGTCCCTGGATGCACTTTCGTCCTTCCGGTGGAAGTCGGAACCCATATCTGGATTGAGCCATTTTGGGGCCTAGGCACCCCGACTCGTCGGGGTGAGACGATTGGGTTTTGAGGCAAGACCCAGGCATTGCAAGCGTAGCGAAGCAATCCAGTCCTGGCGAAGATTGCTTCAGGGCTGCGCCCCGCGCAATGACTTTGGCAGAGAAACTCCCCCCTGGCCCCCCTTCATAAAGGGGGATTGGAGGGATTTCCGCAAGAAAGACTCCGTAAGACTCTGGAAATCCATCCACCATCAAAATGCAGCGCAAGAGCAGGAGCGCGCCAGCGCCGGCCCAGGGTGTTTACACTCTCAAAGTTAATGAGTGGAGATAGTAATTTGGATTGAAACCTTTTCTTGCAAGACATGTTTCCTATCATCTCTAGGGCATGCTGAAAAGGGAAGGCATGTTGCCATGAAGCTCGTGGTTCCACTCCTCGCCGTACTCGTTATTGCCCTGGCCCTGGGCGGATGCCGCGGCACGGCTGCCACTCCCCAGGCCTTGGTGCCGGCTGGCGCTTCTCTGCTGGGGGAGGCGCGGGTGGCTGACATTCTTAAGGATGCTGACCTGGCCCGGCTCTATAACCGGGCGTCCAAAGGGGAAAGCCTCCCCGAGACGCTGGATGACCTGCTGGCCTTGAGCGCCAAGAAAACGGGGATGGACTTGCGCCAGGTCCAGACCATACTGTTCTTTGCTGATATAGATGAGAAAAGCGAGTACGCCGGAGCCATTGCCAAGGGCGCGTTTGACGAGTCCCAGCTGATGGCGGTGCTGGGCAATCACTCCAACCGGGAATTTGCCCCCCAGCAATATAAGAAGCATCGGCTGCTGGTTGATGCCAGCGAGGACCCGCCCACCGCCTTTACCTTGCTGAGCAAAGACACCCTGGTATTGGGTACGCTGCCTGCCGTGCAGGCGGTGGTGGATGTGGCAGAAGGCGACCAGGCTGCCCTGGCTGGCGGGTTGAAAGAGTCATTTGATGCCCTGGGCCAGCCCCTGTTCCGCATGGCGCTGGAAGTCCCGCCCGAAGCTTTGTCGAGCAAGGATTCTCCATTGAACGATTTGTCCCAGGTCCCCGGAGGCCTGGGCGGGACCATGCCAGGACTGGAAGCCATGCGGGCCCTGCAAGTGGTAGCCATGTCCCTGGACAAAAACGGCCAGGGCATCAAAGCAAGCGCCAACCTGGACTTTGCCGGTGCAGACTCTGCCGATGAAGTGGGCAGCCTGGCCGATGGTGCCCTGGCGCTGATGCGCAGTTTCAGCCCCAATGAGCAGATGCGCGCCGTGCTGAAGAAAATCAAGATTGACGTGGCCGGTCCCAGAGTTACCGTGGCCGCCCAGGCCACCGTTGCTGAACTGGAGGCCCTGGCCAAAAACGGCTTACCCTCCGGTTTTTAACTTTTCCTTGAGCCGCACAAAATAAACGGGGCAGGTTTTGTGCCTGCCCCATTCCTGCGCTGTATTTCTTTACGGCAGTTCTGCGGCGGCCACCACTGGCACTGTGCCTGAATGGCCAGGCCGTTTGGCGCTGGCTTTTTGCCGCATCCGCGTGCGATATACTGCTCCCACTGGCTTGGCGGCGGTGTGGCCGTTCTGCTGGCTTTTGGCCAGGCTCTTGCTCAACCACACGTGGCCCTTGGGGTTGTTGAACCCGTTCCGGTTGAAGAACCGGATGGCCCGGTGGTTATCCGCCTCCGTGTCCACCAGCAGTATGCGGGCGCCGTCTTCCTTCATCTGCTTTTCAAACTCCCGCAGCAGGCGGTCGGCCACGCCGTTGCCCTGATGTTCTGGGGCTACGCCCAGCCAGGCCAGGTAGCCGTACTTCCAGGGGGATCCGTCCTTCTCCACAATGCTGCCCAGGGCAAAGGCCACCACCTGATTGACAGAGTCCACCGCCACTAAACAGTATTCGGGATCAGAGTTGAAGTAGTCAGTTACTTCAAAGGGGTCCCAGGTGCGGTACAGCACTGGGAAATTATCCCTGGTGAACAGGCGTTCCCCCAGGTGGTACACGGGCGCCAGGTCTCCGATTTCCATCTCGCGGATGGTAATGTGGCCGTTCTTGCGTAAGCTTCCTAAGTCGTCCGAACTCATAAAATGCCCGTTGGCATTTCCTCCAGTGTCCCGGATTTTATTTTGGGACAATTATATTTTATCAGACCGTGCGCCAACATTGGCAATCTGTCTGGACGAATTGCTAACAATTGGAGACGAAATAACCAAGCGAGACATAATGTTTGGGTTTTAGTGTGCCATATCTGATTACGAAATCTTGCTATTGACGCCCTGCCGCCTGAGGCGTACACTTTTTCACTTAAACTCTCCAGTGACTGCTTAAGGACGAGTGAATATGCCGCTCTACGAATATCATTGCTCAAGCTGCAATCACAAGTTTCAGAAACTCCAGGCTATGAGCGCCAACGGTGCGGATTGCCCCAATTGCGAACAGCCCGCCCGCCGGATGTTGTCAGTGTTTGCCTCCCACTCCAAGGGCGAAGCTGCCAGCCCCCAGTCCAGCCCGCTGCCGCCTATGGGTGGTGGCGGATGCTGCGGCGGCGGGTGCTGCGGTTCCGGCCACTAGAGGCGTGTGTGACAATTCGGTAGTGGGTAGTGTATCAGTTTGCCACGAGCTTTAACTCGTCGCACCCCGACAAGTCGGGATGCCCAGATATTCACATGGTTTAGTATTTTCCTGGATCCCGGCGTAAGCCGGAATGACGAACGGCTAATTGATACACTGTTGATAATTTCCCCCTTACCAAGGGGAGGGCAGGGTGGGGTGTCCCACCCCCCTCTAGCTACCCCTTACCAAGGGGTAGACTGAAAGGAATTCTCACGCGGGCTGGCAGGGAACCTAGCGACCGAAGAATTTGGGGAAGGTTATCTCCGCTGGCCCCCAGATTCCATTAGTGTATCAGTTGTCCATTCATCATTCCGGCGGAAGCCGTAATCCAGGGGAGAACTGTATATATCCTGTATCTGGACACTGGCTTTTGCCGGTGTGATGAGTCGAGTCTTTAAGCGACTTGATACACTACCAGGTTCCTGATCCTTCGGCTGATGGTACAGGAATTGTCATTCCTGGACTAGGTTAGTTGCGTATCGCTTGAAGAATTGGCTGGTGGCTCAGGGTGGTCCTGTTGCTCCCCCTGCTGGCGGTGCAAATAAAGCCATGCGCCTGACGCCGCCGATAACGCCAGCGCACCGGTGACGGTCAGTGCCGCCACCAGCATGGTGACGTCGAACCAGAAACCCAGGGGAAACAGCGCCAGCAGGTAGTCCGTGGCGGGGTCCAGCTGCCACAGGTCGTTGCCAAAGCTTATCTGGTGGAACAGCAGGAACAGGCTGCTGAAGCCGGTAAGGGAGAAAGCCCCCACCACCATTGCCAGGCCCAGGGTCAGTATGCCTCCCATTAAAGTCAGTCCGGCCAGCCGCGGCAGGAAGCCGCGACCCTGGCGGCGCAGCCCCAGGATTGTAACGGCCCCCAGGTAGATGCCGCACAAGCTTCCCATAACGTAAACTCCCCAGAACAGGCGCTTTACGTCCCGCATGTGCAACACCTCCCGCTCCTTGAACAACTCTTGTTCCTGCCCAAAGATGCGGGTGCGCACCGTCAGGGGTTCCTGGGCGGAATTGAAGTAACGCCGTATGTCTGCCCCCACTCGTTTCAGGTCGTCATCGGCAATCCCCGTATAGAGTGAGACCTGGTGCTTCTGGAAGCCGCGCCAATATACGCCTGGGTCGTTCACCGCCCAGGCCACGCTGGCGCAAATCAGGAACAGGGGCACGGCCATCACAAACAGCGCCCCTGGCACACGGCGCAGCAGTTGCACGTTACCTCCCAAACAGCCGTCCGGTTACGGTAACACCTCGTGACTTGTCCGGCAACAACCCCTCTTCTATAATCTTGCCATGCCTGACAACCCTTTTTCAGAATCTGAACTGGGACAGTTCCACACCCTGGTGGATATTGTGGCGCGGCTCCGTGCCCCCGGCGGCTGCCCCTGGGACCGGGAGCAGACCCATTCCTCCCTCAAGCGCAATTTGCTGGAGGAGTGTTACGAGGTGCTGGAGGCCATTGACCGGGGGGAGCCTGGGCTGCTAGCTGAGGAGTTGGGCGATCTGCTGGTGCAGGTGGCCTTCCACGCCCAGATTGCCGCCGAAGCTGGCGCGTTTACCCTGGCCGACGCCTTGAGCAGCATCAACCGAAAGCTGGTGCGCCGTCATCCCCACGTCTTTGGCGATGCCACCGTGGCCGATGCGCGGGAGGTGGAACGCAACTGGGAAAAGCTAAAAGAACAGGAAAAGCGCCAGAAAGGGACTGTCCAATCGCCGGTGACGGGCATTCCCAGGGACTTGCCGGCCCTCACCTACGCCCAGCTAATGCAAGACCGGGCTTCCAAGGCCGGGTTTGACTGGGATGACATTGCCGGTGTGCTGGACAAGGTGGAAGAGGAGATTGCCGAACTGCGCCGCGCCGCCAGTCCCAAGGAAAAGGCCCATGAGCTGGGCGACCTCCTCTTTGCCCTGGTGAACTTGTCCCGGTGGATGGGACTTCACGCCGAGGATGCCCTGCGCCAGTCCAGCCGCCGCTTCCAGGGGCGTTACCTGAAAATGGAGGAACTGGCCGCCCAGCGGGGCCTGGACTTTGCTGCCCTGACCCTGGCCGAAAAAGAGGCCCTGTGGCAGGAGGCCAAGCGGCTGGAGGGTGCGAGCGCCTAGGGTAAGGCTTGCCTGAAAACTGGCATTGTGAGGAACGCAGCGAAGAGAAATCCAAGAGTGCCTAACAACAAAATGACGGATGTCATTTTGAGGAGGCCCGATGACATCGGGACGACGAAGGGTCTGGGGTGGCGGGCGTTTGCCCCACCCCAGACCCTTCGTCCTTCAGCCCAAGGACTCAGGGTGACAGCTTCGGCATTTTGTTAGGGGTTGCCTTTGTTGAAATCAACGAGGGTGCAGGGGGCACAGCCCCTGCCGTCCTTCCCAGGAAGGATGGGGTGTCCCCCAAAATGCCCATTTCTTCCCCCATTCCCGGAAAGCGGGAGCGGGGGAACGGAGGGGGTGAGGGTCAAAGGAGTACGTGCCGAAGGGCGCTCTGCCTGTTCAGAAGGTGGCAGAGTAGTCATTCCTGCCCAATACCGGCGCGCCCTAGACCTGAAACCAGGCGACCAAATAGTTCTTCTCTTGAGTGATGGCGAGGTCCGCTTGCTCGTATTGCGTGAGGCGGTCAGGCAAGCCCGAAGGCTGGTACGCCATTACATTCCTGAGGGCAGAAGTCTCAGCGAGGAGTTGATTCGGGATCGCCGAGTGGAAGCTTATGATGCCTGAGGGGCCTTGCCTCAAAAGTACCCTACAGCGCCCTCGTCATTCCGGCGGAAGCCGGAATCCATATCTGGCAAAAGTCCCGTGGGGCCTGGATACCGGCTTTCGCCGGTGTGACGGTTGAGTTTTGAAACAAGGCCTGCCTGAGGCAGTCTTGGACGCTTCATTCCGTTCCAGCATCCAGCAGGTGGGACGGTTCCAGGTAATAAATCCCGCCCGCCAGCAGCCGCTGTAATGGAGCGGCCAGCGCTTCCATGCCCGGCGCCGGGCTGCTGGCCCGGCCCATAAACCGGTCAGCCAGGGAGCGCCGGGGCCGCAGCCACAGGGGGTTGGGTCTGGTCTCCCCCAGCTCTGCCGCCAGTTCCAGCGCCCGGTCAAAGTCGCCCAGTTCGTCCACCAGCCCCAGCGCCTGGCCCCGGCGGGCCGTAAATACCTCGCCGGTAGCCACTTCCCGGACTTTGCCTTCCTCCATGTGGCGTCCCTGGGCCACCACCGCAACAAAATTGTCGTAAATTTCGGTGATTAGCTCCTGGTACTTCATGGACTCTTCATCGGTGGGGCTGCGCCAGAACCCGCCCATATCCTTCAGCCGCCCGCCCTTGAACACCGCCACTTGCATCCCGAGCTTGCCCAGCAACTGCTCCAGCACCGGCCGCACTGAAATCACTCCAATGGATCCCACCAGGGCCGTGGGCAGCGCCACCACCTTGCTGGCGGCGCAGCACAGGTAGTACCCGCCGGAGGCGCCAGTGCCCCGCACGTAGGCTACCACTGGCTTGGTCTTGCCCACCTTCCGCAGGCTGTGGTACAGCACTTCGGAGGCCGATGCGGAACCGCCGGGGGAGTCTATGTCCAGCAGCAGCGCCCGCAACCGGCTGCTGCGGGCCACCGCATCGAACAGGCGAGTGTACACCGGCGCGCGCACCCGTGCGCCAATAATGCCGTAAACCTCCACCACTGCTACTCCGGTGCGGGAGCCGAATACTGCCATGTTCCTTCTCTCCAGTGTTGCTTGTCGCTGTCTTGGGACTGGCGTGACTCCATTGTAGCGCAAACATGGCCTTGACATGGTGTTGGGGCTGCCGTACCATCACGCCAATTTGGCCACCCAGCGCCCAGCTGGTTCAGCAGGCCTGATTGGGGAGGGAGAGTATGCAGTTTGGACTGTTCATGATGCCCCTGCACCCGCCGTACCGCACCTTTGCCGACTCCTACGACCGGGACCTGGCATTAATCGCCCTGGCCGACCAGTTGGGCTACCATGAGGCTTGGATTGGCCAGCATTTCAGCGAGCGCTGGGAGAACGCCCCGGCCCCGGACTTGCTCATAGCCAAGGCCCTGGCCATGACCGAGCGCATCATCCTGGGCACCGGCGTCACCTTGCTGGCAGTGCAGAACCCCATCGAGCTGGCCCACCGCATCGCCATGCTGGACCACTTGGCCCGGGGCCGTTTCTACTGGGGCATTGGCGCCCGCGCCATCCCCACGGACCTGGAAATGTTTGGCCTGGACCCCAAACAAGGCAGGGAAGTCCGGCAGCGCTCCGCGGAAGTCCTGGACATTGTGCTGAAAATGTGGGAGGCTGACGGGAAATTCAGCTACCACGGCCAGTTCTTCAATATTGAAGCCCCAGCCCTGGACGCTACCAAGGAGCGGGGCCTTTATATGAAGCCCTACCAGAAGCCGCACCCGCCCATCGGCGTGGCGGGCACCTCCCTGGGTTCTGACTCCATCAAAATTGCCGGGGAACGGGGTTGGATTCCCATGAGTAGCTCCAACCTGGCTCCCCAGCACTTGAAAGGCCACTGGGAAGTGGTGTCAGAGGCCGCCGCCAGCCACGGCCGGGAGATGGACCGCCGGGACTGGCGGGTAGCACGGGACATTTTTGTGGCGGAGACTTCCCAATTGGCGCGGGAGCGGGCCAGGGAGGTGCTGGGCCGCAACTACGTGCAGCACCAGTTCCCCAACCGCAGGGGCTACGGGCAGCTGGCGGCCACCAAGCTGGACCCCAACATGCCTGACGACGCCATGACTGTGGACTACATGATGGAAAACGTTTGGATTGTGGGCGATCCCAAGGAATGCGCCCAGCGCATCCGCCATCTCTATCAGCAGGTGGGCGGCTTTGGTCAGTTGCTGGCCATCACCCAGGACCCGGACGACCCGGAGTGGGAGCACGAGTGCCTCCGGCTGCTGATGAATGAGGTTGGTTCAAGAGTCGCTGACTTGAAGGGTGACTAGGCATCTCTCCAGATATATTGGGAAGAGTGACAGGAGGTTGCATATACAAACATGGCAAGCCAGCAGGTTCAGGGGGCTTTACAGCAGGCGGCGCCCCAGTTGACGGACGGAAATTTAATTGCGGCGCTGAAGGTGTGGCACCGGGCCAGGGAAACGGCCAATCGGTACAATCGGGACATGCTCCAGTACGGGGCTATGGTGGCCGGCGCGATTGGTATGGTAGCTGGGGCAGGGGGGGCCTGACGGCTCTGGCCAACTCCTCTGGCGGGGGTGTGCCCTGGTGGGCGGCGGCCCAATTGGCCGTGCTGGTTATTGCAGCGCTGGTAGCCGTTGGCGTTGGAGTCATGCTCTTGCTGCGCACCTACCGGCTGCGGGAAAAGGCAGAGAACGATGCGCTCCAGTCCCTGGACCGGCTTATTGAACTGCAACCCAGCCAGTTTATGGCTGCCCCGGCCTCACGCCGCGGTTAGTAAGCTGAATTAGGGCGGTAATGACCAATGCCGGAGCGCGGCCGCTGGGGCATCCCGGACGAAGTCAAGTGGCTTGCTATTCTGATGGCTCTGGCCATTGGGCCGGTATTTGTTGCCGGAGTGGTGGCAGTGGCGGACAATACGGTGCTGTCTAGTTCCAGTCCGTACTACCGCTATGAGATACGATCCGGAGGCAGCAGTTCCGGCCAGCCCATCATCGCCCCCAGTCCTGCGCCTTCTGGCTCTCTTCAATCCGATGGCCGGTTGCGTTACTCATTTGTTATATATTGCACTAACCAGGGGCAGCCCTGCTTGCCAGGCTATTCGGTTTCCGTTGCCACCAAAGGCCACATAAAGGTCGAGTATTCGGTGCCGCGCACCCATTGTTCCTCCTTGCGCGTCCGCGTCCAGCTGGACGGCCGGGAGGCGCTCACCTCTGGCTACCTGGGATGGACAAGCGCTCCGGCCCCCTATAACGCCTTGCCGCTGAGCACCGGTGTGCTGGACTTGGGCCAGGCGACTAAGGATGTGCACACCGTCACGTTCCTGGGCGAAGGCCAGCCCAGCGGCTGCTGGGGCGGCGGCGCAGGCGGCTACAGTTGGGGCGGTGTTGTGGACGTTGTCCCGTAGCTTGGGTCAGAGCTAACGCAGTGCTTACCCAGGACAAACGCTTGCAGGCCGTCGCCTGAACCAGGACTGCATCTTTCGTCCGGTGAGAATGTAATGGCCCTGGTTTCGTCAACAGGGTCTTTTCATTTTCGGCCTTTCTGCAGGGGCGTCCCGGCAGGTCGGGACTAACTGCGCTCCGGTATGGAGACAGGGCCCAGCAAGCAGCGCCCCTACAGTCCCCTGAGAGGGTGGCAGCAGCAGAGTCTTTTCATTCCAGCAGGATTGCTTCGAGGCTGCGTCCCGCCCAACAACTTTGTAAACACGCTTTCAGCGTCCGCAGGGGCGCACACGCAGGTGCGCCCCTGGTCAGACTGCCGTCCACAGGTCAGACACATAGGTCTGCCCCACCTCCTGTGAGAATGAAACGGCTCTGGGGTTTCCCCAAGTTTGCCACTACCCAGTGAGTGCGGCCAGCAGTATAATAAGTGTTCAACCCCCGTTGATTGTGATATATTTAACGAACTTTCGAAGGGTCATTGTCAGTCATCCGGATAGGGAGTTGTGGGGGCAGCTTAAAGGTTGCCGCCGTGCTGGAAAGGGCGGCGCAGCCAAACCAAATCAAGTTTCCCTTGCAGGGATAGTGGCTATGGATCCGCTAAAAGAGTTGGCCAAACATGGACTGTATTCCCCGGAGCAGGAGCATGACGCCTGCGGTGTTGGGGTGGTGGCCAACATCAAGGGCCGCCAGTCCCATGAAATAGTCCAGGAAGGCCTCCAGGTGCTGGTTAACCTGGGGCACCGAGGCGCCTGCGGCTGTGACCCCGACACCGGCGACGGCGCTGGCATCCTTATCCAGATGCCCCACCGCTTTTTCCAGCAGGAATGCCCACGGCTGGGTATCACTTTGCCTGCCCTGGGAGAGTACGGCGTTGCTATGGCTTTTTTGCCGCCCCAGCACCAGGCCCGCGGCCGCTGCCAGGAATTGATGGAGCGGGTCATCCGCCAGGAAGGACTGGAGTTCCTGGGCTGGCGGGAAGTGCCCATTGACCCAGCCCGCCAGGGCCGGGACGCACGCAAGGTGCAGCCCTACATCTGTCAGATGTTCATTGGCAAGGGCGGCCAGAACCTGGACTCGGATCAGCTGGACCGGCGGCTCTACCTGGCGCGCAAGGTAATTGAGCATTCCGCCAAGGACTGCGGCCTCAGCGAAGCGGAAGCCGACTACTTCTACATCTGCAGCATGTCCAGCAAGACCATTGTTTACAAGGGCTTGCTCAAGTCAGAGCAGATATCGGGGTTCTACCTGGATCTGGCGGACCCAGCCCTGGTCAGCGCCTTTGCCCTGGTGCATTCCCGTTTCAGCACCAACACCTTGGGCCACTGGAAGCTGGCCCACCCCTACCGCTTCCTGGCCCACAACGGTGAAATCAACACCCTGCGGGGCAACCTTAACTGGATGCACGCCCGGGAGTCCCAACTCCAGTCGCCCTTGTTTGGCAACGAAATCAAGAAGATTCCGCCGGTGATGACCCCCGGCGCCAGTGATACTGCTTCCTTTGACAACGCCCTGGAGTTGCTGGTCATGGGGGGCCGCGACCTGGAACATGCCATGCTGATGATGATCCCCGAGGCGTGGGAGCAGCATGAGTCCATGCCCCAGGAGTTCAAGGACTTCTATGAGTACCATTCTTGCCTGATGGAGCCGTGGGACGGCCCGGCCATGATGGTGTCCAGCGATGGCCGCAGCGTATGCGCTGTCCTGGATCGCAACGGCCTGCGCCCCTTCCGTTACACCATCACCACCGATGACAAGCTCATCATGGCCTCAGAAGCTGGTGTGCTGGAAGTTCCGCCGGAGCAGGCCAGGGAAAAGGGCAGGCTTCAGCCTGGCCGCATGTTCCTGGTAGACATGGAAGAAGGCCGGATTATTGGCGACACGGAACTGAAGCAGAAGCTGGCCGGACGGCAGCCCTATGGGCAGTGGCTCAAATACAATAAGCTGTCCCTGGACGACCTGCCTGCAGGCCAGCCTGCGCCGGAGTTTTCCGACGCTACGCTCCGCCAGCAGCAGCGGGCCTTTGGCTTTACCACCGAAGAGCTGCGGATGATTACCACGCCCATGGCCCACGCCGGTGCGGAAGCCGTGGGTTCCATGGGTTGTGACACGCCGCTGGCGGTGCTTTCCGACCAGCCTCAGTTATTGTTCAACTACTTCAAGCAGCTTTTTGCCCAGGTCACCAACCCGCCCCTGGATGCCATCCGTGAAGAGTTGGTCACTTCCCTGGAAGCCTTTATCGGCTGTGGGCAGAACCTGCTGGCGGAAACCCCCCAGCACTGCCGCCAGCTCAAGGTCAAGCACCCCATCATTAGCAATGAAGACCTGCAAAAGCTCTGCCAGTTGACCACTGGAGACATCCGCGCCGCAGTCCTGCCTACCCTGTTCGATGCTCATGCCGGTCCTGGCGCGCTCAAGGGCGCCCTGGACAATTTGTGCGCGCAGGCGTCCCAGGCCATTCTGGATGGCCACTCCATCATCATCCTGTCCGATCGGGGAGTGGACCACCGCTGGGCGGCCATCCCCAGCCTGCTGGCCACTGCTGCGGTGCACCACCATCTGATTAGGGAAGGCACTCGCACCAGGGCAGGACTGGTGGTTGAGTCCGGCGAACCCAGGGAAGTACACCACTTCTCCCTGCTGGTGGGTTACGGCGCGGGAGCGGTGAACCCATATGTAGCCCTGGATACGGTACGGGAGTTGGCCCAGCACGGAGAATTGAACGGCACCAAACCCGACTACGCCGTCAAAAATTTCATCAAGGCAAATGAAAAGGGCCTGCTCAAGGTCATGTCCAAGATGGGCATCTCCACGGTGCAGAGCTACCGCGGCGCCCAGATTTTTGAAGCTGTGGGCCTGAACCGTGATCTGGTGGACAACTACTTCACCTGGACCGCTTCTAGGGTGGAGGGTGTGGGGCTGGATGTTGTGGAGGACGAAACCCTGCGGCGGCACCGGGCGGCTTTTGATGCGCCCCGCGTGGCGGCTAATATAGACCTGGAAACCGGTGGCTTCTACCAGTGGCGGCGTCACGGGGAGTTCCACCAATGGAATCCAGACGCCATCGCCAAGGTCCAGTACGCCGCCAAAGCCAACAGCTTTGAGTCCTTCCAGGATTTCAGCCGCACGGTCAACGACCAGAGCCGCAAGATGGCGACGCTGCGGGGCCTGCTGGAGTTCAAGACTGGCGCCGCACCGGTGCCCCTGGAAGAGGTGGAGTCGGCCAAGGAAATTGTCCGGCGTTTTGCCAGCGGGGCTATCTCCCTGGGTTCCATTAGCCGGGAAGCCCATGAGACCATTGCCATTGCCATGAACCGCATGGGCGCCCGCAGCAACACCGGCGAGGGCGGTGAGGATTTCCACCGCTACACGCCGGACCCCAACGGCGACTTCCGCCGCAGCGCCATCAAGCAGGTGGCCTCGGGCCGGTTTGGCGTCACGCCCAACTACCTGGTCAACGCCACCGACCTGCAAATCAAGATGGCCCAGGGCTCCAAGCCGGGCGAAGGCGGCCAGCTCCCCGGCCACAAAGTGGATGAGTACATTGGCTGGGTGCGGCGCACCACCCCTGGCGTGGAGCTTATCTCGCCGCCGCCCCACCACGATATTTACTCCATTGAGGACCTGGCCCAACTAATCCACGACCTGAAAAACATTAACCCCCAGGCCCGCATCCACGTCAAGCTGGTGTCGGAAGTGGGCGTGGGCACCATCGCCGCCGGAGTCTCCAAGGGCCACGCCGACGTGGTGCTGATTAGCGGCCACGACGGCGGCACCGGCGCTTCCCCAGAATCGTCCATCAAGTACGCCGGACTGCCCTGGGAGCTGGGCCTGGCGGAGACCCAGCAGGTGCTGGTGGCCAACGACCTGCGGAGCCGCATTGTGGTGCAGACCGACGGCCAGCTAAAGACGGGCCGGGATGCGGCCATTGCCTTTCTGCTGGGCGCTGACGAAATTGGCTTTGCCACTGCACCCCTCATCGTTAGCGGCTGCATTATGCTGCGCAAGTGCCACCTCAACACCTGCTCCGTGGGCATTGCCACCCAAGACCCGGTATTGCGCCGCCGGTTTGCAGGTAAGCCGGAGTACGTCATCAACTACTTCTTCTTTGTGGCGGAAGAAGTGCGGCAGATTATGGCCCAGTTGGGCTTCCGCACCGTCAACGAAATGATTGGCCGGGTGGACCTGCTGGACACCCACGCCGCCGTGGAGCATTGGAAGGCCAGGGGGCTGGACTTTTCCCGCATCCTGTACCGCCATCCCCGCTCCGATGAGGTTGCCACCCACTGCTGTCAGAAACAGGATCACGGGCTGGAGCAGGCCCTGGACCACGCGCTCATTGCCCAGGCCCGGCCGGCCTTGGAACAGCGTCAGCCAGTGGAAATTGACTTGCCCATCCGCAACTCCAACCGCACCGTGGGCGCTATGCTCAGCGGGGAAATTGCCAAGCGTTACGGTGAGGACGGCCTGCCTCCGGGCACTATCAAGATCCGGCTCACCGGCTCGGCGGGGCAAAGTTTCGGCGCATTCCTGGCTCCCGGAGTGGACGTCCGATTGGAGGGGGACACCAACGACTACATGGGCAAAGGCATGGGTGGCGGGCGAATTGTGGTGGTGCCTCCTGCTGCGGCGGCCTTTGTGCCGGAAGACAACATTATTGTGGGCAACGTGGTGCTGTACGGTGCCACTGGAGGCCGCGTCTTTATCCGTGGCAAGGCGGGCGAACGTTTCTGCGTTCGCAACAGCGGTGTGCACGCGGTGGTGGAAGGCGTGGGCGACCACGGCTGTGAGTATATGACCGGCGGGATCGTTGTGGCGCTGGGCAAGACGGGCCGCAACTTTGCGGCGGGCATGAGCGGCGGCATCGCCTTTGTGTACGACGCCGACGGCGATTTTGCCCACCGCTTCAACTCTGGCATGGCCGATTTGGAAACCGTGACTGACCCCGAGGATATTGCCCTCCTGCGGCTGCTTGTTGAGGAGCACCTGCAATTAACCGGCAGCGCCCCTGCCCAGCGCATCCTGCAGGCCTGGGACCAGGCCCTCCCGCGGTTCAAGAAGGTCATGCCCCGGGACTACCGCCGGGTCTTGTTGCAGCGCAAGGAGCAGCGGGAGAGGGAACTGGCGGCGGCCCAGGATGACTGAACGCCCTGTGGTAGCCAGCGCACTGCCATGACTAGCGCCAAAGCCTTCACCGCAAAAGAATTGCTGCAACTGCCCGGCGACGGCTGGCGGTATGAACTGGTCAAAGGGAAGCTGAAGAAGTGCTCCTTGGCCTTCGCGGATCATGGCATCCTGGCTATGAAACTGTGTTGCAGCTTATATGAGTACGTTGGGGGCCACAGGCTTGGCGAGGTTTTTATGACGGGCACTGGCTTGCCGGCAGCTGACGTGACCATCCTAACCGCCAGCGATACCCTGGACGGCCAGGACGTGGCGCCCGCCTGGAAGCTCCCCCTGGCGGAATGGTTCGCCAGCAACATTGCCGAAACCAACGAAAGTTGAACATATAGCCATATGGGTAACCCCACAGGATTTGTAGAATTTGGCCGGGAACCGCCGGAGCGGCAGTCGGCCCAGGAACGCAGGCACCACTACCGGGAGTTTTACCAGCGCTGGACTGAGCAGCAGGCCAGAAAGCAGGGGGGACGGTGCATGGATTGCGCCGTGCCTTTTTGCCACATGGGCTGCCCCCTGGGGAACGTTATCCCGGAGTTCAATCACCAGGCGTACCTGGGCAACTGGCGCAAAGCCCTGGAAATCCTGCTTAGCACCAACAACTTCCCAGAAGTCACGGGCCGTATCTGTCCGGCCCCCTGCGAAGCCTCCTGCGTCCTCAACATTAACTCCGACCCTGTGACCATTGAGTACATGGAAAAGGAGATTGCCGATCGCGGCTTTGCCGAAGGCTGGATTAAGGCTGAACCGCCTGCCTTGCGCACCGGCAAGAAGGTGGCGGTGGTAGGTTCAGGCCCTTCTGGTCTGGCCGCGGCCCAGCAGTTGAACCGGGCGGGCCACTGGGTGACGGTCTTTGAGCGGGCCGACCGCATTGGAGGTTTGCTGGCCCTGGGTATTCCGGACTTCAAATTGGGAAAGGATGTCCTGAAACGCCGCCTGGACCTGATGGCGGAAGAGGGTATTACCTTCCGCCCCGGCGTGAACGTGGGCGTCAACTTTTTGGTGGATGAGTTGAAGTCCAGTTTTGACGCGGTATGCCTGGCGGGAGGCTGCACCCGCCCCCGGGACTTGCCCGTTCCCGGCAGGGAGTTGAAGGGCGTGCATCTAGCCCTGGAGTATTTGGGCCAGCAGAACCGGTTGTTGTCCGGCGAAAAGATACCCCAGTCCCAGCGCATCAGCGCCGAAGGCAAGCGGGTAGTGATTCTGGGGGGTGGCGATACTGGCTCCGACTGCCTGGGCACGGCCTTGCGCCAGGGGGCGGAGATTGTTTATCAGTATGAACTGCTGCCGGAACCACCGGCCCAGCGCCGCCCCAACAATCCGTGGCCTCAATGGCCCCTTATCCTGCGCACCTCCACTTCCCAGGAAGAAGGGGGCGTCCGGGACTACAACATTCTCACCAAGTCCTTTTCGGGCAGCCACGGCAGGGTGCAGCGGCTGCATGGAGTGAAGGTGGAGTGGAGCGCACCATCCCCCAATGCCCGGCCTGCCATGAAAGAAGTTGCCGGCAGCGAGTTTGTCATTGAGACCGAATTGGTGCTGCTGGCTATGGGGTTTGTCCAGCCAGAGCCGGAAGGCATGCTGGCCCAGTTGGGCGTGGAGCTGGATAACCGGGGCAATGTAAAAGTGGACCGGAACCGTATGACCAACGTTGCAGGGGTGTTTGCCGCAGGGGATATGGTGCGCGGCCAATCCCTAGTGGTTTGGGCCATTGCTGAGGGACGGGAGACCGCCCGCGGCGTTGACCGTTACCTCACCGGCCAGACCAGTTTGCCGTCCTCTTTGGCTTAAACCTTATCCTTGAGCCGGGCCTAAAAGAAACAGGGGCGGATCCAAAAAAACCCGCCCCACTTTCTTTGCCCGTTACCCCTGCCCTGTCTATTTACTAGGCAAACAGCTTGTGCAGTTTCTCTGCGATTTGAACCTGTGTGTCCTGGGATAGTTCTCCCAGTTCGCGCAGCAAAAGGGATTGGGGAACCGTTGAAAGACGGTGAAGGCGGATGGTGGAAGGCACCCTAAGCCCAGTGGCAGCGAAACCGTCCTGGCTGGGTTCGAGCACAATATCCCATTCTTCAAGATCATCGGCGACGACTTTGCTGGTGATGAATGCCACAACCACGTGGTGATGCATTCCTATAGCCTCAGTCAGGCAGACAGCCGGACGCACCTTCGTCCCCCACAGATCGTCAAAGGGGAATGGCACCAGGAACACCTTATGGCGAGGCATTAATGGGCTTTCCGTCTGCCAGTGTGTAGATGTCTTCCGATGGGTCCTTCAAGAAATCGAAAGCGGTATTTCGCGGGGCTGGAACCGGTGTCTCCTCTGCAGTCGCTAGCTGTTCAGACTGGGTCAAGTATTCATGCACGTTCAGCACCTGGATGGTGTTGGTGGTGCCGGTCACTCCAGTGAGGAACCCGTGGACAATGGTGACGGTGTCATGCTCCTCCACCAACTTGGTATCCAGAGCCTTGTGAATAATCAGCTTGACTAGCTTGGGCACATCCTTTTCAGGGTCCAACACCCCCATGGGTGCCAGGCCCCAGCCCAGGGCTACCCGCCGCAGCACTGCAGGCTCATGGGAGAAAACTATGATATCTGCCCCCGGGCGGAACCGGGCCACTTCAAAGGCGGCGCGTCCGCTGCTGGTCAGCACAATGGGTTTGGCGTTCAGGGACTTCACCAGCCCGGCGGCTGCGCCCGCAATGGCTTCCGTGCGGTCCCGGGATGCATAGTCCCGGTAATACGGGTAAATCTTCTCCACCTGCCGGATGGTGGCGTCGGCCACCCTTACCGCCTCCACTGGGTAGTGGCCCATAGCGGTTTCATCGGACAGCAGGATGGAGTCGCAGCCGTCCAGCACGGCGTTGGCAATGTCCGATACTTCTGCCCTGGTGGGTGTGGGCGAGTCCACCATGGAGCGCAGCATTTGGGTGGCGATGCAAGAGGTGCGGGCCGCTTCATTAGCCTGCTTGACGATGGTCTTCTGGAATAGGGGGACTTCTTCCATGGGGATTTCCACCCCCAGGTCCCCCCGGGCTACCATGACACCGTCAACTTCCTTCATTATTCCTTCCAGGTTATGCGGCTGGATGCCCTCCCGCTTTTCCAGCTTGGCCATCACCAGGGCCTTGCTGCCAATGCTGGACAGGTAAGCCTTGGCCTCCAGTATGTCTTCCACGGTGCGAACAAAAGAAACCCCCACCCAGTCCACGTCCTGGGCCACACCGAATTTCAGGTCAACCTTGTCTTTCTCCGTTAGCACTGGCAGGTCAATACGCACGCCAGGCAGATTGACGCCCTTGTTGGAGGAGACCACTCCGCCGTTGCGCACCCGGCACTGAATCTCCAGGCCGCGGGTTGCCAGCACTTCCAGGCAGATGGTGCCGTCGGCAATGTAAATCAGATCGTCTACCCGCAGGTTCTTCAGCACGCCAGGCTCTGGAAAGGGCAAAAAGTTGGTGCGGCTGGAACTGGGGTCGGGAATAATCCAGACTTCGTCGCCCCGGTTCAGCCGGTACGGCTCGGCAATTTTGCCCAAGCGCAGCTTAATGCCGCCCAGGTCCTGCAAAATAGCCACCGGGCGGTGCAACTCTACTGAAAGCTCGCGCAGGTGCTGGATGACCTCCCGGTGCTCGGCGTGGGTCCCGTGGGAAAAGTTCAGCCGGGCGCAGTCCATGCCGGCCTCAATTAGTTCTCGAAGCACGTGACGTTCCCGGGAACTGGGGCCAATGGTCACCATTATCTTGGTCTTGCGCATGGCTATTTAACCCCCTGCTTCCGTGCCGGTCCTGCGCTGCGGCGGCCGTAGTAGGCGTCGGTGGCGGCCTGCAGGCCGGCGCGTCGGTTAACTTGAAGCTCCGGCTTTTTACTCTTGACCCACTGGTTGGAGACCTGAATACCCGCCAGAGTCCCCTGGAACTGCGGCATCACGTACCGGGCCAGCAGTTCATAGCTGTAAAGGACTTTTTCCCGGGGCGCCCAGTCCTCCACCCGGATCATGAACTTGCCGAACCCGCCGCTCATCTCCTGCAGCCGCTGGATGCCAGCAATGCAGTCCTCCGGCGTTCCCACAATCCACTGGTTGTGTTCGGACATAAAGTCCACAATCTTGTCAAAGGGGGCGTTGGGCACTTCATGGCCCAGGGTCTCGCCAAAATACTCGGTCACCACCCGCGCCCCGCCTACGCGAATGTCCTCAAAGGCCTGTTTGCGGCTGTCCGCCAGGTGGCAGCCCACAACCAGCGCCCAGTCCTCCCGCCGCATGGTCTTGCCGTGCTCGGCGGCAGTCTCCTCGGCGATGGACCACAAGTCTTTCAGGTTAGTCTCCCGGATCATGCCCCGGGGTACGCTCAGAGAGAGCACCCCAGCGCCGTGCTTGCCCGCCAGCTGCACTCCGGCGGGCGACTGGACAGAGGCCACCGCCACTGGAAGGTGGGGCTGTTGATAGGGCCGGAGTTGCAGGGACGCCTCCCTGAGCTGGAACCAGTCGCTCTTGTAGGTCAGCGGCTCAGTTTCCGTGAACAGGCGCATAATTATGCCCAGGGACTCGTCCATCATTTCCCGCTGGCGGGCCGGGTCAATTCCAAACATGTAGGCGTCGGAGGACAGGGCGCCGGGGCCTACTCCCAGGATGACCCGCCCGCGGGTAAGGTGGTCCAGCAGCGCCATGCGGTTGGCCACCATGTAAGGGTGATGGTAGGGCAGGCTGATTACGCCGGTGCCCAACCGGATGTGGCGGGTGCGCTCCGCGGCGGTGGCGATGAACACCTCCGGTGAGCAGATGGTCTCCCATCCTGCGCTGTGGTGCTCGCCGATATACGCTTCGTCAAAGCCCAGCACGTCCAGCCACTGGAGCAGCTCCAAATCCCGCTCCAGCGCCAGAGTGGGGTTCTCACCCACCCGGTGGAAGGGAGCCATGAATACGCCGAACTTCATTCGCATGGGCTGCGTCATAATGCCAAACCCCCTGATGATAGTCACGAAGGGTATGCGGTGGGATGGCCCGGGGCGGAATCTCTGCCGGATTATTGCCCCTGGCGGCGGAGTAATCGCAATGATTGCGCGCAGACTCTTGTCCGATGACACTATTGTAGCATGGCTGTTAGGCTCATCCAAATCCACCGGGGCTGCGTTCCAGGGCCTTTTATTGTTGTTGAAGGTTGGGGGGCAGGCCGTAGCTTGCCCTGAGTCAACCGAAGGGTGTCTGCTCCCGTGTCAAGGATTCTACCGAGGGCGCCAGGGTCATTCGATTGTCTCCGAATGTAGGGGCAGACCTATGTGTCTGCCCTGCGGCTGATGGGCCTGTCCAGGGCGCCCCTACGGCTATGGCGGAAATGAATCATCCCTGCATGTGCTCCTTCACGCCGTTGACAGCACCTTCAGCCCCCCATAGAATACGGCCATCACAACATTCAGAGCCGCTAACCATACAGCTTTCGTTATTTCATTGGGAGGAAATAGGCATGAAATTCGGTCTATTTTACGAAATCCAGGTGCCACGTCCAGTTTCTCCGGTGCCGGAGCACCAGCGCATTCAAGAAGTTATCAAGCAGGTTGCCCTGGCCGAGGAGATGGGGTTTGAGCATGTTTGGTTTGTGGAGCACCATTTCCTCACCGAGTGGGCGCATTGCAGCGCCTCAGAGGTCATGCTGTCGGCCATCAGCCAGCACACCAGCAAGATGCGTCTGGGGTTTGGCGTGGTCCTGCTGCCGGTGCACCACCCCCTGCACGTGGCAGTCAAGACCGCTACCCTGGACGTGCTGAGCAACGGGCGAGTGGACGTGGGCGTGGGCCGCTCCGGCAACCCTTACCAGCTAACGCCCTTTGGCGTAAAGCTGGAAGACACCCGCGGCATTTGGGAGGAGTCCCTGTCCATGCTGCCCCGAATCTGGACCGAGGAAGTGTTCTCCCACCAGGGCAAATACTTCAACGTGCCGGAGCGGGAGGTTATTCCCAAGCCCCTGCAAAAGCCCCACCCGCCGCTGTGGTCGGCATGCAGCCAGGATGATACTTTTGTGCGGGCCGGGGAACTGGGCATCGGCTGCCTGTGCAACGTGCTGGGCCAGTACGATACAGTGGAGCGCCGCATCAAGATGTACAAGGATGCCTTGAAGCACGCCCAGCCGGTGGCCAAGGCCATCAACGACAAAGTGGTGGTCTCCAGCATCGGCTTCTGCGATGAGAACAAGCAGCGGACCCGGGAGCGGGGCGCAGAGATTGCCGCCTGGAACGTGAACATCCGCCTCAAGAACTACGCCCGCGGCTGGGACGGCGTGGATGTGAGCAAAGTGCCTGCGGACTACAAGCACCACGTCCGGCGCAGCGAGTGGGACCCCCAGATGCGCAAGGGAGTCAGTTCTGAAGAGGTGCTGTCCACGGGCCGTTTCTGCGTGGGCACTCCTGACGAGTGCATTGAGGTGGTGGAGAATTACGAGCGCATCGGCGCGGATGAAATCATGCCTATCTTCCAGGCCGGCCCTGCCACCGATGCCGAAGTGAAGAACTCCTTGCGCCTGTTCGGCAAGTACGTCATTCCCCACTTCAAGGAAAAGGAGCGCCGGGCCAAAGCGGCGGCTGCTACGGGACGGTAGGCAACAAACCCCAACACATGGTGCTGGTTCAGTTTGCTTTGGCATTATCCGTCGCACCTGCGGAAGCCGGTGCCCAGATGAGGATATGGTTGAGACGCACTACTGGGTTTCGGCCTGCGCCGGAACGACGAAGACCAAATTGAACCATTGCTGAATACCTCCCGTCAGGTGTCTGCATTGCTAAGGGGCGGGTTTCAACCCCGCCCCTGTGGTTGCCGTATTGCCCCGCTGGACTGTCCTCTCCAGTCTTTGAGCTTGTGCAGCTCTGTTGAAATCAACCACCTGAACAGGTAAAGCGCCCCTCGGCACGCACTCTCTTGGCCCTCACCCCCTCTGTTACCCCTCTCCCGCTTTGCGGGCCTTGTTCCAAATGTCATTCTGAGTCCCGATTGCATCGGGACGAAGAATCTAAAATCCTGGCATGAAGCCTGGGCGCAGACCTCCTGATGGCTTGCCATTCAAGGGTGTTGACATACAAGACAGTTGCTTCGTCCTTCAGCCGAAGGACTCAGGGTGACAAGAATTGGATGAAAACCGTATTCTCCCAGCTAAATCATTACTTTTGAAACAAGGCCCGCTTTGTGGGAAAGGGGGAAGAAAAGGTCATTTCTGGGGACACCCCATCCTTCCTGGGAAGGACGGCGGGGGCTGCGTCCCCTGCACACTCGCTGTTTTCAACAGAGCCAGCTTGTGTGCATGGTGACCGCTCATGGCGAGCTTGTCGAACCATGAGCGGGGAAAAGCCGCTCACCCCTTCGGCTGGCTCAGGGCAGGATCTGAGCTTGTCGAAGGGTGAATGTGGAAGTATTAGCGACCTTTTAACCCAGGCTCATACCCTGTGTGCAAGGGCACGGCATGCTGTGCCCCTGCGGCTACTGTATTACCACTGTAATCGTTGTCAGAGTTCCCGTGATATTTACCCCGTTCCAGATGGCCTTGGTCTGCCGGGGCGCGGTGAGGGGCGCAAAAGCAATGGTTGTGCCGCCAGCCGCTACTCCCTGGAACTCCACTGTCATCAGGGTAAAGGCGGCGTCTTTGGCGGTCCCCAGGGTTCCGGCAGCGTAATCAATCCTGCCTGCGGAGTTGTCAGCGCTGGCCTGCAACATTTCCTCCAACGCCGTGCCTCCAGTGATGGCCAGTGCCTGTAGCCTGGCTGCATCAAAGTCCAAATACACCTGCGCCATGTCCACTGGCGCCGCTGCCGAGGCCCGCACCGCCACCGTAAGACTAAATTTCTCACCAACAGCCATCGCAGGAGTGTTCATCGTCAGTACCATGTCAGCTGCCGTAGGTGCAGGCGTGGGCGTAGCCGTAGGCGCTGGCGTTACCGTTGGTGTTGCCACAGGTGCAGGCGTGTGTGTGGATGGACGGGTGGCCGTGGGAGCCGGCGTGGGTGTGCGGGTTGCTGTGGGAGGCGGCGGAGGAGGCGGAGCTGCGCCACCGCCTCCAGGTCCTGCCAGGGGCTGGGGCACGGGCGTGGCGGTGGCAGCCCTGGGCGTTGGCAAGGGACTGCGGGCTGGGAGTGTAGGTGTAGCTGCAGGGGCTGGCGGCGGAGGTTCCTGGGTAGGAACTGATACAGTATTGGGCGTGGGCGGCGGCAATACCGTAAGGGTGGGAGTTGCTGGAACAGCGGTGGCCAGGGGGAAGGCCGCTGGGCGTGTGGCGGGCAATGTGTTGGGGATAACAACCAGAGTGGGCGCGCCGGCAGGCGTGGCGGCCGGGGGTACAGGAGTCTCCCTTGAGGTGCAGGCGGCCAGCAAGACCAGCAAAATGAGCGCCGCGGCCGGGACGATTACGCGTACACGCTCATGGTGAGTCTGTCGAACCATGAGCATGGCTCCCCAGTTGAGATACGGTGTCTGAGACCTTCATCACTTTCAGGCTTTCAGCCCGGCCAGGAATTCCGCCATTGACACGGTCTTTTGTGTGGATGCCGCCATGTCCCGGATGGCTACCGTGCCCTGCTGCACCTCATCGTCCCCCAGAATTGCCACGTAGGGAATGTTAAGGGCGTTGGCCTGGCGCATCTGACCCCGCAAGGTACGCGCCCCGCTGCTGAGAATGGCCCCAACTCCGGCCCGGCGCATTTGCGAGGCCAGGGCCAAGGCCGCCGGGCGCGCTCCCTCACCCACGCTGGCCACCAGGTAGCTGGGGTGCGGTTCTTCGGGGATGGTCACGCCGCTGCGTTCCAGGTTCAAAGTCAGCCGTTCCATGCCGGTGGCAAAGCCAATTCCTGGGGTAGGCCGCCCATCCAGCTGCCCAATGAGGCCGTCGTACCGGCCCCCGCCGCAGATGGTGGACTGGCCGCCCGCATCCAGGGGTTGCACCTCAAACACCGTGCGGGTGTAATAGTCCAGGCCCCGCACCAGATGGTGGTCAACTTCGTAGGGGATGTCCATCCCCTTCAGGTATTCTTGCAGCTTGTCCCAGTGGGCCTGGCAGTCCGGGCACAAGTGCTCCACCGAGCGGGGCGCGGCCTGGCCCAGGGCCTGGCAGGTCTCTACCTTGCAGTCCAGCAGCCGCAGGGGGTTGCGGTTCAGGCGCTGGCGGCAGTCGGCGCACAGGGCGTCGAAGTGGCCGGTGTAATAGGCTTTCAGCCTTTCAATGTAGGCAGGGCGGCATTGGGAATCGCCGATGCTGTTCAGCAGCAGGCGAATTTCCTTCAGGCCCAGGGAGAGCATCAGCCGCCAGGCCAGCTCAATGACCTCGGCGTCCACGGAGGGGTCAGGGTCGCCAATGACCTCCGCGCCAAACTGGTGGTGCTGGCGGAACCGCCCGGCCTGGGGCCGCTCGTAGCGGAACACCGGGCAGAAGTAGTACAGGCGCACCGGCTGGGGCAAGTTGTGCATCCCGTGTTCCAGGTAGGCGCGGCACACCGGCGCGGTGCCTTCGGGCCGCAGGGTTACGCTGTCTCCGCCCCGGTCCTCAAAAGTGTACATCTCCTTTTCCACGATGTCGGTGCCTTCGCCCACGGAGCGGACGAACAAGCCTGAGTCCTCAAAGGCCGGGGTGTCAATGCGGCCAAAGCCGTACTGCTGGGCCAGCGCCATAGCTTTGGATTCTATGTAGCGCCAGTATTTCTGGCGGTCGGGCAGCAGGTCGGCGGTGCCGCGAGGCGCTCGGTACACGGGCGTGCATCTCCTGGAACAGGTTGATAGTGCACACCATTATATCGGTGCGGGCAAGCTGGGGATATGGGGCAAGAGGAGTTGCGGCCCAAACTGTGAGATGTGGGGGTGAGGGAAGCCCCCTAACCCCTTTACGAAAGGGCGATCTGCTTAGAATGTGTCTAAAAAGTGCTGTGCACTACCAGCGCTCATCCTTCGACAAGCTCAGGATGAGCGGGTTTTCCCGCTCGTGGTGAGCCTGTCGAACCACGAGCACCTAGCCTTTTTAGACACCCTCTTAGAACCCCTAACAAAATGCCGAAGCTGTCGCCCTGAGTCCTTCGGCTGAAGGACGAAGGGTCTGGGGTGGTGGGCGTTTGCCCCACCCCAGATTCTTCGTCGTCCCGATGCCATCGGGACTCCTCAGAATGACATCCTTCATTTTGTTAGGCGCTCTTAGTTCCCTTTTCCATAGGGGGTGGGAGATGCACAGGGTCGTTTCATCCTCAACGAGCGTAGGGGCACCCCGACGAGTCGGGGCGCGCCCTGGGCAGGACTTTCATCAACGGGGCAGACACATAGGTCTGCCCCTACGCTCGTTGAGAACGAAAGAACCCACCGGGGATTTACGGCACTTCTGACTGCAAGCCCTGGGCCAGCACGATGTCTTCGGCGTGGTTAATGGTCCAGGAGTAGCGGTGGGTCACGGCGTCCGCTTGGGCCGCCGCCGAGGGCATGCCGCTGCCGCTCTTTTTCAGCCCCCCAAAGGGCAGGTGCACTTCCGCGCCAATGGTGGGCAGGTTCACGTAACCCACGCCGAAGCGGCACTCCTCACGCACCTGGCGGATCTTGCGGTAGTCCCGGCTGCATACCGACAGGGCAAAGCCGTAGTCGGCGTCGTTGTAGATATGCACCGCCTCCTCCAGGGTCTTGAAGGGAATGAGGGCCACATGGGGGCCAAAGACCTCTTCCCGCAGCACTCGCTGGGGGCCGTGTTGCATCACGTACACAAAGGGCGAGGCGTAGTAACCGTACCGCAAGTCGCCCTGCGCCAGCCGCCCGCCTTCCAGCGCTACCTGCGCCCCCTCGTCCTTGGCCAGCTGGTTGTAAGCCATTACCTTGTCCAGTCCCGCCTGGCTCACCATCGGCCCCATGAAGGTGGTGTTGGACAGGGGATCGCCCACCTTCAGCCGCCGGGCCTTGTCCACAAAGGCCTGGAGGAACTTGTCAAAGACTCCCTCCTGCACGATGAGCCGGGAGGCCGACACGCACCGCTGGCCGGTGGTCTTGAAGGCCGACAGCACCGCGGCGTTCACCGCCAGGTCAAAGTCGGTGTCGTCAAAAACGATGATGGCGTTCTTGCCCCCCATCTCGGCCACCACAAACTTGTTATAGTCCCGCGCCGCTTCCTGGCGAATCTTGGAACCTACCTCGTAGGAGCCGGTGAACAGCACCACGTCCACGTCCGGGTGAGTTGCCAGGGGCCAGCCCGTCTCCTCGCCGTAGCCGTGCACCAGGTTCAGCACCCCCGGCGGCAGGCCAGCCATCTCAAACAGCTCCAGAATCCGCTGGGCCATCAGCGGCGTCTCCTCGGCGGGCTTGAGTATGACGGTGTTGCCCTCTGCCAGGGACGGTCAGATGAGCCACAGGGGGATGGCGAAGGGGAAGTTCCAGGGGCTGATGCAGGTCACCACGCCCTTGGGGTGGCGCATCACGTAGCTCTCTTTTTCGGCAATCTCCGAGGCCAGCACCTCGCCCAGGTTCATGCGGGCGCGCCCGAACCAGTACTGGGCAGTGTGCAGGCCCTCCACCACGTCGGCGCGGGCCTCGTTGATGGCCTTGCCGCACTCCAGCGCCATGAGGCGGGCGAGCTCTTCCGTGTGGGGCTTGACCAGTTGGGCGAAGGTGTCCAGGTACTCGGCCCGCTTGATTTTGGACAGCCGCGACCACGCAGGGAAGGCGTCTTTAGCGGCCTGCACCGCGGCGGCGGCCTCCCGGCTGCTGGAGCGGGGGAACATGCCCAGGCGGTTGCGAGTGTCCGCAGGGGAGCGGTCCTCGAAGGTCTCCTCAGTGGCGGCGGGTAGCCACTGCCCGCCGATGTAGTTCATGCCCCGGTACGGCTTCTGCATACAACACCTCCCACGGGCTTGGGCCCATGCACTTAGCGTAACACCGGGAGGTGGTTGGGGGAAGAGTGATGGGGGGTGGTGAGCTACACCACCCCCTCCTTCTGCATCTGCGCCAGCTCCTCCGAGGTCAGGCCGCCCAGGCTGCATAGGATTTCCTGGTTGTGCTGGCCCAGGGTGGGCGGCGCTACGGCTGGATTCTCCGGGCACTCGGTCAGGCGGATGGGCGTGTTCACCGTGCGGAACTTGCCGCCCACCGTGTCCTCAATGGTCACAAACATCTGGCGCACCGCCAGGTGGGGGCAGTGGTCAATGTCCTCCGTGTTCTGCACCACTCCCATGGAGAAGCCCAGCTTGATAAGCTGCTGGGCAATGTCCAGCTTGGCCTGGTGCTGGGACCACTCTTCAATGGCGGGCACCACAAAGGTGAAGTAAAATTCGCCGGTGACGCCCTTGCCCAGGTAGCGCGGGTCGCTGAGCAGGTCCTCCCGGCCAATATGGTGCCACAGGGCCTCCCACTTGTCCGGGGCAGAACCCGCCAGCACTGCGTAGCCGTCCTTGGCCTTCAGGGCCAGCTGGGCGGTGAACATGTTCTCCCGCGCCCGGCTAGTAACCTCGCCGGTGGCCTGGTAGTGGGGCATGGAACTGGTCAGGTGGGCGGCCATGCAGTCGTACATGGACATGTCCACGTGCTGGCCCAGGCCCGACTTGCGGCGGCCCTCCAGGGCCATCATCACGCCCAGGGCGGTCCACAGGCCGGGCACCGAGTCGCCGATGTTGTCGCCCACCATCTGGGGCGGGCTGTCGGGCGCGCCGGTAATCTCCATCCAGCCGCCCATGCCTTGCACGCAGGGGTTGTTGGCGGGCCACTGGGAGTAGGGGCCGCGGAACCTTTCGCTATCGCCAAAGCCGGTGATGGTGGCGTACACCAGGCCGGGGTTAATTTCCCGTAGTTTGTCATAGCCGTAGCCCAGGCGGGACATGGCCCCAGGCCCCCAGTTGTCCAGCAGCACGTCGGAGACGTTCACCAGGTTTTCAAAGGCGCGGCGGCCCCTGGGGTCTCGCAGGTCCAGGGTAACGCTTTTCTTGTTGCGGTTAACGCCCAAATAGCGGGCGCTCACTTGCTGGCCGTTGGCCCCGTGGACAAAGGGGTGGTTAGCCCTGGCCCGGTCGCCGGTCTTGGGCCGCTCCAGCTTGATGACCTCGGCGCCCATGTCCGCCAGGATCATGGCGCAGAACGGTCCAGCGACGATGTGGGTGGCGTCCAGGACACGCAGACCGGTCAAGGGCAGGGGCTGCCGGATTGGTTGGTTGGTGGTCATGGTGCACCTCTGAGGTTGTGTTTGGAATTGGGGTTCCTAGCCCTTCTTGAAGAAAGCGACGGCCGTTCTGGGCATATTTGGCAGGAGCCATCAGCAACTGGGCTTCTTGTTCTTTAGAGAGAGGCAGCACTTTTCCAGGCAATGCCACCACCAGGGAATGGTCTGGAATATGGAACCCCGAACGTACAATTACCCCTGCCCCGATCAGGCAGAAGCTGCCGATGCGGGCGTTGTCCAGCACCACGGCATTGACGCCCAGCAGCACGTGCTGGCCCAGCTGGCCGCCATGCACCACCGCTCCGTGAGCCATTACCACATTGTCGCCCAGTTCCATGTATCCTTCAGCGTGCAACACACAGTTGTCTTGTATGGAGCAGTTTGCCCCAATGACGATGCGTCCATAGTCGCCGCGAATTACTGCTCCGGGCCAGATGTTGGAATTTTCCCCAATCTCCACATCACCAACAATGTAAGCGCCTTCACTGACAAAGACCGAGGGGTGAATTCTGGGGGTCTTGCCGTCGAGGCTGCGGATCATATTCCTCCTGTCAGACCTTTCCTGGCATTGCCCAGTTTGGCACACAGGATACTACCAAATGCAGCCACCGGCTAGAGGCAGACAAAGACCAGGGCGTCCCTGGATGATGGGACGCCCTGACAAAGCAGTGTATAGTTACGGGACTCTAGTGCATGGTCAGCAAGTTGTTTGCCAGCTTAATGCTGTCCGGAGGTTTCCTCAAATTTCAGAACGTACAGGTTGTTTTCCAGGCTGAACCCGTAAACCCCCACGTACAACCGATTGCCCGCCCCAGCCTGCACGATGGACATGTAGCCCTGGCGCACCAGAATAATCTGTCCTGGTTCCACGTTGCTCAAGGTGGGCACGTACAAACCCTGCTCGTCCTCTTCTATAGGCAGGTATACCAGGTGCGGCCCGCCAATTAGCAAACCTGGTGCGATGCCCACTTTCCCGGCCCACTCAATGCCTGTCGAACCAGAAGCGGCATCTGGCATTACCCACAAGGGAGGCGCATTGCGAACCTTATGGGGCTGGTCAAAGGTGCCTTCCAGGGGATAGGCAAAGTTGTCTCCCTGGCGTATGTCCAGGACCTCCTCGCTCTTGAAGCCCCGCAGGCTGGGACCGTCGTTGTCGGCTGCCAGCAGCCGGCCCTTGGGGTCGAAAACAAAGTCGTAGATGTTGCGAATGCCACGGGCGTACACTTCCAGGCCGCTGCCGTCGGGGTTGAACCGGATTACCGTGCCCAGCAGGGGATTGTCGGCGTAGAAAGCCGAGTTCCGCATGCCGCCAATGGCAACGTACAGCTTTCCATCAGGGCCTGCAGCAATGGCATTTACCGCATGCCAGGGGTTGACCGCTGGTAAATCCGGCACGATGGTCCTGCGGTTCTGCAATTTGCCGTCCGGCAATATGTCAAAGGCAATGACGCTGCCGCCACGGGGCGCGACAGAAGCCTCTCCGACAAAGGCTGATGGGCCTTCTCCCACGTCGGAACCTTCAAACTTTTCCAAGTGAGTGATGAATAGAGTATCGTCAATAATAGCTAACCCGCGCGGGTCGTACAGGTCGCCCGCCACCGGCTCCAGCATCAATTGACCATCGGGTTGGCCAGGCAGGACGAAGTGGGAAATGCCCTGGCCTGCGAAGGTTATATAACCGTCTTTTTCACCGCGAAAGACCATTCCCTGGGGGAGGCCGGGCATCGGGAAGTTGGACTCCACGGTGAATTCAAAGCCGTGGCCTTGGGCAAAGACTTGCAGCCGGGCTTCAGGGTGCACTATCTTGGCTACCAAAATGCCGCCCCTACGGTGACAGTCAGCGCCAGCGCCAGCGCCACGTCCCTGGGCCACTGCCGGGGGAAACTGCTGCGAGTAATGGCGCTGACAATGTAGTTGATGATTGCGCCAGCGATACGGGTGACATGGTTTAGCGCCAGGTCTGCCACCGCTACTGCGCCCAGGACGGCGGCGATGATGGCGGCCAGGGAAAGGGGGAAAGCCATTCCATGCACAGAAAGACGGAATATTCCTAGGGAGTCTTTCCAGAAGGCAGCCAGCAGCATGACAATGAGAAACAGGCCGGCCAGTGCCGGTATGATTGCTAAGCCCAGGACTTTGCTGCCGCCGCCGCCCTTGCCGACGGCCCGAAGGAGCAGAACAATTCCCAGGGCGTATCCAAAGGCAAGCACCAGGTCGGCGGCGCCTGCTGTAGTCAGGTTGAACATTAGGGAAGCCTCCTAAGATAAAAGGAATATTTACCGCATATTTACAAATCGAATTCCAGCGGATGATTAAAGCTGGTTCGGTTAGCGCTTAGTTCATTCCTGGAATGAACGGGGAATACTATTGCCGCGCAATAACGGCTAATGCCGGCGCCTGCGCAGTTCTTGCCACACTTCTTGGGGAGTCATGCCGGAGGCAGCCAAAAGCACCAGCGTGTGGTAAAGCAGGTCTGCCACTTCCTTGGGCAGGCTTTCCTTGTCCGCCTGCACTGCAGCAATGGCCGTCTCACCCGCCTCCTCAATCACCTTCTGGGCAATGCGCGCCGTGCCTTCGTTAAACAGGCGGGTGGTGTAACTGCCTTCGGGCCTGGCCTGCTGCCGGTCCTTAATGAGGGCGAACAGCTCATCCAAGATGCGGGGGCCGCCCTCTGCAGTAGTAAAGTCCTGGGGGGCTTCTTCCAGCCGATGGAAAAAGCAGGAGACTTCGCCGGTGTGGCAAGTGGGGCCATCGGGCTGGACCTTCAGCAGAATAGTGTCGCCGTCACAGTCCGCCCAGACTTCTTTCAGGTTCAAGTAATTGCCGGACATTTCCCCCTTGTGCCACAGGTCTTCCCGGCTGCGGCTGTAGAACCATACCTGGCCGCCTTCCAGGGTGCGCTTGAGCGACCCCGGGTTCACATAACCCAGCATCAATACTTGGCCGGTATTGATATCCTGGGCAATGGCGGGCGCCAGGCCCTGCTCGTTTAGCTTGATTTCCATCGGTCTTTACCCTTCGTCGCTGTCCCGCAGCCCGGGCAGCTCCAGCAGATTGCGTACTTCAAAGTCCGGCACAGGCAGCTTGGGGTCCAGGGGAGCGCCGGTACGGTTAATCCACGCGGTGTGCATCCCCACCTGGCCCGCGCCCTGAACGTCCTCCAGTTGGCGGTCGCCAACGTACAGGCACTCTCCGGGCGCAGCGCCCAGACGCCGCAGCATCTCCCGGAACAGTTCCGGCCGGGGCTTATAGCACTGCGCTTCTTCCGACGACAGAACCAACTCAAAAGCGAGGCCCAGATGAGCCAGGTTTGGTTTTAAGTAGTTGTCGTCGGCGTTGGAAAGCAGCGCGGTGCGCCACTTCCCCTGGGCCTTTCCCACGGCTTCCAGGGTCTCCGGGTAGGCAGGTCGCTGTCCCATGTCCTGGAAAGCCCGCCGGGTGGCCGCCTCGGCGTCCCCAGGCAGTTCCAGGGCGGCGAAGGCGGCCCGGAAGCTCTCTGACCAGGACTGGAAATAACTACGGAACGGCGCCCCCGGTTGGATGCGTAGCCGCCGCAGTTGGGAGTCGGTTTTGCGCCATTCCTGCCACAAGTGGTCAGGCGCTACGTTCAGCCCTTGTTCCTGCACAATGGCAGCCAGGGTGGTTAGCCAGAACCGGGAATGGTTCTGGGCCAGGGTGTCATACATGTCAAAGATCACGGTGGTAATCTGGCTCATGGGCTGGAGCAAACCTCTCCCTTTAATCTGGCAGTGTAATTGAAGTCGTGCTGGCAGGGGCTTAACCAACCGCCGCAGCCTGGCGGCGCATGGGAATGCCGCGCTGGCTCAGGTAGTCCTTGGCTTGGGCGATGGTGTACGTGCCGAAGTGGAAAATGCTGGCGGCCAGCACCGCATCGGCCTTGCCCTGGGTGAAAGCCTGGTGGAGGTGCTCCAGGTTGCCTGCGCCGCCGCTGGCGATGACCGGCACCGGCACCGCTTCTGAAATGGCGCGGGTCAATTCCAGGTCGTATCCGGCCAGCTGGCCGTCGGCATCCATGCTGGTCAGCAAGATTTCCCCTGCGCCCAACTCCACACCCCGAATAGCCCACTGCACGGCGTCCAGTCCGGTAGACGTTCGGCCGCCGCGGGTGTAGACTTCCCAGCGGGACTCCGGGCGCAGCCGCCGCGGGTCGTGGCCCTGTTCAACCCTGGCGCTGGGAATGACTCTGCGGGCGTCTATGGCCAGCACAATGCACTGGCTGCCAAATTGGTCTGCCCCCTGGCTGATGAGGGACGGCTGGTTGACTGCGGCAGTGTTTACTGAAACTTTGTCCGCCCCGGCCTGGAGCATCCGCCGCACGTCCTGGACGGAGCGGATGCCGCCTCCTACAGTAAGGGGGATGAACACCTGCTCCGACACCCGTTTGACCACTTCCACCAGGGTGTCCCTTGACTGGGCGCTGGCAGTAATGTCAAGAAATACCAGTTCGTCGCCGCCTTCCTGGTCGTAGCGGGCTGCCAATTCAGCGGGGTCGCCCGCATCCCGCAAGTTCACAAAACTGGCGCCTTTTACTACCCGTCCGGCGTCCACGTCCAGGCAGGGGATGATACGCTTGGTCAGCACCGGCGGGACTCCGCGGGCCAAGGTTGGCTTTTGGTGAAAGATTTCATCCAAACAAGTATATCACCCAGTGCTCTAACTTCTAAACCGTGACCAGCGAAGATAAAATCCTTTTTGCACTGTCAAGTGCTATCAGAGACTAGTAGTGTATCAATTAGCCATTCGCCGTTCCGGCGAAAGCCGGAACCTAGGAAGATCCTAAATCATGCAAATATCTGGGCACCCCGACTTGTCGGGGTGCGACGAGTTTGGGTTTGGGGCAAACTGATACACTACCCAGAAACTCGGTACTGATTCGTTTTGGATCTCGACGTTACGGCGGAAGCCGGAATCCAGTAAAATACCTCAACCTAGTGTATTTCTGGACACCGGCTTTCGCCGGTGTGCACGGATAGATTTGGTATCTCCTGCAACTGCAAACTGAACCACTGTTAACAAGTCTGGCAAGTCTGGAGGTGACGCATGTCTCTAACTCTGGCGGAAGCCAAGCGTATTGTTGAAGGCGCCATTGCCAAAGCCCAGGAGTTGAACATCAACGTGAGTGTGGCCGTCTGCGACGCCGGTGGACGGCTGGTGGCCTTGAACCGGATGGACGGGGCCATCTGGGCCAGCACACTGGGGAGCCAGGGCAAGGCAATGGCATCCGCCGCCTTTGGCCGTCCCAGCGGTGAACTGACTGAACGGGCCAATCAGCCTACTCCTGCAGGCATTCGGGAACTGGAGGGCGGGCACATGATATTTGGTCAGGGTGCGGTGCCGGTAATCCGCAGTGGCCTGGTGGAAGGGGCCTGCGGCGTGGGCGGCGGCACCAGCCAGCAGGATGAGGAGTGCGCCAGGGCTGGCATTGCCCGGTTGCTGCCGCGGCATTAACCAGCTGCCACTCTGAAACGTTTGGCATGCCCCAATGGCATTGCCAGGGCAGGCACTGGTTCTTTTTGGGTCTCGTCATTCCGGCGCAAACCGGAATCCAGCAGGCCGCGACAACCTGGTGCGTATCTGGACACCGGCTTTCGCCGGCGTGACGGATAGACCTCTTTCCTGCCGTCACCGCAAACTGAACCACTACCCAGGGGCAGACCTTTGTCCCCGGCCGGTTGTGCGCCAGGGGCGGGGTTTTTGTTGACCGGGATAACCGTGCCCTGCCAGTGAAAAGTGGGAGGCGGATCCACTCAGCTAGGGACCAGCGCCATTACAGCCACCGGCGACCCGCTGCCCCCGAGAAGTTTCAGCCGGCCTGCCACCACCACCGCACCCGTGGGCGGCAGTTGGTCCAGGTTAGTAAGGTTTTCCAGGGCTAGCCTGGGCTGTTCCAGCGCCAGCCGGTTAACGGCAAAGCTCGTATCGCCACCCGGCTCCAGCCCGGAGGTGTCCGTGCCCAGACCTGCCCCATGCCGCGCCTCCAGCAAAAAGCGCGCCGCCTCCAGGCCAAAGCCAGGGAAGTGGGGAATCCCTTGCTGGTCCAGCCCCAGGTACTGGTCAGGCTGAAGCCATTTGGCCTGCCAGCCCGTGTAAAGCAGCGTAATACAGCCGGGCGGTATGGTGCCGTGCCTTGATTCCCACTCTTGAATGTCCGCAATCCCCAAGGCATAGTCCGGGTTGGCGCCGGCCGCGGCCCGCATGTCCACCACCACCGCTGGTGCGATCAGGGAGCCTGCTGGATATTCTTCAATGGTCAGCCCGCCGGGGTAAAAGGCTGCCGGCGCATTCATGTGGGTGCCGCTGTGTTCCCCCAGCCGGAAGCGGCGCAGGAAATAGCCTTCCCGTTCAATCTGAGCCACCGTTTCCAATTCCACTGGCGGGTCTCCGGGCCATTGAGGTATGCCGGGGTGTATGGAGTGGCTCAAATCCACAATATGCAGGCCATGCAGCCTTTGCCACAAGGATGAGTTAGGGTCTTGCCCAGACAACGCTGTTGACATTGCACTATCCAATAGTATATATACATCGTTACCATGTGCTAAGTAACGTGCACTGTATTGCGCTTTCTGTAAATATTCAAGGTTTTACAGTAGTAAAGACGATAAAAATTACTTATTACGTAATTAACGGGACGTTATACGTTATCGTTTAATCCGGACATCTTTATTAAGGAGGACCCTGTAATGCCCGCCAACGGTAACTCTGGATACCAATTTCCCCGTTTTTTCCCGGTGGTGGCCATATTGGCCTCATTATTCTTGATCGCCTGCGGCGGGGCGGCCACCGCCACGCCAGCGCCCACCGCCGTCCCGGCGCCGGTGGTCAACCCTACCGCCACCCCCGTTCCCGTGGTGAAGCCCACGGCGGCCCCCACCCAGGTGATGGCCAAACGGTCGGACATCAACGTGGTCATCAACGTGGAACCGGCCAACCCGGACATCTTCCTCGCCACCACTGCCTATCCTTACCACCTTGGCTTGAACGTGGTGCCCGGCCCGGCGCTGCTGGGGCCGGACTTTGTGGACACCCTCACCGCCGGGTTTGAGAGCTTCAAGATGGAGACTCCCAACCGCTGGGTGTTCAAGCTCACCCCGGGGGTCAAGTTCCACAACGGCGAGCCGTGGAACGCCGCCGCCGCCAAGTTTAGCATTGACTTCCACGGCGACGTTAAGAAAGGCTCTCAGGCATTTGCCAACGTAGACACCTCCCATGGCGAGGTCATTGACGACCTGACCGTGGCCTGGGTGTGTGACAAGGTCGCTTGTCCTGTGCTGCTCCGCTACGCTTCTTACCACACCTTCCAGGCCCCGGCCTGGTATCAGAACACCCCGCCAGACCAGCGCAACGCCGAGGGCCGCATCATCGGTTGGGGGCCTTACCAGTGGAAGGAGTGGAAGAAGGGCGAGTCTTACACCATTGAGCAGTTCCCCGGCTACGTGGAACCCAAGGGCCGGTTCATCGCCCAGAAGGGTTCCATCAAGACCGCCAAGTTTGTGTGGCGCAACGAAGAGTTGGTGCGCTCGGCCATGGTGGAGACAGGGGAAGCTGACCTGGCCTTCAATCTGGACGGCACCTCCTTCACGGACCGGTTGAGCAAGAGCGCCAACGGCAAGGCGGTGCGGGCCAACACCGGCGAGACCTATACCCTCAATGTGGACACTATCTGGGACCCCTTCCTGAAAGACCTGCGGGTTCGCCAGGCCCTGGCCCACGCCGTGGACTGCGAGGCGGTGGCGCTGGCCCTCTTTGGGCCGCTGTCCAAATGCCACAGCGGCCCCAACGTGCCGGGCGTGCTGGGCATCAACGAGAACAACACCAAGCCCATTTACACATACAACCCTGCCAAGGCCAAGCAGTTGCTCCAGGATTCCGGCTACCTGGCGACCGGCGCCACGGTGGAGGCCCGCCACCAGATTCACGCCTGGAACCGCCAGGGGCGCTATCCCAAGGACGTGGAAGTGGGCGAAGCCCTGGCCGCCTACTGGAAGGAGGCGGGGATTAATGTGAAGGTTAACGTGGTGGACGACGCCGTCTGGCAGACCAAGCACCTCACCGGGTCGGGCCGCGTGCTGGCTGCGGGCGGCACCATCGAAAGCGTTGCCACTTCCAAACCCCCAGCTCCCAACAACGCTTCCCCAGGAATGGTCATGTTCGCCCCCGGCGGCGAGCTTTTTGACTTTGGCCGCCAGTTGAGCTTTTACATGAGCTGCGGCAGCAACCGGGCCAAGAACTGTGACCCGGAGCGCCAGAAGCTCACCGACGCCGCCTTATCCGCCAGCGGCGCCGACCGGGAGAAGCTGATGACCCAGGCCTATGATGAGTTCGCCAAGAACCTGCTGCACTTGCCCTTCATGGACGTCGTGGCGGTGTGGGGCGTGAACAAGAACCTGGACTACATTGATATGCCCGGCGGGCGGCGCATCCAGATTAACACCACCCACTGGATGAAGTAGCCTGGCGTCGTTGCGTCACAGATTGCGGGGGCACGGATTGCGTGTCCCCGCTTCTTTTTCTCGCGAGGGAATCTAAAAACCCCTAACAAAATGCCGAAGTTGTCACCCTGAGTCCTTCGGCTGAAGGGCGAAGGGTCTGGGGTAGTGGGCGCTTGCCCCACCCCAGCTTCTTTGCCGTCCCGATAGCATCGGGACTCCTCAGAATGACATCCTTCATTTTGTTAGGCGCTCTAAAAAGGGCTTGCTCAACAAGGCTGGCCCTCCGACACGCTCAGGGTGAGCGCACTCTCCGCTCGTGGTGAGCCTGTCGAACCACGAATAGCTAACCCTTTCAGACCCCTTGTTTTTCTAAACTCCGGCAGGCAGTTGCTCACCGGCCTTGTGGCTGGTCCACTGCCCATTGCGGTAAACAACCACCCGGCCTACGCCCAGTACCCGCCAGCGGCCTGGGCTGCCCAAGCAGGCGGTGCGGGCGTCAATGCCCAGAACAGTCAGGCTGGCAGGCACTTGGGATTCAAGTTGTTGGGCAATCTCCGCCGGGTCTTTGTCCTCGTGGTGGGGCAGCACCGCCACCTGGGGCACCACGCCCAGGGCCTTGACCCAGCCGCCTCTTTCCGGGCGGCGCATCATGGCCCCCAGCACCATAGCTCCGGCGCTGGAACCAGCCAGCACCGCGCCGCGCTCCACCGCCTGGAGCATGGCCTGCAGCAGCAGCGAGTCCTGAAGCACCTCCAGCAGGTGGTCGGGGCTGCCCCCGGCAAAGTAGATGACATGGGCGTCGCCCAGGGCCTGGGCAAAGCCGGGGTCATTGGCGTGGGAGCGCTCCAGCACCATCAAAGGACGGGCATCGCCGCCCAGACTGTTGAAGTGGCCCACCCCGTGGGCGGCGGAATGTTCTGGCGTGTACCAGGCGGCGGCGGTGGGCAGCACCACCACCCGTGCAGAGTCCTGGCCGGAGGCGGCCAGAATGGCCCGGTCCATACGTGTGGTCCCGGCGCGGAACTCGTTGCCGCCCACCAGAGCAATTTCTCCCGGCATTTCACCGCCTCCTCAAGCGCAGTTTCCAGTTGTTCTTGTGACGCCAGCCCATTCTAGCAGGGCCGTTGGCGGACTGAAACCGCGCCATTGGATGCCAGATTGCGTCCAGAGACAGAGCGGCACTTATGCATTGCCTGCCACCGCAAGCATTGACCCCACCTAGCTGCGGAGCTAGAATGCAACTATCCCCCGTCGCCATTGGACGATGGGATGAAATCAGGGGGAAGAATGTTTACGTCAGTGCACCATGTCCACTACGTGGTCCGCAACCGGGATGCTATGGTGTCGTATATTGAGCGCAACTTCGGCCTCAAGCCGGTAAACCTGGAAGAACATCCAGGGCGTGGCAAGGACGCCATGTACAAAGTGGGCACCACTCTCATTGAGCTTACCGAACCCCTGGACCCCAACTCCGCCATGGGCAAGTCCCTGGCCCGCAACGGGCCTGGCGTGTGGCACGTGGCCTGGCGGGTGCCCAGCGTGCGCAAGGCCGCCAAAGAGCTGGCCGCCAAGGGCAACAAAATCCGCGGCGAGGGCGGACTGACTCGCAGCCCCCGCGGTTATACCACGGTGAACATTGAGCCGGAGAGTTCCCAGGGCATCTGGTTCCAGTTGGCCCAGGGCTCTGCCAAAATGTAACTCCGCAAAACTCACGGCGGCGGGCTGACCGTTGCGGTACTGCCCGCCGCCGTAGCTTTTTATAAAAGGTCCAGGTTCATGTCAGCACCACTGCTCCGCCACACAATTATTGAAATGGTCTCCCAGGCGCTGGTCAAAGCCCAGCAAAGCGGCAGCATCCAGTTGGAGATCGCTCCCGTTATTGAAGTGGAACATCCCGCCAACGCCGGGCATGGCGATTTCGCCACCAACTTGCCATTGCGTTTGGCCCGCGCCACCCGGCTTAACCCCCTCAAGCTGGCGGGGATTCTGGTGGAAAATATGCCCGCCAGGGACGAAGTGGCCAAAGTGGTGGCTGCGCCGCCCGGATTCGTCAACTTCTACCTGCGGGACCAATGGCTCCAGGAGCAGGTAGATGCGGTGCGCCAGGAGGGCGGGCAGTATGGCCGCGTCACCCTGGGCCAGGGCCGTCCCGTGATGGTGGAGTTTGTCAGCGTGAACCCCACCGGGCCGGTGCATGTAGGTCATACCCGCGGGGCTGTGCTGGGCAGCGTCTTGGCCAACGTCATGGACGCCGCCGGTTACAACGTTACCCGGGAGTACTACGTCAATGATGCCGGCAGCCAGATGGAGGCCTTCTACCGCTCGGTTTATGCCCGCTACCAGCAGGCGCTGGGCGTAGCGGCGGAGCTGCCCGCCAACGGATACGTGGGCCAGTACGTGGCCGACCTGGCCCAGGAAATTGTCCAGTCCCAGGGACGCCGCTTTCTGGATATGGATGAAACTGCGGCCGTCAAGGAGATTGGGGACCTGGCCCGGGAGAAGATGGTGGCTCTCATCCGGGGCGACCTGGAATGCATCGGTGTGACCTTTGATAACTGGTTCAGCGAGCGTTCCCTTTACCAGAGCGGCGAATACCAGCAGGCCATGGACCTGTTGCGCCAGCAAGGTTACTTGTCCGAGCGGGAGAGCGCCCTGTGGTTCAATTCCACCCTACTGGGCGATGACAAAGACAATGTGGTGGTGCGCTCCACGGGCGAGCCTACCTATTTCGCCTCCGACATCGCTTACCACTACAACAAGTTCAAAGTGCGGCAATTCCAGCAGGTCATTGACATCTGGGGCGCCGACCACCAGGGCCACGTGCCGCGCATGAAGGCGGCGGTGGCCGCTTTGGGGGCCAACCCTGATGACCTGACCATCCTGATTGCCCAGATGGTCACCCTGAAACGCGGCACTGAGGTAGTGCGCGCTTCCAAGCGTACTGGCGAGTTTGTCACCCTGCGGGACGTGGCCCAAGAAGTGGGGTCGGACGCGTGCCGGTATTTCTTCCTGGCCCGCAGCCCGGATGCCCAGATGGAATTTGACCTGGAGCTGGCCAAGAAAGAGTCCACGGAAAACCCGGCTTACTATATTCAGTACGCCCACGCCCGCAACGCCAGTATTCTTAACCTGGCCCGCAGCCGGGACATCAACTGGAGCCAGGGCGACGTCACACTGCTCAATGATCCCAACGAACTGAACCTGATTCGCACCATGCTGCGCCTGCCGGAGCTGGTGGAGCAGATGGCCCAGTCCCTGGAGCCGCACCACCTTCCCCACTACGCCATGGAACTGGCCACGGCCTTCCACTGGTTCTACGAGAACTGCCGGGTCCTCTCCGCCAAGCCGGAGGACAACGAGATTACCCTGGCCCGCCTCAAGTTGGTGGAATCGGCGCAGATTGTGCTGCGGCGCACCCTGGAGCTGATGGGGATGCACGCCCCGGACAAGATGTAGGCCGCCAAGCCCCCCAGAGCGCCTAACAAAATGAAGGATGTCATTCTGAGGAGTCCCGATGACATCGGGACGACGAAGAATCTGGGGTGGGGTGATCTCCCACCTCCCCAGACCCTTCGTCCTTCAGCCGAAGGACTCAGGGTGACAGCTTCGGTATTTTGTTAGGGGTTCTTAGAGCGTGTTTAAAAAGTGCTGTGCACTACCAGCGCTCACCCTTCGACAAGCTCAGGGTGAGCGGTTTTTCCCGCTCGTGGTGAGCCTGTCGAACCACGAGCGCCTAGCCTTTTTAGACACCCCCTTAGAGCGTGTGTGAGAAATGCCGTCTACCCAGCCCGCTCATGGTTGGACAAGCCCCGACCTGGTCGGGATCCCGATACGTCGGGACTCACCACGAGCGGGAATTGTCACCCACTCTCTTAGGCACCCAGCTTTTCCAGGAATGGCTGGTACTCGTCCGGGGCTATGTCAAAGGAGATGGTCTGGCCGTTGTCCATCTGGAGGGTCACGTAAACATACTCTTGGGTCACCCGCGCATCCACCCGGAACACCCGGTCCAGCCGCACCAGGGTCTCCACCTCGTTGCCGGTCTCCTTAATCAAATACCACTTCATACTTTATCTTCTCCGCGAAAATCTCTGCCCCATCTTAAACCCTGGGGTGGACTAAGGAAATGCTGTCAGGGCATGGACCAGGGACTTTTCGTTCCCAGCCTGCCCTTGAACCAGGGCCGTGGCGGGGTTAAGATACCCTTTGTAGAGTATCAATGCGTATTTTGCTGAGAATCGTTGGGATGGCGGGGCGGTATCGCCTTCGCCTTTTCCTGTCATATTTAACTTTGCTGGCCTCCGTGGCTGCTACCCTGGCCCTTCCCCGCATCCTTGGCCACGCGGTGGATGGCATTGTGGCCGGGGCCAGCCGTCAGGCCCTTATAGGCATGGCGCTGACGCTGCTGGTGGTCAGTGTGCTGCGGGGGCTGGCGGACTTTGCCCGCATCTTCTTCGCCGATTCCACCTCCCAGAAAGTGACCTACGACCTGCGCAACGCCCTTTATGACGCCTGGCAGCACCTGAGCTTTGGCTACCATGACAAAGAGCATACCGGCGACCTGATGTCCCGGGCCACCGCCGATGTGGAATCGGTGCGCCGCTTCATCAACCTGGGAATGCTCCGCTCGGTGCACATGGCGCTGATGATGGTGGTCATCTGTATTCTGATGGTTCGGCTGGACTGGAAGCTGGCCCTGCTGAGCCTCAGCTTTTTGCCCTTCATGGTGCTGCGGTCCACAATGGTGGTCTATTCCCTGCGCCGGGCCTGGTCGCGGGTGCAGCAGTTGACGGGCGAGCTGGTCACCGCCCTACAAGAGAACCTGTCGGGCATGGCGGTGGTGAAAGCCTTTGCGGCGGAGCGGTTCGAGGAGAAGAAATTTGCCGCCAGGACCCGGGAGTTGGCCGACTCCAGCTTCCGTGCCGACCGCATTGAAGCCGGCAATAATGCGGCCATTACTTTCTTTTTCACCCTGGCCACCGGCTTGATCCTGTGGTACGGCGGGCGGCAAGTAATCCAGACCGACCTGACGCTGGGCCAGTTCACCGAGTTCATATTCTTGATGAGCATGTTGAACCAGCCCATCCGCATGTCTGCCTGGATTATCAACACCTATGCCCGGGCCATCTCGGCGGGGGAGCGGGTTTTCCAAGTGCTGGATGCCCAGTCCCCGGTGCGGGACTTGCCTGGCGCCCGGCCCTTGGAACATGCTGCAGGCCGGGTGGACTTTGACCACGTTTCCTTCACCTACGGCGCTGCCTCGCCGGTGCTTAAAGACGTTGATATCCACGCCCGGCCCGGCCAGATTACCGCCATCCTGGGCGCGCCGGGCAGCGGCAAGAGCACCATTGTGCACCTGCTGCCGCGATTTTATGATGCCACGGACGGTGCGGTCCGCATTGATGGTGTTGATGTTCGCGAGTTCACCCTGGACTCCTTGCGCCGCAACGTGGGCATAGTGGCCCAGGACGTGTTCCTTTTCGCCGCCACCATCCGGGAAAACATTGCCTATGGCGTAGCCAACGCTACTCAGGAAGATGTGGTGCGGGCCGCCAAGGTAGCCCAGCTTCACGACTTTATCATGTCCCTGCCAGACGGCTATGAGACCTGGGTGGGCGAACGCGGCGCTACCCTTTCCGGCGGCCAGCGCCAGCGCATGGCCATTGCCCGCACCATACTGCTGGACCCGCCTATTCTGATTCTGGACGACTCCACTTCCAGCGTGGACGTGGAGACCGAGCGGCAGATCCGCCAGGCTATGCAGGAAGTGGTCCGTGGACGCACCACCTTCATCATTGCCCACCGCCTGAGCACCGTCCGCCACGCTGACCATATTATGGTGATGCGGGACGGCGTTATTGCAGAGCAGGGCACCCACGACGAACTCTACGCCATGAATGGCTTGTACCGGAATATCTACGAGTTGCAATTGAGGCCCCAGGAAGAGGTTCTGCTGGAAGCTACGCTGCCTGCCGTGTCGGCTGGAGGGAATGCCTGATGCAAATGCACGGCGGTGGCGGCGGCATGGGCTTCAGTGTCAGCGGCTCTGCGGAGCGGGCGGGCGGTGGAGGGGCTGCGGTCAAAGTTTCTGACGATGAAATCCTGGGCAAGGCTTATGACCACGGCATTGCTATGCGCCTGGCCCGGTACGTTATCCCGTACAAGCGCTGGGCCTTCATCACTCTGGCGGCGGTCCTGCTTTACACCGGCGCCATGGTCACATTCCCGCTGCTGGTCAAGTGGGCTATTGACTCCCACATCAAACCGGCGGTGGATACTGGGGACTACTCCGGCCTCACTCGTGTGGCCCTGATTTTCATGGCTGTGGCAGTGGTCCACTTCGCCGCCAACTACCTCCAGGCCGTGTCCATCTCCAGGGTGGGCCAGGGCGTGCTCTACAGCCTGCGCACCCAGATGTTCAACCACCTGCAGACCCTCTCGGTGTCTTTCTTCCGCCGCACCGAAGTGGGCCGCATCATGTCGCGGATGCAAAATGACATCCTTCAGCTTCAGGAGACCTTTGAAATCATGGTGATGACCCTGGCTGACATCCTCAGCCTGGTGGGCATCGTGATTATGATGGTCATCCTGGACTGGAAGCTGGCCCTGATTACCTTCAGCGTCATTCCAGTGTTGTTCTTCCTCATGGCCTACTGGCAGCGCTTCGCCCGGCGCTCTTTCCTGCGCATCCGGCGGGCCATCGCCCTGGTCAACGGCGCGCTGCAGGAGAATATTGCCGGCGTGCGGGTAGTCCAGAGCCTGAACCGCCAGGAGCGCAACCTGGAGCACTTTGAGGCCCTGAACCGGGAGCACCGGGACGCCAACATTCAGGCCACTCTGTTTGCCGGCGGCGTCCAGCCGCTGGTGGAGATGCTCACCGGCATTGCCACCGCCTTGGTCATAGTTATTGGCGGCTGGTGGGTGGTAAGCGGGTGGCTGCAGGTGGGTGTGCTGGTGGCCTTTGTCTTGTTCATTCAGCGGTTCTTTGACCCCATCCGCAACTTGACCATGCAATATACCCAGTTGCAGCGGTCAATGGCTTCCGGCGTCCGCATCTTTGAATTGCTGGACGTCCAGCCGGAGGTGGTGGACAAGCCGGATGCGGCTGTGATGCTGCCGGTGGAAGGGCATGTGAAATTTGAGGATGTGTACTTTGAATACAATCCCGGCGTGCCGGTGTTGCAGCAAGTGACCTTTGAAGCCCGGCCTGGCGAGATGGTGGCTCTGGTGGGACCCACAGGCGCAGGCAAGACCACCACCGTGGCCCTGGTCAGCCGCTTTTACGATGTTTCCGGCGGCCGCATCACCATTGACGGGCACGACGTCCGGGACGTGACCCGGGAGTCCCTGGTGGGCCAAATGGCTATGGTGCTCCAGGAGCCTTTCCTGATTTCCGCCACAGTCAAAGATAACATCCGCTACTCCCACCTGGAAGCCACTGAGGAACAGGTGGTAGAAGCGGCCAAGGCGGTGGACGCCCACGACTTTATCATGCGCTTGGAGAACGGGTACGATACCATGCTGCGGGAGCGCGGCAGCAACCTGAGCATTGGCCAGCGGCAACTGATTAGCTTCGCCCGCGCCATTGTGGCCAATCCCCGCATCCTTATCCTGGATGAGGCCACCGCCAATGTGGATACCCATACGGAGATGCTTATCCAGGAGGCGTTGCAGCGCATTCTACAGGGGCGCACTTCCCTGGTAATTGCCCACCGGCTTTCCACCATTCGCAGGGCCGACCGCATTGTGGTGCTGGACCACGGCAAGGTGGTGGAGCAAGGCAACCACCAGGAGTTGCTGCGCCTGGGCGGCACCTACGCGCGCCTCTACAGCATGAACTATGGGGATGCTGGGGTGGCAGCGGAGCTTTCCCGCAACGGCGGCAACTCCGGAGTGCAGCAGCTGCCCAGCCCGGCGGTCAGCGACTGAGTAAGGCGGGCGCGAGGCCAGAAAATATGCAGGGGCAGGTTTTAAAACCTGCCCCTCCGCATTTCTTTTGGTGGCGCCAGCTTGCCGGACCATATTGCGAGGTTAAAACAGGTGGCAGGACACCGCATGCTCCGGGTTCTGGGCCGCCTTGAGGACCGGCATCTCCTGGGAGCAGCGGTCCATGGCAAAGGGGCAGCGGGGATGGAAAGCGCAGCCCTTGGGCGGGTTCAGCGGCGAAGGTATCTCGCCGCTCAAGACGATGTCTTCCCGCTGAATGTCCGGGTGGCTGGGCAGTGACGCCGAGATGAGCGCCTTGGTGTAGGGGTGCATGGGGTTGGTAAAGAGTTCTCTGGTGGGCGCTTCCTCCACAATTTTGCCCAGGTACATTACGCCCACATGGTGGCTCATGTAGCGCACCGTGGCCAGGTTGTGGGCAATCAGCAGGTAGCTCACTCCGTGCCGCTCCTGCAAGTCCCGCAGCAGGTTCATAATCTGGGCGCGGATGGAAACGTCCAGGGCGGACACCGGCTCGTCCAGCACAATAACATTGGGTTCCAAGGACAGCGCCCGGGCAATGGCTATGCGCTGGCGCTGGCCGCCGCTGAACTCGTGGGGGTAATAGTCTCCCTGGAACTGGTGCAAACCCACTTCCTGGAGCAAGGATGCCAGCCGCTCCTTGGCTTCGTTGCGGCTGAGCTTCTTGTTGGTCAGCAAAGGCTCCATGATAATGTGTCCCACCCGCATCCGGGGGTTAAGGGAACTCCACGGGTCTTGGAAAACCGCTTGTACCGAAGAGCGATATTCCTTGTAGTCATCTGACCGGAATGTAGCCAGGTCCTTTCCGCGGAATTTAATGCTGCCCGCGGTGGGCCTTTCCACCAGCAGCACCATCTTGGCAGTGGTGGTCTTGCCGCAACCCGACTCCCCCACCAAACTGTAGGTTTCACCCTGCTTGATGTGGAAAGTTACGCCATCCACTGCCTTTACTTGCCCGATGGCCTTGCGCAGAACCAGGCCGCTGGTCACCGGGAAATACTTCTGGCAGTTCTCAACGGAAATGATGGGTTCAGTGGCCGCAGCAATAGCAGTCGTCATAGCAACTTCCAACAATGCGCGTAGTGGCTCTCCCCCACCGTCACCGATGAGGGGTACTCTTGCACGCAGCGTTCAAAGGCGTAGGGGCAGCGGGGGGCAAAGCTGCAACCAGTGGGCAGCTTGTCCAGGGCTGGCGGCTGGCCTTCAATGGCGTACAGGTGGTCCACCTCTTCGTCCACGTTGGGCACAGACCGCATCAGCGCCTCTGTGTATGGATGGGCTGGTTTATTGAAGAGTTCCCGCACCGGGGCCAGTTCCACCAGCCGCCCTGCATACATCACCGCCACGCGGTCGCACATCTTGGCCACGATGCCAAAGTCGTGGGTAATGAAGATAATGGAAAGGCCAGTATCTTCTTGCAGCTCCCGCAGCAACTGGAGGTACTGGTACTGAATGGTGGCGTCCAGGGACGTGGTTGCCTCGTCGGCTATGAGCACCTTGGGAGCGCCAGCTATGGCAATGGCTCCCACCACCCGCTGGCGCATTCCGCCGCTCATCTGGTGCGGGTAGTTGCCGATACGTGCTTCTGGCGCGGCAATTTTGACCTTAGAAAGAAGCTCTATGGCCCGCTCTTTGATTCCCCGGCCGCGGTTCCCCGGCTTGAGGCGTAAGGTCTCAATGAGCTGGTTGCCCACTGTATATACCGGGTTAAGGGAGGTCATGGGGTCTTGCAAAATCATGCAGAGCTTCTGGCCCCGGATGTGCTGCATCTCCGCCGGAGTTTTTTGCAGCAGGTCCTCCCCCTCCAGCAGCACCTTGCCGCCCACAATCTTGCCGGCGGGCTGAGGCACCAGGCCCATTATGGACAGGGCGGTCATGCTCTTACCTGAACCGGACTCCCCCACCACTCCCAGGGTCTCCCCTTCCTTCAAGCTGAAACTGACCCCATCCACTGCCTTGACCACGCCGGTGCGGGTATAAAAGTAAGTTCTTAAATCCTGAACTTCAAGAACGGGCGCATGTCCTTGAGCCACGGTTCCAGCCACCTCCACAGATTAGAGCCGGCGCAGCTTGGGATCCAGGGTGTCCCGCAGCCAGTCGCCGAAGAAGTTAAACGCCAGTACTACCACGGTGATGGACAGGCCGGGGAACAGAGACAGCCACCACACGTCCACAATGACCGTGCGGCCTTCCGCCACCATAATGCCCCAGGCCGGCTCGCCGGGGGGCAAGCCCAGGCCCAGGAAGCTCAGGGAGGCTTCCAACAAGATTACCTGGCCTACTTGCAGGCTGGTAATGACCATCAGCGTGCTGATGATGTTGGGGAAGATGTGCCGGATGATAATCATGGGGGAGCCGAGGCCGGCAATCTTGGCGAAGGTGACAAAGTCCAGTTGTTTGATGCTTAACACGTCGCCGCGTATCATGCGGGCGAAGCGGGCCCACACTGTAATGGCCACAGCCAGCACGATGTTGGAGATGCCTGCTCCCATGAGCACCACGATAATCATGGCCACCAGGATGGTGGGGAACCCCAGGGCGGCGTCGGCGGTTCGCATAATCAGGGAATCCACCCAGCCGCCCCGGTATCCTGAAATCAGGCCCAAAGTAGTTCCCACCACTGCGCCGGTGCCCAAAGCCACCAGGCTAATGAACACGCTGGTGCGGGCGCCGTAGATCAACCGGCTCAGCATGTCCCGGCCCATAACGTCGGTGCCCAAGGGGTGGCTCCAGGAAGCTTCTTCCGCGCTGGTGAAGGCTGGCGGTATACGTGACTCCAGCATGTTAATGCCCACCGGGTCGTGGGGCGCCAGCCAGTGAGCAAAGGCAGCGCAAACTACCATGACGGTGACGATGACCACGGCCGTCCAGGGCAATTTTAGCCGCCGCAGTTTGGCGGGCAGCTGCTTTATTATTCCAGGTCGGGCAACCGGGGCTGCTACATTTGTTGCTGTAGCCAAGGCGTCCTCACTACCGTTTCCTTACTATTCGTACCGGATTCTTGGATTTACGTAAGCATAAAGGATGTCCACCACCAGGGCGGTCAGGATGTAAAACAACCCTGCCGCCAGCACAGTGGCCTGGACAATGGGGAAGTCCCTGGTCTGGATTCCCTGGAGCATGAGACGCCCAATCCCTGGCCAGGCAAAGACTACTTCAATGGCCACCGAGCCATTGAGCAGTCCGGCCAGGGTCAGGCCGGAAAAGGTCAGCAGGGGAATGGTGGCGTTTTTCAGCGCGTGTTTGTAAATGACCACGCGCTCCGCCATGCCCTTAACCCGGGCAAACTTTACGTATTCGCTGTCCAGCACCTCCAGCATGCTGGAGCGGCCCAGCCGGACCATGCCGGCCATGGCGCCCCAGCCCAGCACAAATGCCGGCAGCACAAAGTGGTCCAGCCCTCCTCTGCCGTAGGTGGGCAGCCAGCCCAAAATCGCTCCAAACAGCAGAATTAGCATGATGGCTACCCAGAAATGGGGGGTGGCGATGCCAAGGATGGCGAACAATTTGCCGAAGGTGTCCAGTATGGTGTCGCGCTTAACAGCGGAAAGGATGCCCAGGGGGATGCCTACTATCAGGGAGATGGCAAAGGCGGCGGAAGCCAGTTGCAGGGTGGCGGGGAACCGTTCCAGCAGAATATCCCGGGCCGGGCGGCCCAGAATATGGGACTTGCCAAAGTCGCCGCGGGCTATGTCCCCCAGAAAGTCAATGTACTGGATGTGAAGAGGGCGGTCCAAGCCCAGGTTCTTCTTCAGCTGCTCGTACTCAGTCCTGCCCGCTTCAGATCCCAGCAGGTAGGCGGCAGGATCTCCTGTAAGGTGCACGCTGAGGAAGATGGCCAGGCTGAGAATCCACAGCGTAAAAATCGCCTGGACCCCGCGGAGCAGGATAAAGCGCTGCATAACTTACCCCCGTACCTGGAAGATACCGCCCCAACGGGGCCGGAAATGGTCAGGCCAAGGTTTGCCAGTACGCCCTGCTGAGCTACGAAAAACCGGCGCTGTTAGTCGGCGCCGGATAGGAAAGTGACGGCCCTGCCAGGAATGGTTCCCGCTAGCGTCAACGACCAAGGGGCCATCAATAAGTTTAATCAATACTATCATGTTGTCTTCGGGGTGTCAATTTCTGTGATTTTAGTTTGTCCGCTATCTCCAGATTGGGTTTGGCGGACACCGCGCACACCGGCAATGTCCGCCAGACCCTGTTGCCTTACTTGAGCACTATTCCGTGAATGTTGGACGGGTAGAAGGCCAGAGGATAGGGCTGCCATTGAGTCACCCGCGGGCCTACTGCCCAGGGGATGTTCATGTAGCCAATGCCCAGCTCGTAGCTCTCGTCCCGGCTGCGCTTGGCCAGCTCATTATTGGCTTTGGCCCGTTCCACCGGGTCCACCACGCCCAGGGTGCGCTGGGTCAGATCAAACAGGTCCTGGGTCTGGTGCAGCCTGGCTCCGTGGGTGGGACTGCCGTAGGAGGAAAGGATTACGCTGGACTTGTCCAATCCTGCCTCGTTGTCCCGCCACAGCACCTGGCCGTGCAGGGCCTCCGTCAAAGTGTCCCGCTTCAGCGCCGCCTCGTCGCCCACCTTCACTTCCACGTCCAGGCCCAGCTCCTTGCGCCAGAAGTCGGCGGCTAGCTGGGCCGATTCAGGCAGGAAGGGCATGGCGGTGGAAACCCAGGTGTTGACGATAAGCTTGCCAAAACCCTGGCCGTTGGGATAACCGGCCTGGGCCAGCAGCTGCCTGGCCTTGGCCGCGTCCTGGGGCCAGGGGTCCAGTTCCTTGCTGTAGCCAATGGTGCTGGGAGTGACGTGGGCCCAGCCCTTAACCTGGAACACATCGGGGCCGCCAAAGAGTTTATCCCGGATGATGTTCTTGTCAATGGCCAAGTCCATGGCCTGCCGCACTTCCTTCTTGTTGCAGGGGAATTGCGGCTTGTAGCATCCCAGCACCATGACGCGGACGTAGAGGCCCTCCGGCCCAAAGACTAGGCGGCCGCCCCCGGCTTCCACCTGCTTTTTGGTGGCGATGCTGGCAGGAGCAATATCGGCTTCGCCGGAGCGCACGGCCGCTACGCGGGTGGCCTCTTCCGGCACCAATCGCAAGTCCAGAGACTTGAACTTGGGCCGCCGGTCTTCGGGCAGCCCGTTCTTGGACTGATAATAATAGTCCTCAAACCGCTCAAAAGACATGACTTCCGAAGGGACGTGCTTGATCATCTTGAAGGGGCCGGAGCTGATGGGAGCTTTGTCGAAGGCCTCTTCCTGGGCGGAGTTGTGGACCAACGGGCGCTTGGGCACCACGCCGTACCAGTTGCCCGCGGCCTCGGAGACATAAGCGCCGCCGAATCCGGCGTTGGCCTGGCTAAAGTTCACGGAAACCTGGTTGGGGCCAGGCTGGGTTATGCTGGCCACTGTGCGGGCCAGGGCTTGGGCGCTGCTCTGGGTGGCGCGCTCCACAGCGGAGCCGGACTCGTCCTTGCCCCAGTAGTGCATGAAGGACCACCAGACATCCTGGGAAGTAATGGCGCTGCCGTTGTGGAACTTGCCGCCCTCACGGATGGTGAAATTCCAGGTCTTGCCGTCGGGGGAAACCTCCCATTTAGAGGCGATGCCGGGGATGAGTTCAGTCTTTTCGTTGGTGGCAATTACAAAGCCCTGAAGGAACCGGGCGAAGTTGTTGCCGCCGCCCACTGCGTAGTTGTAAGTGAACCGTTCATTGCCCCAGCCGGCAATCATAAAGGTGAGCTTGCCAGGGTTGACCACAGGACCGGCGGGAGTGGCGGTGGGTTTGGGCATGGCCGTGGGAGTTGGCTGGGTTGAAGTAGATGGTGCGGCGGTGGCGGTGGGTTTGGGCGCCGGGGTAGCTGTGGCGGCGGCGCCGCAGGCCACTGCCAGCAGTAGTAAGAGCGGGGCCAAAGCCACCCACGCGGTGGCGGACTTGAGATTGAGACTCCTGGGGTAGCGCATAGGCCGTGTGCCTCCTTAGGAAAATTATTTTCCCGTATCTATGACGGCTGAAGGGTAGTGTCCGCAGCCGTCCTCCGCTGGGGATGCGCCTTGATTCCCCAGGCCGTTGCTGTACCTGGAATTACCCTGAGCTAGGTGCAAAAAACTCCTCCCTCCTACTTAAGAGGGAGGAGTTCTGCCAGGTACAACCCTTTTTTCAGGGGCCAAATTCGGTGTCTACTTTAACACAATTGTGTGCATCCCGGAGGGGAAGAAGGAGAAGGTGAAGGGCTGCCATTCAGCGACCCGGGGGCCAACGCCCCAGGGGATGTTTACGTACCCCATGCCTAACTCGTAAGTCTCGTCCCGCAACCGCTTGTAAACGGTGTTGAGGGCCGGTCCCCGCTGGGCCGGGTCGGTCACGGCCAGTGTCTTGGCCACCATGTCAAAAATGGCCTGGTCGTGGTGCATGCGGTCGGTCTGCGTAGGGGTGCCGTAGCTGGAGCGCAGGATGCTGGCCCCGTCCAGCCGGGCCTCATTGTCCCGGAAGGTAATCTGGCCGTTCAGCGCACCGGACCGCCGGGCGGCATTCAGGGCAGCCTCATCGCCAATCTTGACTTCTGTGTCCAGCCCCAGCTCCCGCCGCCAGGTGTCGGCAGCCAGCTGGGCCGCTTCAGGCAGGTTGGGCATAGAAGCTGATACCCAGGTGTTAACGATAAGCTTGCCGAAGCCCTGGCCGTTGGGATAACCGGCTTCCGCCATGAGTCGCTTGGCCTTAGCTATATCCTGCGGCCACACGTCCAGGTCCGGGCTGTAGCCGATGGAGCCGGGGGTAACCATCTCCCAGCCCTTGGTGGAGAAGACGTCGGGGCCGCCGTACAGCTGATCTCGCATGATGTTCTTGTTCAGGGCCAGGTCCAGGGCTTGGCGCACCTTCTTGTCCTTGCAGGGGTACTTGTTGTAAAGGTTGTTCTCGTCGAAGCAGCCGTGCAGCATCACCCGCATGTACACGCCTTCCGGCCCAAAGATCACCCGGCCGCCGCCAGCCTCCAGCTGCTTCTTGCTGGAGATGCTGATGGGGGCCACGTCCGCCTCTTTAGCACGGAGGGCCGCTACCCGAGTGGCTTCTTCAGGGACCACGCGGAGGTCCAAGAACTTGAACTTGGGCCGCCGGTCTTCTGGCAAGCCGTTCTTGGGCTGGTAATAGAAGTTTTCAAACCGTTCAAACTCCATGACCTCGGCTGGCACGTGCCTGATGAGCTTGAAGGGGCCGGCACCGATGGGCTTTTGGTCGTAAGCGGTTTCTGCGGCCTCATTGTGCAATTCGGCCCGTTTGGGCAGAATGTGGCCCAGCCAGTTGGGGCCAGCCTCGGACCACAAGCCGGAGGGCACACCGGAGTCGGGAGCCTTGGTCCGGTAAGTCACTTGCTTGGGGCCAGTCTGCTCCACACCGGCGGCGTTGCGGGCGGCAGCCTGGGATGTGGTGGAGTTGGCGAAGCCCAGAATGTCGGGTCCCATTTCATGGGACATGGACCAGGCCACGTCAGCAGCGGTCAGGGAGGTGCCGTCGTGGAACTGGACGCCGTCCCGGAGGTTGACCGTCCAGGCCAAGCCGTCGGCGGAAATGCTCCAGTCGGTGGCAATGCCGGGAATCATGCTGCCCTGGGGATTGGCGGCAATCAGGAATCCGTGAATCTGCCGGGCGTACTGGTTGCTGACGCCAGTGCCGGAGAGAACTGAGTCAAAGCGCCCGGCGCCCCAGCTTGCCACCATCCAGGTCAGCTTGCCGGGGTTGACCACCGGCGCGGCTGGCGTGGGGGTGGCCTTGGGCATGGCGGTGGGAGTAGCCTGGCCTCCGGTGGATGGCGCAGGCGCGGTAGTGGGTTTGGGTGCGGGTGTGGCAGTGGCAGCGGTGCCGCAGGCAACGGCTAGAAGCAGCAACAGCGCCATAGTGCCTGACGCGATCCCCCTGGGTGTGAAGGGCCTTAGACGGCCGGGCCAGGCGCGCCCTTGGATGACCGGAAAGAGACTCATGCTAACCCCCTGTCTCGCCAGATTAAGTATGGACGACTTCTTCGATTATCAGCCTGTATGTGCACGAAATGAGAGATTATACTTCGATATTCGCCGCCACTCATGCTCCGACGGCCAAAGCTCCCAGTAGGTTAACAGCCGATATAGTTTCTTGTCAATTATTACGAGAAATAATAGTTATTGGTATTTCTTTTTGTAATACTGCAGTAATGATTCGCATTGACATGCGTTGAAGACGGCAGAGAAAATGGCAAAAAAACAGGGAGCCGGATTGACAGCTCCCTCAAAAGGTCTTGGTTAGTCTAGCAACCTCAGTAATAGGGCCGCGTCTGTGGGAGGTTACTTCAGCACGATGGTGTGCAGCCCAGAGGGGAAGAAGGAGAAGGTGAAGAGCTGCCAGGCGGTAACCCGGGGCCCTACGCCCCAGGGAATGTTTACGTAGCCAATGCCCAGCTCATAGGTCTCATCCCGCAGGCGCTTGTACATCGTGTTGAGTGCTGCGCCGCGCTGATTAAGATCAGTCACCGACAGGGTCTTGGTTACTTCGTCGAACAAAGCCTGGTCGTGGTGCTGGCGGTCGCCTTGGGTGGGCGTGCCGTAGCTGGAACGCAGGATGCTGGCGCCGTCCAGGCGGGCTTCATTGTCCCGCACGGTAATCTGGCCGTTCAGCTCGCCGTTGCGGCGGGCGGCGTTAACGGCAGCTTCTTCGCCCACCTTGACTTCTACGTCCAGCCCCAGCTCCCGCCGCCAGGTGTCGGCCATCAGAGTGGCCGCTTCCGGCAAGAAGGGCAGGGAGGCGGAAATCCAGGTGTTGACGGTGAGCTTGCCAAAGCCCTTGCCGCCGGGATAGCCTGCGTCAGCTAGCAGTTGCTTAGCTTTGGCCACGTCCTGGGGCCAGGGGTCCAGGTCTGGGCTATAGCCCAGGGCGCCGGGGGGTCACAAATTCCCAGCCCTTGGTGGAGAAGACATCGGACCCGCCGTAAAGCTGGTCGCGGATAATGTTCTTGTTAATGGCCAGGTCCAGGGCCTGCCGCACGCGCTTGTCCTTGCAGGGGTACTTGGTATAGTCAGCTTCCCAGCAGCCGCTGAGGATGACCCGCATGTACACGCCTTCCGGGCCAAAAATCAGGCGGCCGCCGCCAGTTTCCACCTGCTTGCGGGTGGCCAAGCTGGCGGGGACAATGTCGGCTTCACCGGCGCGCAAAGCCGCCACGCGGTGGCTTCTTCGGGCACCAGGCGCAGGTCCAAGCTCTTGAACTCACCCGCCGCTCTTCCGGCAGGCCGTTCTTGGGCTGATAGTAGAAGTCATCGAACCGCTCAAAGGACATGACTTCCGCCTGGATGTACTTGGTCAGCTTCATAGGCTCGGCGCCAATGGGGTTCTTTTCGTAGGCAATGACTTCGGCTCGTCATTCATGTTGGCGCGCTTGGGCAGTATGCTGCCAATCCAGGTGGGGCCGGCCTCGGCCAACAAGCCGGAGGGGACGCCGGAGTCAACGATTTTGGTGGTCATGCTGACCTGGTTAGGGCCGGTCTGCACGATTTTGTCGTCGTTGCGGGCGGCGGCCTGGCCGGTGGCGCCCTTGTTGTAGGACAGGCTCTCCGCGCTCCACTCGTGGTTCAGGGTCCAGGTCACGTCGGCGGCGGTCAAGGGAGTGCCGTCGTGGAACTTGACGCCGTCGCGGATATTCACGGTCCAGGTCTTGCCGTCGGCGGAAACGCTCCAGTCGGTGGCAATGCCGGGAGTCATGGCGCCCTTGGGGTCGGCGGCAATCAAAAAGCCGTGCAGGATGCGGGCGTACTGGTTGCTGCTGCCAGTGCCAGAATAAACTTAGTCAAACCGCCCAGCGCCCCAGTTGCCGACCATCAGCGTAAGTTTGCCGGGATTGACCGCCGGGGCCGCCGGGGTGGCGGTGGCCTGGGGCATAGCCGTGGGCGCGGCGGAAGTTCCCGTAGAGGGGCCAGGTGCGGCCGTTGGAGCAGGGGTGGCAGTGGCTGCGGTGCCGCAGGCTACCGCCGCCAGCGAAAGCACAGCCAGGCCTCAAGTCCAAGGGCGGCGCAGAAATGAACTGGTGCTTCCCAAAGCGAGCATAGTCCTCCTGTGTGGTTAGATTTGGCGGAATCCGGATGCTTTCAACGTAATTTCACTCCGCCAATGGGAGCGCTAAGACGCCAATACTTTAGCCAACTTCCGGATTGCGTAACGGTCAGGCTAGCATGGAGGCATACTTGTGTGAATGCAAAGCACCGTGCGTAACGCTTATCTGGTTAGCTGTTACTAAAAACTTCTGAAATGGTATTTTTAAAGACGCTACATGCTATGAACGCACCAATGTTAGATTATTGACAGTATTCGCTCGTCATTGAGGATTTTGAAATATCCCTGGAATTTAACCTGGAGAGTCCGATACAATGGTTTGAGAATAGTGCCATGATGGTCAAGATGGATGGAGGCCAGCGTGCCCACACCCCAGGTGTTTGTAACCCGCCAGATTTTCCCCGAAGCCCTGGAGATGATTGCCAGGGAGGCCAGGCTGGAAGTCTGGCCCGACGATTATCCGCCGTCTCCGGAGCAGCTGCGACGCAAACTGGCCCAAGCCGACGGCGTGCTCACCAACATTATGGACAGGCTGGACGCTGCGGCGATGGCAGCGGCGCCTAATTTGAAAATCATTAGCCAGATGGCGGTGGGCGTGGACAACATAGACCTGGCAGAAGCCACCCGCCGCGGCATTCCGGTGGGGCACACGCCAGGGGTGCTGGCCAAGGCCACTGCGGACCTGACCTTTGCCCTGCTCATGGCGGCGGCCCGCCGGGTCAGCGAAAGCGACCGGTGGGTGCGGCGCGGTCAGTGGCAGTTGGCCTTTCACCCCATGCACTGGCTGGGGGTGGATATCCACGGTGCCACCCTGGGCATTCTTGGCTTGGGGCAGATTGGCCTGGAAGTGGCCCGCCGCGCCCGCGGCTTTGAGATGAAGCTGATGTACCACTCCCGCACCCGGCGTCCGCAGGCGGAGGCCGAGTACGGGCTGGAGTACGCTGAACTGCCGGAGGTGCTGGCCGCCGCAGATTTTGTAACAGTCCACGTGCCGCTGACGGCTGCAACCCGCCACTATATTGGGGAACGGGAACTGCGGATGATGAAGCCCAGCGCCATTCTGGTCAACGTGGCCCGGGGCCCCGTGGTGGATGCCAAGGCCCTCTACAAGGTTTTGAAGGAGGGCGGAATTCGCGCTGCTGCTCTGGACGTGACAGACCCCGAACCTATACCTGCCGATGACCCCCTCCTTTCCCTGGAGAACCTGTTGGTCACGCCCCACATCGGCAGCGCCTCAGTATCTTCCCGCCGGGCTATGTGTCTAATGGCAGCCCGCAATCTGCTGGCTGGACTAAAAGGACAGCGTCTGGAGGCCTGCGCCAACGGAGATCTGTACCAGGTCAAGAATCGCGGCTGCTAGGCTTTCCTGCTGCGGGCTTTGCGCTGGCTCTGGCCCTCTTTATAGCCTGCAATGAACTTTTCCAGCGGCGTGCGGGCAATGGCTTGGGCCACAGCCTCCAAGTCCAGGTCCTCCAGCTTCTTGAACCGCACGCAGGACTTCCCCATGTCCAGTTTCTTTCCTGCCCTGGCAAAAGCTTCTTTGAACCATTGCTCTGCCGCCTGGTCTGTGTAGACGTTGGTTAAATAAAGGGAGCAGTAGTTCTTTTGAGACGCCAGGGCGGCGTACATCAACGGCTGCCCGTTGTAAGTGTTGGGACAGCGGTCCAGGGGGACTTCGTAGCAAAGCATTCCCCAGCGCATGGTCTCGGTGTATCCTGGAGGCAGGTTATTCAGGATTATCTGTCTGAGGGCCGAGAGCACAGTGCGGCGTTCTGGGGAAAGCTCATCCAGGTAGGCGTGCGGGGTGGCGGCGGCGCTCTTGACCATGGGTGTCACACTACCTCATCCCAAATGCGCGTACTGTATTGCCAGCTCCCAACCGTGGTCGTAACCGAAATAGTAGCCGATGGCAGCCCCTGCCACTAGAGCTATAGTGATGATGAAGACTGTTCTGGCAATTCGCATATTCAACTCCGTTTCGTTGAATCTAGGGAGGCCCAGTCAGTTCATCAGGCTCGGTTGCTTCACATTTTGAAGCAGAGCGCCAAAAGTAGCGCAGTCCTGGCTTTTGCAAGCTGGCGGAGAGGGCGGGATTCGAACCCGCGAGAGACCGGTAAGCCCCTACGCGATTTCCAGTCGCGCCCGTTCGTCCACTCCGGCACCTCTCCAACTCAAACAGGGGTAAGACAGATAGCCATTATAGCCAACGGGCTGTTAGCCTGTCCATCATCATAGAACCTGATTCAAGGCTGATTCGTTCTTGCTATAGCCGCAGGGGCGTCCCGGCGTGTGCGCCCAGGGTGGTGGAATCCCTGCCACTGGGCAGACACCCTTGGTTGGCTCAGGGCAGGCTCCGGTTTGCCGTCTACCCTCACCAATGGTTAATCAACCCTGGACCCTGCGTCCCTAATAGGGAGCAGACACTCGGGTTTGCCCCTGACTTCGCCCAGAATGAATCAGCCAGGGTCTTGGTGGTGGTCCAGTTTGCTATGGTGACAATAGGAATTCTACCCCTCACACCGTCCTTGTAGTTGGTGGGGAGCAAGTCCTTCGCCGTTGCAGATATCGAACGAACTCATCATCCCCCGTAGTGGTAAACTGCGGGACTTTTGGAGGGTTCCTAAAGTATGGAATTAGACCTTTAATATGGTCATCCTGGGGACCATAGACCTGGTTTACACCGGCGGCAGCGTGTTTGGCCGTATGGACTTGAGCCATGTGGCCGCCGGGGCCTTTGCCGTGGCGCTGATGGGGTTGGCGCTGTTGCAAATCCGGCAAAAGCGGGAGCAAAAGCTCTTCTCCCTGACCCAACCCACGTTGCCCGTGTACGTGCTGCTCTATCTTGCCGGACTGGCGGTGGCGTTCCGCTGGTCTTATTGACAAAATATATAGCCCTTATTAGACTCCCTTTATGATTTGCGCCGCCCGCCTCTATGTCCAGCCGCACGGCCCAGGCTTTGCTTGAGTCCGCCCCTGCGGGGCCTGGAATTGCAGGCGGTCCCGGAGCATGGCTTTCCCCATCATCTAAGCCGCGGGGTCCACTCCATCTCCTGCTGTTCCATGCCTCCGGGTATGCCGTTGGACTACCAGGTTTGCCCCGCCTAGCCAACAGTGGGTTGGCATTTTGGAGGTTTCAGCAGGAGAGCGTCTCATATGCGTGGACTTTGTGGGTGTACCAAAGGTCTTCTTTCCCTGGCTCTGCTTCTTATGCTGGCTGTCATGGCGTGCGGGCCTGCAGCGGCCCCCACGGCGCTCCCAACCCCCACCCCCACCAAAGCTCCCCCCGTGCTAAAAATTGGCGGTATCCCTGACCAGAACGCCGCCACGCTGGCCCGCCGCTACGATGGCTTTGCCGCTTACATGACCAAGGAACTGGGTGTGACGATCCAGTATGTGCCCAGCGTGGACTACGCCGCCGTGGTTACCGCCTTTACCCAGGGTGAAATGCAGCTGGCCTTCTTCGGCGGGCTGACCGGTGTGCAGGCCAGGCTCCAGAATCCCGGCGCAGTGGCCATAGCCCAGCGGGAAAACGACGCCAATTTCCATTCCCGCTTCATCGTGCGGTCTGAACTGCCGGTGAAGTCCCTGAACGACCTGAAAGCCCAGGCCAAGAATCTGACCCTCACCTTTGGCAGTGAAAGCTCCACCTCCGGTCACCTGATGCCCAGGTATTTCCTGGTCCAGGCGGGCATTAACCCAGACACGTCCTTCAAGACCAAGCCCAACTATTCCGGCTCCCATGACCTGACTTGGCAGCTGGTGCAGAGCGGCTCCTTTGATGTCGGTGCGCTGAACGAGGACGTGTGGAACGCCGCAGTCAAAGCTGGAAAGATAGATCCCGCCAAGGTGCGGGAGTTCTACACCACCCCGGACTACGTGGACTATCACTGGCTAGCCCGCCCTGACCTGGACCAGGTCTATGGCGCCGGGTTCACTGCAAAGGCCAAACAGGCCTTGCTCAAGCTGAACGTCCAGGAGAACAAGGAAATCCTGGACCTGTTCGCCACCCAGAAGTTCATCACGACCAGCAACGACAACTACAAGCCCATCGAAGATATTGCGCGCCAGTTAGGCATTGTGAAATGAAAGTAGCCGCAGTTACTGCTCCGGCCGCAACTCAGTTGGCGGCCGAGGGCATTGCCAAGAGCTATCCGGGAGTGCAGGCCCTTGCTCCCATCAGCTTTACCGTAAGTCCTGGCGAGCGGGTGGCGCTGGCCGGCCCCAGCGGCAGCGGCAAGACCACCTTGCTGTATCTGCTGGCGGGTCTGTTGCAGCCCGACTCCGGCAGGCTCTGCATCGAGGGCCAGGACCTGACGGCCATGAGACCGGGCAAGGAACTGGCGCGCCTGGTGGGCATGGTGCATCAGCAATTCGACCTGGTAGGATCGCTGCCGGTGGTGCACAACGTGCTGGCTGGGCGGCTGGGCCAGTGGAGCCTGGCCTCATCTGCCATGTCCCTCATCTGGCCCAGGGAGCGGCGCCTGGCCCAGGAAGCCCTGGAGCGTCTGGGCATTGCCGACAAGCTCAACCAGCGCACCTCCAAACTGTCCGGCGGGGAACAGCAACGGGTGGCCATCGCCAGGCTGATGGTCCAGTCGCCCCGCATCATTCTGGCCGATGAGCCGGTGTCCTCATTGGATCCGGCCCTGGCTGAGGAAATGATGCGGCTGCTGGTGGAGCTGGTGGAAGACTCCGGCAAGACCCTTATCGCCAGCCTGCACTCCCCTTATCTCATCAAGAAATACTGTTCCAGGGTCATTGGGCTGCGCCGGGGACAAGTGCAGTTTGACCTGCCCGCTGCCGAACTGACCGAGGCGGTACTGGACCGGCTCTACGACCTAAAAGCTGAAAGGATATAACCCTGCTAATTGACCGTCTGGGCAGGACGATTGCACGTGGTAGATGCCCCGGTGAATAACCGAACAAGACCATCGGCTTTTAATAAAGAAATCCCCCCTGGCTCCCCTCTCAAAAATGGGGGTTGGGGGGATTTCCAGTCGGGGCATCCTTCAAGATGCCACCACCCCGGGTAAAGGATGAAACTGCTGGAAAGCCGGGGACTGCTGACGCTGGCGCTGGCCGGGGCCTTTCTGTGGAGCCTGACGGGCGTTGACTGGGGCAGCCCCCTGATTCATACGGGCGGCGGTGCCGCCGCCCGCACCTTTTTCTTGGCTCTCTTCCCGCCAGACCTGTCCCCGGATTTCCTGGGAGTGGCCCTGGCTGCCACCTGGCCTACCCTGGCTTACGCCGTGGCCGGAATGACCGTGGCGGTGCTCATTGGCATACCCCTGGGAATCCTGGCCTCTGGGACCGTAGTTTCGTCCCCCGCGCTGCGCCTGCCGGCAGCCCTGGTTTCCCGCTTTTCCCTGGGCGGGCTGCGGGCTATCCACGAGCTGGTCTGGGCCGTGCTCTTCGTGGCTGCCTTCGGCCTGTCGCCCCTGGCGGCGGTGCTGGCCCTGGGCCTGCCTTATGGCGGCATTCTGGGCCGCATCTACGCCGAACTGCTCCACGACGTGCCTCCCGAACCCCTGCGGGCGCTGCGGACGGCCGGGGCGTCGCCCATGCGGCAGTTCCTTTACGGGCGGGTCCCATTGGCCCTGCCAGATATGATTAGCTATACCTTCTATCGGTTTGAGTGTGCCATCCGCTCTGCGGCTATTATGAGCTTCGTGGGAATTCAGGGCCTGGGCTACCAGATTCAACTATCCCTCCATGACCTGCTGTTCCGGCAAGTGTGGACTCTGCTGCTGTTCATGCTGCTTCTGGTGGTGCTGGTGGACCAGTGGAGTTCCCTGGTGCGCCGGAAGCTGGCTGCCTGATGGAACTGGGCCAGAAGTCCCCAACACCGCCCATTGTGGAAGGAGGGAGGGAAGGCGCACCCCCGCGCCGAATTTTCCTCAGCGTCACCAAGCTGTCCTTGCTTGGCGTACTCCTGCTGGTTGCCGTCTCTTGGGCCTACCTGATTTTCGGCGAAGACCGGGACTTCCCCAACTTGTTCGCCGCCGCTGCCTGGCATGGTGCGGGGCGGCTGGTAGGCCAGCTACTAGGCCTGGGCAGCGCCACCCCCCCGGCCTATTTGCAGGCAGACCGCTGGCTGGAGACCGGCAAGCTGGCCTACCAGACCCTGGCCATGAGCGTGCTGGCCATTGGCCTGGCGGGCATTGGTGTGCTGCTGACCTTTTTGCCCGCGGCCCGCAACGTCAGTCACGGGGGACTGGGTGGCGCGCCGCCCCGGTACTGGAAGATCCTGCACCACGTAATCCGGCTGATTTACAACCTGACTCGGGCCGTGCCGGAACTGGTGTGGGCAATGATAATCGTCTTTTTTCTGTCCCCCGGCGTGCTGCCCGCCGCGGCAGCCCTGGCCCTGCACAACTTGGGCATTGTGGGCAAGCTGTCGGCGGAGGTGGTGGAGAACCTGGATACCGCCCCGGCCCGGGCCTTGCGTTCTGCCGGGGCCACCAACTCCCAGATGCTGCTGTACGGCATCCTGCCCCAGGCGCTGCCCCACTTTCTCACCTACCTGCTCTACCGCTGGGAAGTGGTCATCCGCACTACCGTGGTAGTGGGCTTTGTGGCTGCGGGCGGCATGGGGCGGGAATTCCGGCTGAGCCTGAGCTTCTTTCACTACACCGACCTGGCGCTGCTGCTTATATGGTACGTTATCCTGGTCACCGCGGTGGACCTGATTAGCGCATGGATGCGGCGGCTTACCTTGCCCCCGCCGGGGCGGTAACTGGCTTCAACCAACCTGCAAGCCCCAGTGCAACCTGCGCCCCTGCAACTTCTCCAGTAGATTACAATTTAGACTATGCGGACCTTTCGGCGCTGTTCTCTAGCCCTTTTCCTGACGTGGCTGATTCTGGCCTCGGCCAGGACGGAATACCGTCCCACCGCCCTGGACCTGGCGTTGGCGCCCTACCGCTACAGCCTGTTCGGTTGGGAACTGTCCCATTTGCCGGACAAGTGGCTGCACAAGCTGGACGGCGCCCTGACCTGGTGGCAGAGGCCCGCCAGCGCCGATGAACTGGCCTGGGCGCGGGAGTACTTCTCCCTGGCCCAGCGGTCAGGCCAGTTGACCCGTTCCTTGCGGGCGGGCAGCCTCTCCCCGGAGCAGGTCCAGCAGACCCAGCAGGAGCTGGACAGTTTGGACCAGCGGCAGCAGCGGCTGCGGCCCTTCGTGGAACAGAATATCGAGGGGGCGGTAACCAACACCCTGGCCCAGAAGGGTATGATCGGCTGGTGGGGCGGCGTCTTTCCGCCGGTGGATGCGGCCTTTTCCGGGACACCCAACATCCTGGTCACGTCGCCCCGGGAGCGGATTGAGCGGCAGTGGGCGATTTTGCTGTCCCCCAACATGCAGGACCAGCAGATGGAGCAGGTGGAAGCGGAGGTGCGTAACGGCCGCGGGTTGTCGGCCATTGTGGAGGCTACCGGCGGAGTGGCTTCCTACCCCAGCGTGGTTTCCGACGCCTACGGCCTGCACAACGCCGTGGTGACGGTGGCCCACGAGTGGGTGCACCACTGGCTGGCCTTCCACCCCCTGGGACAGGGCTTTAATCAGAGTCCGGAAATGACCACGCTCAACGAGACGGTGGCCACCATTGTGGGGGAGGAAATTGGCGACCAGGCCTTTGCCGTCCTGACCGGCCAGCCCGTGAACCGAACTCCGTCCGAGGCCCGCCCGCCTGCCCCCGGCGCCTTTGACTTTAACGCCGCCATGCGGGAGACACGGCTGGGGGCCGAGGCGCTGCTGGCCCAGGGCAAGGTTGACGAGGCCGAAGCTTATATGGAGCAGCGCCGGCTTTATCTGGTGGAGCAGGGATACATCATCCGAAAAATCAACCAGGCCTACTTCGCCTTTCACGGCTCCTACGCCACCACCCCCGGGTCGGTCAGCCCCATTGGGCGGCAGTTGCGGGACTTGCGGGAGCGCAGCGGGTCGGTAAAACAGTTCCTGGACACCGTGGCCGGGTTTGGCAGCTACGGGGCGTATGAGGAGTATGTAGGGGGTGAGGTTCCAAGACCTTGACACTAAATACATTATCCTGATTGTAGAGGACTATCATGGCAACTAGAACTGACGCCTACCCCGACGTCGCCATTCCCCCCGGTGAATACCTCCTGGAGGAGAATGCAGCACGTGGCATGACCCGGAAGGAATTGGCGAGGCAAATGGGCATACCTGTCAACGCCTTCAATGAGATTATCAATGGGAAGAAGGCTATTACTGCGGAGACAGGCTTGCAGCTTGAGGCAGTCATGCCAGAAATTCCTGCCCGGTTCTGGCTAAATTTGGGAAGCGACTACCAGCTCACCAAGGCCTTGATTAAGCGAGGCGCTTAACCAAAGGTGCAGTTCGGTTCGCCATCATCCAAAAAGTTCTAAGAATGTGTTTAAAAAGTGCTGTGCACCACCAGCGCTCACCCTTCGACAAGCTCAGCAACTGTCTTGAATGTCAAGGGGTTTGCAATGCCAACCCAGGATTCCAGGCATGACCATGCTTAAGCATCGAGTTGAGAATGGTGAGCAGCTTGCGCATGCAGGCGGTGAGGGCCACCTTTTTGGGCTTGCCTGCGCTACACAGCCGTGCGTAGAACTCCTGGATCGCCGAGTTGTGCCGGCTGG
>Ga0194131_10000362_pt1 | contig 75670 bp, 42 predicted proteins | sample TA2KigO120mmetaG_FD_148631 | JGI IMG/M metagenome (GOLD analysis project Ga0194131, IMG submission 148631) | Freshwater microbial communities from Lake Tanganyika, Tanzania - TA2015053 Kigoma Offshore 120m | ecosystem: Environmental > Aquatic > Freshwater > Lake | place: Tanzania: Lake... | reverse complement strand
ATCGCCACCTCATCAATGGCGAGTCGTGCATCAACCCGCAACAGGTCGGCACGAAGGCATGTCTTGATTACCGTTTCGAGGTGCCGCCCGGCGAATCCGCCGTCGTGCGTTTGCGACTGATGAATCGTGCGCTGGCGCGGCCACTCGCCGGAGTTGAAACCACGCTGCAGACGCGCCGTGACGAGGCCGACGAATTTTACCAGTCCATTGCGCCCAAGACCGCCACCGCCGACGAGAAACGCATCCAACGCCAAGCGCTCGCCGGCCTCTTGTGGAGCAAGCAAATTTATCGCTTTGACGTGAGCAAATGGCTGACGGGCGACAACCCCGCCGCCCCGCCGCCAGAGTCACGCGCAAAGATTCGTAACCGTCACTGGCAGCACCTGAACTCCAAGCGCATCATCTCGATGCCAGACAAATGGGAGTATCCCTGGTTTGCCGCGTGGGACCTGGCGTTCCAGGCCGTGCCCTTCGCGCTCGTAGACGCGGAATTTGCCAAGCAGCAACTCTGGCTCCTGCTGTTCGAGCAGTTCCAGCACCCAAACGGGCAGATTCCGGCCTACGAGTGGGAGTTCAGCGACATGAACCCGCCCGTCCACGCGTGGGCCGTGTGGCGGGTCTACAACATGGATCGCGTCCGCCGTGGCAAGGCGGACCGCGATTTCCTCGAACGCTGCTTCCACAAGCTGCTGATGAACTTCGCGTGGTGGGTCAACAAGGTAGACCGCGAAGGCAACAACGTCTTCGAGGGCGGCTTCCTCGGTCTGGACAACATCACCGTGTTGGACCGCAGCGAGAAACTACCCGATGGCACAACACTCCAGCAGTCTGACGGCACCGGCTGGATGGGCATGTTCTGCCTGAACATGATGCGCATCGCGCTCGAGCTGGCGAAGGAGAACAAAACCTACGAGGCCACTGCCACCAAGTTCTTCGAGCACTACGTCTATATTGGCTCCGCGATGAAGCACATGGGCGGTGGCGGCTTGGAAATGTGGGATGCGCAGGACGGGTTTTTCTACGACGTGCTCCGGCATCCTGACGGGCGGTACGACAAGTTCCGCGTGCGCTCGCTCGTCGGGCTGATCCCCATGTTCGCCATCGAGCGGCTGGAGGAAAAGTGGCTGGAACCGTTCAAGGAGTTCCGCGCGAACATGAACTGGTTTCTCGAGCACCGCGCCGACCTCGTGCAACGGTGCGTCACCACTTTGGAAGAAAACGGCCAGAAGGTCCACGTCCTCGCCGTGATGAACCCGGAGCAAATTCACCAGCTGTTGCGCGTGATTTGGAACCCCGGCGAGTTTCGCTCACCCTACGGCCTGCGCAGCCTCTCCAAACACCACCAGCAACACCCCTACGTTCTGGACCACCGGAACATCGGCTACGAGCCGGGGGAATCCATTGCCAAGCTCAAGGGCGGCAACTCAAACTGGCGCGGGCCGATCTGGTTCCCGACGACGTTCATGATGATCGAGACCTTGCGCAAGCTACGCAAAGCTTACGGCGGTCAGTTCACTATTCCCAACTGCTCGGAGAACGAGACACCCATCAACCTTGATGAACTCGCCGGTGGCTTTGCCGAACGGCTCATTCGTATTTTTGCGCGTGATGCCCAAGGCCGCCGGGCCGTTTTTGGCACGAACGAGAAGTTCCAAACTGACCCGCACTGGCGCGACAACGTGCTCTTCTACGAGTACTTTCATGCTGATACAGGCGCAGGCCTCGGAGCCTCGCATCAAACTGGCTGGACCGCGCTCATCGCGTCGGTGATCGACGAGTGGCGGAAGTGAGTTTCGCATCGCCTGTGTCTGATTCGCCTGAAATCACCCGCGCGGAAATCACCCGCTGGCGCAGCGGGAGCGAGCCTTGCCGGGAAACCGACGCGCTCGCCCGAGAGGAGCCGCTGGAAATCCGCGTGCGCGGCCAAAGCGTGGCCGTGACGATGCGCACTCCCGGTCACGACGCAGAACTCGCGGCTGGTTTTCTGCTGACGGAAGGGCTGGTCACACGCCGCGCAGACATCATCGAGATCGCACCCTGCCAACAAGGCGAAGCAGCACATCTCGGCAACACGCTGAACGTCTTCCTCGCGCCATCGGTAAGTGTGGATTTCGCCCAACTCACCCGCCACGTCTTCGCCTCGTCGTCCTGCGGACTGTGCGGCAAGGCGACCATCGAGTCCGTTCACCAGCATTTCCCGCCGGTAGAGTCCCCCGTCCGCGTGGCCCCGACGACGCTGCTGGAACTACCGCGGCAGTTGGCCATCCTCCAGGCCACCTTCGCCCAGACCGGTGGCCTGCACGCCGCCGCTCTATTCACGGCCGCAGGCGAACTCCTCGTGCTGCGCGAGGACGTGGGCCGGCACAACGCCGTGGACAAGGTGCTCGGCTGGGCCTTCCTCAATGGCCCGTTCCCGCTGGATGCGCACATCCTGCTGGTCAGCGGCCGTGCGTCGTTCGAGATCATGCAGAAGGCGCTCGCCGCGCGCGTGCCGATCGTGGCCGCCGTCTCCGCGCCGTCCAGCCTCGCCGTCGAGTTCGCACGCCGCAGCGGACAAACACTGATCGGGTTCCTGCGTGGATCAGCCATGAATCTGTACGCGGGCGAAGCGCGCGTGAGATGACCCTTTTGGGCCATCCTAAATTCCCCGGGCTGCCCACGCGTCAGTTAAAGCAGTCCGCCCAAGTTGTCTTGCCCGCATGAGCATCGCCGCCTGCCACTTTCACCACGCGCCCTGCCGGGACTTTGCCGTCGCACTGCTGCTGGCACTGGCCGTCGTAACGAATCACGCGCAGATCCCGCCGCCCACCGATGCGCCGAAACCGCGCACGCCCGAAGAGAGCGCCGCGGCCTTCAAGCTCCCGTCCGGCTTTCGCATGGAGGTCATCGCCAGCGAGCCGCTGCTCGCGTCGCCCTCGGGCATCGCGTGGGACGAACGCGGGCGGATGTTTGTGAGCGAACTCCACGGCTACAACCTCGCCGGCCAGCTCGACATCGAGGAACTCAACCAGACCGGCAAGCTCGACACCCAAGTGCGCCGCGTGCAGGCCGACGCGAAGCACAAGCACGCCGCCGAGAAGGGAACGTTCGGTGTCATCAAGCTCCTCACCGACACCAACGGCGACGGGCGCATGGACCAAGCCACCATCTTCGCCACCAACCTCCCGCCTGCCTACGGCCTCGTCCCCGCGCGCGGCGGGCTCATCGTCGCCTGCGCGCCGCATATCCTCTTCTTCGCCGACCGCGATGGCGACGGGGTCGCCGAAGTGCGCGAGACGCTCTTCACCGGCTTCGGCACGGGCGAGCTCGAGCGCGGCATCAACGCGCCGCAGTGGGGCGCGGACGGCTGGATTTACTTCGGGCGCGGCTGGCCGGGCGGTCCCATCACCGGGCCGAAACTCGCGAAGCCCGTGAACTTGCCCGGCTCCGACTTCCGCATCCGCGCGGACGGCAGCGCCATCGAACCGGTGCCGGGTAGCACGGGCACGTTTGGCTTTGTGCTGACCGAGGCCGGCGACCGCTTCACCGTCTCGACCCGCAACAGCTTTTTCAGTGCGCCCTTGCCGTGGCATTACCTCGCGCGCAACCCGGACGCCGCCGTCGGCGACCTGCGAATCTCGACGGGCGACGCCCGCGCCTATTCCATTTCCAAGCCGCATCCGTGGCGGCAGAAACGCGCTGATGACCCGGCTTACTCGAAATATTACCGCGACCGCTACGGCGCGGCAGAAGCCGAGCCGACCGGTTGGTTCACCTCCGCGTGCGGGCCGTTGCTTTACCAAGACCACGCACTGCCTGGCTTGCATGGCCAGTATTTCCTTTGCGAACCCTCGGGCAACCTCATCCACCGCGCGCTCGTCGTGCCGGATGGTCCGGCGCTCACGCTTCGCCGCGCGCCGGGCGAGGAGCAGTCCGAGTTCGCCGCCACCACGGACCAGTGGAGCCACCCGATGCACTTGCTGCACGGGCCCGACGGCGCGATTTGGGTGGTGGATTTCTATCGCGAAATCATCGAGGACTACTCCGCCATCCCGCGCCATCTCCAGCAGCAATACGGCCTCTACGCCGGCCACGACCGCGGCCGCATCTACCGCCTCACGCACGACCAGCAGGCGCCCGCGCCCGCCGCGGACATGAGCAAACTCGACGCGACCGCGCTCGCGTTGGAAACCGCCAGTCCGCTCCTCTGGCGCCGGCAAACCGCGCAGCGCTTGCTGGCCGAACGCAACGACCACACCGCAGCGCAAGCGGTCAGAGCACGGCTGGGCGGCAGGAACGCGGCTTCCTCGCTCATCACCGCGTTGCGGACGCTCGACCAACTAAACGCTCTGAAGCCGGCTGATTTGCAGCCGTTTCTGGGTCGGCCCGAGGAAGCAGTTCGCATCCACGCGCTGCAACTGGCCGACCGCTGGCTCTCCCACGACGGCGGGCGCTCGTTGCTTGACGCGGTGCTGGCCGCTGCCGCTGTCGAGACCAGTCCGCGCGTGCAAATCCAGTTCGCCCTCAGCCTCGGTGAGAGCCGCGACCCGCGCGCGTTCGCGATGCTCGCCCGCTACGCCCGCGAGCGCCTCAACGTGCGGTGGATGGACACGGCGATTCTCTCCTCCCTCCACCAGCGCGGCGGCGAGATGCTCACCGAACTTCTCCGTGAGCCCGGCGAAAGCGCCCCGCTCCTCAACCGCCTCGCCCAAGCCGTCGGTGCTCGCCGCGACGAAGCCGAATTGGCCCGCACTTTGGGCGGGCTCGCCAGCGCACCCGAGTCCACGCAAGCCACCGTCCTCACGGGTCTCGCCAACGGCCGCAAGAACGCCCCGCGCAAACCGCTCACCGACAAATCCGCCCGCGCCGCGCTGGCCAAACTCGCCGCCAGCCCCGCCGCCACCGTCCGCAACGCCACCCGTGCGCTGGAGGACACCTTCGTTCCCACTGCAAGCGAGGGCGAAGTTTTCACCGGCCCCGCTGTCGCCACCATCACCGAAGTCAGCGAAGCGACGTTCCGCAAGTTCACCGCCGCGCTCCACGGCCCGCGCGATGCCAAGCGCGGCGAGGAGATTTTCAAGCTTGCCTGTGCCACCTGCCATCGCGTCGGCAAAGAAGGCCACGACTTCGGCCCGGACTTGCTCGGCGAACTCGGCGTGGCCGAAGAGACGCTCGTGCGCCACCTGCTGCTGCCGAACGAACGCATCCGCCCCGGCTACGAAACCACCGTGGTGGACACGCGCGGCAGCGGCTCCGTCGTTGGCCTGCTCAAGGACGATGGCGCGACGAGCCTGACACTCGCGCAGCCCAACGGCGCGGAGTTGGTGCTTTTGCGGAAGGATGTGACCGGCGTCCGGCGTGTGGCCGGCTCGCTGATGCCGAGCTTTGCCGAGACGCTCACGCCCGCCGACCTCGCCAGCCTGCTCACGTGGCTTCGCAGCAACCTCGGCGCGGACGCGGGCCGCCGGCTCGTGCTCTTCGATGAAGAACCGGGCTTCGCCGCGCTGCTGCGGGAGGAATCCGGCACCGCCACCGTCGTGAGCTCTGGAGCTTCGTCTGGGAAACTTTGCCTGCACGTCACGCCGCCGCAGCGCGCGGCGAAGCAACTTCCTGGCTGGAACTTCCGCATCGTTGAAAAGCCCGCCGGCGCAAACGAATTCCGTTTCCTCCGCCTGAGTTGGAAGGCCAGCGGCGCCGGCGTGATGGTTGAACTCGCCCGCTCCGGCCAATGGCCGAAAGCCGAAGACCGCAACGGCCGCTACCACGCCGGCCAGAACACGACGAATTGGCAATCCCGCGAAACCAGCCCCACCGCCCCGCGCGAGTGGGACACCGTCACGCTCGACTTGTGGAAGGATTTGGGTTCGTTCACGCTCACCGGCCTCGCCCCGACGGCGATGGGCGGCGATGCGTGGTTCGACCGGATTGAACTGGTGCGTTGAAACCCTCCCGTTGGAAACTCACTCCATGCAACCAAACTCCTCCCCGGCATCCCCGCCCACCCGCCGCCGTTTTCTGGGCAGCACGCTTGCCGCCACGGCGGGAGCGCCGTTCTTTCTCCAGTCCGCCCGCGCCGCCGCGCCCGAGTTCAAGCTGCTCGACACCAAGGTCATTTCGCACCAGCCGGAGCATTACCACGGGTGGCCCACGGTCGCGCGCCGGAGCAACGGCGAGCTGTGGCTGGTCTGGTCCGGCGGACGCGAGGCGCATGTGTGCCCGTTCGGGCAGGTGGTGGCGATGACCTCGCGCGACGGCGGTGCGACCTGGACCTGGCCGCGCGTGCTGCTCGACTGCGCCATTGATGACCGCGACGCCGGCGTGCTGGAGACCGCGAAAGGCTCGCTGCTGGTCTCGACCTTCAACTCGCTCGCCTACGTGCCCGGCCTGGCGCAGGCCGAGCAGGACGGCAAGTGGCCCGCCGCGAAGCTGGCCCGCTGGCAGGCCGCGCACCGTCGCCTCAGCCCCGAAGCGCAGCAGCAGGAGCTTGGGCAGTGGATGCTCCGCTCAACCGACGGCGGCGTGACGTGGTCGCCCCGCTATGCGTGCCTCGTCAACAGCCCGCACGGGCCAATTCAGCTCCGCGACGGCCGGGTGTTCTACGCCGGCAAGGAACTCTGGACCGGTGACAAGCGCGTCGGCGTGTGCGTGTCCGACGACGACGGGCAGAACTGGCGCTGGCTGGCGGGGATTCCCGTCCGCAAAGGTGATGTCGCCAAGGACTACCACGAACTGCACGCCGTCGAGTGCGCCAATGGCACGCTGCTGGTCCACATCCGCAATCACAACAAGCCGAACGCGGGCGAGACCTTGCAGACCGAGTCCACCGACGGCGGCAAGACGTGGAGCGAGCCGCATTCCATCGGCGTCTGGGGCCTGCCCTCGCACCTGCTGCGCCTGCGGGACGGCCGCCTCGTAATGAGCTATGGCCACCGCCGCGCCCCGCTCGGCAATCAGGCCCGCGTCAGCGCCGACCACGGCAAGACGTGGAGCGAGCCGATGCTCATCTCGGCCGATGGCACCTCCGGCGACCTTGGCTATCCGAGCACCGTGCAGCTCGACGACAGCTCCCTGCTGACCGTCTGGTATGAGAAGTTGAAGGACCGCACGCAAGCCGTCCTGCGCCAAGCCCGATGGACGCTGAGTTAGTGACATATCATTTCCATGAGTCGCATCGCCCTCATCCTCGCGCTGCTGGCGTTCTCAGTTCCGGCGGCCGAGCCGCTGCGCATCGTCACGCTCGGCGACTCCATCACGAAAGGCGTGCGGCCCGGCGTGAAGGCGGAGGAAACCTTCGCCGCGCGGTTGGAGGCGGGCTTGCGCGCGGGCGGCGCGGGCGTGTCGGTCGTGAACGTCGGCATCGGCGGCGAGCGCACGGACATGGCGTTGAAGCGGCTGGCGAAGGACGTTCTCGCGCAAAAGCCGGCCGTCGTCACCATCATGTATGGCACGAACGACAGCTACGTGGACCAGGGCAAGAGCGCCTCGCGCATCACGGTGGAGGAATATCGCGCGAACCTCGCGAAGCTAGTGGACGAGTTGCGCGCCGCCGGCATCGCGCCCGTGCTGATGACCGAGCCGCGTTGGGGCAAGACCGCGCGGTTGAACGGCGCGGGCGAACACTCGAACGTGCGGCTGGAGCAATACGTCGCGGCCTGCCGCGCCGTGGCCAAGGAGAAGCAAGTTCCGCTCGTGGATCACTTTCAGCACTGGACCGACGCCGAGGAGAAAGGCGCGGACATCGGCAAGTGGACCACCGACCAGTGCCATCCCAATGCCGAAGGGCATCGCGTGCTCGCCGAGTTGATGCTGCCCGTTGTGCGCGCGGCCTTGAAGCCCGCTCCTTGAACTCACGTTCGCCAACCGTTTCCATCATCGCGATTCTCCCCGCATGAAACGACCTGTCCTCTGTTTCGCTTTCCTGTGCGTTGTGGGTGCTCAACTGCTCACCGCCGCGACTTCTCTCACCGATTGGAAGCCGTTTCCTCCGGCAGCCCAATCGCCAATCTTCGCCGATGGCTCCGTCACGCTGACCAGCGACAAGTGGGCCGGCCTCGTCGCGCCGCAAGTGCTCGATGAGACGCACGTGGCCGCGACGGTGACGATTCACGAGGCGGCGAAGGGCACGCGCTTTTTCGGCCAGGGTTGGAGCGCGTGGCCCGACAAGACGTTCAGCGACGATGGTTTCGAGGCCGCGCTGCTGGTGCGCGCGGCGACGAACGCCGGCTTCCGTGCGCAACTCTCGCATCGCTTCCAGTGTATCGCGCTCGTGAAGTGGCCGGAGGGCGGCTACGTGCAGGTCGTGCCGTGCGCGGTGAAGCTCAACCAACCAATCCAAGTTTCCGCGAGCGCGCAGGGTGCGCAGATCTCGGTCAGCGTGGATGGCGCGGAGAAAATCCGCTGGCACGACCGCTTCCTGCCGTTGGCCAGGGGCGCGGCGGGCATCGCGGCCAGCGGCGGCACAAAGGTTTCGTTCCGCGACGTGCTCGTGGAGCGCGCCCCGTCCATCACGCCGCCGCCGCCCGGGCCGCACCGCCCGGACTTTTCCGTGCGCCCGTTCCTCGGCGGGCGGCTGTTTGTCTTCGATGGGCACGAGCCGATTCTCCAGTTGCACTACGAGAAGGACCCGAGCGTCTTCGCGAAGCTGCGGCCCGGCTACAAGCCGCAGCTCACGTGGGATTCGCACTGGGGCTTGGAAAATCAAGGCGCGTTCAAGGAGGCGGACAGCAAGTGGACCGCGCCCGAGACGAGCGGCGGCGGCGCGACCGTGAAGGCGACGTGGTCCGCGCGGCACGTGAAGGACCGGTTCACCACGAAGAGCACGCTCACGGTCGGCTACGACGCGAGGCGCGGCACTTACACCTACGACATCGAGAGCGCGCTGGAGATGCTGCCGGGCGAGCCGTTTCATTTTCGCTACGGCTTTGACTTCGAGCATCACACACCGCTCGACCCGTTCCGCTGGCAGTATCTCGTCGCGAAACGCGCGGGCGGCGCGGGCAGTTATCACCGGCCCGTTTATCCGATAGACCCCGGCCCGCAGTATGACCTCGAGACGGCGGGCGGCGCGCGCGTTTGGTTCGGCCTGCACTTGGAGGAAATGCAAGTCGCGCCCGCGGTGGAATACGACATCAGCAGCGGCACGAGCAGCGGGCGCAAGCTCAACACCGCCGTGTGCGCGGCCTTCTACGACACCGGCGTGAGCTTCGCGCCCGAGACCGCAAAGCCCGGCACGCGCATCGAGGTAAAATACCGCTACACCGGCGTGCCCGCGCCCGAGGCGAAGGCGGTTTTTGACGCCTCCAAACTCTACGACTCGCCCACACTCGACCCGCGCCATCACTACATTTTTGCCGACGAGTGGCCGAAGCTGACCTTCTCGCAGCACGTGCCGATGAGCGAGACGTGGATTTACGGGCGCACGCCGTTCATGACCGGGCATAACGTGCGGCCAACTTACGAGCTGGAAAAAAACTGCGGCGCGGGCAGCGGCTTCGCGATGAAGCTCGGCCCCGCTTCCTTCGGCAAAGCCAACGTGGCCAAGGCCGCGCCGCTCGCGAAGGGCCGCTACCTCGTCACCGCGCTGGTCAAGGCGGCGAACGTCCACGGCCCCGGCGGGCGCATCGAACTGGCGGCGTTGCAGGCCAAGACGAACCAACGCCTCGCCGAAGCCCGCCACTTCACCGGCAACGGCACCTTCGACTGGCGCAAGCAGGGCTTTGTCTTCGACGTGCCCGAGGACGCGGGCGCGCTGGAACTGGCCTTCGGCAACGCGGGCACCGGCGATGTGCTCGTGACGGAAGTCGAGTTCCGCAAGCTCGGCGACGGCGAAGCACTCCCGAGCGGCGTGCTTGCGAAGGCGAACGACACGCCCGCGCCGACTCCCGCCGCGCCCGCGGGAGCCATCGCGGATTACCGGATGCTCGAAGGCAAAGGACTCGTCGTGTTGAACCACGGCACCGGTGGCGGCCTCGGGCACCTCGACCTCGCGAACCTGGACTGGGTCACGGATGCCGGACGCCCCGCGTTGCGCTTCGCGGACAACCCGACCGGACGGAAGGAATTCCGCCAAGACAGTTCGCTGAACCGCCACTATTTCAGCCACTCCGCCTACACCGGCAAGGACACCTTGCCGCTCGCGCTCACCGGTCATCACGGCGGCGGCGGGAAAATTCCCGGCCTCACGCTCGCCGCGTGGGTGAAGCCCGCGCCCGTGATGGGCAGCGCGCACCACGGCGGACGCGGCGACATCATCGGCTACGGCGCGCGGCGCTTTATCCTCGGGCTCCACGGGCAGAAAGCCCCGTATCAACTCGCCGCGCGCATCAACGTGAACGACAGCATTATCTCCAACGCCACGCTCGCCGCCGACAAGTGGCAGCATGTCGCCATGACCGCCGAGCCGGTGGATGGCCATTGGCGCGTGCGCCTTTACCTCGACGGGCAGCCCGTCGGCGAAGGCGTGACGAAGAAGTTCCCCGCCGACTCTATCATCGTCCCCTCGCTCATCCTCGGCGCAGAAATCTTCTACTTCCACGACGCCTACTACCGCGGGTTGATGGGGAGGACGTTGGTGCTGCACCGCGCCGCATCGCCGAACCAAATTCTTGAAATCTCGAAGTAGTCCACCCCGCGGCCCGCACCTTGAGGTCACGCTCGCCAACCGTTTCCATCATCGCGATTCTCCCCGCATGAAACACCTCTGCCTGCTCACCGCCTTCCTGCTCGCTCACGCGCTTTGGGTTCAGGCCGCGCCCGCCAAACCCAACGTCGTCATCATGCTCGTGGATGACATGGGCATCATGGACACGTCGGTGCCGTTCCTCACCGATGACGCCGGCAAGCCGAAGCGCTATCCCCTCAACGACTACTACCGCACGCCCAACATGGAGCGGCTCGCTGCGCGCGGTGTGCGGTTCAACAACTTCTACTGCATGAGCGTGTGCTCGCCCACGCGCATCTCGCTGATGACCGGGCAGAACGCGGCGCGGCATCGCACGACCAACTGGATCAACCCGGACAACAACAACGCCGGACCCAATGGCCCGCCGGACTGGAACTGGCGCGGCCTAAAACGCGGCGACCTCACGCTGGCAAGCATCTTGCAGGCGGGCGGCTACCAGACAATTCACGTCGGCAAGGGGCACTTCGGCCCGCGCAATTCCGACGGCGCGGATCCCACCAAGCTGGGCTTCGACGTCAACGTGGGCGGCGCGTCCATCGGCGCGCCCGCGAGTTACTACGGGAAGCAGCATTTCGGCGGCGTCCCCGGCAAGAACGGCAAGCGCGCCTCACACGCCGTCCTCGGGCTCGACAAGTATCACGGCCAGGAAATCTTCCTCACCGAGGCGCTCACGCTCGAAGCCAACGGCCATGTGGCGGACGCGGTGAAGGCCGGCAAACCGTTCTTCCTCTACTTCCCGCAATACGCCGTCCACGCGCCGTTCAACTCCGACCCGCGCTTCGCCGCGAACTACGCCAACTCCGGCAAGCCCGCCAATGCGCAGGCCTTCGCCACGCTCATCGAGGGCATGGACAAATCGCTCGGCGATGTGATGACGAACCTGGAGAAGCTCGGCGTGGCGGAGAACACACTCATCGTTTTCCTCGGCGACAACGGCTCCGATGCGCCGCTCGGCCATCAGCACGCCGTCGCGTGCGCAGCGCCGTTACGCGGGAAGAAAGGCTCGCATTACGAAGGCGGCGTGCGCGTGCCGTTCCTCGCCGCGTGGGCGAAGCCGAATGCGGCAAACGCTTTTCAGCAGCGGTTGCCCATCGCGGCGGGCAGCATTCAAGACCAGCAGGCGGCCGTATATGACCTGTTCCCCACAATACTCGCGCTCACGGGCCAGACCGCGCCCCAGGGCCACGTGGTGGACGGTGCACGCCTCGACAGCTTGCTCACCGGCAAGCGCGATGCCGCCCGGCCCGAGCAGTTCCTCATGCACTACCCGCACGCCCCGCACCGCACGGATTACTTTACGACCTTCCGCGACGGGGACTGGAAGGTGATTTACCATTACTTCCCGAGCGAAGTTTCCGAGGGCTCGCATTACCAGCTTTTCAATCTCAAGGCTGACCCCTTCGAGCAGAAGAACCTCGCCGCGACTGAGCCCGCGGTGCTCCAGCGTTTAATGCAGGGCCTTGTCAGCGGCCTCGAAAAGCAGCGCGCCGTCTATCCCGTGGACAAAGAAACAAAGCTCGCACAAAAACCAAAGGTGCCGTGAAAGTAGGCGCTTACGCCTGATAACTTGAACGCAGTCTATCGCCCATTCTCATCGCAGATTATGCATTTGGCCACTCTCATCCTGCTCCTTCTCGCCACGCTCACGCCACTCGCTGCTGCCGACACGGCCAAGCCCAACCTCATCGTCATCTTCATTGATGACTTGGGCTACGCGGACATTGGGCCATTTGGCGCGACCAAGCAGCGCACCCCGCACCTTGACCGCATGGCCCGTGAGGGCATGAAACTTACCAGTTTTTACGCTGCGCCCGTTTGCTCCGTCTCTCGAGCTCAACTACTCACCGGTTGCTACGGGGCACGCATTTCCGTGCCAGGTGTCTATTTTCCCGGTCAGGCGAACGGGCTGAACCCAGCGGAGTTCACCATCGCTGAGCGGCTCAAGGAACGGGGTTACACGACCATGTGCATCGGCAAGTGGCACGTTGGCGACCAGCCAGAATTCCTCCCCACGCGCCAGGGCTTTGACCGCTACTTCGGCGTTCCCTACTCCAACGACATGCAGAAGAAATCCTCGCAAACGGGCGAGCGCGTCGTGCCTCTACTGCGCGATGACAAGGTCGCCGAATTGCTTGTGGACGAGCAGCAGAGGCAGATCGTCGAACGTTACACCGACGAGGCCGTCAGTTTCATCAAGGCGAACCAGAGCAAGCCCTTTCTGCTCTACCTGCCGCACAACGCCGTGCACACGCCCATCTTTCCTGGCGCGGCCTTCGCCGGCAAATCTGCCAACGGCCGCTTCGGTGATTGGGTTGAAGAAGTGGACTGGAGTGTCGGCCGCGTGCTGGATACCTTGCGCGAACTCAAGCTCGCGGAGCGCACGCTCGTCGTTTTCACCAGCGACAACGGTCCGTGGCTCGTCAAGGGCGCCGATGGCGGCAGCGCTCTGCCCTTGCGCGGCGGCAAAGGCAGCACTTGGGAGGGCGGCGTGCGCGTGCCCACCATCGCGTGGTGGCCCGGTAAAATCGCGCCCGGCAGCGTGTGCGATGCCGTTGCAGGAACGATTGATTTGCTGCCCACTGCGGTAGCGATGGCGGGTGGCACGGTGCCCGCGCAACCGGTAATTGACGGGCGCGACCTCTCGCCTCTTCTTTTAGGCAAGACGAAGGAATCGCCACGCGAAGCCCATTTTTACTTTGCGGGCTACAACCTCCAAGCCGTGCGGCAAGGTCCTTGGAAACTTGCCATCGCGCCGCAGCCCCAATCCATGGGCCAGCCCACCAACTCCGACGCCAGTGGCAAAGCGCCGCGTCTCTACAACCTCGCCACGGAAATCAGCGAACAGACAAACCTCGCCGACAAGCATCCCGACGTCGTCACCAAGCTCCAAGCCCTCGCCGATAAGATGACCGCAGAGATCGGGGGCAAGGAGCCCACCGCTCGCCGGCCAGCCGGCGTGGTTGAAAACCCGAAGACGCTCTACCCCACCGAAGCCGCCCCAAGTCCCAAGGAAAAAAAGAAACCAGCCAAAGCCACCGCCCCGGCGAAGTCTGCGAGTCTCAACACCTTGAACCCGGGCGGCATCTCGGCCAAGACAACGGTCGCGTTGTTGCAAATTACGGGGTCAACAGCAATTTCGCAGGTCGCATAACATCGCTAAATATCCAAAAGCCATGAGAGTTCCACCAATTCTGTTGTTCGGAATCCTGTGTGCCGCGCTGAATGCGTTCGCCGCTGCCCCCGCTCGCCCGAATATCCTGTGGTTTATCGTTGATGACATGTCGGCGCACTTCTCGTGCTACGGCGAGCGGCTCATCCAAACGCCGCACGTGGACCGGCTTGCGCGCGAAGGCACGCGCTTCAGCCGCGCCTTCATCACTGCGCCGGTTTGCTCGCCGTGCCGCTCGGCACTCATCACCGGGATGTATCAGACGACCATCGGTTCGCACCACCACCGCAGCGGGCGCGGGCTGGAGAAGATTCATCTGCCCGCTGGCGTGCGGCCGGTGCCGGCGCTGTTTCAGGAAGCCGGGTATTTCACCTGCATCGGCAGCGGACTGCCGGCCGATGCGGCACCGGGCAAAAAAGGCAAAGGCGGCGACGGCCTGGGGAAGACCGACTACAACTTCGAGTGGGACGCCAAAATCTACGCCGCGAGTGATTGGTCCGAACGCAAGCCGGGCCAGCCCTTTTTCATGCAAGTGCAGCTGGCCGGCGGAAAGCTTCGGGGTGGCACCGATGCCAGCGCCCAGCAACTGCTTGCCCGTGCCACCAAAGAATTTGGCTCCGCGACCGACCCGGAGAAGGTCACGCTGCCGCCGTATTACCCGCGCGACCCCGTGCTGCTCCGAGATTGGGCTGCGTATCTCGATTCCGTCCGTTTCACCGACTTGCACGTCGGCAAGGTGCTCGCGCGCTTGGAGCAAGAGGGTCTTCTGGAGCAGACACTGGTGATTTTCATGACCGACCACGGCATCAGTCACGCGCGCGGGAAGCAATTCCTTTACGACGAAGGCACGCACGTTCCGCTCGTTGTGCGCGGCCCAGGCATTGCGAGGGGCAAAGTGCGCGATGACCTTGTCGAGCACCTTGACCTCGCGGCTATCTCGCTCGCCGCTGCCGGGATTCCGCTGCCGCCGACGATGCAAGCTCGCGACGTGTTCGCAAAGAGTTACCAACCGCGCGACACCGTCTTCGCCGCGCGCGACCGATGTGATGAGACAGTGGAACGCCTTCGCAGCGTGCGGACTGACCGCTTTCTCTACATCCGCAACTTCCACCCGCAGCGCCCGCACTTGCAACCCAACGCCTATAAGGATGGCAAATCCATCGTGCAAACCCTCCGCGCGTTGCAGGCGCGCGGGCAGCTCGATGTGCTCACCACGCAACTGCTATTCAGCCCCACGCGCCCGCCCGAGGAGCTTTACGAGTGGACCACCGACCGTTGGCAGGTGAAGAACCTTGCCGCCGATCCCGCACACAAGACCACGCTCGAGACCCTCCGCACACGCCTTGACCGTTGGATGGCTGACACGAAAGACCGCGGCCCGGAGTCTGATCAGATGTATGACAGCGACATGAAGGTCTATCTCGGTCGCGGCAACCCCGAGGTCGGGCGGAACATCACGCTGATGAAGCGATGGGCCGCCGAGGGGAAATAGCCAACCCGGCTGGGTCGTGCGCTTGCCATGGATTCATGGGCAGGTAGAATTTAGCTATCATGAAATTTGCGGTCTGCCTTGCTGTGTTAATGCTGTCATTGCGGGCAGGAGCCTCGCCCCCCGAGTCCGCGCAAACCAATTGTGGGTCGGTGAAGCCTGTGGTCCGGGCCGTGGTGCCGAGTAATGCGTGGTCCCAGTTCAGGGACAAGACCGGTCAACCCGTCTCAAACGGTCCAGCCTACCCTCTGAACAGTAAACACTTAAGACCGTCCGCTTCCTCTCACCCCATTGACGCCTTCATAGCCGCTAAACTTGTTGAGAAAAATCTTTCCCCCTCCCCCAAGCCGACCCGGACGCTCATCCGCCGGTTGATCTTTGATGCAGCCCACTCACCCGCTGGACTTGCCGAGACGCTTCACCCAACCTCCTGGACATGAAGCTCACTCTGTCCGCCCTGCTGCTGGCCGTTGGCTTCGCGCTGCCCGCTGGCGCTGCGCCGAAGCCGCTCAACATCGTCCTGCTCTACGCGGATGACTGGCGGCATGACACGCTGGGCTGCGCGGGCAACCCCATCGTCAAGACGCCCCGGCTGGATGCGCTCGCAGCGTCGGGCGTCCGCTTCACGCAGAACCGCGTCACCACTTCGATTTGTGGCGTGAGCCGCGCGACGTTGCTGACCGGGCAATGGATGTCGCGGCACGGCAACCCGGCGTTCGCGATGTTCAAAACGCCGTGGGCGGAGACCTTCCCGGGGCGGTTGCGCGACGCCGGGTTTTACGTCGGCCACGTAGGCAAATGGCATAACGGCGCGTTTCCGGCGGCGAACTACGACTTCGGCCGCAGCTATGCGGGGCGGCATTGGATGAAGCAGCCCGATGGGACGGAAATTCACGTCACCGCAAAGAATGAGGCGGACGCGCTTGCATTCCTCCGCACGCGGCCGGCGGACAAGCCGTTCTGCCTGACCGTTTCGTTCTTCGCCACGCACGCGGAGGACCAAAACCCAAAGCAATACCTGCCGCAGCCCGAGAGCATGCAACTCTACCGCGACGCTGTCATTCCGGTGCCAAAGACCGCCACGGCGGAGCACTTCCGCCGCCTGCCGCCCTTCATCGGCAACGAGAAGAACGAAGGCCGCCGCCGCTGGCATTGGCGCTTTGACACTCCAGAGAGGTTTCAGGAATACATGAAGAATTATTACCGCCTCGCGACTGAGGTGGACGCCGTCTGCGGCCGCGTGGTGGACGAACTGATGCAGCAGGGCGCGCTCGACAACACGCTCGTCATCTTCACGACGGACAATGGCTACTTCCACGCGGAGCGCGGCCTCGCGGACAAGTGGTATCCCTACGAGGAAAGCATTCGCGTGCCCCTAATCGTGCGCGACCCCCGCATGGCCGCCGAGCGCCGGGGCACCACGCACGATGCGTTCACCCTGAACGCGGATCTCGCCCCGACGTTGCTCGCCGCCGCCGGCCTCGCGCCCTCGCCAGCCATGCAAGGCCGCGACCTCGCCCCGCTTTATCTCGCGAAGACCGCGCCCGCTTGGCGCAACGAGTTTTTCTACGAACACGCCCAACTCAAGAACGCCGACTTCATCCCTGCCTCCGAAGCGCTCGTCCGGCGCGACGTGAAGTATCTGTTCTGGCCGGACCATCAACACGAGGAACTCTTCGACCTGCGTGCGGACCCGCTGGAGGAGCGCAACCTCGCTGCCGACCCCGCTCAGAAGGAACGGCTCGCGGAACTGCGCCGCCGCTTTGCGGAACTCAAGGCCGCCGCCAAATAATTTCCGCCTATGCAACCCGCGCTGCGCTCCTCGACGCTTCTAATCGCGGCCCAGCTCGTCGCGCAGTTGTGCGCGGTCACGTCGCTGGCGGCGGATGCGCGGCTCCAACATTGGTCCGTGCAACCGGTGCGGACGGAGTTCCCAAAGGATGCGTCCGTAGATGGGTTTCTTCGCGCCAAGCTCGCGGAGAAGCGGCTCGCGATGTCACCCGAGGCGGACCGGCGGACGTTGATTCGGCGGTTAAGCTTCGACCTGCACGGCTTGCCGCCTGCGCCCGAGCGCGTCGCGCGGTTCGTGCAGGACGCGGACCCACGGGCTTACGAGAAACTGGTGGAGGAACTGCTTGCCTCGCCCCACTATGGCGAGCGTTGGGCGCGTCACTGGCTCGACATCGCGCACTACGCCGACACGCACGGCTTCGAGCGTGACCAACTCCGCCCGAACGCCTGGCGTTACCGCGACTACGTCATCGCGTCGCTGAACGCCGACAAGCCCTACGACCAGTTCCTCCGCGAGCAAATCGCCGGCGATGTCCTCGCGCCGAACGACGCGGCGAGTGTCATCGCCACCGGCTTCCTCGCGGCGGGGCCTTGGGATTTCGTCGGGCAAGTCGAGACCAAGAGCGACGTGCTCCGCCGGGCCGCGCGCGCCGGCGATCTGGATGACATGGTCACGCAAGTGATCACCGCCACGATGGGCATCACCATCAATTGCGCTCGTTGCCACGACCACAAGCTCGATCCCATCACGCAGCAGGAATACTTCAGCCTATGGTCCGTCTTCGCGGGCGTGAAACGCGGCGAACGCAACGTGAGCGCCGAGGACACCCGCCGGTTCACTGATGAAAAGGCGCGGCTTGGGAAAGCTCTTGCCGCCACGCGCACGCGGATTGCCCGGCTGACCGGCGAAGGCTTCGAGCTCGCCACGCTTCTCCCCGCTGACTCCGGTATTCAGGTGCAAAACGGCAGCGTCACCAAGGATAAGCTCGGCTACCATCGCGACATCCAAGTCAACCGGCTGCAAAAAGTCGAAGCGGTGCCCGGGGTGAAATGGGTCTTCATCCCCGATGGCAAGGGCGAGGTGAACGTTGACTTCAAGTTGCCCGTGTCCGGCGTGCCCGCCACGAGCGGCCACTTCTGGGACACCATCGCAAACCGCCCGCTGAACGCCCAGCGCAGCACGACGCTGGGCGGCACGGACTTCGCGGCGAAAGGCCACCGGCTGCTCGCGATGCACGCGAACAGCGGGATCACGTTTGACCTGCCAAAGCTACGCGAGTTGAGCGGACATCAAGCGCTCCGCCTCACCGGCATCGTCGGCTTCGGTGCCACGCCCGAGGTCGCCAGTAGCCGCGCGGATTTCACGGTCTTCATCGACGCCACGCTGGCATTCCAAAAGCTTAAGCTCCGCAAGGACGAAATCGCCGCGCTGGATGTCCAGATCCCTGCCACCGCCAAGACGCTCACGCTCGTGGCGACCGATGGCGGCGACGGCATCGGTAGTGACCTGCTCTTCATCGGCGATCCCAAACTTGCGCCCCGCGCCGCTGAGTCACGCCTCACCGAGGCCGAGGCGGCGGAACTGCGCAACGCCCGCGCGGAATTGACGAAGCTCGAAGCGGAACTCAAGAGCTTGGCGGAGCCTGCGAAAGTCTATGCCGTCGTGAGCGACGCGCAGCCGCCCGTCATCAAAGTGCATCGCCGCGGCAACCCCGAAGACGAGACCATCGCGGCCGCGCCCGGCACGTTTAGCTGGGCCGCCCACGCGAAGGCCGCATTTGGTGAAGAATCCATGCCAGAGGGCGAGCGGCGTCGCGCGTTGGCCGAGTGGATTACTCACCCCGCGAACCCGCTCACCGCGCGCGTGCTCGTGAACCGCCTTTGGCATCACCACTTTGGCCAAGGCATCGTGGCCACGCCGAGCGACTTCGGGCTGGGCGGCGAACGTCCGAGCCATCCGGAGTTGCTCGACTGGCTCGCGAGCGAATTCCACCATAGCGGTTGGTCAGCAAAACACATTCACCGGCTCATCGTCACCAGCGCAGTTTATCGGCAGAGTAGCTCGACTTTCCAAAGTCGAGTTCCCCGGACGCCAAAGCCACTCGACATTGGAATGTCGAGCTACGTTGACGCCTCGAACCGCCTCCTGTGGCGGCAAAACCCGCGTCGCCTCGATGCCGAGTCCACTCGCGACGCCGTGCTTGCCGTCAGCGGACAACTCAATCTCGCCGCCGGCGGCCCCGGCTGGCGCGACTTCAAATACACGGAGGCCTACGCGCCAATTTACGACTACGTCACCGCCGACACGCCGGAGCTGACGCGGCGCAGCATCTACCGGTTCGTCGTCCGCACCACACCGCACCGCTTTCTTACCACGCTCGACTGCCCCGACCCCGCGAACTTCACCCCCGCCCGCACGCAGACCACCACGGCGTTGCAGGCGCTCACGCTCACCAACAGCGAGTTCATGCTGCGCCAAGCCCGCCACTTCGCCGCGCGCGTCGAGCGCGAGGCCGTTAGCAGCCTCAGCCCTCAAGTGACCCGCGCCTTCCAACTCGCCTTCGCCCGCACGCCCACCGAAGCCGAGGCGCAAGCTGCCATCACCCTCGTCCGCACCGATGGCCTCTTCGCCCTCTGCCGCACGCTGCTCAACGCAAATGAGTTTATGTATGTGGATTGAGCCATGAATTCCGCCTTCCCCTGTCAATTCCGCCAAGCCCCTGCGTCACGCCGCGACTTCCTGTGGCAAGTCGGCGGCGGCTTGGGCGGCGTCGCGCTGACCGCACTTCTTGCAAAGGTTCATGCCGCTTCGCCTCAGAATCAAAACTCGCTTGCTGCCCGCCCTGCACCGTCCCCCGCCCGCGCTCGCGCCGTCATCCAAATCTTCTGCCCCGGCGGCCTCAGCCACGTGGACTCATGGGATTGGAAACCCGAGTTGGCGAAGCGCACCGGCCAGCCCTTCGACCCGACGGGCAAACTTCAGTTCTTCGCGTCGAAGCCCGGCAATTGCCAAGGCAGCTACTGGCCCTTCCGCCAGCACGGGCGTTGCGGCCGCTGGATGAGCGACCTCTTCCCGCGCCTTGCCGCGTGCGTGGATGACCTCGCATTCATCCACTCCATGCAGAGCAAGTCCGCACTGCACGGCCCGGCGATGTTTATGGCCAATAGCGGCTTCATCCTGCCCGGCTTCCCGTGCATGGGCGCATGGGTCACTTACGGCCTCGGCAGCGAGAGCGAGAACCTCCCGGCGTTCGTCGTGCTACCGGACCCGCGCGGCCTGCCGCCCGGTGGCGTCATCAATTGGGGTGCAGGCTTCCTTCCCGCCGTGCATCAGGGAACGCCACTCAACACCGACCCCGAGCAGCCGCCCATCGCCGACCTATTTCCACCGAAAGACTTCGCCGGCCTCACGCCGACGAGCGAGACGAGCGGACGCAACTTGCTTCAAACCCTGAACCGCCAGCACGCCGCCACGCGCGCCGGCAACACAGAACTCGACGCCCGCATCGCCGCCTACGAGCTGGCCGCGCGCCTCCAACTCAGCGCGCCCGAAGTCACCGACCTGCGCGGCGAGACCGACGCCACCAAGCGCCTCTACGACCTCGCCGACGAGGACACCGGGCCATTCGGCCGCCAATGCCTGCTCGCGCGTCGGCTCGTCGAGCGTGGCGTGCGCTTCGTGCAGATTTACTGCGGCGCGGAAAACACGACCGCCCGGAAAATCCGTCCGAACTGGGACAGTCACGAAGACCTCGTGCGCGACCACGGCTACTGGGGTCGCGTGCTCGACACCGGCGGGGCGGCGCTCCTCCACGACCTCAAGGCGCGCGGCCTGCTCGATTCCACGCTCGTCATCTGCACCACGGAATTTGGCCGCCAGCCCGGCGCGCAAGGCAAAGGCCGTGACCACAACCCGGGGGCATTCACCGCGTGGCTCGCTGGTGGCGGCATCCAGGGCGGCACCAGCTTCGGCACAACGGATGAACTGGGCTTCCAAGCCGCCGAACACCCCGCTTACAGCTACGACCTCCACGCCACCGCGCTCCACCAGCTCGGCGTGGACCACGAGCGCCTGACCTTCTACCACAACGGCGTCCAACGCCGGCTGACCGACGTGCACGGGCATGTCATCCAGGAGATTTTGGCATAGGGGCGTGCGTTCAAGAATCACGTTGAAGCATCGCAGCCGCCGCGTTGGCCGAGGCCATGAAAATATCCGAGCAAGGATTCAGACGGCGTGAAGGTGCACGAGGTTTTAAAGTCAAACGTTGCCGGGCCATTTACTGACGCATGAATAACTCGCCATTTCACCGGATGTCCGCGCGGTTGCCACGCTCGCGCCGCGAGTTCCTCTGGCAGAGCGGCGGTGGGCTCGGCGGCCTCGCGCTCGCGAGCCTGTTGGCTTCAGAACAATCGGCAGCTGGCGGAGTCACCGCGCCCAATTCACATTCCGCATTTCGCACTCCGCATTTCCCCGCGCGGGCGAAGCGCGTCGTCCAGCTCTTCATGGCCGGCGCCGCGAGCCACCTTGACCTTTTCGACTTCAAGCCCGAGTTGGTGAAGCGCGACGGCCAGCCCAGCGACTTCGGCGAGCACGTCGAGGCATTTCAAGACGGCCTCGGTCCGTGGAAGAAGCCGGTGTGGGAGTTCCGGCCCTACGGCCAGTCCGGCAAGATGTTGAGCGACGCCGTCGCGGACCTCGGACACGTCGCGGACGAACTGGCCTTCATCCACAACGTCGTGGGCAAAACGGGCGTCCACTCGCAGGCCACGCTCTTGCAGGCGACCGGTTTCAACCTGCCGGGCTTTCCCGGCATGGGTAGTTGGGTCAGCTACGGGCTCGGCACCGAGAACGAGAATCTCCCGACCTTCGTGGTGCTGCCGGACCATCGCGGTCTGGCCAGCAACGGCGTGAAGAACTGGGACGCTGCCTTCCTCCCGCAGCAACACAGTGGCACGGTGATTTATCCCGGCTCGGAAACGCCGATTGCGGATTTGTTCCCGCACAAGAAAGGTGAGTTCGTCACCCGCGACAGCGAGGCGGCGGCCCATGCGATGATGGCGAAGCTGAACCTTGCCCACGCCACCGCGCGCGCCGGCGACGACCGCCTTGAATCGCGCATTCGCAGCTACGAACTAGCCGCCCGCATGCAGCTCGCTGCGCCCGAAGCGCTCGACCTCTCGAAGGAGCCCGACTACTTACTGCGCTCCTACGGCATTGATAATTCGCGCAAGGAGTGGCCCAAGGAAATCAACGCCGAGGAAGAGGCAGACATTTTCGGGCGCAAGTGTCTTGTCGCCCGCCGGCTGCTGGAGCGCGGCGTGCGCTTCGTGCAAATTTGGAGCGGCAACGACAACGGTTTCCCGCGCCGCAACTGGGATTCCCACGAGGACATCGAACGTGACCACGGCCCGCTCGCCCGCGGCATGGCGCGCGGCGCGTCGGCACTCATTCAAGATTTGAAACAGCGCGGTCTGCTGGATGACACCATCATTCTCTGGACCACTGAATTTGGCCGGATGCCCAGCACGCAGGGTGGCAAAGGTCGTGACCATAACCCCTTTGTGTTCACCAACTGGCTGTGCGGCGGCGGCATCAAACGCGGCGTCACCCACGGCGAAAGCGACCAGTGGGGCTATAAGCCACTGAACCGAAACGCACCGACGACTTGCTACGACATCCATGCGACCATGCTGCACCTGTTGGGCATCCACCACGAGCATCTCACCTTCCGGCACAACGGCATTGACCGTCGTCTCACCGATGTCCACGGCGACATCATCAAGGAAATCCTCGCATGAATTCATCCAGCTCCCTCCGGCTCACCCGCGCAATTCCCGCTCGGCTGTGACTTGGTGAAATGAACTGCCCACGCGCGACTTTATGAAACTTCTCGCCACTGTTTTGAGCCTCGCGGCCTTGGCCGTGCCTGCGGAAGCCGCGTCCGCGAAGCCCAGCTCCACCGACTGGTGGTCGCTGAAGCCGTTGGTGCGGCCGGCGGTTCCTCCAATCGGCAACCAGCAATCGGCCACTGGCAATCCGATTGATGCCTTCATCCTGGCCAAACTCCGCGAGCAGAAGCTCACGCCTGCACCCTCCGCTGACCGGGGCACGCTGATCCGCCGGTTGACCTTTGATTTGCACGGCCTGCCGCCCTCGCCGGAGGAGGTGGACCAGTTTGAACAGGATGCCGCCCCGCAAGCTTATGAGCGACTGGTGGAGCGACTGCTCGCCTCGCCGCGCTACGGCGAGCGCTGGGCGCGGCACTGGCTGGACGTGGTCCACTACGGCGAGTCGAACGGCTTTGGCATGGATCGACCCCGATTGCAGGCGTGGCCATATCGGGACTACGTCATCGCCGCCCTGAACGCCGACAAGCCCTATGCCCGCTTCGTTCACGAGCAACTCGCAGCGGATGCGATGTTCCCCGAGGATGCATCGCTCGTGCCCGCGCTCGGCTTTGCGGCGGCGGGACCGTTCAACCAGAGCGCGCTGGTCGAGCAAGTGGATGGCACGGACTGCAAGCGCATGGCACTGAACCTGGACCGCGACGACATGGTCGCGAGCACCGCCAGCACATTTCTCAGTCTCACGGTGCATTGTGCGCGCTGCCATGAGCACAAGTTCGACCCGATCTCCCAGCAAGATTACTACCGGCTTCAGGCGGTCTTCGCGGGCGTGGGCCGCGCTGAACGGACCTTCGATGCGGACCCGCAAGTGCGCGTCCGGCGAACCGGACTGCGGGGGCTCATCGCGGACTTGGAGAAAAATCCCGATGCCCATCCCCCGACCGCTGCCGAGCGCGGTTCGCTCGCCACCGCGCAAAGGACCTGGGAGAAGTCGCTCGCCGCGCAGGCGGCGAACTGGACTCCGCTGTCCATCGAGCAAGTCACGTCCACGAACAGCACGACCACATTCACCAAGCTGGACGACGGCTCGTGGCTGGCCACCGGCACTGCAGCGGACAAGGATGTTTACACAGTGCGAGCGCGGGTCACCTTGCCCGCGATCACCGCCCTGCGGCTCGAAGTGCTGCCGGATGACCGCCTGCCTGCCCGTGGGCCTGGTCGGCAGGACAACGGTAATCTGCATCTCTCGGAAATCCGTGTGAGTTTGGCCGGGACAAATGTCACCGAAAAACCCAAGCCGATCGCCCTGCGCAACGCCTCGGCAGATTTCAACCAGGCGGGCTGGAGCATTGAACGCGCCTTGGACGGCAAGCCGGAGACGGCGTGGGGCATCCATCCGCAGGTCGGCAAACCGCATCACGCGGTCTTCGAGCTGGCTCAGCCGTCCGCCGTAACCAATGGCGTGACCTTGATCGTGCAACTGGATCAACTGCACGGCCAGCGACACCTCATCGGGCGCTTCCGTCTTTCGGCAACGGACAAGCCCCAGCCCGTGCGGGCACCCACCCTGCCAGTGGAACTGCTCGCCAAGCTGGCCCGTCCGGACGCCGAACGCACCGAGGCGGAGCGCAAGCAGCTCTTCGACCTTCATCGGCTGGTGTATTTGCGGGAACAGCTCGCCCAGCTTCCCGCCGAGCAGCGAGTCTGGGCCATCGCCGCGGACTTCGCGCCACTGCGCAATTACAAGCCCACGAAGGAACCGCCGCCTATCGCGGTGTTGCACCGCGGCGACATCAAACAGCCGCTGGCCACAGTCGGTCCCGGCGCGCTCGCTGTGGTGGGCACGCTGCCGGCGGAATTCGCGCTGCCGAATGCGCAGGACGAAGCCGCCCGCCGGGCCGCGCTGGCCCGCTGGATCACGGCTCCGGAGAATATGCTGACCTGGCGCAGCATTGTGAACCGCGTCTGGCACTGGCACTTCGGTCGCGGCCTCGTGGATACCCCGAACGACTTTGGCCGCATGGGTTCGTTGCCCACGCACCCGGAATTGCTGGACTGGCTGGCCGTCGAGTTTCGCGACAGCGGCGGCTCACTGAAGCAGTTGCACAAGCTCATCGTGAGCAGTGCGACGTATCGGCAGAAATCCAGTATTCAGTCTTCAGTGTCCAGTGTTCAGACCGGAAGGAGCCCGGCTCCGGCTTCACTCACTGAACACTGGAAACTGAATACTGAATACTTTCAGCGTGCCGCAGCTACGGACGCGAGCAACGCCTACCTCTGGCGTATGAACCGTCCGCGGCTCGATGCTGAGGCCTTCCGCGACGCGCTGCTTGCAGCCAGCGGCAAGCTGGATCTCACCATGGGCGGACCCTCGGCCATGCAGTTCAAGTTCGATGACCCGAACAAGGAAGTTGCCCCCCGCGTGGATTACGCCGCCTTCGACCCTGACAACCCGGCCAGCTACCGGCGCAGCGTCTATCGCTTCCTGTTTCGCAATTTGAACGACCCGCTGCTGGAAGCGTTGGACGCCGTGGACCCCTCGCTTTCCACGCCCATAAGGAACTCGACCATCACGCCGCTCCAAGCGCTGTCACTTTGGAACAACCGGTTCGTCCTGCGCCAGTGCGAGCACCTCGCCGCGCGCGTCGAGCGGGAGGCAACCGGTCTCGAAGCCCAGATCACCCGCGCCTTCCGCCTGCTCTGCACTCGGGCTCCCTCGCGCGAGGAAATGGCACTGCTCACCGAGCACGCCCACCAGCATGGCCTGGCTCATGCCTGCCGGGTGATGGTGAATTTGAACGACTTCCTGTTTGTGAACTGACGCGTCATGAACCCCGCCTCCCCTGCTCAAAGCCGGCGCGAGTTTGCCACTCAGTTGGCTGGCGGCTTTGGCTCCGTCGCTCTGGCGTCCCTGCTGCAAGAGCCGGGTCGGGCAGCCACCGCGCCCGCCGGGACGTCCCCCTTGGCCCATCACCGGCCGCGCGCGAAGCAAGTGATTCAGCTTTTCATGTTGGGTGGCGCGAGCCAATGCGACACGTTCGATTACAAGCCAGCCTTGCAGCAGCGAGGCGGCGAGAAGGTGAACTTCACCGTCACCGGTGGCACGCAGGCCAGCGCAGGACCGTTACTGAAAAGCCCGTGGGCCTGGCAGCAGCACGGCCAGTGCGGGCGCTGGGTGACAAATGCCCTGCCGCATCTCGCCGGCTGCGTGGATGACCTGGCCTTCCTCATGGCGATGAACGCGCCGACCAGCGAGCACAGCGCGGGGCAAACGATGCAGACGAGCGGCTTCGTGGTGCCGGGTTTTCCGACCGTCGGTGCGTGGGTCAGCTACGCACTAGGCCGCCTCACCGAGAACCTGCCGGTGTTTGTGGCGCTGCCCGACCCAGTAGGCCTGCCATGGACAGGCAAGGCCGCATGGACCAACGGCTTCCTCCCGGCAGTGCATCAGGGAACAATGCTCAATCCCGCCGCCGAGAATCCGGTGCCTGACCTCTTTCCCCCGAAGAAATCGAGCCTGGCCAGTGCTGGCAGCGAACACGATGGTCTGGCGCTCCTCGCCAAACTAAACCGCGCCCAGTTGCAGCCCGGAGACTCACGGCTGGAAGCGCGCATTGCCAGTTATGAGCTTGCCGCCCGCATGCAACTGGCCGTGCCTGAGGTGCTTGACCTGCAAGGCGAGACCGCGGCTACAAAAGCTCTCTACGGCTTCGGCGACGCAAAGACCGAGCCCTTGGGCCGCAACTGTCTCATCGCGCGCCGGTTGGTTGAACGCGGCGTGCGCTTCGTGCAGTTGTGGTGCGGCTCCGGCCTCGCGGGCGCTTCCGGCAACTGGGACAACCACGGCGACATCACGCCCGGCTCGGACTTCGAGCGCATGTGCGTCCGCTCCGACAAACCCATCGCGGGGCTGATCAAGGATCTCAAGGCGCGCGGGCTGCTGAATGACACCATCGTGCTGTGGACCACTGAGTTTGGCCGCACGCCCTACAGCCAGGGCAGCAAGGGCCGCGACCACAACGGCAACACCTTCGTGAGTTGGATGGCCGGCGGTGGCTTCAAGGGTGGGACCACTTATGGCGAAAGCGATGAGTTCTCCTTCAAGGCTGCTCGGGATACGACGATGTGCTACGACCAACACGCGACGCTGCTGCATCTGTTGGGCTACGATCACGAGCAACTTTTCTTCCGGCACGACGGCGCTGACCGACGGCTGACCGACGTGCATGGCAGGGTGATCTGGGATTTGCTCGCCTGACTTTTTAACCAATACCTCTCGATGCGCCTCTTCGATATCTATGGCCCGTTACTGCAACTGACTCTCTCCATCGCTGGGCTGGCTGCTACGCTCGCAGGCTCAACCACCTGCGTAGCCGCCGAGGATAAGTCCAAGGCCTCGCCCACCCCGGTGACGAAGCCTAGCTCCACCGACTGGTGGTCGCTGAAGCCGTTGGTGCGGCCGGCGGTTCCTCCAATCGGCAATCGGCAATCGGCAATCAGTAATCCAATTGACTCCTTCATCCGTGCGAAGCTTGCGGAGAAGAGCCTTCAACCCGCCCCCGAGGCCGAGCCGCGCGTGGTCATCCGCCGGCTTTACTTCGACCTCCTCGGTCTGCCGCCAAAGCCGGAGGAAGTTGTGGCGTTTGAAAAAGAATGCGCAGAGCGGAAAAGCCCGCGGGAGGTGGATCCCGCATTTCGCATTCCGCATTCCGCATTGGAGCGGCTCGTGGACCGCCTCCTCGCTTCCCCTCACTACGGCGAGCGTTGGGCGCGGCACTGGCTGGATGTGGTTCACTACGGCGACACGCACGGTTACGATAAGGACAAACCCCGCCCGAACGCCTGGCCTTACCGCGATTATGTCATCCGCGCCTTCAACGAGGACCGGCCCTATGCGCGCTTCATCCAGGAGCAAGTTGCGGGCGACGTGCTGTTCCCTGGCACGCGCGACGGCGTCGAGGCCCTGGGCTTCATCGCGGCGGGACCGTGGGATCAGATCGGCCACGCCGAGGTGCCGGAGTCGAAGATTGATGGGAAAATCGCGCGCCACCTGGACCGGGACGACATGGTCGCGAACACGATGCAGACCTTCAACAGCCTCACCGTCGGCTGCGCGCAGTGCCACGACCACAAGTTCGACCCCATTCCGCAGCGCGATTACTACCGGTTGCACGCGGTCTTCGCCGCGCTGGACCGTGCGGACAAAAAGTATTTCGCCGACGCGAAGCTGACGCAGCGCTTTGCCGAGCTGGAACACCAGCAACGCACGCTCACCGACAGGAAGAACGCCATCGAGTTGCAGCGCAAGACCGCCGCCGGCAAGGAGCTGACCGCGCTCGACCAGCAGATCGAAGCCACCAGCAAGAGCAAGGGCGGCCTGCGCCCAGAATATGGTTACCACAGCAGCATCTCGCCCACACAGGACACCGCGAAGTGGGTGCAGGTGGACCTTGGTCGCAGCCTGGCAATTGACCGCGTGGTGCTGCGGCCGTGCTACGATGATTTTAACAACATCGGCGCGGGCTTCGGCTTCCCGGTCCGCTTTAAGGTGGAGGCCAGCGAGGATGCTCAGTTCAAGTCAGGCGTGATGGCCATCGTGGACAAGACCGCCGCCGACTTCACGAACCCGGGCATCGCGCCACAGGCGTTCAAGAGCACCGGCGCGACGGCCCGCTTCATCCGCATCACCGCTACCAAGCTCGCGCCGCGACAAAACGACTTCATTTTCGCGCTTGCCGAGTTGCAGGTCATGGACACCACGGGCAGCAATGTCGCGCTCAAGGCTGCTGTCACCGCGCTTGATTCCATCGAGGCCGTGCCGCGCTGGCGGAAGACCAATCTCACCGACGACATCGCGCCCGCGCCCGACAACTCCGGCGAACTCGCCGAGCTGCGCGCGAAGCGGGACGCGCTGTTGGAGAAGTTTACGGACGACAAAGCCCGCACCGAACTCGCTGCCGTGGGTAAGGACTTGCAACGAGTCGCCGCGGAGCTGAAGCAGTTTCCCAAGCCGGATGTCGTCTATGCCGGCACGGTGCATTACGGCAGCGGCTCGTTCGTCGGCACCGGGCCGGGCGGCGGCAAGCCGCGCGTCATCCAGGTGCTGCATCGCGGCGATGTGAAGCAGCCGAAAGACGAGGTCGCGCCGGGAGCTCCGGGTTATCTCGCGGGCCTGCGTGGAGAGTTTGAGTTGCCCGCCAGCCACGGCGAGGGCGAACGCCGCGCGGCATTGGCGAAATGGCTTTCTTCGTCCGACAACCCGCTCACTTGGCGCAGTGTCGTAAACCGCGTCTGGCAATATCACTTCGGGCGCGGCCTCGTGGAGACCCCCAATGACTTCGGCCGGATGGGCGCGCTCCCCACGCACCCGGAGCTGCTCGACTGGCTTGCGTGCGAGTTTCGCGACAGCGGCGGGTCATTCAAGAAGCTGCACCAACTCATCGTGACCAGCGCGACGTATCGCCAGGCCTCCGCAACAGCCGACGTGCGGAGGCTCCATCTTCCCCAGACCCCACACGCCAGACCCAAGACTCAATCGAGTCAGAGCCTCCTAACCTCGGCTGCTAACTTGGATTCGGAGAACCGACTCCTCTGGCGTCAGAACCGCCGCAAGCTCGACGCCGAAGCCGTGCGCGACGCCACGCTCTTCGTCGCCGGCAAACTCAACCCGCAGCTCGGCGGCCCGGCCTTTCAGGACTTCATTATCGAGAAGCCCGAGCATTCGCCGCACTACCAGTATCACCTCCACGACCCCGAAGACCCGAAGTCACACCGGCGCTCGGTCTATCGCTTCCTCGTGCGCTCGCAGACGCAGCCCTTCATGACCACGCTGGACTGCGCCGACCCCTCGATGCAGGTGGGCCGGCGCAACGAAAGCGTCTCCGCGCTGCAAGCCCTCGCGCTACTCAACAACGGCCTGATAGTCACGATGGCGAAGCACTTCGCCGCGAAGCTCGACGCGACCAGCGGCGACTTGAGCGCAAAAGTGGACCGCGCCTTCCGCGAAACGCTCGCCCGCGCGCCGTCGCCCGAGGAAAAGGTGAACCTCACCGCCTACGCCCAGCAGCACGGCCTCGCTAATGCCTGCCGCGTGCTCTTCAACCTGAACGAGTTCGCGTTCGTAGATTGAGCTACACGTGGCGGCGGGATCGCCACGCGCCCTGCGCGCCCCGTGCCGACCGGCCGGTTCCGACTTCGTAATTCAGGCTCAAGCGCAGGGTGAACCGTCTGCCCGCGCCAGGCGAGGGTCAGCCTCCCGGTTCCGGCACCAGTCCCGCGTGGAAGGCCTTGGCCGGGGCCGCTTTATGTCTAGTCTTGCAAGTTTATGACAACGCCGTTGATGCTCGAATCCACCATGCAACACCTGATGACTGCAACCGCCCGCCGACGCACCTTCACGCTGGTCGCGATTGGACTCGTGACCTCGATCTCCATCGCGAACGCCGAGCCTACGTTTCACGTTTACGCTCCGAGCCCGAACAGCAAACAGCTTTGGGTCATCGCGGCCAAACCTTCGTCGGCAGGCCTTGAGCTCGCTGTCGAGTCAAAGGTGGATATGGGTTTTGCGGGCAGCACCATCGCGGTGCATCTAACCAAGCCGATTCTCTACGTCGGGGCTGGGGGCGGGGCGCGCGATGCCGTGCCGGCGGCGGTCATTTCACTGGCGGCATCCGGAGCAGTCACCGGCCAGCAGCCGTTCAAACTCAAGCATGGGACCGCTTATCTCAGCACGGATCGGTCCAGCCGTTTTCTGCTCAGCGCGGACTATGGCAGCGGCGCGGTGGACATCTACGGCCTCGACGACAAGGGCGCCCCAACCAAGTGGGTCGCGGGCCGCGACGAAGGACGGAAGGAAGCCCACTGCATCCTGCCGTCGCCCGACAACAAACACCTCTACATCCCCTACGTGAAGGGAAACAACGCACTCCTCCAATACCGCTTCGACGCCAAGACCGGCAGCCTGGAGCCGATGGAACCCGCCAACGCGATGCCACCCGCTGGCACGGGGCCGCGGCACATGGCCTATCACCCCACGCTGCCCGTCGTTTACTTCAGCAACGAGCAGCACCTCGGCGTCTCCGTTTACGACCGCGACGGCCAAGGCCGGTTGAAGTTCCGGAAAGTCTGCGACGCCGTGACCGCCGACGAACCCAAGGAGGGCATCTCCTCCTCAGACATCGTCATCACGCCGGACGGTCGCTTCCTCTTCGCGGGAATCCGCGGACATCAACGGGACTTCGATTGGATCACCCGCTACCGGATTGCCGAGAACGGCGACCTCTCCCTCATCGGCCGGACCCCCGCAGACAAGATCCCGTGGGGTTTCGCGCTCTCGCCGAAAGCGGAGTTCCTCTTGGTGACCGCGTGGACTGGAGCCACGATCACCGCCTACAAGATCGGCCAGGACGGCTCGCTCGCAAAAGCGGCCTCCGTCCCGTGCGACAAGAACATCTTCGACATCGTCGCCCGGTGACCGCGTCCGCCATCGTGGCCCAGAGCAAGTAGGCGGGGCGCGCGGCACTCATGCCGCAGGAACGCGCGGGGTCTGGAATCCTTTCGAAGGCACTTTCTCTTCCCGGCCTGCTGCTGCACCCCTGCGGCCTAGCGTGCGCCCCCAGCCTTTTCTATTTCGAAGTTCGGGCTCAAGACGACTCCGCTCCGATGGCGCTTCATGACTGCTACCGGGGTTCGAGCGCAGCCAGCCGCACGGTGAGCGCGTCGAAGCCGTGGGTGCGTTCGTAAGTGGCCTCGCGCTCCACGTGCGGAGTGGCCGCGAGGATCTCGATGCCGGCGACGCGATCGCACAACGCCTGCAAGAGCGTGCGGACAATTAGCCGCGCGTGCGGCGCACCCAGGCACAGGTGCGTGCCGAAGCCAAAGGCGAGGTGTGGGTTCGGCTTGCGGTCGAGGCGAATTTCCGTCGGCGCTTCGAAGACGGTTTCATCGAGGTTCGCCGAGGCCCACGCCAGTGAAGCCCGGCCGCCGGGCGGCACCTTCACACCGTGAACATCCGTCTCCACCGGACACACGCGGCCGATGTGCGTGAGCGGCATGAAGACGCGAAAGAATTCCTCGCCGGCGTGGACGATGCGGCGCGGGTCGGCGCGGAGGTATACGAGCGCCTCGGGATTGCGGCCGAGATAGGCGAGCGCGTTCGCGATGCTGTAGATGATGGTGTCGCGACCGCCGGCAAAGGTGAGATTGCCGAACCCCATCATCTCTTCGCGCGTTAGCTTGCGGCCACGATATGTGGCCTTCACGAGCGCGGTGAAGAGGCTGTCATCGGGCGTGAGGGCGTCGCTGGCCCGCTGCCTTACCTGTGCCTCCGCGAAGTCGAACTGCTGATGCAGATACGACTCCAGCACGTTGCCCTTCTTGAACTCGCCGCCGGTCACCTTGAACACATGGATGCCCCAGCCGATCCATACGTCCGCCTCGCGTTCGGGCACGTTGAGCAGATACGTGAGCGCGCGGGACTGCGCGGGCAGCGCGAACTCGCTGACGACTTCGAGCGATTCGCGGGCGAGCGCCGTGGTGAGCAGTTCATCAATGAGCGCCTCGACTTTCGCGATGACCTCCGGCTGCTTGGCGCGTTGGAAGAACGGCTCGACCAGCGCGCGATACTCACCGTGCTCAGGCGGGTTCGTCTCGATGGGCAACTGCCGCATGGAGCGGACAGCTTCCTCGGACGGGATGGGCACGCGGAACGGCGCGTCGGAGCTGAACTTCTGCCAATCCTTGGCCGCCTCGCGCACATCGGCATGGCGGAGAATCATCGGCAGCGATTCGCCCTGAAACGGGCAGCGCAGCACGCCGTCTTTGGCGCGCGCGTCGCGGAAAGGGTCAGTGATGTGTTCCATGAAGTCTGGGTCCGGGGCTGCTGGTTAAGATGACTCGCTGATCGAAAGTGCCGTTCTACCCGTGCGGCTGCTACGCTGCAACTGCCACGAACCCGTCCGCGAGGAGATAGACTGCCGCCCCGCGCTGCCAGCCTCAGCCGGAGCGATTCAGATGGATCCGGGTGGAACGGCCAACTTGGCCGTTCTCGGCGGCAACTTGCCGCCGAGTTTCGGCACAGCGAACGCTCGAATTGTTTGGAGCGCGCTGGGCGCAGTGAGAGCGGCTGGCGGGTCGCCCGCCGCAACGGGCCGGTGGCCCGTTCCACTCAGCAGCACAGTGGATCGCTTCGGCTGCGGCCACCTACGCGTTGACCATCATCTCCTTGATCTGCTTGGTCGCGATGCCGATGGGGCGGTCGAGGGGCACGCCCATGCAGGCGAGCAACGTGGTGAGCAGGTCGCCTTGGTTGCCCTTCACGTCGGCGATGAAGCGGCCGGTCTTGAGTGAGCCGCCACTTTTGCCGGCGATGATGAAGGGCAGGTTTTCGCGCGTGTGCTTGTTGCCGTCCTCGAGGCCGGTGCCCCACATCATGATGCAGTTGTCGAGCAGCGTGCCGTCGCCTTCGCGCAGGGTGGCCATCTTCTTCACCATGTGGGCGAACTGCTCGATGTTGAAGGCGGTGATCGCGGCGACCTTGCGGACCATTTCCGCGTCTTGGTTGTGGTGCGTCTGGGAGTGGTGTTCGTTCTTGAAGCCCAGCTCGGGATAAGAAACGCCGTTGGGGGTGGAGCCGATGTAGGTGCTCACGCGCGTGGTGTCCGTCTGGAACGCGAGGACGTTCAAGTCGCACATCACCTGCATGTATTCGCTGCGCTTGTCGCCCTCGGGAATCTTGATCTCGATGGTCGGGGAGTCGGCGTCGTTCCGCTTCGTGGAGCTCACGCCGGCCTTGGCCAGGGCCGCTTCCTTCTGGCGATGCTCGATGGCGGCAATGCGCCGCTCCACGGAGCGCACGCTGTCGAGATACTCGTCGAGCTTCTCCTGGTCGGTCTTGGGCAAGCGCCGGCGCAGATCACGCGCACCGCCGAGCACGAGGTCAAGCATCCGGCGGTCGAGGGGATTGGCCTGCGTGGGCTGGCCGGGCTGGTTGGTCTTGCCGAAGAGGCGGTTCAACACGACTCGCGGGTTGATCTCAGCGGGCAGCGGTTGGGTCGGCGAACTGAAACTGCAATGGGTGTAGTAGCCCTCGTTGAGCCCTTCCTGATTCTCCTTGTGCGTCTGCGGCATCGTGGCGAGTTCCAGCGACGGCAGCGAGGTGAAGCCACCGACGTAGTTCGCCGCGATCTGGTCGGCGGAGATGCCGATGTTGATGCGGTTGCGCTGGCGGGCATCGGGCAGTTTGGCGGTGAGCCAAGTGGAGAGTTCCAGTGCGTGCGGGGCTCCGTTGAAGGGCGCGATGGCCACGCCGGAGATGCCTTTGACGAGCAGGCACTGGTCGAGCACGGGCCGCAGCGATTCCAGCGCGGGCGGCGGGCTGGTGAGAAAACTCCCGGGCGACTTGGGCCAGAACTGATCCATGATGACGCCGTGCGGCATATACATGAAGGCGAGGCGCACGGGCGGCTTGGCGGCCTTGGCTTCCGCCCAACCCATGGTTTCCAGCAGTGGCAGGGCGAGTGTGGCTCCGAGTCCTTGGAGGCAGGCGCGGCGCGAGAGGCGGAATCTATTTTGCATTGGCAGTGACGGTGGTTTGGACGCGGCGGTTAAGGAAGGGGTAACTCGTAACGACCTCCGAAATCAAGGTCTGCATCCGATAGCCGTCGCGGGCGAGGGTCTCGGCGAGTTGGTCCGCAATCAGTTGGTCATAGCCTTCCAGCTCGCGGCACAACGCGTAGGCCAGCAGCTTCTCGGTGAGATTGCGGGCAAGGTCGTCCTGCCGGCCCGCGATGATGGCCTTCAACTCCTTCGGTGTGGCGAAGCGCTTGCCGCCGGGCAACTCGCCGGCCGCGTCAATCGCCCCGCCCGAGTCATCGCGGTCGCGCCAGCGGCCGATGGCATCGAAGTTCTCCAAGCCGAAGCCAATCGGGTCGAGCAGCTTGTGGCAGTTGGCGCAGGCGGGATTGGTGCGGTGCAGCTCGGTGCGCTGGCGCAGGGTCATGCTCGCCACCTTTTGTTGGTCCTGCTTTTCCAGCGTCGGGACGTTCGCGGGGGCGGGCGGCACATGCTGGCCGAGCACTTGTTCGAGCACCCAGACGCCGCGCTTCACGGCGCTGGTGCGTTCCGGCATCGAAGTCCCGGCGAGCACGCCGGGCATGCCGAGGATGCCGCCGCGATTGGCGTCCGCGAGCTGCACGCGGCGCATCTCCGGCCCCTTGACCTGCTTCTCCAGACCGTAAAGCGGCGCGAGCGTGCCGTTGAGGAAGGTGTAATCACCGTTCACGAAATTCACCACGCTCCGGTTCTCGCGCACGATGCTCTCGAAGAACAGCCGCGCTTCCTCATACATCGCTGCGCGCAACGCGGGCGTCATCTGCGGAAACTTCGCCGTGTCGAAAGTCTTTTGCTGGAGCCCGCCCACGCCCAGCCACTGCGCGCCGAAGCCGTCGAACAATGCGCGTGAGCGTTTGTCTGCGAGCATCCGCTTCGCTTGTGCGCGGAGCACCGCCGGCTCGTGCAGCTTGCCGCTGGCCGCGAGCGACAGCAGTTCCGCATCCGGCATCGTGGCCCAGAGGAAATACGACAACCGCGACGCGAGCTGGTAATCATCCAGCGGCACGATGGGCTGGTCCGCCACCGCCTCCTGCGCAGGCGTGATGAAGAGAAATTGCGGCGAGACCAGCACGGCCTTGAGCATCAGCCGCAGCGCCTCCGGGTAAGCGAGCTGGCTCTCGCGCCCGAGGTCGAAGACTTTGACCAGCACTTCAACTTCCTCCTCCGTCGGCGGCCGGCGAAACGCGCGGCCGGCGAAGGAGCGGGCGACTTTCCGCGCCGCCTCACGCGCATCGCTGCGCGGCGACGGTGGCTCGCCCAGCAACGTCTTCGCCAGCTTCGTGGGCTTGCCGCCGACGGGACCGAGCGCTTGGTCGAGCGCGGCTTGGGCGACTCCGAGAAACTGCTCCGTCTGCAACGGTGAGAGCGTGTTCATATACCCCGCGCCCGCCACATCCTCGGGCAACTCCGCCGCCACCGCCGGGTCCACGCCCAGCAGGTCACGCAAGGTGTTGGCATACTCGGCCTTGGTGAGGCGGCGAATCACGAACGCGCCGGGGTCCTGCACGCTGAGAAACTTGATGGTGCCAATCCAGTCCGCGAACCGCTTGCGCTCGGCCTCGGTCGGCTGCTTGTCCGCCTCGCGCGGCGGCATCTCGTGGTCGCGCACGCTGGTGAGCGCGAGTTGCCAGACTCGCCGGTAATCGGCGGCTTCCGGGCGGTTAATCATCCGCGAAAAGTCCACGCCCGCCTTCCGCTTCTTGTTCCCATGGCACTCGTAGCAGTTCGCCTGAAGGAACGGGACGATGTCCTTGAGGAACGTCTGCCGGACCTCCTTCCGCCGCGCCTCGGCCTCGGCGGCGTCGGTCATCGCCGCGCGGCCTGCCAGCGCGGTGGCGAGTGAGGTGAGGATAATCCAGCAAAGGGTCTTCATGCTGATTTCAATTCCGACAACGCCCCGGTGCTCGCGCCGAATTTTTCCGCGGGTATGCCGGCTTGTTGCAGCATGCGGACGAACAGGTTGGTGAGCGGCTGGTTTTGTTTGCGGTCGAACGCGACGTGGCCCGCGTGCTTGAAGCCGCCGCCCGCGAGGATGATTGGCAGGTTGTCGCCGGTGTGGGACGAGGCGTTGCCCAGATGGCTGGCGTGCAACACGATGGTCTGGTCCAACAAGGTCTGGCCGCCGCCGTTCGTGGCCTTCATCCGCGCGAGGAAGGCGGCGAAGAGTTTCAGCTCCGCCTCCTCGACCATGGCGAGCTGCTGGATTTTGGACTCGTCCTGTCCGTGATGGGAGGCGTCGTGGTGCGTCAGCGTGACGCCGTCCATCTGGAGGTTTTCCTGGTGCGACCAGAGGTTGAGCGAGATGGCGCGGGTCGAGTCCGTCTGCAAGGCGAGGTGCGCGAGGTCGAGCCATTGGCGCTCGCGGTCCAGCATCCGGCGCGGCTCGTCGGCGAAGAGCTTCGCGTCGGCGGGCGCGAGCTTGGGCTTGGGCTTGCGCACCCAGGCCTCGTCCTGTTGCAGGCGCTGCTCGGCCTCGCGGATGGTGGTGAGCAGAAGGTCCAGGCGCTGGCGGTCCGCGGGGCTGAGGCTGGTGGCCAGCGTGCGGGCCTGATTGCGCACGCCGTCCAGGATGCTGTGGCCGGTGGCGAGCTTTTGGATTTCCTGCTCCACCTCGGCGGGCGTGCCGTCAATGAACAGCTTCTTGAACACGGACTTGATGGTGCCCTCGGCTGGGACGGCCATGCCGCGCTGGTTCCACGAGAGGTTGCTGCCCTCGCCCAGCACGAGCGATGGGAACCGCGTCTCCGCGCCGACGCGCGCGGCGAAGAACTGGTCCAGTGAGATGCCGTTCTTGCGGTTGTGCCAGTCCTCGGCGGTGATGCCAGTCAGGAACGCCTTGTCCGTGTGGTGCCCACCGCCGTAGCCTAGGTGCGACATGCCGGAGAACACGGTGAAATCCGCGCGATGGTCCGTCAGCAGCTTGAGGTAACGCGTCGGCTCATAGTCGCGGCCGGCCCGGGCGGGAAAGAGAAACGGCGTGTGCAGCCCGAGCGAACGGCACATCAGCAGCATCCGCTTCGGCCGCAGCGCGGCCTCCTTCGCGGCGGCCCGCAAGCCGACGGGGAGCATCGCATCCAGCAACGGCAGGCCGATGCCGACAGCGCCAGCACGCAGGAAGGTGCGGCGCTCCATTGGGGCGAGGGGTCTGGTCATGGCGTGCGGGGTTCGAGGCTATTTGTTCAGAAAAATCCGGCTCTGGACAATGGCATGGACGAGCGAGCGGAAACCATGGTGCTGCGCGCGGGATTGCGCAACCAGTTGCTCGACCACCTCGCGGTCGGCGAACTGCAATTCCGCGCCGGTGGCATAGACGAGCAGCTTCTCCGTGAGGCAGCGCGCGAGCTGGTCTTTGTCCGCGAGGAGGATTTGCTTGTAGTCCTCCAGGTCACGGAACGTCCGGCCGCCGGCGGTCACGCCGCCCGGCTCGACCACCGGGCCGCGCACGACGGTGCGCCCGGGATAATTGGCCAGCTTCACGACGGCCTCCCGCTTGTGAACCGAGCTGCGATAAAAATCCCGCCAGCCGCCGATGACATCGTAGGCTTCGAGCGCGAAGCCCGGCGGGTCAATGTGCCGGTGGCAAGCGTTGCAGGATTCGTTGTCGCGGTGCTTGTCGAGTTGCTGGCGGATGGTCGTCGCGCCCCGGATGTCCGGCTCGACCGCCGGCACGTTGGGTGGCGGCGGTGCGGGCGGCTGGCCGAGCAGACGCTCCAACACCCACTTGCCGCGCAGGATGGGCGAGGTCTTGGTGCCGTCGGCGGTGACCTTGAGAATGCTCGCATGGGTCAGCACGCCGCCCCGATGGGAATTCGCCGGCAGCTTCACTTCCCGCAGCTCGCCGCCGAACACGCCGGGAATGCCGTAGTGCTTCGCGAGCCGCTCGTTCAGGAAGGTCCAGTCTGAATGTGTGAAGTCGGTCAGCGGGCGGTCGCCGCCGAGCACCGCCTCGAAGAACCGCGTCGTCTCGCCCGGCATGGACCAGAAGAGGTAGTCGTCGAACTCGCCGTAGAGCTGCGGGCTGGGCGTGGTGTCGTTGAGCTTGTGCAGGTCGAGCCACTGGCCGGCGAAGTTCTCGGTGAAGCGCCGCGCCCGCGCGTCCTTCAGCAGCCGCTCGACCTGGCCCCGCAGCACGGCGGGCCGCGTCAGTTCGCCCTTGGCCGCCAGCCCGATCAGCTCGGCGTCCGGAAGCGTGGACCAGAGGAAATAAGAGAGCCGTGCGGCGACGGCATAATCGTCGAGGGCCGCCGGCAGCCCTTGGCGCGTGCCAAGCGGCTCCGCCAGCAGGAGGAAGTGCGGCGAGCACAACGCCGCACGGCAGCCGAGCAGCATGGCTTGCTCGAACGGCAGCTTCCGGTCCAGCGCGGCGAGGACGATTTTGAGATAGTAGTCGTGCAGCTCCGCTGGAACCGGTCGGCGAAAGGCCAGCGGCAGAAACGACCGCAGCAGCCGCTCGGCGTCCGCGCGCGGATTCTTGGAGACGACCTCCAACGGGCCGCCCTTGTAGCGTGACTGCAACGGCAGGTCGCCGAAGACATGCTGGTAGCTCGGCGGCGGGAACGCGCCCAGCGGGCCTTCGATCTCCAGCCAGTGAATCGCCAGGCCCGGGCCGGGCTTGGCCTCGGCGAGCTTGCCGTCGGAGAACTGGCGTTGCGTCGGCAGCGACCAGCCCGTCACGTCCACCAGTTCGCGGCGGTCCAGCTCGCACTCCAACTCGATCACCGTGGGCCGGTCGGCGGGCGCGTCCCGCACCGTGAGCACGCTGCCGGTGTTGCGGCCCCAATCCTTGCCGGCGGAGAACCGCACCGGCAGCGGCCTGCCCTCCGTGCCCGTGGCCTGCAACGAGGCCCGCACCCGATAGCGACCGGGTTGCGGCACCGTGGCCGTGCCCAGCGTGATGTGGTTGTAGGGAATGGCGTGGATGACCAACGCGTCGCCGTCCACGCGGAGGGAACCCTTCGTGTCCGCGTTCCGGGATTTCGCCACGACCTCGCGACCTGTGAGGCGCGACTTGAACTGCGCCGGCAGCTCGCGCGGGACGACCGACTTGAGCGCCTGCTCCGCCGCGTCCTGATAGCGCAGCAGATGCACGGACGAAAGCTCGAGGACCGCGCTCACCTTGTCGAAGCCCGCCGCCGTCTCGTCGGGCGGCAGCAGGTCCTTCACGGCCACCTGCCGGCCCAGCAGGTCGCGGAGCGTGGTCTCGTATTCTGTGACATTCAGCCGGCGCACGAGCACACGGCCGTCCACACGTTGGCGGGCCAGCGACGCGGCGTGCAGTTCGCCACCGAGCGACTTCACAAACGTTGCCCGCCCCTCCGCGGGCGGCTGCGCACTTTTCTTCGGGGGCATTTCGCCCTTGGCCACGCGGTCGAAGACCATTTCCCAGCGGGCAAAGTTCTCTTGGATGCCGGGTTCCAGCTTCAGTTTGGTCAAATCCAGCCCACCTTTGGTCACTTCCCCGCCGTGGCACTCGATGCAATGGGCTTGGGTAAAGCCGCGGAGGTCAGCGGCGCCCAGTCTGACGGCGGCCCCCAGCCACGCCAACAGACCGAGCGCTATGAGCGGCGAATGACGCATAAAAATCTCCGGCCTTGGACGGGTGCAACCGCGCGCCCGCTTAAACATTTTGCGCCCCATTTTCTGGTGCGGGGTGCTTTCTGAATGGCGTTTTTCCCAGCCAAGTCGAAAGCTCTGTCTATGACACCGATTCGTCTCGTCTGGAGCGGCCTCGCCGCGGCGGTCTGGCTCGCGACCCTCGCGCCGGCCTCCGCCGCGCCGCGCAAGATTGATTTCAACCGCGACATCCGCCCGATCCTCTCCGACAACTGTTACGCCTGCCATGGGCCGGACGAGAAGGCGCGCAAGGCCAAGCTCCGGCTCGACGTGGCGGAGGGCGCGCTGGCGAAGCACGGCAGTTCCGCAGCCATCGTCCCACGCGACCTGAAGAAATCCGAGCTGTGGGCGCGCGTGACATCGAAGGAAACGAACGACGTGATGCCGCCACCTTCAACGGCACCGCTAGCCGCTCGAAAGCTTCGAATCTTGTGAAGCTTTCCGTCGGCATCAGGTTACCCAGCGAGCGCCCAGATCACACCTCCGCCAGCGGCGCTTTTGCGTCGCCGAAGGTCTTCGGGCGCACGTCCATTTTGTCCATCATGGACAGGAAAAGGCGGCAGAGCTGGCGGTCGGGCTTGTCCTTGTAGTCGAGCGCGCGCCCGCCCTTGAGCCGGCCGCCCGCGCCGCCGAGCAGCACCACGGGAAGCTGGTCGTTATCGTGGCGCGCGCCGGCCATCATGCTGGAGCAGTGCATGAGCATGGTGTTGTCGAGCAACGTGCGCGGGCCTTCTTGGATCGCATCCATTTTGCGCGCGAGGTAGGCGAGTTGTTCCATGAAGAACTGGTTCACTTTCAGCCAGTCCTCGCCGTCGCTGTGCGAGAGCAGGTGGTGAATCATGTAGTCAATGCCGTTCCCCTTTTGCTGCACGCTCGGGAGGTTGGGGAACCGCAGCGCGCTGTGGTCGTTGTTCAGCTTGAGCGTCGTGATGCGCGTGGTGTCGGTCTGGAAGCCGAGCACGAGGAGGTCGCACATGAGCCGCATGTGCTCGCCGATGTCCTGCGGGATGCCGTCGGCGGGACGCGCGATGTCTGGCTTCGCGAGCGTGGGCCGCCAGCCCTGCACTTCGCCGCGCTGGCCGGCGTTTTCGATGCGCTTTTCCACATCGCGCACGGAGTCGAGGTATTCGTCGAGCTTGCGCTGGTCGGCGGGGCTGATGTTGCGGCGCAGGCTGCTGGCATCGGCGAGGACGGCATCCAGCACGCTCTTGTCGCCCGGCGTGGCGGCGTCCTTGAACAAGCGATCGAACGCCAGCGCGGGGTAAAGCTCCAGCGGGGTCGGGGTGGTGGGTGAACTCCACGAGATGTGCGAGCTGTAGAGCATCGAGTAGTTCTTGTGGACGGATGGGTTCGAGTGCTCGCAGCCCAGCACGAGGCTTGGCACTTTCGTTGAGCGTCCGTAAGTCTGCGCGAGCAACTGGTCGAAGCTCGTGCCGGAGCGAATCTCGCCACCGCTCGCGATGGGCGCGCCCGAGAGCATGTTGCCCGTCTGCGAGCTGTGGATGTTTCCCTTGCGCGCCTCCTCGTGATACAGGCCGCGCACGAAGGTCAGCTTCTCGCGGAAGTCGGCCAGCGGCGTGAGCACGCGGCCCAGTTCCATCGCCTTGCCTTCGCCCTTGGCCCACCATTCCTTCGAGTGAAAGCCATTGCCGGAGAAGACGACGGCCAGGCGCACGGGCGCTTCGCTCGCCGGCTTGTTCTTCGTGGGTTCATCGCCCCAGACGTTGAAGGATTCCATCCACGGCAGAGCCATGGTGACGCCGATTCCGCGCAAGAAGGCGCGGCGGTTGAAGTGATGAGTGCTCATAGGTTTGAAAAGTTATTCGGCCGCAACTTGGTCACGTCCGCGTATATCATGGAACTGCGGGCTGCGCACTATCATTTGGACGGCGAGGCCGACGCGGTGTTCGTTCGCGGTGAGCTGCTTCAACATCTCGTCCAGCAGCGGCTGGTCGCTCAACTGCACACTGCGGCCGAGCGCGAAGCCCAGCAGCTTCCGGCAGAACTGCCGCTCAAAGGCCTCGCGCCGCCGGGTGAGCAGGTAGGTGCGCAAACCATCGATGTCGTCAAGTTCCACCCCGTCCGCCGTGCGGGTGCGCGAGTCAATCGGTAATCCGGCGGCGTCCTTCGCGCGCAGCCGCCCGATGGCGTCATAACGCTCGAGCGCGAAGCCGAACGGGTCAATCCGCGCGTGGCATCCGGCGCACTTCGGGTCGCTGCTGTGCCGCTCGATGAGCGCGCGCTCGGTCAGGCCGGCGGGGGCTTCCTCGGGCAGGACGGGCACCCCCTTGGGCGGGCGCGGCAGCTTTTCGCCCAGCAACGTTTCGCTCAACCAATTGCCGCGCAGAATCGGACTCGTGCGAGACGCGCCACTTTGTTTTGCGAGCGTCGCGCCGAAGCCCAGCACGCCACCGCGTCCCTGCTTGCGCACGCCATCCACCCGCAGCCAATCGTCGCCCTTCACACCACTTAAACCGTAGTGCTTTGCCAGCGTCGAGTTCACGAACGTGTAGTCAGCATCGAGCAGCGCCAGCACCGAGCCGTCGCGCTGGAAAAGGTCGGTGAAGAAGCGGATCGGCTCCTCGTTGAGCGCGCCGCGCACGGACTTGAACGTGGGGAAGTGCCGTTCGCTTTTCTCGTCGAGCGTGTCGAGGTCGCGCGTGTGCAGCCACTGCGTGCCGAATTCCACGGCCAGCCGCCGCACCCGCGCGTCGGCGAGCATCCGGCGTGTCTGGGCCGCGAGCACCTCGGGATTGCGGAGTTTGCCAGCCGCCGCGAGCGCCGCCAATTCCGCGTCCGGCGCGGACGACCACAAGAAGTAACTCAACCGGATGGCGAGTTCCGTGTCGCTCACGGGCGCGGATTTTTTGCCCGGGGCGGGTTGCTCGGACTTGTAGAGGAAGGCTGGCGACACGAACACGCGGGCGAGCGTCATGCGGAGCGCGGTGTCGTGCGGCAGCTCCTGCGTGCGGAGCTTCTGATAGAGCGAACGCAACTCGTCCTGTTCCGTTCGGGTCAAGGAACGCCGCCAGGCTCTCGGGGCGAAGTCGAGCACGGCTTGCACATGCCTGGACTCAGCAGCCAGCAACTCGGCGCGGAAGGCCTCGGCGCGCTGCTTGATGGGCTCGCGCATTGGCGTGAAGGCGCTCGGGTCGGCGTCCTGCGTGGCGTATTGCCAGAGTTGCTCGAAGGCTTCGACCAACTTGAGCGGGCTGTGGCTGACGAAGTGCAGCTCCGCCCACAGCCGGTCCAGCTCGGCGGTTTGCGCGGGGTCGAGCATCAGGCGGCGGAGCTGGTCGTCCTCGCGATAATACAGCGTGAGCGTCACCACCTCGTCGACCGGCACAATCTTCGTGTAACAAAGCGCGGCAGGAAAAAGCTGGCGGAACTGTTCGAGCGCGGACTCGGTGCGTTTTCGCGCCCCGCTGCCATCGCGAACCAGAATCGGTGTGTCAGAACCGACGGGGCGCTCGCCGTCGGACCAGGTGCTCTTGCCGCCGAGTTCCTTCGCCGCGCCTGCCGCGAGGCCACTGGCGCCGGCGGGCTTGGTCGTGAGCACCTGCATTTGCACGCTGCCCTCGGCCCCGGTCTCGCGATGCAACGTCGCGGTGGCGACGAACTCACAACCTTCGACCAAGTCGGCGGGCAGACGCACTTCAAGGAGGGCAGGCGCGCGGACGCAGAGGTTCGCGGCGGGCAGCACGGAGCCGTCCGGGTGTTTGCCGAAGAGTGTGGGGTCAAGCGCCCATCCAACCGCTGAGGCAACGGGACGAACTGTGTTGGTGGAAGAACCCGCCTCCTCGCCTCGGCGGCTGCTGGGAGGCTGGCTCTTGAATAGAGGCCCGCCTAACGCCGTGAGTTGGCGGTGAAGCGCGGCGTCGGGTGCATCCTTCGCGAGACCGGCCGGGCCGCTCGCCAACAACTTCTGCAACGCCTCGGCGAGCCGCAACTTCTCCGCCGCGTCCGTGGCGGCGCGCCACTTGGCCAGCAGCGAACCGGCTGGGACAATGGAGTCCGCGCCGCCGCCCGCATCGGGCTCGCTGTAGAAATGCCACACGGCGGGATGGCCCAGGTTGTCCGCGTGCGGATTGCCGGCGAGGATGTTCGGCGAGACGTCGCGGCCGAGGTTCCACTGCTTGCCGTCGGTGGTTTTGATGTCCAACGACACCGCCGTCATGTCACACGAATGGTTGCCATCGCGCGGGCCGACGAGCAGCGAGATCAAGTCGCCAGGCTGGACCGCGAGGTTTTCCACGGGCGGGACTTTTACTTCCTTCGGCCCCTGTGCGATGCCGGCGGCGAAGCGCTGGCGCGTGCCGCCGCGCCGGAGTTCGAGCGACCACGTCACGCCGTTGCCACACTCGGAATGGACGGGCTGCACGACCGCCTCGACGCGCACGGTCGCCGTCACCGGACTGTTCCAGCCGACGCACGCGCGCTGCTTCGGCGAGGGGTGAACGCCCACACTGTGCGGCTTCATGTGGCCGGGAATACGGACGGCGTTGTCGGAGGAATTGGCGAGCACGCTCAACGCATCCGCCCCGGTCCAGCCCTTGATGAAGTCGTAATTGTTCGCACTCTCCAGCTTCTTGGTCAGGTGCGAAGTCACGCGCACGGGACCGCCGCCAAGGCCGAGATAATCCAGCCACGCAGCGAGCAAAGGCGCATCGACGCCGTGTTTGGCCGCGAGTTGGGCAAGGCCGCTGCGATCGGGCAACGCGCTGGCTTCGTCCGCCGCGGCCAGACACTTCGTCACACTCGCCGCGACGCGCTCGCGCTGAGTTTGGAACGTCAGCACCGCTTCGCGCACGTCGCGCAGGTGAAGGTCGGGCCGTCCCGGGGCGACGAGGCGCGGGTTTTCCCAGACGGCAAAATCGTGCTCGTTGCCGTCGCCAGCATCCGAAGCCAGCAGATAGAGCGTGATTTCGTTGCCGCTGGATGGCGCGGGGAGTTTTACGCGGACTTCCTGCGCGGCGGCGAGCGGAACGACAGGGACTTGCCACGCACTCGGGCCGTTGCGCTTGCCGATGTGGCCGACCGTCGTGAAGCGCCACAAGGCCCGCTGCCACTGCGCGATGCTCGCGGTGAGCGCGGGCGCATCGGCGGGCTTCGCGGCGCGCCATTGCGTGCGGATGAGATCCAGCACGAGCGAGGGCTGCGAGTCATTCAACGCGGTCCATAAGGTGGTAAGGTATCTGGCGTTGAGGCCGTGTTTGATGGCGAGCGCGGCAATCTGCGAAGTCAACTTGTTCGCCGACGCTCCCTCACCCCCGTTGGAGGCAAGGGCGGCGCGAAGCTCCAACGTCGCCGCCAGATATTTTTCCAGCGGCAGCACGCCGCCGTCCTTGGTGTCGAACTTGATGCCCTGCAAGTTCACGGCCGAGCCGCCGCCCTTCACGGTGTAGCGCGCGTAAAACTCCCGGATGGCCGCTAGCCGTTCCTCCGTCCAGTCGCGCTGCGAAGTGCTGGGCGAGAAGGCGACACGGTCCGGCAGTAGCACCGCATGGGCGGCGAGATCCTTCGCCGCATCGAGATACTTGGTGAGCAACGCGGGCGACATGACGAGCGCCGCACCCGTGTTGGAGAAGCCCTCGCCAGCCGCGCCGTCCACGGGGAACTCTCTTGTCGGATTCAGCGTCTCGACGCCGGTAAGGTCGCGCACGGTGTAGGTGTATTCCGCGTTCGAGAGCCGGCGCAGCACGACGGGGCCGGGGTCTCCAGCGCTGGCCAACGCCATGTCATGCAGGGTGCCGCGCACCCAGGCGACAAGCTTGGCCTTCTGCGCGGCGGAGAGCTGCGGCTTGTCCTTCGGCGGCATCTCCCCGAGTTCGAGTTGTTCTTCCACTTGCAACCACACCTTCGCGTCGCGCTTCACGGCGTCGAGCGACTTGAAGCGTTCGAGGTCGAGGTCCCCCTTGTGGTCCTTGGTTGAGTGGCACTTGGTGCAGAACTCATTCAGCAGCGGGCGGATGTCCTTCTGAAAATCCGCCGTGGCCGCAAGGCCTCCCAACCAAGGAAAGGTGAGCGCCACAGACAACGCGAAGACTTTGGTGGCGTGGTTCATGCGAGCAGTTCTTTGACGACGTTGGCATGCTCGACCCCCGTCAGTCGGGCGTCAAGACCGGCATGGCGGAACGGCGCGTCGGAGCTGAACTTCTGCCAATCCTTTTTTCTGCAGCGGTGTGCTTTCTGAATGGCATTTTGCCCGACCAAGTCGAAAGCTCTGTTTATGACACCGAATCGTCTGGTTTGGAGCAGCCTTGCCGTGATGGCGTGGCTCGCCTCGCTCGCCCCGGCTTCAGCCGCGCCGCGCAAAATTGATTTCAACCGGGACATCCGCCCCATCCTGTCTGACAACTGCTACGCCTGCCACGGGCCGGACGAGAAGGCGCGCAAGGCCAAGCTCCGGCTCGACGTGGCGGAGAGCGCACTCGCCAAGCACGCAGTCGTGCCCAAGGACTTGAAGAAATCCGAGCTGTGGGCGCGCGTGACATCGAAGGAATCGAACGACGTGATGCCGCCACCGGAGTCGAAGAAGAAGCCGCTCTCGCCCGCGCAGCTTGCGCTGCTCAAGCAGTGGATTGAAGAGGGCGCGAATTATCAGGGGCATTGGTCGTTCGTGCCGCCGGTGAAGGTGGCTCCACCGAAGGTCAGTAATCAGTATTCAGTGTTCAGTGTTCAGTCGGCAGTCGGGCGCACGGACACGAGACTAAAAACTGACTCACTGACCACTGAACACTTGCAGCCCATCGACCGCTTCATCGCCGCCAAGCTCGCCGAGCGCAAACTCACGCCGAACCCTGAGGCCTCCCGCGAAGTGCTCATCCGCCGAGTCACCTTCGACCTCACTGGCCTGCCGCCCACGCCCGCCGAGGTGGATGCCTTCCTCGCGGACAAATCGCCCAACGCCTACGAAAAGGTCGTGGACCGCCTGCTCGCGTCGCCGCACTACGGCGAGCACATGGGCCGGCACTGGCTCGACGCGGCGCGTTACGGCGACACGCACGGGATGCACTTGGACAACGAGCGTTCCATGTGGCCTTACCGCGATTGGGTCGTGCGCGCCTTCAACCGCAATCTGCCCTTCGACCAGTTCACCATTGAGCAACTCGCGGGCGACCTCCTGCCGAACCCGACGCAAGACCAACTCATCGCCACCGGCTTCAACCGCTGCAACGTCACCACCGGTGAGGGTGGCAGCATCAACGAGGAATGGATTTTCCGCTACGCCGTGGACCGCACTGAGACCGCCGCATCCGTGTGGATGGGATTAACCGCCGGCTGCGCGGTCTGCCACGACCACAAATACGACCCCATCACCGCGAAGGATTTTTACTCGATGTATGCCTTCTTCCACAGCAACGCCGACCCCGCCATGGATGGCAACCAACTCTTGACCGCGCCTATCCTCAAACTCACCACGCCGGAGCAGCAGAAGAAGCTCGATGACTTCAACACCCAAATCGCCGCCGTGGACAAACGCATCAAGGCCGAGCTGACCAAGGTGGTTTACACCGACCCGGCCACGCAGAACCCGCCGCCGCCGCTGAAGAAGTTCGACACGACGTGGGTGGACGATGACTTCCCCGCCGGCGCGAAGGTCGAGGCCAGCGGCGCCACGACCGCGAAGTGGGTCACCGAGAAGGATGGCCAAGTTCTTGCCGGCAAACGCGCGCTCAAACGCACCGATCCCGACGTGGGCCAGGACTTTTTCTCCGAACTTAAGTCGCCCTTCACCATCCCGCCCAACGGTAAAGTTTTCCTCAACGTCTTCCTCGACCCGAAAGACCCGCCGAAGGCCGTGATGCTGCAGTTCAACACCGGCGCGTGGTCACATCGCGCCGTGTGGGGCGACATCTACGCCATTGATTTCGGTAAGAAGGACACCAATGAGCGCAAACGATTCGGCGACCTGCCCAAGGTTGGCGAGTGGGTGAAGCTGGAGTTCGCGGCGGCGCAGCTCGGCTTCAAGGCCGGCGACCAAATCAAGGGCCTCGCCTTCACGCTCGCTCGCGGCACAGTCTACTGGGACAAGGTCGGCATCACCGGCGAGACGAACCCGTCAAAAGACCCGAACGAATCGCTGGCCGTATGGCTCAAGGAAAATCAAGGCAAGGCGCTCAACAACGTGCCCGAAGACGTGAAACGGCTGTTCCGTTCCGTGAAGCCCGAGGACCGCAAGCCGGAGGAGAATCAGCGGCTGCGCGATTATTACTTCGAGCTGGTCTGCAACTCCACGCGGCCGCAGTTCGAGAAACTGCACGGGGAGAAAAACCCGATTGCCAAGGCGCGTGACGACTTCGACAAGGCCATCCCGGCGACTTTCATTTGGAAGGATTTGGAAAAGCCGCGCGACAGCTTCGTGATGGTGCGCGGCCAATACAACAAGCCCGGCCAACAAGTCTGGCCTAACGTCCCCGCCGTGCTGCCGCCGTTGCCCAAATCCGGCACGACCAACCGGCTCGACTTTGCCAAGTGGCTTGTCAGCCCGCCGCACCCGCTCACCGCGCGCGTGGCGGTGAACCGCTTCTGGCAACAGTTCTTCGGCATCGGCCTGGTGAAGACGACCGCCGACTTCGGCGCACAGGGCGAAGCGCCGTCGCACCCGGAGTTACTCGATTGGTTGTCGGTGACCTTCCGCGAGCAAGGTTGGGACATGAAGCAGTTCGTGAAGTTGCTCGTGACCTCCGCGACCTACCGGCAAGACTCGAAGACCACGCCGCAGAAAATCGCCGCTGACCCGGAGAACCGCTTTTACTCGCGCGGCCCCCGTTTCCGCCTCGACGCCGAACAGGTCCGCGACAACGCACTCGCCGTGAGCGGCCTGCTCGTGCCGACGCTTGGCGGCAAAGGCGTGCGCACCTACCAGCCCGACAACATTTGGGAGCCCGTAGCCTACTCCGGCAGCAACACCAAGACCTACAAGCGCGACGACGGCGACGCGCTTTGGCGGCGCAGCCTTTACACCTTTATCAAACGCACCGCGCCCGCCCCGAGCATGACAACCTTCGACGCGCCGAGTCGCGAGCAAACCTGCGCGCGCCGCGAGCGCAGCAACACCCCGCTACAAGCACTCCTGCTGATGAACGACGTGCAGCACTTTGAGGCCGCACGCGCGTTCGCGCAGCGGATGCTCAAGGAAGGTGGCCGCCACGCCGAGGAACGCCTCGCCTACGGCTTCCGCCTCGCCACCGCCCGCCCACCGACGAAGGCTGAACTCGCTGTGCTCAACGACACGCTCTTCACCCAATGGGCCAAATACCAAGGCCGCACCGACGCCGCGAAGAAAGCCATCACCTTCGGCGAATCCAAGCCGGATGCGTCGCTGGATGCGGGTGAGTTGGCGGCTTACGCGATGGTGGCTAACCTCATTCTGAACTTGGATGAAGTGGTGACGAGGAACTGAAGGAGTGATTAGTGCTTACTGATTAGTCAGCGAAGGCGATGCGATGAGCAATCAACGGACAAAGGTCGAAAGCGGCTTCGCCGACTTGGTCGGCATCCTGATGTTCGTGCTGCTGTCACCCTTGCTGCTCGCCTACCTTGTTTTCCGCTCGGCTTCGGCACTCTGTCTAAACTCTGCGGTGTGGCTATCTTGGTGCGCTGGCGGACGCTTTGTTCTCTTTGTTCACTCCGACAGCCCTGTTTGGCGGGACTACATCAGCGAAGTGATACAGCCCCGGCTCGGAACGCGGGCCATCTACTTGAACTGGTCCGAGCGGAGCCGGTGGAAGCGCTCGCTGCCTGTCTTGGTGTTTCGCCATTACGCAGGCCACAAGGAATTTAACCCGATGGCAATTGTCTTTCGCCCGTTCCACCGAACGCGTTGCTTCCGCTTCTTCGAACCGTTCCACGAGCACAAGCGAGGCAAGACGGAAGTCCTGGCGAAAATGGAGGCCGATTTTTTTAGTGTGGTTGACGAGATTTCCAACTCTCCCGGGAACCCGGCCTCCGCTACTAATCACTAATTACTAATCACTTTCCCATGAACCCGCTGAACAACTATCTCCTCCACCAAACCCGCCGCCAGTTCTTCCGCGCCGCCGGCTTGAGCGCCGGCTCTATCGCGCTCGCCGCCATGTCACGCGATGCCTTTGGCGCGCCCACAAAGCCCGGCGGGCCGCGTGTGCACCCCATGTTGACGGGGTTGCCACACCACGCACCCAAGGCCAAGCGGCTCATTTACCTGCACATGAACGGCGGGCCGTCCCAGATTGACATGTGGGATTATAAGCCGCAGCTGGAGGCGCACTTCGACAAGGACTTGCCGGACTCCGTCCGCAAGGGCCAGCGCATCACCACGATGACCAGCGGCCAGGCGCGGCTGCCGGTCGCGCCCTCGATGTTTAAGTTCGCCCAGCACGGCAAGGGTGGCACATGGGTCAGCGAGTTGCTCCCGCACACGGCGAAGATGGCTGACGAGCTCGCGGTGATCCGCAGCATCCACACCGACGCCATCAACCACGACCCGGCCTGCACGTTCGTGATGACCGGCAGCGAAGTGCCCGGCCGCGCGAGCCTCGGCTCGTGGTTGAGCTACGGCCTCGGGAGCGAGAACAATGATTTGCCGAGCTTCGTTGTCCTCACGCCGAGCTGGTCCAGCGGTGCGGCGGCGCAGGCGCTCTTCACCCGCATGTGGCAGAGCGGCTTTCTCCCGACGCGCCACAACGGCGTTGCCCTCCGCAGCGGTGCGGACCCGGTGCTCTACATCCAAAATCCACCCGGCGTCGCCGCCGACAACCGCCGTGCGATGCTCGACGGCCTCGGCAAGTTGAACGCGATGAACCACGCGCGCTTTGGCGACCCCGAGACAACCACGCGCATCGCGCAGTATGAAATGGCTTTCCGCATGCAGACCAGCGTGCCGGACCTCGTAGACTTGAAGAAGGAGCCCAAGCACATTTTGGAGCGCTACGGCCCGGAGGTGACGAAGCCCGGCACCTTCGCCCACAGCGCGCTGCTCGCGCGCCGCCTCGCCGAGCGCGACGTGCGCGTGGTGCAAATTCTGCATCGCGGCTGGGATCAGCACGGCAATTTGCCCAAGGACATCAAGGCCCAATGCAACGACGTGGACCAACCGACCTACGCGTTGCTCGCGGACTTGAAGGAGCGCGGCCTGCTCAAAGATACCCTTGTGGTTTGGGGCGGCGAGTTTGGGCGCACAGTCTATTCGCAGGGCACGCTGAAGAAGGACCAGTATGGCCGCGACCATCACCCGCGGAATTTCTGCATGTGGATGGCTGGCGGCGGCACGAAAGGCGGCACCGTCTTCGGCGAGACGGACGACTTCAGCTACAACGTAGTAAAAGACCCCGTCCACCTGAACGACTTGAATGCCACGCTCCTGCACTTGATGGGGGTGGATCACCTGAAGCTCACGTTCAAGCACCTCGGCGTGGACATGCGCCTCAGCGGCCTGGAGCGCGAAGCGGAGATCGTGAAGGGCCTGCTGGCGTAGTCACCGCTTCTCCATGGTTCCCTTGGGGCGAGGTCCGCGTTATGCTGCGGCCCGATGAAAGCCCTGCTTCTCCTTGCCCTGCTCGCCGCCGCGCCGCTCACGTTGCCCGCGCAGCCGGCCCAGAAGCCCCCCACTCTGCCCGCCGGCATCAAGCTGGAGCGCGACCTCGCCTACATCCCCGACGGCGACCCCGCGCAGAAGCTCGACCTTTACCTGCCGGAGAAGCCGGCGGACAAGCCTCTCCCCCTCATCGTCCACATCCACGGTGGCGGCTGGCGCGGCGGCAACAAGTTCCCTTGTCCCGTGACCGGCATGGTGCTCAAGGGCTACGTCGTCGCGAGTGTCGAGTATCGGTTCAGCCAGAAGGCGGTTTTCCCCGCGCAGATTCAGGACTGCCAGGCTGCGCTTCGCTGGCTGCGCGCGCGCAGCAAAGAATACGGCTTCGACCCCAACCGCGTCGGCGTCATCGGCGCCTCGGCAGGCGGACACCTGTCCGCCTTGGTCGGCACGGCGGGCGGCAAGAAAGCCTTCGCGCCCATTGGCGGCCATCTCGAACAATCCGACCGCGTTCAAGCCGTGTGCGACATATTCGGCCCGGCGGACTTCACAACAGTTGTGCAGCAGGCGGAGGCCGACAAGAATGTGCGAAACATTTTCACGTTCAACTCCCCCACCGATCCTTACTCGCTGCTCATTGGTACCCGGTTGGAGGACAAGCCCAGAGCCCAAGCGGCCAGCCCGTTGCACTATATCACGCCGAACAGCCCGCCCGTCCTCATCCTCCATGGCACCCACGACACCCTGGTGCCCTACGCGCAAAGCGAGCAATTCGCCGCCGCGCTGAAGACCAAGGGCGTGGAAGTCTGGCTGCAAACACTCCCCGGCTCCGGCCACGGTGGTCCCGCTTTCACCAAACCGGCAGTGCTTCAACTCACGCAGAACTTCTTCGACAAGCATCTCAAAAGCGCACCGATTGAACTCGTGCTGATTCCCTCGGCAGATCTGGCTGTGGAGCAGCCGAAGTCCAAAGCGAAATAGAGCCCCCCAAAGACTGTGTCTGTGACTTCTCCCTCTGCCCTGCGCACCGCGTGGCTTGTCGTCGCGCTGTTGTGGCCCGTCGCGCTGCTGAACTATCTCGACCGGCAGATGCTGGCGACGATGAAGACCTCGATGGTCGGCGACTTGAAGGACATTACCAGCGACGCACAGTGGGGCTTCATCCTGGCATCATTTAAGTGGGTCTATGCCGCGCTGAGTCCCATCGGGGGCTACATTGCGGATCGTTTTAGCCGGCGCCACGTCATTGCGCTTAGTCTGTTCACTTGGTCGACGGTGACGTGGCTGACGGGACACGTAACGACCTACAACGAACTCGTCGCGTCACGCGCGCTCATGGGCATCAGCGAGGCATTTTACATCCCGGCAGCGCTGGCGCTGATCGCAGACTTTCACACCGGCCCGACGCGGTCGCGCGCCGTGGGCTTACACCAAACGGGGATTTACATTGGACTGATTCTCGGCGGCTTCGCCGGACACGTCGCGGACTCGCCGAACCACGGCTGGCGCTGGGCGTTCAGCGCGGCGGGCTTGGTGGGCGTGGTCTATGCGTTCCCGCTGTTCTGGCTGCTGCGCAACCCCGCGCGGCCCGCCGACCCGGCCGCGCCTTCGCTCACACCCACGCGCGCGGCGGGCGAATTGTTTAGCAACCGCAATTACCTTCTGCTCGTCGCTTACTTCACGCTGCCCGCCATCGCGGGCTGGGTGATCAAAGATTGGATGCCGGTGATCCTGAAGGAGCAGTTCAAGCTCTCGCAGGGCGAGGCGGGCGTCATCGCTGTGCTCTACGTACAAATCGCAACCATCGGCGGCGCATTGCTGGGCGGCTGGCTCGCAGACATTTGGATGCGACACAGCGAGCGCGGCCGCATCTACGTGAGCGCCATCGGCATGACGCTGTTTCTGCCGGCGTTATTTGGGCTGGGCAACCCTGGCACGGTCTTCTTCGCCATTGTTTTCCTCATTCTGTTCGGCATCGGCTGGGGATTTTTCGACTGCAACAACATGCCCATTCTATCACAAATCGTCCGGCCCGAGCTGCGCGCTACAGGCTATGGCATCATGAACCTAGTGAGCATCTCTTGCGGTGGCTTCGGCGATTGGGGCTTTGGCGTGCTGAAAAGTCAGAATGTGCCGCTGACAATGATTTTCGGCTGCTTCACCGGTGTGGCACTGCTCTCACTGATGATCGTGCTACTCATCAAGCCGCCGTCGAAGGCGTGACGCGGCCCGCCTACTTCTTGGCTGGCGCGGGCGCGAGGGGGACGAACATGAACGAGCCGTCCGCCGCCTTGTATTCGAGTTTCATGCCGGCGGGCGCGGGCGGGAGCGCGGGAAGGAAGTTGGGCACCAGTTCACTCAGCTCTTTCGGCGGCCGGCTTTCGCTGGCCTCGAACTTCTGGATCGCGTCGATGAGTTTGGCCTGTTCCAGACGACCAAGGCTGGCCTTCTGCGCCTTGCCGATGGCGGCGATGTAGTCCAACGGCGCAGCGACGGGGTTGTCGCCCAGCTTCTGCTCCTTCTTTGGCTCAGCCTTGGGTTTGGGATCGTTGTTGCACGCAATGAGGGACAAGGTGACACCCAAGGCGAGCAGGGGGTGAAATTTCATGGCCGCACCGTAGCAATCTTCTGCGCGTAGCCAAGCGGATTCAGAATGCTTACCTCACGCCGACTGCCATTGTGCGATGGTGTCTTCGAGGCAGCGCTCAATCTCCTCGACGGAGGTGGTGAACTGGTAGCGGGTGAGCACTTCGTTCTGGCCGATTTGCGCGAGTTGGGCGGCGAGATTTGGCGTCTGGCTGAGTTCGAGCATCCGCGCGGCCAGCGCGGCGGCGTCGCCGGAGGGGAACGCGAGGCAGCTTTCCTCCGAGCGGAAGAGAGCCTCCGCCCCATAGCTCTGGTTTACGATCACAGGCAAGCCGCAGGCCATCGCCTCCAGCGGTGCGCCGACGAACAATTCCTCGCACTCGACCGGATAAATAAAGGCATCATGTGCCCGGTAGATCTGAGGCAAATCCCGTTGCAGACCGCTCGCGCGGAACTCGACGGGCATTTCGGCCTGCACCGCTTGCGTGCGGAGCTTGGCGAGCACCTCGGAACTGCCGCGCCCAAAGACGGTAAGCGTGGCTTTAACGCCCTGCGCACGGATGAGTTGAAGCGCGTCAATGGCCGTGGCGATGCCGGAGTGCGGAGTGAGCCGCGCAGCCACGAGGAATTTCCTGACCGGCGCATCCGCCGGTTTCAACTCGCCGTTGAAGAGCCGCGTGTCCACGCCTGGGTGGATCACCTTGCCATGCGCGACTTGAAAGCCAGCCGCAGCTGTGATGTCTCGCAGTGCTGGGCTGCTGAAGTAGAGATGGTGCAGCGCTGGCGTGCCGATGGAATTGGGTGCGACCTCGTCGGGCGTATCGCGGTCGAAGATGGCGGGCAGGCGATTGACGCCGGGGATGAGGAACGTGGGCGTGACGGCGTCCCACTTGGCGCGCTGGCCGGAGACTTCCAGGCTGGTGCGCTGCATTTTCTGCATCGCTGGAACCTTCTCGCGGTGCCACCAGGCGAGCCACGGATCATCGCGCAGCTCGTCGAGCCAAGAGTCTCCGATGCTAAAACAGGTCGGAACGCGCGTCCGGTGCAAGGTGACGAGCAGGGACTTGGACAGGCCGCGCAGGCTGCCAACATGGAGCACGTCCGGCGCGAACTCGATGATGGCCTCGCGCAGGATCGCGTTATTCCGCGCCTCTAGCTCGCGGAGGCTGCCCACGCCGGAGACCGCAGACTGATCAAATTTGCCATTGACGCGCAACTGCCGCTGTACGCGCACGTTTGAACCGACTCCCACTGCGTGCGTGGTGTGGCCCTCCTCGGAGACCAAGCCGCAAGTTGAGGTCAACACGTGTATTGTGTGGCCGCGTTCACTCAACGCCTCGGTGACATTTTGGCAGCGAAAATCTTCCGTATCCGCAAGGTGCGGCGGATAGAGGTTGGTGATGACGAGGATTTTCACCGTGCAGGGCGTGCTGGTCGGAGGCGGCCAGCAGAACCCAATGGTAATGCAGCAAAGAGCGCGGTTGCCTACTTAAGCTTCACGTCGAAGCAGAACAGGATTTCCTGATCGCGCAGATAAAGTTTGCCGTCACTCACCACCGGATGAGTCCAGACTTTGCCCTTGGGATTACGCTGTTCAGTCTGGGGCGTAAGTTTGAAACGACCCTTTTCGTTCCACCCTTTGTCCGAGACCTCAACGAGTGCCACGGTTCCACTGGCTTCTTCGAGGCAGTAAAACATGCCGTCGGCGCAATGAATCGCGCCTTTCTTTAAATTGTTGGCGGTCCACTTCACCTCACCGGTCTTGAAGTCCTGGCATGTCCAGCCGCCCTTGTCGGAATGGCCGTAGAGTTTGTCGCCGACCAGAATCACGCCGCCATGATGGTTGATCATGTTCTGGTTGAAGTAAACGTCGCTGGTCTGGTTGTCGGCTGCTACTTTGACGAGCTTACAGCCGACGCCGTAGCCCGAAGTGATATAGACATGTCCGTCTTTAAAAATGGGTGTGGGAATGACGGCGGTCTTGCCGGGCCACTCGGACTTCCAGAGCACCTTACCATCCTTGGCGCTCACGCCGGCGACATTCTGCGAGGTGAGTTGGATGTATTGGCGCGTGCCATTGTGCGTAACCACGATGGGGGAGGAGTAATGCGCCCCGTCTGTCCAGCCAGTGCTCTGCCATAGCTTCTTGCCCGTGGCCCGATCGAGCGCGAGTAGAGTGCCTTGGCTTCCGCCCGGGGAGCAAATCACCTTACCCTCATCCACCAAAACAGACTCGCAATAACCCCAGCCCGGCGTCTTGCCGCCGAATTCGCGCATCGTCGTCTTCCAGACCTCCTTACCATCGGTAGCTTTAACCGCGAGCACACCGCCGTTGCCGGCCAGCGCAAATACCATTTCGCCATCCACGGTGGGCGTGGCGCGCGGACCATCACCCCAGCCGTTTTTGTAGATCGGCCCCACAGGAGTGGCCCACAGCTCTTTGCCGGTCTTCACGTCCACGGCAATGAGCAACTCGGTGTCACCGCGCAGTCCCATCGTGAACAGCTTCCCATTCGCAATAGCGTAGCCGGAGTAACCGAGGCCCACGTCTTTATTGATCCACGCGAGCTTTGGGCCACCTTCGGGCCAAGACTTGAGCAGGCCAGTTTCCTTTGAAATGTCGGCGCGGTCCGCGCCCCGCCACTGCGGCCAGTCGGCAGCGTTAACCACCAGCGCGGAGGCGATAAGAGTAGTGAGCCAAAGCGACGTTTTCATATTTAAGAAGAAGGGATGATTGATGACGGAGTTACTGACGGGAGGACAGCGAGAAACTTCATGTCGACGTCGGCCGAGACGTGATCGCCAATCAATTTGGCATTGGCTGACTAGGAACTACGCTCCGCGCCAGCGCGGACGGCTTCCAATTCCTCCCAGCGAATGAAAAGTTGGTTAAGCATCGCCCTGCGCTCGGCAAGGTTTGCCATGAGCTCATTTGTTTGTGTGGCGTGAACCTTGTGAAAGTCCGGCGCAGTAAAGAGATTCTCAATGCGCCCAATCTCCTGCTCGATTTTCAAGATTTCCGCCTCCATGCCTTCAAGCTCGCGGGTTTCCTTGAAGCTGAGTTTACGCGGCTTGCTCGCGGGCTGGGTGCGTGGCAGCGCATCCCTGCCGGGCGAGGGGTTGTCCGCTGACTTCTTCCCAACCCACGCGGCCGCGCTGGACACGGGCGCGGGTGAGCGGCGGCGCTTCTTCTCCGCATAGTAGTCGTAATCGCCTACACTGTGGGTGATGCGCCCATCACCCTCGAAGGCAAGAATCCCGGTGCAGACGCGGTTGAGGAAGTAGCGATCGTGACTCACCACGAGCACGACGCCGGGGAACGCGATGAGCGCCTCCTCCAACACGCGCAGCGTGTTCAGGTCGAGGTCGTTGGTGGGCTCGTCGAGGATGAGGAAATTGCCGCCCTGCTTGAGGATGCGCGCAAGCAACAGCCGACTGCGCTCGCCGCCGGAAAGAAACTTTACCGGCAGGCTAATGCGATCATCAGCGAACAGAAAGCGCTTGAGATACGCGCGTAACGACAGCCTGCCGTTGCCCCAAATGACGAACTCCGAGCCGTCGCTGAGTTCGTCCAGCACCGTGCGATCCTCTCGCAGTTGCAGGCGCGACTGGTCCACGTAATTGAACCGGGTGAGTTGGCCGGTCTTCACCGTGCCCTCGCATGGCGGAAGCTCACCGATGATGGCCTTGAGCAATGAAGTTTTCCCCAGTCCGTTGCGACCGGCCACACCGAGGCGCTGACCGTTCTCGAAATTGTATGTGAAGTTGCTGAAAAGTCGTCGGCCGCCCAACTCAACGCCGAGGTTCGTCAGCTCGACAACGCGATTTCCGAGCGGCGGCGGTGGCGGGATGACCAACTCCATATCCTCTTCGATGACCGGCCCAGACTGGGCGGCGGTCTCATAGTAGCGCTCAAAGCGGTTCTTCTGCTTGCTGCGCTGAGCACGTGGGCCTTGGCGGACCCAAGCGAGCTCTTTTTCAAGGAACATCTGCCGCTTGTGCTCAACGACGGCTTCCGCACGCTGCCGCTCCGCCTTGGCTGACAGATATTCTGTGTATCCGCCTTCGTAGGAGTAAAAGCGGCCCTCATGCAGCTCGACGGTGAGATTCGTCACGCGGTCGAGGAACCAACGGTCGTGCGTAACGACGAGAAACGCACCGCCGAAGTTCTCGAGAAATTCCGCGACCCACTCGATGGATTCGGGATCGAGATGGTTCGTTGGCTCGTCGAGAATGAGCAGGTCCGGCCGTGCGACAATGGCCCGGCACATGGCCACGCGGCGCTTCTCGCCGCCGGAAAGAGTGCCGATGTCACGGTCGCCGGGTGGTGTGTTGAGATGCGACATCGCGGTGGCGATGCGGGAGTCCAAGTTCCAACCATCAAGATGAGCGATGCGATCCTCTAGTTCAGCGTGACGCGGCGAGTGGCCGGGCAGCGACTCAAACTCTGCAACAAGATCGAGCACGTGCTTCGCCCCGTCACGGATGTTGGCGAGCACACCCTTGGCCGGGTCGAGCGTAAACTCCTGCGAGAGGTAACTGACAACCAAGCCGCGCCGCGCAGCCACTTCGCCGGCGTCCGGCGTGCGCAGGCCGGCGAGCAATTTGAGGAACGTGGATTTGCCTGCACCGTTGCGACCGACGAGGCCGACGCGGTCGCCCTCATGCAGCGCGAGCGTGGCGTGGTCAAGGATGACCCGGTCATTGAACGCGACGACAAGTTCATTGGCCGTCAACAAGGCGGGGGCGGAATCACTCACAAAATCGAGAACTCTCCAAGCCGTTCAATCAAACGTCACCACGCGCAGGCCGGTCTTGGCCCGCACAGTTTCCGCCATGCACTCCAGTTCCGCTTTCGTTAGCCGGCCGCAAAACGGCTCGGGCGTCGGGCGGGCGATGGTGTAAAGATGGACTTCGCGGATTTGCGCGCCGTCGTGAACCAACTCCCCGAGACGGGAGCAATACTCACCTAGCTCCGTGGATGGCATTGGCTCTCCGTGCAGGCGCAGGAACAGACTTTGAATGATGATAGGGCGCGTGCGTGCGGTGAGCAGCAAATTGTGCAGGATGCGGTCGAGCCGAATGGCGGTGCGATTGACGAGCTTGTAATAGCTCGCGGTGCCGGCGTCTAATTTTGCCCATACTTCGCCTTGGTTCGCGTCCATGATCTCCAAGCCGCGCCGCACACTGGTGGTGTCGAGGCCAGCGGCATCGGTGATGAGTACAAGCTTGGTTTGGGCTAGGCCCTCGGCACGCTTTACCCCGGCGGCCACGCGCACGCATTCGTCGAAGTTATGCAGCATGGTCGGCTCGCCGTCGCCGCTGAAGGCGATGTCGCGCGGCGTGCGCGTCAGTTCCGGCGTCACCTCGTCGAACTTCGGCTCACGGGCGAGACCGCCATTGCGGGCGAAGCGGATCATTTCGATCAGCTCTTCATGAAGCTGGTCGAGATCTACGACGGAGGTTTTACCGGGCGTTTTTCGATCCACCTCACAGTAAACGCAATCGAAGTTGCACTTTTTATCTGGGTTAAGATTGATGCCGATCGACAACCCACCTGAGCGCCGCGAGATGACGGGATAAACGTAGGTAAAGTCGCGGTAAATGCGCGTGTGGTCGCGCACGGCAGCAAGCGTGTTGGAAATGGCGGCGGCTGGCTCCGGCATGCGGCCAATGTAAGCGCGGCGGCGGCGCGGGCAAGCCGCCAGTGTGGGAGCCGCCTTTACGCTTGCAAAGCCCCCGCTGCCGCGCACGCTCGCGGCCCTTATGTTGAAGGCCGGAATCGTCGGCTTGCCCAATGTCGGCAAGTCCACCCTTTTTAATGCTGTCACCCGCACTCGCAAGGCTGAGGCGGCCAATTACCCCTTCTGCACCATCGACCCCAACGTCGGCGTCGTGACCGTCCCCGACGAGCGGCTCGCAGTGCTGCAGAAAATCGCCAAGACCAACGTCGTCATCCCGGCGGCTATTGAATTCGTGGATATCGCCGGCCTAGTCAAGGGCGCGAGCGCAGGCGAGGGCTTGGGAAACAAATTCCTCACCCACATCCGCGAGGTGGACGCCATCGTGCAGGTCGTGCGCTGTTTTGAGGACGCGGACATCCACCACGTCTCCGGCAGCGTGGATCCCGTGCGCGACATTGAGGTGATTAATACCGAACTAGTATTGGCCGACCTCGAATCCGTGAAGAAGCGACGTGAGAAAATCCATCGTGACGTGAAGCGAGGAGATAAAGCCGCCGTGGCCGAGGATGCCGTTCTCGCAAAGTTCGAGCCGGTGCTCAACGAGGGTAAGCTTGCACTCTCCGTCCAGCTCACGCCCGAGGAAAAAATCATCGCCCGCACCTTCTGGCTGCTCACGGACAAGCCCACCATCTTCGCCTGCAACGTGAAGGAGTCCGACCTCGCCACCGCCGCCTCAAACGCTTACGTGCAAAAAGTCCGCGACTACACGAAGACACATCTGGCCTGCGAAGCTACCGTCATCAGCGCGCAAATAGAGAGCGACCTGATTGATCTCTCGCCTGACGAAGCGAAACAGTTCCTCAAGGAATTGGGTGTAGACGAGAGCGGTGTGGGCGCGCTCATCAAGGCGACTTACCATTTGCTCGGCCTGCGCACCTACTTCACCGCCGGGGAGAAGGAAGTCCGCGCGTGGACGATCCATGCCGGCGACACCGCGCCCAAGGCGGCAGGCGTCATTCACTCGGACTTCGAGCGCGGCTTCATCAAGGCGGAAACGGTGGCTTACACCGACCTCGTAGACTGCGGCTCTGTCGCACACGCGCGCGAGAAGGGCCTCTACCGCATGGAGGGCAAGGAATACGTCGTCAAGGACGGCGACGTGCTGCTGTTCAAGTTCAACGTATAGGGGCCCCAAACTCGCTCTTTCGAGCTGGGCGAAAGCGAGTGTGTTGCTTGAAAGACCTGCTTGGAGTTGCCCTGGTGGCTGTGCCGGAGAACATCGGGCAGGACATGCCTGCGGAGTGACGGCTTGCCGACCCGCTTTCCCCTGTTACCGTCCACGCGATGAGTTTCGTCGCCGAATTTGACACCCTGCCTTCGGACGCGCTGGAGGGTTTAGCCCACGCCGCATCGCCAGCGAAAGTGCAAACCGCGCTAGGACGTACGCGACCAACGCTGGAGGATTTCGCCGCATTGATTTCGCCAGCCGCCGCCGATTTGCTGGAACTGCTCTGTGCGAGGTCGCAGTCGCTGACTCAGCAACGCTTCGGCAAGGTCATCCGGCTTTTTGCGCCGCTTTACCTATCCAACGAGTGCATCAACAACTGTGCTTACTGCGGCTTTTCTCGTGACAACCCGATCCTGCGGGTGACGCTCGCGATCGAGGAGGTTCAGCGCGAGGCACAAGCACTGCGTAAGCAAGGCTTTCGTAACTTGCTGCTGGTCGCTGGCGAGCACCCGAAGTTTGTCTCGGGCGATTACCTGGCCGCCTGCGTGCGCGCGCTGCATGAGCAATGGCCTAGCCTCTCGCTTGAGATCGGGCCAATGGAGACAGCGGAATACCGGCCCATCGTGGCGGCGGGCGCGGAGGGTCTGGTGGTTTATCAGGAGACTTATGACCGCGCCGTGTATGAACAGATGCATACGGCCGGGCCGAAAAGAAACTTTGACTGGCGACTGGAAACGGCCGAACGCGCGTACACAGCTGGCTTCCGGCGACTAGGCATCGGCGCCCTTTATGGGTTGGCGGATTGGCGACGCGAGGCGATTTCCGTCGCGGCGCACGCGCTATATCTGTTGCGGCATTGTTGGAAAGCACAGGTGACCATCTCGCTACCGCGTCTGCGTCCTTGCGCAGGGGAGTTTGAGCCGCTGACTACGATGTCCGATCGCGAACTGGTCCAACTGGTTGCCGCGTTCCGCCTGCTTTTGCCAGACGTGGGCCTCGTGCTCTCAACGCGCGAGTCGGCCCGGCTGCGCGACGGACTTTTTCCGCTAGGCATCACGCTCGCCAGCGCGGGCAGTCACACTGAACCGGGTGGTTATACAGGTGCAGGCCGAGAGAACATCCACCGAACTGAGCGTGGACGTATTGTCGAGCTGACATCAGGCGCAAGCGAGTGGTCCACAACGGCGGGCCGCTCTACGAACGCAACAGGTCAGTTTGAAATTGCTGACGAACGTTCGCCAGAAGAGATTGCTGCCCTCATCCGCCGGCTTGGCTATGAACCGGTCTGGAAGGACTGGGATGCAGCGCTGAGCGCCTGACCATGAACTGGTTGCTCCTTATCGCTGCTGCAAATCGTAACCCATGGCAGCGGCCCTCAGTAGCAAGTTCTCCGAGCGATCACACTAACGGCCCACGATGATTGATAGAAAACGCTCCACCCTCAGGGACAATGAGGCGCAAACCAACGCAGTAACCGCAGCCGTAAAAGGGACTCGCCAGACGCTGCGATACGGAAAGAATTAAACCGTATGTCTCCCTCACACGTCATTGCTAATGGCCGCGAGGTCGTTACCAGTTTTCCCTGCACGGTGGAGCAATTCCTCCTATCGCAGCGATTGCTCCCGCGGAGTGTAGTGGTGGAGCACAACGGCGAGGCGGTATCGCCCTCGGACTTCGCTACCAGGGAAGTGCGGTCTGGTGATTACCTCGAAATTGTCCGCGTTGTCGCCGGCGGCTGAGGAGCGGACGCCCGCTACTTGACTGCCTGCTGAAACTCATCGAGGGGAACATATTCTTAGTAGTGAAATTTTTGTGCTTCGTCCTGCCGAAAAGTTCGACATTACGCAATTCCTACCGCAGGTGGCTTCGCGGCCGGTAACTTTTCCTAAACGGGCTGACTGAAATCTCACTGGCTGTCGCAAGTTGCACAGCGTCGAGGAACGCTGCGCTTCTAAGAATCGTGCAGTGGCAGTCTGAATCGACTACAATCCCCGCGTGCAAGACTGGCTCGCGGCAATCCTCCTCGGCATCGTCGAGGGCGTCACAGAGTTCCTGCCGATTTCCTCCACCGGCCACCTGCTGCTCGCCGAGCATTGGCTCGGATTGAAAAAGGAGCACTTCCTCAGGTCAGATTTCTTCAACATTGGCATCCAATCCGGCGCGGTGCTGGCGGTCATCGCCGTGTTCTCGACGCGGGTAAAGGAGTTCGCCACGCGTTTCACCGAACCGACCACGCGGGAATACTTGCTAAAAATTGCTGGCGCCTTCGTGGTAACGGCGGTGGGTGGGCTAGCGATGAAGAAGTTGGGGCTGAAATTGCCGGAAGAGATTGGCCCTATCGCATGGGCCACGCTGATCGGCGGCGTGCTGTTCCTAGTCGCGGAGCGCTGGCTAAAGGAGCGGCCAGCCGTTGGGGACATCACGTGGGCCATCGCACTAGCCATCGGCGTGGGGCAACTCGTGGCCGCCGCGTTCCCCGGCGCGTCCCGCTCTGGCACGACCATCCTCGCAGCACTCTTGCTGGGCTTGAGCCGTCCGGCAGCAACGGAGTTTTCCTTCTTGCTGGGCGTGCCGACGCTGCTGGCAGCGGGCGTTTACTCGGGCTACAAGGCACTCAAAGATCCCGGTGCTCCCCCCGTTGATTGGAGTCTTTTTGCGCTGGGGACGGCGGTCTCCGCAGGCACGGCCTTTTTGACTGTGAAATGGCTGCTGCATTTTATCCAGCAACACACTTTCGTGGTCTTCGGATGGTACCGAATTTTATTGGGAGCAGGGCTTCTGTTGTGGGGAAGATAGCTAACCACACGCCACGCCAACAAACCTGACAGCAAGGCAATAGATCGCTAGATCAGCTCCTTGATGATCCGTCCGTTGTTGGTGATCATCATCGGACGTCCCTCAGCGGTGTGCATTTCGGACTGCGGGTCCAAGCCAAGCAAGTGGTAGAGCGTCGCAGCCATGTCTTCCGGGCCGTAAGGAGTGTGTGCGGGCTGCGCGGCCCACTTGTCGCTAGCGCCAATGATGCGTCCACCTTGGATACCACCCCCGCCCATGAGTACCGTAAAGCACGGCCCCCAGTGATCGCGGCCAGCGTTTTTGTTAATCTTGGGCGTACGGCCAAACTCGCCGGTTATCAACACAAGGGTGCTGTCCAACATTCCACGATCCGACAGGTCGCGGAAGAGGGTGGCCATGGCGGCGTCGAGCTTGGGTAAGAGCGCATTCTTCAGCGTGGTAAAATTGCCGTCGTGCGTGTCCCAGTTGGCATGGTCCACGGTCACACAGCGCACCCCACTCTCCACGAGCCGGCGGGCGAACAAGCAAGACTGACCGAGCGTGTTGCGCCCGTAGTCATCGCGGAGCTTTTCCGGTTCAGCACTGAGATCGAAGGCTTTTTTCGCGTCGGGCGAAGTCATCAGGTCGAAGGCGCGTTGACTAAAGACGCTGACGTTACGCGGCCCGGCGTTGGCCTTGGCTTCAGCGGCCCTCTGGTAGCGGTCCACTTGGGCGAGGAGTTCGCGGCGAGCTTCCAACCGTTTGGTCTCGACCAATAGCGGGGGAGCAAGGTCGGGTACCGTAAAGTTAGGTGCGCTCGGATCGGTCTCGATCACGAAAGGCACGGCTGCCGCACCGAGGTAAGCGGAACTGCCGCTCGGATGCATGCCCGGTAAGCAAACGTAAGGCGGTACAGAGCCGCGCGGACCGAGCTTCTGCGCGAGCACAGAACCGAAAGCGGGATGATGATTGTTGGGCTTAAGCCCGCCGTTAAAGCCCGCCGACGGGTGAAAGCCCGTGAGCATATAATGATCAGCCGGCCCATGATCCGACGAACGGTGAGTAAAGGAACGAACCTGCGAAAACTTATCCATCACGCGGGCCACGCGAGGTAGGTGCTCGCAAACGTGAACCCCGGGCAAATTCGTGGGAATTTCCTTAAAGTCGCCGCGCACCTCAACGGGCGCTTCGGGCTTCATGTCAAAGGTATCGATCGTGCTCAGGCCGCCCTTAAGAAAAACATAAATCAGCGACTTATCCTTAGCCGCTGCCTCGGCCAACAAGCGACTAAGGGAAACTTGTGCACCAAGCACGCCAGCTGCACCGATGCGGACAAAATCCCGGCGGGTAAAGCCATCACAGAAGGCAACAGGGCGGTGCATATCCAATGGAAATAGACGGGCGGTGTTTAGAGCAATTCAACGGGATGCCAGCTCAACCGAACTCGCCCGTTTCATGACAAAGTCCACGGTGATGCCTTCTTTTGGCTTCAGGACCGGCCTTAGGTCGGCGACGGCTTTAGCCCAATCGGCCTCGTTTAACTCCACGCTCGGGACCGGCTCCTACCGCAACGAGGCGTTACCTTCGGCATCGACTTGCCAGTTTCTCTTGGCTACTGCGGCCGACATGATGTGTACGTTCTTGAAAGCCTTTTGAATCAGTAGTAGCGGAGTTGCGGCGTCCGCGTGCGAGCTTGAGATCAGCTCCCGCTGGCAAAACTGATCAGCTAGGCCGACCTCACAGAATCGAACGCCGAATACCGAGAGGCATCGTGTATTGGGTGGTGAGGCTTCCGTCCTTGCGTTGGCAGAGGACTCGCACACGCTGAACACGTCAACGCAACGTCTCGCTGCGGCTGGCTGGCTTGGAGCTTTCGAGTGTGACCTTGCCGATGCGTGCCTGGCCGGGGGCGGCCAGCGTGAGGGTGGCTTGCTTGCCCCCACGCACGCGGATCGCACCCGCGGTTCCTTGGAACGAAACATTGCCATCGGGGGTCGCGAAAGTTTCTGGAGCCGGGGGCGGGAGCGCCTTGGGATCAAACTTTTGAGCATCGCCGGAGCAGATCCACCAGGTGGCCTTGTCCCAGCCGCGGGCAAGCTGGTTGCCCAATGGCTCGCCGCGCAGGAGTGACTCGCGCAGGTCCCACTGTTTACCGGCGCGGTCCTTCACGACCATTTCGGCGAGCGTGGTGTCCCACCAGTTGGCGTTCTCGCCCTCTCCCGGAAGGACGACCAAGCGCAGCAGGTCGCCCTTGGCCACGGTGGCGTTTTCGGCACGGAGCACGAGGTTGGTGCCGCCGTTGTCGAGCGCGCCCCGCGCGAGCACGGTCGCGCCGTGCCGCAACTCGGCGAGGATGCCATTGCCGCCGCCGTTGTTTCCGTCCCGCAGGCGCACCTCGACGTTGACGGTGCCCGCCACGGGACTTTGCCACACGGCGGTCACGGGATTCGTTGGCCCGGGATGGAGGGCAATTGAGCCGGCGGGAACGACCAAGGTGCGATCCACCAGCGCGTTTTTGGTCGGGTTCACGGTGAGGGTCAGTTGCGGATCGCCGGACATGGAGAGAATGGTGATGCCGTCCTTTGTCGAGAGGTCGCGCAGGGGCTTAAGTGTCTTGCCGTCGCCGACCGGTTGGGGCGGCGCGTCCGGTGCGACGAGGACGTAGTCAGTGCCGGCGGGAGATTTCACCGCTGCGATGCGTCCATCCGCGAACCAGGTCACGGTGGGTGGCGGCTCCTGCTTGAGCCGCGGATAAAGGAGCGCGGTCAGCGTGCCCCGCGACGGCAGCGTCGCCACCAACGCCGTCTGACGCGTCTCCGTCGGACCTTCCTTCCCGTCGCGCCGGCCCATTCCCTTCTGAACGGTGGACTCGGTGGCCGTCGCCAGTCGGCGGGGCTCGTGCAGAAACACATCCAAGTCCACGTCGTCCTCGCCCTCGACCGTTGCCCCGCGCTCGTGCAGCACAATTCCTTTCGTGGTCAACCACAGCCGCCACGTCGCGGGCTCGGGAGCATCATGGGTGTCCCGCAGCAGGAAGAAATTTGGCCCGAGCGGGTCGGCATCCTTGACCAGCGCGATTTGCCGCCGCCACACGCCTTTGCGGCCGGCGACATAGTCCAACGCCGATGCCGGGGCGAAGGCCTCGATGCGCATGAGCGCGTCCGTGCCCAGCGCCGGCGAGGTCACTTGGCTGTGCCATTGCGCGGCGTGCCGCCCGATGTAACCGAAATCATCCGCGAGCAGGCGACCCTTGCCCCACAGGACAATGCTTCCGGAGTCGTGGTCGTAGTGGTCATGGTTCGAGCCGGCGATGAGGTGCAGGTAAGTCTCGCGCTCGGTCCCGTAGGAATTGCGCAGCACGACTCCGGTATTGCGAAACCATTCGCTGCCGTAAGCCGGGGCCTTCGGAGCAACGCCGTGGGATTTTAGCAGCCCTTGATATCCAGCGAAGGTGCCGAACGGGCCGAACAGGCCGATGGCCGGCGAACCATGTTCGTCGCACATCCATTGCATCTGCGCAGCGAACTCAGGATCGCGCTGCTTCCACAGACCAGCGACGATGCCGAACATTCCCGTGCCCTCGCCCATGTAGGTGTTCCCGATGGGCGGATAGTGGCGGAATCCCCCGGTGCGCCGGTCGCGCGGGGTTGAAATTTTAGCCAGCCACTCGATGGCCTTGCGGGCGCGCAGATCATGAACGTGGTCGCCAAAGCCCGCGCGCGAGGCCACGAGAAAAGCGCCGAGCATGTGATCCAGCGCCACCATCGCGTAGTGCGGGGCCTCCAACCAACCGCCATCCTCATCGGACCATGCCTGCAACTGATGCTGGAGCTCCCTCAATCCGCGCTCTGCCCAAGACTTCGCCTGGGGATGCGACGGAATAAGCGAGGCCAGAGCCGTCTGATACAGCGCCACGGTCGTGGTCATGTTCGGGTTGGCGGCGAACCCTCGAGCAGGAGACCAGTAATCATCCCGCGTGACGGTGTAGCCCAGGAAAGCCAGTTGCGCGAAAGTGCGCTGCCGTTGTTCCGGGGTGAGGACATCGCTCCCCAGGACTGCGTCGGTCAGGTTGATGGTCGGCAGCAGCAGCACGGACAGCATGTGCGGCGCGACGCCAAGCGTCACGCGGGAGTCTTGTTCCAGCAAATCCTTGTCCACGATCTGCTGGAGCCACTCGCGGCTTTTCTGCGCGAGGGCACGCCCCAGCGCGGGATCCTGCGAAGCGAAGTAAGCCAGCAACGGAGCCTCGATGTTGTATTTATCGATGGGTTGATCCGAAACCCAGCGCCGGACTTGCGCTGGGTCATTCTTCAGGCCGCTCCGGAGCGCCGGCAAATCCTGTTTGCCGACGAACAGGCGCGGGTAATTCGACACGTCACCGGGCCATTCGAGGACGTAGTCCTTCACCTCATCCAGCGGGAAATCGCCGTGCTTGATCAGATACTTCTGCGGCAGCGGTGCCACCCGGACATCCTTCGCTGCCAGCGGTGCCACTGACTCTGCCAGTGGCGGAGTGCCCAGCATCCAGCGGCGGGCGCCGCCGCCAAGCGGTAGTTGCAGAGACACCATGCCCGCCTCGGCCATCGCGGGGACGAGCGGACTCAACTGCGGGGCCTTCCCCTTCCAATCCGGGTCACGCCACAAGCTGGGGCGGAGCGCGCCCACCATCAGCAAATCACCGTCCTGGCTCCCGGGCGCGGCGGCGCCCGGCGTGTAGAGGGCAAACCAGTTGCCCTGCCGCACATTCACAAACCAGCGGAGCCAAGGCTCCAATGCAAAAGCCTGGCCCGGTGCAATCTGCCAAGAGTCCACCTTGCCCAGTTGATTCATCCCGTGGCGATGCAGCAAATGACTCGGCCGAAAAGCGTCACCGCCCAGCGGCAGCCGCAGGGTGCCTCCCGCTGGCGCATCCAAACTTTCCTCCACCAAGATGACCGGCTCGCGGTTCATCACGCGCAACGTCAGCTTCCAGGTTCCCTGGTCAGCGAACGTGATGTGACACACCGCCTCCGCAAACACAGGCCCGCGGGCGGTCAACTCCACACGATACCCAGTCACCTCCGCCGCGCCCTCCAGCGTGGCCCCCGTCGTCCACTTGCCCGAACGCAGCCGGATGCCGCTGATGGGAGCCTCCTTGCCCTGCAACTTCTTTCTCAGCGCAATGCCGACCAGCGAGTTCCCCAGCCGCATACCGTCCTTGCTGTCCTCAACTTTCAAGTCGGACGCGGGTGGCGTCCCTTGATTAGACAGGCGATAACCTTGCCGGGCACCCGGCGACAAGGTCACTTGCAGCGCGAGTCGGGGTTTTCCGTCCGCCTCAAACACCTGCCCAGCCACGGTCTCCCCACTGGGGCCAGTGAAGCGCGGTGAAGCCTTGAACTGACCCGCCTGCGCCGCGCTCAGGGGAAAGGTAACCATCTCATTCGTCCAGCCGCGCCCGAGGTGCTCACGCAAGACAAACTCGTCAGCCGCCTGCGCAACCTGAAGCATGGCCACACCCAAGGCGGCCGCCAAGATGACCCGAATTCCGAAGCCGAACGGGAGCCGCAGACGAGGAGCGCGGCATTCATGCTGCAGAAACGTGCGGGGTCTGCCAGCCGCCCCCAGGCACTCGTTCTTCCCGGCCTTCTGCGGCGTGAACGCCGCGCTCCCTCCGCGTCCTGGGCAGCCCGGCTGTTTCCGACTTCCGAATTCAGGTTGAATCGGTGGGAAAGCTGTCTGGTTTAAGGTCTCAATGCTCGGCTGATGGATCGCAGGGGCTGGCTGAGCATTTACTGATTCTCGCATACGATGTGTCTCCGATTTCCAAATGCATCACCAAACAGCTTCCCGAACCCGTCGGCGGACGCTACTTCACGCGCCTCCCGGACTTCATGCCAGTGACAGAAACGAGTGGCATGTCGCGCGGTCAACCTAGGGAGTGAGCGCGTGGGGCTCCACCGTGAGTTGGCAGTCGGACAGCCGGAAGAGTGGGCACATTCATCGGCCGAGACCTCGAGCTACTTCATTAGCAGCAGGTAATCCGATCCGTCTAAATCCAGCGCCAGTGTTGCCACGCCGCCTGCGAATTCGACCGGCACCGGCTTCTGCTGCCGGACCGAACGAACCGATCGGGGAGCCGCCGATACGCGAACTTGGAGCTTCAGGCCGGGGATCGGAGCACTGCTCCAGTTCAACACGGTGACCAGAGTGCCTTTGGGATGGTCCATGACGACAGCCTCGACTTGCGGGTTGGAAGCGATGGCGGCCTGCACGACTGGCCGGGCGTTGACCCCGAGCCGCACAAGTTGCAGGGCCGCCGCATCCGTCGGGACCGGGTTGTAAACCTGTTTCCGCCCACCGCGGGGCCAAGGTTGCAACTTGACACCGGTTTTCATGTAAGTGTTCCCGGCCAGGGTGCCGACCGCGAAAACTTTTCCTTTCCCGTGCTCGCGGACGGTCACCGCAGCGCTACCGTCGGTCCATGTGCCCAGCACCTTCGCCTGATCGGGCACGAGCTGCTGGCGCATGCCGATGGCTTCGACCTTCTGGCCGTCAAACGTGAGTGTGTCGATGGGAGGGAGCAGCGGGAGTTCAAGCAAGGTGCGGATGACGATGGCGTTTTTTTGCGTGGTCACCGACTTTAGGCCAAGCAGCTTGAGCATGGCCGGTTCGGGTTCGCCGAACTGATTGAGATGTCCCATGCCGGCTGTCGCGTAAAGGACGCCTCCGGCCTGCACCCATGCGTCGAGCTTGGGCAAGATGCGGCGATCGATCCATTCGCCCGCGAAGTAAACGACATCGAACTGTTTGAGTTCGTTGCGCTCCACAATGTCGTCCTCGGTGATCACATCCACGCGATGCTGGGCGTGCAACAAGGCGAGATACAGCATCTGCTGATCCTTGCGGCAGAGGATTTGGTTTATCGTCGCCGGGGCGTTGCGGCAGCGGCTGGCGAGCGGATCCTGGGCTTTGGGAAGATTGAGGCGCGCCTCGTTGAAGTCGGTCGCCTTGCCGGTCACGACCGCGACCCGGGCCGGACGCAGCTTGCCGCCGACCGCCAGGGCCTCGGCTTCCGCGGTGTCGTAAATCGAGTCGTGGATGGCTTGGAAGGTGTCATGGTAACCCCACGCCACGAAGTTTTCGGTGAAGCGTTCCTCCGGCGCGACCCAGAAGCTGTCAATGTGCCGGCCGCCGTAGCCGATGGTCGCGAGGGTGTCGGTCCGGAGGAGCGGAGCGATCTGGCCGGGTGCGTGGGGCATGCAATAGAAATGGATGGGCTGCTGGTTATACTTAACGCCGCAGCGGGCCTGGGCCAGCATCCAGGACATCGCCTGCGGAGCTTCCGGGACGCTGAAGATGTAGTCCTCCGCCCAAAACATGCTCATGCCGTTGTGCTTGAAAATGTCCACCCACTGGAAAACCGGGCCGTAGCACAACGCGAGGTGGTGGGGTGAGTAGTTCGCTCCAGTAAGGATGTGCGGGCCAAAGGCTTCGCGGGCAATGGCCGTGCTCTCACGATACACGGCGAAGCGTTCCTCCTCGTTGAAGAGATTGGAATACCAGACCAGCCGCGCATCGCCCTGCTGCAGGAGCGTGGCCTGATCAGGCGGGGTGCCAAGTTCGGTCGCAGTAACTCCGCGGGCCTTCAGCCAGGCACGAAATTTGGCCAGGTTGGCTGGATCCTTGAAGTTGATGGAGCCGAGGCTGATCTCGTCGCCGAAGCTGACGATCCGTTGTTTCGATTTGTCCGGCATGGACGCGGCGAACTTGCGAATGGCGTCGGCGCCGAAGTAATGGTTGCCTACATCGCGCCAACCCGTGGACTCGTAGGCCGCGGGCAACTGCGTGTTGTAACCGAGGGCATGTTTAAGTTCGTGCACCCAGGGTTCATTACCAACGAAGCTGCCAAAGAAGAGGATATCCTTGGGCTTTTTCCCGCCATTAGCTTTCCGCGAAGATTTCAAGAGCGTGACGATCTCCGCAGCATGCTGGCGACTCGACTTCACCTTGGCCGCCTGGTTCCAAGTCACGTCGATGGGGACTACGACACTTTCGCCACTGGCCACCTGCACATCGCCGACGACATCTTGCCCAGACGCACCGCGGGCGAATTGCAGGGGAATCGACGCCGCGCCTTTCAACGACACGGTCAACCCTTCATCATGCACAAGGCGGCAGAACGGCCCGATGTTGAACCATGGGCTCCACTGCCCCGGTGCGACTTCGGCGTCTGGGAACTGGGCGGTCGCACCGCCGTAGTTGGGCTGGTAATGCCCGGCGCGGCTGACGGACAGCTTCGCCGGGGCCTGGGTGGTGTTCTGGAAGCGGGCATACAAGCGCGTCGCCGCAAGCGCTTCTAAGGTGAACGGGCTGCCGACACCGTAAGGTTTGAAGCCTTGATAGGTGTCGCCCGGCTCCGTGGTGAGCACCACGAAATCTACGAACCGATCCCCGGCGGGCTGGGCGTTGGCAACCGCAGTCAGGCGAACCTCGACGGGGCCTGCGGCGAGCTGGACCATGGTTTTCGGGGCTTCCGCCGCATCGTGATCCACGCCCCAAGGCCACCAGAGTTCGTCGCTCTGTCCGCTGAAACTCCACAACCTCTCGGTGCCGCCCTTGCCGTACAGGTGAGAGAAAACCACCTTGCCACCCTGAGACAACTCGATCCGGTGCAGGTAGTGAAAGTAGGGCGGCGCCTGATACTTGCTCCAGACGCGATATTGCCCCGCGCTGGCAACGGTCAGCGTCTGCGTGGCGACCGAATCAACACTCGTGGCCGGCGCGCCCAGCAGTCCGCCGTGCGTGGACCACGCCCCACCATAAGTGTGGCTGGCGTAGCTGTCGTTCTGATGGACAGCCTTCCAGCCCTTCTGATCGAGCGGCTTGAATTGTTCGCCTTCCGCGATCAACACCTCGGCGGCTGGCAGCCGCGTCGCAACCAGAAGACCGATTAGCAAGGCTTGGGAGGATAAGAGCTTAGTCATAAAGTTTGTGCGACGAGGGCATCGCCGCAACGAAAAGGGAACGGTGCGATCATCAGGAGACATAAAAACGACGGTCTTGATCTACGAAGATGGAGTCAAACTAAAAGACCCATCAGAGCTTAATTTGGGGAGGCTCAAGAATTGGGGAGAAAAAGCATTCACGGCAGATTCGTTCTTCATTTTCTTGCGCATCTGCAACGCCCGTTGACCTACCCTACACTGACAAGAAGTTGCTTTTGACGCGCTGCACAGTTCACTGAGTTTATGAAGGCAAAAGTAAAAAATGGGTTTCCGCCGAGGATTTGTCAGCGCTGCGGCCTTGAATTCGAATGGCGTAAAAAATGGGCCAGAGACTGGCAAAATGTGAAATACTGTTCCATGCGCTGTAAAGCTGGCAAATAGGCGCATCCACCCAAAAATAGGTGCTGGCAGAACTCTGCCAATTCGAAGCTGTCTGAATTGGGGCGAAAAACAAACTAAGCCCGGATGACTTTTTGCCTTTGTTGGATCTCCCCGCCCCAACCGGTCGGAACGAAGCTGCCCCTCGCGAAGAAGGACAGTCGGTACAAATCCGCACCGGCGGGCAGCACCTTGTGCCTATTTAGCGGTGATGCGTTCGATCATCCACCACAGCCCCATCGCGGCTATTGCGAGTGAACCGGGGACCACGACAAACTTGCGGTATCTTTCCGCATCGCTGATCCAGGTGGTGGCCAAGAGCGCGCCGCCGATCACAGCCAGTTGGCCGAGTTCCACCCCTAGGTTGATCCCCAACAAGCCGACCACGAGAGAGGAGGTGGAATCCAGCCGGGTGGCCATGGCCCCAGCAAAGCCAAGCCCATGGATCAGTCCGAAGACGAAGACGACGAGCAAACGCCGGTGGGTATAGTCCTTGAAAAATACGTTCTCGAGGGCCACGACCACGATGCTGGCGGCAATGACTGCCTCTACTAGCGTGGAAGGAAGTTTTACATAGCCCGCCGAGGCAAGCCACAGCGTGAGCGTGTGGGCGACGGTAAAAGTGGAAACCTGCAGGACAAGCGGCTTCAACTTGCGGGTCAGGAGGAAAACCCCGAGCACGAAGAGGATGTGGTCTAACCCCTCCGGGATGACGTGGGCAAAACCGCGCTTAATCTCGGACCAGAAGAGTGACAACCAGTCGCTCGAGGTCGCCTTCACCCCCACGGAACCCTCGGTACGCCCGCCGGGTTTCGGGGAAATCCCCTGCTCCGTAAGATCGAGCGTGAAGCTGGTTTCGCCAGGGTAAAGCACTGCGTATCGTTCGATCTGCTTGCCACCTATGAAGTTTACGAACATCACATTAAGTGGCACGCCGAGCTTGCCGGCGGTCAACGGCAGGGCCTCGATCCGATACCCCGTCATGCCAGCTATCACTTGCGTTTTCCAAGAGCCGACCAACACAGTTTCATCGCCTTTGAGCAGGTTGGGATCGTCCGTCTCAAACGGGATACCGCCATCCCCGAGCTTCTTAAACTCCCAGACAAGCTTTGGCTTTACCTCCCCGATCGGGTCAAAAAAGAACCGGAGTCGCTGCCCGACAAACAACTCGGCTGTATCCTTCATCTGCTGGACTTTTTCAGGCGCGAGGCTCTCGATTGCCGCTTTTTGATAGTAATTTACGGACTCCGGGTCATTGGTGAATCCCCGCGGGTCCACTTCGATGCGTATCTCAGCGCTCCCATCCAAAGCAAAATAGGAGCGTACGGGGAGATCCGGCACCGGATGCGACCGGGCGATGCCCGCGACACAAAGGAGCAATAAGGCAGGCAAAAGGTTCAACCGACTAGACTTACGAAGTTGATTCATTGTCAGGAAGGATACGATCCAAGAATGGCACCTGAGCGACAAAGGTGGCAAGCTCCGTGTCGATATACCCCAATTTGCGAACCTCAAACGGCAAAAATAATCCTTGCAAATGAGACGAGCCAAAAGGACTGTGCTCTTATCTGGGGACAGTACCCCCTGTGTAAACAACAAAACGCTAAACTACCCGCAAAAATAATGAAAAAGATCATTGCCCTTGCTGCCGTGTTGATGGTGGCCAAAGCCTCGTATGCCGGTTGCGGCCTCAAGGTGCCTGTCTCTGGCGAAGTAAAAGCCTACAGCGCTGAAAAGAAGGAACTGACGGTCGGAGCCACGGCTGTCACTCTGGCGGCTACGGTGAAGATCACCGACGCCCAAGGCAAAGAAGTGAAAGCCGCTGACCTCGTTGGCAAAACGGTCACCGTTTCCACCGACAAGCACAACAAAAAGGGTGAAACCGTCACAGTGCAGAAGTCGAAGTAAAAGTAATTCGGGGTTGATCTCCCGATTTAGCTAATTACCAAACCAAAAACCCGGAAGTTCAAACTTCCGGGTTTTTTTATTTTGGAGCTTAATGGTAAGCATCCTCAATTCCACTACAGCACCCGCAGGCTGCAAAAAATGCTACCGGATAGGCCATAGCTAGAAGCGGGCTAATATGAAACGCACGCCAACGGCTGACCCGGCGATTTTAGCATGCGCATAAGAATTGGCGGGCCGGAGTATGTTGACCAGCCGCGCGCAGCGCGCTGGTACTCGCTCTGATCCGACACGCGAGACGATCCGCTTAGTCGAGCGTCTTTTTAGGCGGAGCAATATTTATTGGCATCGGACCCTTAGGCTTAGGCGGCGGCGGTGGTGGCGGCGGTGGTGTCGTACCCGGGGGCGGCGGGGGAGGGGGAGGGGGAGG